>Ga0209483_1000108_pt1 | contig 81514 bp, 73 predicted proteins | sample NGEPerA_FD_184508 | JGI IMG/M metagenome (GOLD analysis project Ga0209483, IMG submission 184508) | Arctic peat soil microbial communities from the Barrow Environmental Observatory site, Barrow, Alaska, USA - NGEE PermafrostL2-A... | ecosystem: Environmental > Terrestrial > Soil > Wetlands >... | reverse complement strand
GAAGGGTGACGGGGAAGGGTGACGGGGAAGGGTGACGGGGAAGGGTGGCGGGGAAGGGTGGCGGCTCGGGGTACCACGCAGGCTTGTCGCGTACTAGGCGGTGGTGAGCCGCCCCGAGATTCCCAAGAACTACGATCCTGCCGAGGTCGAACCGCGTCTGTACGAGCGCTGGATCGAATCGGGCGTTTTTCACGAAGAGCCCGATCCCGCGCGGCCTCCGTTCGTCATCTCGATTCCGCCGCCGAACATCACCGGACGCGCGCACCTCGGCCACGGCTCGACGTACACGCCGATGGACGTCCTGACCCGATACCATCGCATGCTCGGCGAGAACGCGGACTGGATCCCGGGCCAAGACCATGCCGCGATCGCGACCGAGGCCGTGCTCGTGCGCGAACTCGCGAAGGAGGGTCTCACGCGCGATGGCCTCGGGCGCGAAGCGTACCTCGAGCGCGCATGGGAATGGCGACGGCTCTACGGTGGCGCGATCAACGACGCGTTCCGCCGGCTCGGCTTCGGCCCGGATTGGGAACGCGAGCGGTTCACGATGGACCCGGGCCTCTCGGCGGCGGTCGTCAAGGTCTTCGTCGATTTATATGCCGACGGTTTGATCTACCGCGGCACGCGGCTGGTGAACTGGGATCCCGGTTCGCAGTCAACGCTCTCCGACGCCGAGGTCGAGGATGAAGAGCGCGACACGTTCCTGTGGCATCTGCGCTACCGCGCCGAAGACGGCGGCGACGGGCTGGTCGTCGCGACGACGCGGCCCGAGACGTATCTCGGCGACGTCGCGGTCGCCGTCCATCCGGAGGACGAACGCTACCGGCACCTGATCGGTAAAAACGTCGTGCTGCCGATCGTCGACCGCGTGATCCCGGTGATCGCCGACGATGCCGTCGAGGCCGCGTTCGGTACCGGCGCCGTGAAGGTGACGCCGGCGCACGACCAGACCGACTACGAGATCGGCCAGCGCCACCGCTTGCCGATGCCGACGGTGATCGACTTCGACGCGCGGATCGCGGCGCCGATCTGGCGCTACGACGAGCTCCCCGAACGGCGCGCGCCGATCGACGCGCAGGCGCCGAAGATGGCGAAATACACGGGCCTCGACCGCTTCGAAGGCCGCATGGCGATCGTCGCCGATCTGCGAGCGCTCGGCGCGCTGGTCGAAGAGCGGCCGTATCACACTACGCTGCCGGTCAGCTCGCGCTCGCACGCGGTGATCGAGCCGCTGCTCTCGCTGCAGTGGTTCGTCCGCATGCAGCCGCTCGCGCAGCCGGCGCTCGAGGCCTATCGCGCCGGCGCGCTCCGCTTCGTCCCCGAGCGCTTCGGCCGCACGTACGCCGCCGGGCTCGAGAAGATCCGCGACTGGAACATCTCGCGCCAGATCTGGTGGGGCCACCAGCTTCCCGTCTGGTACACGCCGGGCGACGAGGTGATCGTCGCGCACGACGAGGCCGAAGCGAAACGGCTGGCGCGCGAACGCTACGGCAGCGAAGAACTGCGCCGCGATCCCGACACGCTCGACACCTGGTTCAGCTCCGGGCTCTGGCCGTTCTCGATCCTGGGCTGGCCCGAAAAGACGCCCGAACTCGAGCACTGGTACCCGAACCAGGTGATGATCACCAGCCGCGACATCATCTTTTTGTGGGTCTCGCGGATGGTGATGCTCGGGCTGCGCTTCGCCGGCGGGATGCCGTTCGATACGGTCTTCGTGACGCCGCTCGTCTTCGACTTTCAGGGCCGCAAGATGTCGAAGTCGCTCGGCAACGCGATCGATCCGGTCACCGACCTGATCCCGAAGTACGGCGCCGACGGCACGCGCTTCGGGATCCTGCGCCAGATGCGCTTGGAGTCGCAGGAGCTGCGTTTCGACGAGCGTTTCTGCGACGAGGCGAAGCGGTTCGCCACCAAGCTCTGGAACGCGCTGCGCTACACCTGGTCGCTGCCGGAAGAGCTGCCGCGCGCGACCGCGCTGCCGCCGCGCGAACAGTTGACGCTGGCCGACAAGTGGATCCTCACCGAGCTGCGGGCCTGCGTCGAGACCGTGACCCGCGCCTACGACGGCTTCGAGTTCGGGGTCGCCGCCGACGCGCTGCTGCAGTTCGGCTGGTACACGTTCTGCGACTGGTACGTCGAGGCGACGAAGGCCGAAGGCCAGCACGCGACCCGCGCCGCCGTGCTCTCGTACGTCCTGAACGCGTTCGTGCGCACGATGCACCCGATCGCACCGTTCGTCACCGAAGAGATCTGGCAGACGCTGCCGCACGACGGCGCGACGATCGTGACCGCGTCGTGGCCGGACGTCGCCGAGATGCCCGCGTTCGCCGACGAGGCGGCGGTCTTCCGCACCGTGATCGACAAGGTCGAGGAGCTGCGCCAGGCGCGCTCCAGCTGGGGGATTCAGCCCAAGGACTGGATGCGCGTCGAGATTCCGGCGGCGCTCGCGCCGGAGCGCGGCGTCGTCGAAGCGATCGCGACGCTGGCGCGCGCGCAGGTCACGACCTACGACGGCGGCGACGGCGCCGTGCGCGAGCGCATCCTGGCGGTACGCGCAGTGGCCGACACCGCGAAGCTGCAGGAACGCTACACGCGTGAGATCGCGCGGCTCGAATCCGAGGTCGCGCGGTCGGAGAAGAAGCTCGCCAACGAGGGCTTCGTCGCGAAGGCGTCCGCCGACGTCGTCGCCGCCGAACGCGCCAAGCTGGAGGAGTACCGCCGCGAGCTCGCCCGCGCGCGCGCCGCGCTCGATGCGCACTAGCGCGGCCTCGCCCGTCTCGTCGTGGAACGAATGGGACCCGTTACGCGAGGTGATCGTCGGGACCGCGCGCGGCGCGGTCGACCTCGCCTACGAGCCCGCGCTCGCGCCGTACGCAACGGCGGGAAGCGCGGCGCGTGAGGGCCGTGGCGGCTCGGTCCCGCGCGTCCTGATCGACGAGGCCGAGCGCCAGCTCGACGCGTTCGCCGACCTGCTCGCGCGACGCGGGATCACCGTTCGCCGGCCCGATCCGGTCGATCACGCGGTCGCGGTGAAGACGCCCGATTGGGAGGCGCCCGGCGGCCGCGCCAACGCCTGCCCGCGCGATCTGCTGCTGGTGATCGGTGATGAGATCATCGAAGCACCGATGGCGCAGCGCGCTCGCTTCTTCGAATATCGCGCCTACCGCAGCCTGATCGCCGAGTACTTCCGCGGCGGGGCGCGCTGGATCGCGGCGCCGAAGCCGCTGATGGCCGACGCGCTCTACGACGAGCGCGCGCGGCGCGGCGAGGAGCCGTTCGACTTCGCGAGGTTTCCGCTACTCACTGAGATCGAACCGGCCTTCGATGCGGCGGCCTTCGTGCGGTTCGGGCGGGACATCTTCTGGCAGCCGGACCTGGTGAGCAACCAGTTCGGCGCCGACTGGCTGCAGCGGCATCTCGGTCCCGAGTTCCGCATTCACCGTATCCGGTTTCGGGAAGCGTTCCCCTCGCACATCGGCACCACGCTCGTTCCGGTTCGGCCGGGGATCGTACTGGTCAACCCGCACCGGCCGTGCATCGACGATTCGCTCGACCTCTTTGCCGCCAACGGATGGCGCGTGATCGAAGCACCGGCGTCCGTGCGGACGCACGCGGGAGCTCGCGACGTCAGCAACTGGATCTCGATGAACATCCTGATGCTCGACGAGCGGACGGCGGTCGTCGAGCGAGCCGAGACGCCGATGATCGAGCTGCTGGAGTCGCTGGGCTGCGAGGTGATCCCGTGCGCCTTCGACCGGGTCTATGCGTTCGGCGGCAGCTTCCACTGCTGCACCGCGGACGTGCGCCGCGAGGGACCTCTGCGCTCGTACTTTCCTTCGCTCGACGCGGCCGGTTAGCCGACGATCAAACGCGAGCCGGGGATGTCGATGGTAAGCGCGCGCTTCGCGAAGAGCGCATCGCCGGCGATCAGGGCGATCTGCGTCGCCGGAACGTTGGCGCGCGCGTCGGCGCTGTAGAGGTGGACGCTCGCTGCGAGCGTCGTGGTGCCGAGGCGGATCGAACCGACCCGTCCGGGCTTGAGGGCCTCACCGGCGTAGTCGTACGGCCGCGCGCGCAGATCGTTGTCGATCGCGAGGTCGGCGATCTTCCCCTCGAAGATGACCGCGATCTTGCTCATCATCGTGTCGAGCACCGCGACGGCCGGGAAGCCGTCGACCGAGAGCTCACCGAAGGTGATGAGCTGCGGTGAACGCTCGTCGTACCGCAGCCACGTGATCGCCGTCCCTTCACCTTCCGGGTACGTGTCGGGAAAAACGAGCCGGCCGCGACGGTAGTCGATCGTCACCGCCTGGTCGCGGAAGGCTTCGTAGCCGAGCACGCCGTCGAGGGCGAAGCCGACCAGCGCGTTCCAGCGGTCGAGCGGCCCGATCGTCAGCGGGTGGTCGCGCAGCGCCGCGCCGCCGATCGTTACCCCGGAGAGCACCGAAGCCGGGCCGCCGGCGAGCGCCGCCGCAAGCACGCTGTTCGGGCTCGCCGTGTCGAACGCCATCAGCAGCTCGCGACCGCCGGCGCGCGCGCGCACGACCGGGATCGTCGTCCGGCCGTCGAATCCGACGGAGACGGCCGCACCGCGCGCCGCGTGCGGCGCGCTCACCACCACCGCCGCCGTGACCGCGAGGAATGCCGAGCGGCGTATCACCTCAGCGCGCTCCGGCGACCGCGAGGCTCGGCTCCGCCTCGTCGGCACCGCGTCCGGGGACCGCGCGGACTTGGCGCGGGTCGAGCTTTTCGCGGCAATGACCGCAGACGAGCTGCGGATCGGCGCGGTGCTCGCAGGTCGCGTGCATCAGCACCACCGGCGGACCGTCCTGCGCGTACCAGCGATCGCCCCAGCCGAGCAGCGCGACGATGACCGGGTAGAGATCGCGTCCTTTCGCCGTCAGGCGGTACTCGACGCGCGGCGGGCGTTCTTGATACGCGCGCTCCTCGAGCACACTGTGCTCGACCAGCCGGCGCAGGCGCACGCTCAGGATGTTCGGCGCGATGCCGAGGCGTTCGACGAAACCGTCGAAGCGGCGCACGCCGCGAAACGCTTCGCGGATCACGAGCAGGGTCCACCACTCGCCGAGGACGTCGAGCGCGCGGGCGATCGAACAGTTCATCTCGTCGAAGCTGCGGCGTCTTGCCATCGCCTGTACCTCCGGTTGGAAGGAAGAGTCGACGTTGCGCCGGTAAGTTCCTTGCACCATGCAAGTGACTCGCGAGCGTCTCGTCCAATGGAACGATCCCGGACCGACGGTCGATGCGGTCCGGCGGGCCGCGGGGATCGAGGCGATCCGCGCGATCGCCAGCGGCGATCTGCCGCGGCCGCCGATCTCGGTGCTGGTGAACTTCACGATCCAGGACGTCACCGAGGGCGGCGTGGTCGTCGTGGGCTATCCCGGCGAAGAGCACTACAACCCGATCGGAACGGTCCACGGCGGCTTCGCGCTGACCCTGTTCGACACCGCGATGAGCTGCGCGATCCACACGCTGCTCCCGGCCGGCGTGGCCTACACCACGACCGACATCCAGGTCCGCTTCATCCGCGGGATGACGAAGGACACCGGACCGGTCCGCTGCGTCGGCACGGCGATCCACGTCGGCCGCTCGACCGCGGTCTCCGAAGCGAAGCTGTACGACGGCGAAGGGCGCGTGCTCGGCATCGGCACGACCGCCTGCGCGATCCTGCGGCCCTGAGAGGCGAACCGCTGCGGGGGCGACGAATCTGGGCTCGATGCAGACGGCGGTCACCCGGCGACGCGTCCTCATGGCGTCCGACGAGGTCGAACGGGCGGTCGCGCGCATGGCCCACCAGATCGTCGAGCCCGAGGACGTGCAGGACGGGCTCCTGCTGATCGGGATCCGGCGCGGCGGCGAGGGGCTGGCCCGCCGGCTCGCTTCGAAGATCGCGGAGATCCGCGGTTCGCTTCCGCAGCTCGGCTTTCTGAACGTGAACTTGTACCGCGACGACGACGTCGCGCGCGAGCTGCCGGAGTCGGAGATTCGCAGCGCGATCACCGGACTGACCGTCGTGCTCGTCGACGACGTGCTCTACACCGGACGCACCGTCCGCGCCGCGCTCGACGCGGTCACCGATCTCGGCCGGCCGCGCGCGATCCGGCTTGCCGTGCTGATCGACCGGGGGCTGCGCGAGCTTCCGATCCAAGCCGACTACGTCGGCAAGGTGATTCCGACCAGCCGCCGCGAGCACATCGACGTGGTGCTGGGCGCGCAGCGTTCGGATACCGACGCGGTCACGGTCTTCGACGAGGACCGTGCCGCCCCGTAGCCTGCTCGACGTCGACGACCTGAGCCCCGGCGAGATCGTCTCCGTCCTCGACCGCGCGGTCGCGTTTCGCGACCAGCTTCCCGCCCGCGACCTGCTCGCCGGCGTCCCCGTTCTCAACCTCTTCTTCGAGGCTTCGACGCGGACCGCGACCTCGTTCACGCTCGCCGAGCAGCGCGTCGGCGCCGACGTGATCACCTTCGCGCCGGGCGCCTCGAGCCTGGGGAAGGGCGAGACGATCGCCGACACGGCGCTGACACTGCACGGGATCGGCGTGCGGGTGATCGTCGTGCGCCATCCGGAGTCGGGGTTCGCGCGCCGGCTCGCCGACGCGTTCGCGGGCCACGTGGTGAACGCCGGCGACGGGACGCACGCGCACCCGACGCAGGCGCTGCTCGACCTGATGACCCTGCGCCAGGAGTTCGATCGCTTCGAGGGGCTGCGCGTTGCGATCGTCGGCGACATTCTGCACTCGCGGGTCGCGCGCTCGAACATCGTCGGCATGCGCGCGCTCGGGATCGAGGTGACGCTGGTCGGGCCGCCGACGCTGCTCCCGCCTGAGTTTGCGGCGAACGGCGTGCGCGTCGAGCGCGACCTCGACGCCGTGCTCGCCGGCGTCGACGCGGTGATGATGCTGCGCATCCAGCGCGAGCGAATCGACGCCGGACTGCTCCCCGCGCTCGACGACTACACGCGCCGCTATCAGCTCAACCGGGCCCGGCTGCGCTCGCTGCGCACCGACGCCGTGATCCTGCACCCCGGGCCGTACAACCGCGGCATCGAGCTCACCGACGACGTGCTCGACGATCCGCGCTCGCGCTACGTCGCGCAGGTCCGCAACGGCGTCTTCGTCCGCATGGCGGTGCTCGATCTTCTCGTCAACGGGGCACCGGTAGCGGCGTGAAGACGTTGATTCGCGGGGGGCGGCTGATCGATCCGGTGCAAGGGATCGACGCGGTGCGCGACGTGCTGATCGAGAACGGATTCGTGAGCCGCGTCGGCGAGCATCTCGACGCGGACGGTGCGCGGGTGGTCGACGCCGGGAACGCGATCGTCGCGCCGGGCTTCATCGACATGCACGTCCACCTGCGCGAACCGGGGCAGACTTACAAGGAGACGATCGCGACCGGGACGGCCGCGGCTGCGGCGGGCGGGTTCACTGCGGTCGCCTGCATGCCGAACACCGAGCCGGCGCTCGACGCGGTCGCGATCGTCGGCGAGATCGTGCGGCGAGCGGAAGCCGCGGGCTTCGCGCGCGTCTACCCGGTCGGTGCGATCACCAAGGGCCGCGCCGGGAAAGAGCTCGCGCCGTACCACCTGCTCTTCGACGCGGGCTGCGTCGCGTTCAGCGACGACGGCTCGACGCCGCGCGACGCGCGCGTGCTGCGCAACGCGGCGCGCTACGCCGCCGATCTGCCGTGCGCGTTCATCTCGCACTGCGAAGACCCCGACCTCAAAGGGGATGCCGTGATGAACGAAGGGGCGGCGTCGATGCGGCTCGGGCTCGGCGGCGCGCCGGGGCTCGCCGAGGACGTGATCGTCGCGCGCGATCTGCTGATCGCCGCCGACAGCGGGAAGGCGTGGCACATCGCGCACGTCTCGACCGCGACCTCGCTCGACCTCATCCGCTGGGCGCGCGCGCGCGGCGTCCGCGTCACCTGCGAGGTCACGCCGCACCACCTGGTCTTCCTCGACGACCGCTTCGACGACTACCGCGCCGACGCGAAGGTGAACCCGCCGCTGCGCGGCGCGCACGATCGCGACGCGCTGCGCGCCGCGGTCCTCGACGGGACGATCGACGCGCTCGCGACCGACCACGCGCCGCACGGCGCCGACGAGAAGGCGCAGCTCCTCTCGGCCGCGCCGGTGGGCTTCAGCGGGCTCGAGATCGCGCTCGGCGCGTACGCGCTGGCGCTCCCCGAGTTGACGCTCGCGCGCTACGTCGAGCTGCTCGCGGTGAACCCCGCCCGGATCCTGGGCGTCCCCGGCGGGACGCTCGCGGCCGGCAGCCCCGGCGACGTCACCGTGTTCGCCGACCGGCCGTGGACCGTCGACGCGCGCCTGTTCCACTCGAAGGGAAAGAACACGCCGTTCGACGGGATGGAGCTGCCGCGGCGCGCGCTCGCCACGATCGTCGACGGCGCGGTCGTCTTCGAGCACGGCGGCGTGCTGCCGCGCGAAGCGGCGACCGCATGAGCGCGGCGCGGCAGGCCGCGACGCTGCTGCTCGCCGACGGGACGCGCTTCGACGGCGAAGGGCTGCGCGCGAGCGGGATCGCGCTCGGCGAGGCCGTGTTCTACACCGGGATGACCGGCTACGAAGAGGCGCTGACCGATCCGTCGTACGCCGGGCAGATCCTCGCCTTCACCTACCCGCTGATCGGAAACTACGGCGTCAGCGGCGAGGTCGCGCAGCACCCGCACGCATGCGTCGCCGGTGCGGCGATGAAGCACATCGCGGAACACCCGTCGCACTTCGCGTCGAAACAGGATCTCGCGTCGTGGCTCGACGAGCAGGGCGTGCGCACGATCGTCGGGATCGACACGCGCGCGCTGACGATCGCGCTGCGCGAGCACGGCACGATCGCCGCGGCGCTGGCGGTCGGCGACGACGCGATCGCGGCGATCGAACCGGCTCTAGCGCGCTACGTTCGCGAAGCGACGACGCAGGGGCTGGTCGCCAGCGTCGCCGACGCCTACCGGCCCGGCGAGGTGGTGGGGAACGGGCGCACGCACGTCGTGCTGCTCGACTGCGGGGTGAAGAAGAACATCATCCGCGATCTGACCGCGCTCGACGCGCGCGTCACCGTGCTGCCGTACGGTGCGAACGCCGCCGAGATCATGGCCGCCGCCCCGGACGCGGTCGTGATCTCGCCCGGGCCCGGCGATCCGCGCGACCTCGGCGGTACGGTCGAGACGCTGCGCTCGCTTATCGGCAAGACGCCGCTGTTCGGCGTGTGCCTCGGGCATCAACTGCTGGCGCTGGCCTGCGGAGCCGAAACGTACAAGCTCCCGTACGGGCACCGCGGCGGGAACCAGCCGGTGAAAGACCTCGTCCACGACGAGGTGCTGGTCACCGCGCACAACCACGGCTACGCCGTCGACGGCGACACGCTTCCGGCCGAGCTGGAAGCGACGATGGTCAACCTGAACGACGGCACGAACGAAGGGTTCCGCCACCGCACGCTGCCGATCGAAGCGGTTCAATTCCACCCCGAGGCGTCACCCGGCCCGTTCGACGCGCGGAACCTGTTCGCGCGATGGCTGGCACGCGTCGACGCGTAGCGGCGCTCGCCGCCGCGGTGGCCGCGCTGATCGCGCTGGTGCCGCTGCCGGCGCTGGCGCTGCGCACGCTGCACGTCGACGCGCTCGGGATGCGCGCCGATCGCACCCAGGTGCGGGTCGGGGAGGTGTTCCACCTGGCGATCCACGCGCGCGTGCGCGAAGCGGTGACCGCGCTCGACGAGCTCGTGATCCCCGACGTCGGCACGATGCAGATTCTGGGCGACGAGCGGCACGTGAGCAGTTCGGTGAACGGTACGGATATCGTCGAGACGCTGACGCTCGAGGCGCGGCAGCCCGGCACGTTCACGTTCAGCGGCGCGTACGTGGACGCCATCGACGCGCGGACCGGCAAACCGTCGCGCTTCACGGCGAACCCCGTGCGCGTCGTCGTCGCCGGCAATGGTGCGGTCATCACCGGAAACGCCGGCGGCACGACGTTCGCGGTGTTCCATCCGTGGGACGTCGTGCGGCTCATCGTCGGGGTCATGCTCGGCGGCACCGCGCTCGTCGTCGCGGCGGCGCTGGCGGTAATGATGGCGCGAACGCGGCGCCCGGCACCGCTGCCGATGCCGGCCGTCGTGGCGCCCCCGGCACCGCCGCGCACGCCGCGCGACGCGGTCGCCGCTGCGCTGCGCGAATATCGCACCGCGCCCTCGCACGACGCGCTGATGCGCCTCCGCGGCGCGCTCTTCGCCGTCGCGGGGGTGGGTGCCGGCGCGACGCTGCGCGACGCGCTCGCCGCGCGTGCCGACGCGACACTGCGCCCCGCCCTGATCGCCGCCGAGCGAACCGCGTTCGGGCCGGCGCACGCGCGCGACGCCGCGTCGGCGGAGCTGATCGACGCAACGGAGGCATGGCTGCGATGACGACATCCTCGGCGCCGGGGACCGGCGGGCGGCCGCGCGACGTGCGGGACGCGCTGCACGCGACGATCGTCGGCCAGGACGAGGTCGTCGAGGCGCTCGTACTGAGCCTGATCGCCGGCGGGCACGTGCTGCTCGAAGGCGCGCCGGGGGTCGCCAAGACGCTCGCCTGCCGCGCACTCGCGGCGGCGATCGCCGGCACGTTCCGGCGCGTCCAGTTCACGCCGGACCTGCTGCCCTCCGACATCGTCGGGACGCGCATCTTCGATCAGAAGACCGGCGAGTTCGCGACCGTGCTCGGCCCGCTGTTCGCCAACGTCGTGCTCGCCGACGAGATCAACCGCGCGCCGGCGAAGGTGCAGTCGGCGCTGCTCGAGGGGATGCAGGAGCGCCGCGCGACGATCGGGCCGGCGACGCACGATCTGCCGGCGCCGTTCGTCGTGCTGGCGACGATGAATCCGTACGACTCCGACGGCACCTATCCGCTCCCGCTCGCGCAGCTCGACCGTTTCCTCGCCAAAGTCGTCGTGCAGTATCCCTCGCGTGAAGAGGAACGCGCGATCGTCGACCGCTTCGGCGCGGGCGAGCCGCCGCTGCGCAGCGGCGTCGCGTCCGCCGCCGACGTGCTGCGCTGGCAGGGCGAGGCGCACGCCGTCTTCGTCGACGCGAAGGTGCGCGACTACGCGATCGATCTCGTGCGCGCCACCCGCGGTGCCGAGCTGGTCGCGCACGGCGCCAGCCCGCGCGCCGCGCTGGCGCTGGTCGCGCTGGCGCGCGCCCGCGCGTACCTGGAAGAGCGAACGTTTGCCACCCCGGACGACGTGCGCGATCTCGCGCCGTCGGTGCTGCGCCACCGGATCTCGTACGACGACCGCATCGCGATCGCCGGCGGCGACCCCGAAGAGGTCGTGCGCCGGATCATCGCCTCGGTGCGCGCGCCGTGAACGTGCTTCGAACCGCAATCCTGCGCGGCGCACGCGCGACGCCGCGTCCGGGCGCCGCCACGCGCGGCGCGCGGCCGGGCGACGGCCTCGTCTTTTCGCAGCTGCGGGCATACGTCGAAGGCGACGACCCGCGCCGCATCGACCACGCCGCGACGGCCCGCGTCGGGGCGCTGCAGACGCGCGTCTACCTGGAAGAGAACGCGCTCGTGCTGGCGGCGATCGTCGACGAGTCGGGCTCGATGGGCGTCGGGCGGAAGCGGCCGCTCGCGGTTGCTGCGGCCGAGGCGGTGCGCGCCTGGTTCGCCGCGCTCGAAGGCGAGGACCAGGCGGCGCGAATCGTCGACGAACGGATCGTGCGCGACCGCCGCGCCGCGCCGCTCGTTCGCGCGACCGCGCCGTTCCGGTTCGGGCCGGCGCTGGCGATCGCGCTGCGCGCGCTGCCGCGCGGCGCCTCGCTGCTCGCGATCGCCGACGGCTTCGATCTCTCGGACGACGAGCCGCTCGCGCGCGCCGGGCTCCGCTTCGACGCGACCGTGCTGCTGGCGCGCGATCCCTGGCGCGACGAGTTGCCGCTGCGCGGTTTCGTGCGACTGCGCGATGCCGAGGACGGCCGCACGCGGCGCGTGTTCGTCGGCGCGGGAACGCGCTCGCGCTACCGGCTCGCCGCGCACGCGCGTGAGGCCCGGCTCCGCGAGCGCTTTCGCGCCGCCGGCTGGCGGGTCGGCACGCTCGACGAGCGCGACGGGCGCGCCTCGCTGCTGCGCGCGTTCGGGCTCCCGGCGTGAGCGTCGGGCAGCCGCTCTGGCTGCTCGCCGGCATCGTCGCTGCGGCGGCATTCCTGTGGGCGGTGCGCGTCGCGTCGCGCCGAGCAGCGTCGGCGGCGCTCGCATACAGCGACCTGTCCTTCTTCGAGGCGGCGACGCGCCGGGGTTTCGATCCCGCACTGCTGATCGCGCTCGCGTGCGCGGCGGGGATCGTCGCACTCGGCGGTGCACTCGCCGGACCGCGCTTCGTCGCGACCGTTCCCGTGCGCGGCGGTGCGGTCGTGCTGTGCGTCGACACGTCGGGCTCGATGCGCGCGACCGACGTCGATCCGACGCGCGCCGCCGCGGCAGCCGCCGCGGTGCGCGCGTTCGTCGACGGCGTCCCCGACGGGACGCGCCTGGCGATCGTGGCGTTCGCCGGCGGCGCCGGCGTCGTGCAGCCGCTGACCGACGACAAGGAGTCCGTGCGCGACGCGATCGGGCGCATCCCGCCGCCGAACGGCGGCACGGCGATCGGCGACGCGCTGGCGATCGCGGCGCGGCTCTTGCCGCCCTCGGGCAAGCGCGCGGTCGTGCTGATCACCGACGGCGTCAACAACCTCGGGCTCGATCCCGCCCAGGTCGCGCCGGAGATCGGGGCCGCCGGGGTCGAGATCGACACGATCGGGATCGGCACGAACGACAGCGGACAACTCGTCCCGGGCACGACCCAGGCCGCGACGATCGACGAGGAGGGATTGCGGCAGATCGCCTCGGCCGCGCACGGCGTCTACGCGCGCGCGAACGACGCCGGGACGCTGCGCGCGCGCCTGGCCGCGCTCGCGAACAGCACGACGACGGAGAAAAAGCGCATCGACGCCTCGTTCCCGCTGGCCCTGGCGGGCGGCGCCGTGCTCGTGCTCGGGTTGGCCGGCGGGATGCTCGCCGGACGGTTCCCGTAGAAGAAGGCGGACGTGGACGACGACATTCGCAGCCGGCGCATCAGCTACGAGCGCGGTGAGCTCGACGACCGGGTCGCCGCACCGGACCCGTTCGAGCAGTTTCGGCTGTGGCTCGACGACGCGCTGCGCGCCGAGGGGATCGTCGAGCCCAATGCGATGACGGTCGCGACGGTGAGCGCGGACGGCCGGCCGTCGGCGCGCATCGTGCTGCTGCGGCAGTGGGACGTGCGCGGCTTCGTGTTCTTCACCAACTACGGCAGCCGCAAAGCCGACGAGCTCTTCGCGCGTCCGCACGCCGCGCTGCTGTTCTGGTGGGGCGCGCTCGAACGGCAGGTCCGCATCGAGGGCACGGCCGAGCGGATCCTCGACATCGAAAGCGACGCGTACTTCAACACGCGGCCGCGCGGCCACCGGCTCAGCGCCTGGGCGTCGGATCAGAGTTCGCCCGTCGCCGACCGCGATGCGCTGCTGCGCGCGATGGACGACGCCGAAACGCGCTTCCCGGGCGAGGTTCCGCGGCCGCCGTTCTGGGGCGGCTACCGGGTGATCCCCGACCGCTTCGAGTTCTGGCAAGGCCGCCCCAACCGCGTCCACGACCGCGTCGCGTACGACCGCGACGCCGCCGGTTGGCTGCTCAGCCGGTTGTCGCCGTAGCCGGGGCGGTTACAGCGCGAACACCTCCGCGTCGGTCATCGTGTCGAGCTTCGTGCGCAGTTGCGTGTAGGCGGCACGGGCGCCGGGGTTGAGCGACGTGTCGCGCAGCTTGGCGTCGATCGCCATCGCGTAGGCGGTCGTGAGGGCGCGGTCGCGGGCGACGTCGATGTCGGGTTTCACGCCGGCGCCCTCCCAGTTCGTCTTGGTGATCGGGTTGCGGGCGCGTTCGGTCGGTATGAAGATCGAGAAGTGGTCGTCGATCCGGCGCGTGCCGCCGGGGTTCGCGCCGCCACCCGTCGTCGCGCCGATCAGCGTGCCGCGCTTGAGCCCCTGGACGTCGTACGCGCACTCTTCGCCGCCGGAGAACGTCTCGTTCGAGATGAGGACGTAGAGCGGCGCCGTGATCACCGGACCCGGCACGGCCTCGGTGAAGGTCGATTCCGAGATCGGCGGCTCGCCGTCGCCGCGGCCCACGAAGTCGTTGAGGTGCGTCTTCGGCGGCAAAAAGTGGCTCAGCAGACGCGCGATCGAGTCCGGCGAGCCGCCGTGGTTGCGGCGCAGATCGAGCACGACGGCGTCGGAGAACGCGACCGCGTTCGCCGCACTGTCGAACACCTGGTTCAGCTCCTCGCTCGCGCCGGGGAAGGCGCGTACGTCGATGTAGCCGACGTTGCCGGGGAGGTGCGCGACGCGCGCGAGACCGTAGCCGCCTTGGCGCGCGCGTTGCACCTGCGCTGCGCGCTGCGCCGGGCTCGGTGTGGCGTTGTCGGGCGTATCGGGCGGATTGACCTCGGCGGAGTACCGGAGGTTGACGTGCTTGTCGTGCTGGATGGTTCGGATGTCGGCCGTCAGGCGCGTCGCGAGCGCTTCGCCGCCCAGTCCGTCGTACGCACCGGCGGCGGCGTTGCGCCGCAGCAGCGTCGCCGCTTCGCGCGCCCGCGACGGGTAGACGTAGGCCGCCTCGAGCTTCTCGCCTGCTGTCGAGGCGACCGTGCGTGCGGGATCGTCCGCGGCCCGCGCGGCGATCCCGGCCCCGCCGAGCAGCGCGAAAACGAGCGCAAGCGCAAGCAAACGTGTCATGGCCGCAGTATAGCCCTGTTCCGGCTGAGGTTCATACTGATCTCGAAAGGAGATCGGACGATTCACCGCGTTTTCCACGGCAATGGACGAGATCGACCGCGCGATCCTCCGGACGCTCCGCGACGATGCGCGAATCAGCTTTCGCGACCTGGGCGAGACGGTCGGGCTCAGCGCGAACGCCGTCGCGGACCGAGTCCGGCGCCTGGTGAGCGCAGGGACGATCCGGCGCTTTCGCGCCGAGATCGATCCGAGCGCGGGCGGCTCGCGGCTCATGGCGTTCGTCGATCTTCGGCTCGCCGCCGGGACGCCCGCCGACGGATTCGAGGCGGCCCTCCGCGCGCTGCCCGGCGTCGTCGCCGCCTCGCTGACCACCGGCAACTTCGACTACACGCTGCGCGTCGCGGTCGCCGACGAACCGGCGCTGGTGACCCTCATCGAAGCATTGCGCGCCAGCGGCGCCTCCGAGACGCACAGCCGAATCATCTTGCGAGAAACGATCCTGACGTGACCGCGTTTGCATGGCGACGGGCGCTGTTCTCGGCGTTCGTCATCGCGCACGCACGCGCAAGCTCTTGAGGCGCCACAGCCAGGCGGTTCCGACGGCGAACTCGATGATGACGCAGATCAGCGCGACGCGCGGGCCGAGCCCGAGCCGGCGCGCGTCGAGGTAGCCGACCAGCGGTCCGGTGATCGCGGGCGCAGCGACTTGCGGCAGCGCAGCGGCGAGGTTCCAGACGCCCATCGCCGAGGCCAACGCGGCGCGCGGCAGCACGGCGTATGCGATCGCCCAGTCGGCGGTGAGAAAGGCGCCCCAGGCGGCGCCCGATGCGATCGCACACGGCAGCGCGACCGCGAACGTCGTCGCGCTCGCGAACGCGCCGACGGCGAGCGCGATCGCGGCGCACGCCAAGCTGACGACGACGCGCTTGTCGAGCCGGTCGGCGGGCCTCCCGGCGAGCGCCGCGCCGGCGACCCCGGCGATGGTGAACGCGAGGAAAAGGTACCCGGTGGTGACGCGCGCGTCGGCAACGCCGAGCGACTCGTGTACGAAGAAGAACAAGTAGCCGAACAGCGTGTAGAAGCCGACGTTGATCAGCGCGCGCGAGATCAAGATCGTTCGCATGTCCGCGTCCACCCGCAGCGGCGCCGCCGCGGCGTGCAGACCGGGCAGTCGCGCGACGTGCGTATCGGTGACCGCCCAGCCGGCGACTAGGCACGCGGCGAGGGCGATCCCCAGCGGAACCCCGTGCAGCAGCGTGGTGAGCACGAGCCCGACCGCGCTGCCGCTGAACTGGTGCACGCTCATCCACGAGGACGCGCGGCCGATCCGCTCAGGCGCGATGTAGTCGCCGACGATTCCTTGGTACGGTCCGCCGGCGACGTTCATACCGAGTTGCAAGAGAAGAACCGCGAGCCACAGCCACGTCAGGCTCGGCATCGCCGGCAGAGCTACGATCGCGGGGACGGCGATCGCGACGCCGAGCGCGTAGAACATCCGGCGATGGCCGACGCGCACGCGCCGGCGGTCGGAGAGGAAGCCGGTCCACACCTGGATCGCCGCGGCGAACAGCGCGCCGATCGCGGCCAGCCACGAGTAGGCGCCGATTGCGTGCGGTGCGAGCGCGGTGACGCGATCTTGCAGCACGACGCCGAGCACGGCCGTCCACACGACCTGGATCCCGAACCAGAACGCTCCGAGCCGGCGCGGATCGGCGAGCTGCGGCGCGTTCACGAGGCGCGCTCCGCGTGCGCGCGGGCGTACTCGTAGTCGGCGAGCGTGTCGACGTCGTAGCAGAGACCGGGATCGCACCCGCGCAGCGCGCCGACCGCAACGCCGAGCCGCCGGCGGCCGTACGCCTCGAGGTCGGCGAGGGAGAGCCGCTTCGTCGCGAACCGCAGGCACATCACCGGTCCGAGCAGCAGCGCGAGCTTCGGCAGGCTCTTGCGCGCGTCGAAGAACCTCGTCGCGAGTTCCCGCGCCGGTCCGACGGCCTGCGGCGCGATCGCGAAGGCGTTGCCGTTCGCCACCCGCTCGCCGCCGACGGCAACGCTGTGTTCCGGTGCCTCAGGGAAGCGAGCCTCGTACGCATCGACGTCGGCGAGCGCCATCGTCAGCGCAAACGGCTCGCTGCGCACGATCAGGTCGCGCAACCCGCTCGCAGTTGCGAACGGCACATCGGAAGTGAGGTAGAGGAACCGCTCACCCGGCCACGCGTCGAGCGCGCGCAGCACGTTCGTGCCGCCATCGGCCGCCGCGTCGATCACGCGCACGTCGCGACCGGCGAGGCGGGCGCGTACCTCGGCGCCGCCGATCACGGCCGCGCCCTCGATCCCCGCACCGGCACACGCATCCAGGACGACGTCGAGCAGCGTCCCGGTACCGAAAGGCGCCAACGCCTTCACCGTCGTCCCGATCGCGTCCGCGAAAGCCCCGTCAACGAGCCCTCCGGCGGTGATCACGGCGCGCATCAGCGCCGGTCGTTCGGCGCATTCCGTGCGGCGACCCACCGACGGCGCTGTTCGGGGCCCGCGCTAGCGCAGGCTGCGCTCGGTGGCCTCCAGCGCCGCCAAGGTCTGCGGCAGCGTGAACGCCGTAAATCCGAAGAGTAGACCAGGCTCGCACGGGCGCATGCTGTACGCGGAGAGGGGCGGTGCGTCGACGCCGTTCGCGCCGAGCCGTCGTGAGACCGCGGTGTCGTCGGTGGCGGACGCCAGCCAACCGATCGCGTCCATTCCGGCCTCGACGTCGGGGAACGTCACGAGACCCGACAGGCGGCGGCGCGCTTCGCGGAGGAACGCGTCGCGCCGCTCCGCGTAGAGCGCGCGCATGCGGCGGACGTGCGTGGCGAACGAACCCTCCTCGATCAACACTGCAACTGTCGCCTGATCGACGGCGGGACATGCGCCGTCGTCGACTTCCTTCGCCGTGCGGAGCGCATTCGCGAGATGCTCCGGTACGACGAGGTAGCCGAGACGCAATGAGCCGAAGAGCACTTTGTTGAGCGAGCCGACGTAGATCACACAATCGCCGCTGCTGTCCATCCCCTGCAGCGACGGGAGGGGCCGTCCAACGTAGCGGAACTCCGAGTCGTAGTCATCTTCGACGATCCAGGCGCCGGCCGACCGTGCGAATTCCAACAGCGCGAGCCGCCGCGCCAGCGACATTGTCGTCCCAAGCGGAAACTGCCGCGACGGCGTCGTGTAGATGAGTCTGGGCGAGGGAGGGTTTGTCGCGTGCGGTATCGCGAGCCCGTACTCGTCGGTCACGATGGGAACCAGCTTCGCGCCGGCCGCGCTGAAGGCGGCTCTCGCGCCGAGGTAGCCGGGATCCTCGATCCAGATCGCGTCGCCGGGGTCGATCAGCGTCGAGGCAAGCAGCGTGAGCGCTTGTTGGGAGCCCGACGTCACGATGATCTGATCGGGTTCGCACCGGACGCCGCGCGCGTCGCGCAGATAAACGCAGAGGGTCTGCCGTAGGCGCGGCAGCCCGGCCGGGTCGTTCAAGAACAGCAGGTGTTCGCTTGCGGAGCGCAGCGCGCTCGAGCGCGCACGATTCCACGTTCGCAGCGAAAACACGTCGACAGCGGGTTGGCATGGGCGAAACGGCCGCAACAACGCCGAGGAATACTCCGGCGAGATCCGCGCCCCGGCCAGGACGGCAGCGCGCGCTGAAAGCCGACGCTGACCGTACGACCGCGTGCGCGACCGCACGTCGCCGGTATCCCGCCCGTGCATACCGCCGTGGACCGGCGCCACGTACGTACCGGATCCGGGTTTGCTTTCGAGATAGCCCTCCGTGACGAGCCGCTCGAACGCGTAGACGATCGTGTTCCGCGAAAGACGCAGTTGCCCCATCAGTTCGCGGGTCGACGGCAGGCGCGTACCGGCAGCGAGCTCTCCGGAGATGACGAATCGTCGAATTTGGCCGTAGAGCTGGGCCTGCAGCGGCTCGCGGTGGAGGCGATCGACCCGCAGCATGTTCAGAGCGGCTGTCGGCATGATGTGGCTCCATAATAGCAGCACGAATTGGACCTTGTATAGCTCCAATGCGCCAGGCGATCATGGAGCATGGCCTGGGCTTTTCCTGCCGCGTTGGCGAGCGTCGCCGTCCTGCTCGTCGGGGTCGCCGCGCCGTCCCGAGCCGTACCCGCGGCGAACGCGCCGCTGTGGGGCTCGCTTTCACCGGGTCCGTACGCGGTGGGATTTCGAACGATCTATGCGTTCGATCGAACGCGCACGTGGCGGGTAACCCGGGGCTTCGACAAACCGTTTGCGCCGGATTCGAACGGCCGCCCGATTCGCGTCAGCGTCTGGTATCCGGCAAGACACGTTGCGGGGATGCCCATGCTCTTCCGGGACTACGTCACGCCCGCCGGGCCCGACGCGTTCACCGATCTCAACGACATCCTCGCCGCGCGTGAAAAAGCGTTTCGCGATTCGCGGGTGCCGGCGTTGCGGTGGTCCGCGTTGATGGCGACGGCGGTGAACGCGTACGCGAACGCGCCGCCGGCGAGCGGCCGATTTCCCGTGGTGCTGCACGCGACGGGACTCAACGGCACGTCGACGTCCAATGTGTCCGTCATCGCGGAATTTCTCGCGAGTCACGGCTACGTCGTGGCGACCGTGCCGATCCTGGGTCCGACGAACGAAGACACGGAGCAAGGGCAAACGTCGGCGGACCGCGAGCGTACCGTCCGGGACATGGAGTTCGCGTGGTCGATGCTGCGGACGCAGCCGAACGTCGACGCATCGCGGCTGGGTGTCTCCGGCAAGAGCATCGGGGGCATCGAAGCGCTGGTCTTCGCCATGCGCAACGCGAACGTCTCCGCCGTCGTCGGTCTGGACGCAACCTACGGTTTCACGCCGTATGCCCCGCTGCTGACCGGGTTGCCGGACTACGGGGCGCGCAAGATGCGGGCCGCGTTCCTCGACGTTCGCCGGGCATGGAAAGACCCCAAGGTGTTGGACCTGAGCGCCGAGCACGGATTCCTGTACTCGGACCGCTCGTTCGTCACGATTGATCGGATGCATCATCGTGATTTCGAGGTCGACGGTCTCATCGGATTCGAGTTCGGCTTGCCGCTCGCTCCGGGCGAGATCGACGATACCGGCTGGTCGCGCGAAACCGGATATCGCGGATCGCAAGACGTCTGCCGTCTGATGCTCGACTTCTTCGACGACAAGCTCAAAGGCGACCGCGGCGCGGCGCAGCGCCTCCGAACCGACATCGCGCACGCGGACGGTGCCGTATTCACTCATGCGGACGCATCCGAGCCGCCGCCCTCCGCGGTCGAGTTCGCGACGCTCATCGAGCGCAACGGCCTGGACGCCGCAGTAGCGATCGTGAACCGCTACCGCCGCGATCTTCCAATGGATGCGGTCGTCGACCAGACCACGTTCAATGACTACAGCTACCGCCTCACGGCAGCAGGCCGCTACGTTCAAGCGATCGGCATCATGCGCCTGGTCACGTACGCGTATCCGACCTCGGCGAACGCCGCGGACACCCTTGCCGACGCCTACATCGCGGCCGGCCGTCCGGATCGCGCGCGCACGACGCTGGAGCAGGCGCTGCGGCTGATTTCGGAAGACTCGACCCTCGACACCGAGGCGAAGCAATCGATGACGCGGATCGAGCAAGCGAAACTCGCCCAGCTCAAGTCGTGAAAACCGTCAGCCGTCAGAGAACGCGAATCTTCGCCATCATACCTTGGTCTTCGTGGTCGAGGATGTGGCAGTGGTAGACGAACGTGCCTCGTGCGAGCGGATTGCGGAAGTCAATGAGCACGCGCACTCGGCCGGGGATCGTGTGCCCGCTTCGGGTGTGGTGTCGCGGCGGGACGTCGATCGTGTCGAGCCACGTGCGCGACGCGACGGTCGCGCCGTCGATCGATTCGGCGACGAAGTGGACTTGGTGGATGTGGAAGGCGTGGGCCTCGTCGGTCGCGTTCTCGATCGTCCACTCTTCGACCGTACCGGAGCGCGCCACGATCGCGGGCGGGTCGCTCATGCGAAACGCATGCCCGTTGATCGAGAGACTGCGGTCGTCTTCGGTGAACCGAATCGTACGCCGAGCAGCCGGCGGCGGTAGCGGCTCGGAAAGCAAGTTTCGCGGAAGCGCGGTGCCGACGCGCAGCGGTGAGGGCCCGGACGGCGGTAGCGGCCCAGGCGCACTGCCATCCGCAGCAGGATTCGTAAGGTGCGCTAGCATGACGGCGGGGTTCGCATCGCCGAGACGTCCCGTGTCGACGCAGCCTGAGCGTAGCGCGGTTGGCGTTCGCGGCGCCGTGACGACGAACTCGGCACGACCGCCGGGTGCTACGAGTACGTGCGTGACCCTCCGGACGGCAGGCGTCCCGGGATAGGCATCGAGCGGTACGCCGTCGAGCGCCACGAGCTGCAGCGTTACGCCGTCGACCGAAAGGTCGTAGTACCGCGCCGCAGCACCGTTGACGACGCGGAAGAACTGCGGCTCGCCGGGCCGGATACCGATGTGCGCGTCGGCTTGGCCGTTCAGCGTCGGCTGCAGGCCGGGCTCGGCGCGGCACGGCTCGCCCCCTTTGGATCGCGCTCGCGGCGCCGGTGTGCTGCCGTCCATCGTCATCGCGACGGGCATGTCGGGGTCGACGAAACTCGGTCCCGTCGGTACGTCGCGCAACATGATGATGCGCTCACGCATCGAGGCGAGGGCCGGGAGGTGCTGCTGCAGCCCCTCGACGACGATCGCGCCCGCCATCCCGTTGGTCACGTCGTAATACGTCTCGCCGTGAGCGTGCGGATGGTACCAATAGAGCCCGGGTTCGTGATCGCGCGGGATCGCGACGCGGTAGTGCAGCACCTCGCCGGGACGTGCAAGGGTTGTCAGCGAGTCGTCGCCCGGCGCGCGCGGCGAGACCATCAGCCCGTGGAAATGCACGTTGACGTTGTTCGGGCGTCCCTGGAACGGTCGCATGTCATCGTAGACCGTCATGTCGATCGTCTCGCCGGGGCGCACGCGAATCGTCGGCGCGACGCCGAGCTGCGCGTTCCACGAGAACGCGGGGTAGCCGGTGACCGGATCGAGCACGACGTGCAGCACGACGCGCGCGACGCCGCCGCTCGCCCGAACCTCGGGGATCGCCGGAAAGACGTCGGCGACCGGTTCAGGCTGCGGCGCGGCGAGACTCGGCGGCCGAACGAGGGCCGCGACGAGGAGAGCAAGTGCGAGCGCTGCAATACGAAGCTTCACGGATGCGTCGGCGACGTTCGCGGGAACCGCTCGTGGCTCCGTTGATAAACAGACGTTAATCTCGTGGGCCGACGGCCCGCGCTCTTGGAGGCAGTGAACGATCGTGGGCGTTTCAGCCGGTACTGCACGTCGAATCGCGGCGGCCGCCGCGTGCATCGGCCTCCTCGTCGCGGCGAACCCGGCGAGCGTGAGGTCGGCGCAGGCGTCGGATACGCAAGCCATGCAAAGCGCGATCAAGCACGTCGTCGTCATCTATCAGGAGAACTGGAGCTTCGACGGGCTCTACGGGCGCTTTCCGGGCGCGAACGGGATCGCGAATGCGGCGGCGACCACGCCGCAGATCGATAAGGTCGCCGGCGCGCCGATCGCGCTCGAGCCGCAGCCGCTCCTCAAAGGTGCGCCCGATCCGAGCTTCGCAGCCGTCCTCGGGAATCCGGTCGGGCCGTATCTCGCGAGCGACTACATCCAGCCCTCGCAGCTCACCGGCGATCTCGTGCACAAGTACTACCAGCAGCGCTCGCAGATCGACGGCGGCAAGATGGACAAGTTCATGACCTGGAGCGACAACCCAGGTCTGGTGTTCAGCGGGTTCGACGCGACGAACATGCCGGAGGGCCGCTTGGCCGCGCAGTACACGCTCGCCGACAACGCGTTTCACAGCACGTTCGGCAGCTCGTTCTTGAATCACATCTACCTGATCTGCGTGTGTATCCCGACGTTTCCCAACGCGCCGCCCAATGCCGTCGCGACGCTCGACGCGAGCGGTCAGCAGTTGGCGCTCGATGCGAACGGCAAGATCGTTCACGACGGCTACGTCACGCCGGACGGCTTTGCGGTGAACACGACGTTCTCGGTCAACAGCCCGCACCCGACGGCTGCGCTCCCGCCAACGCTGCTGCCGAATCAGACAGGCGCTACGATCGGCGACCGGCTCAGCGCGGCGAAGGTGAGCTGGAAGTGGTATGCGGGCGGCTGGAACGCGGCGCTCGCCGGCAATCCCGAGCACAACTTCCAGTTCCACCATCAGCCGTTCATCTATTTCACGAACTACGCCGACGGCACGCCGGCGAAGGCCGCGCACCTCCAGGACGAGGCGAACTTTCTCGTCGACCTCAAGAGCAACGCGCTGCCGGCGGTCTCGTTCATCAAACCGGTCGGCGATGAGAACGAGCATCCGGGGTACGCGACGCTGGTCGCGGGACAGCAGCACGTCGCGAGTCTCGTGCAGGCGATCCAGGCCAGCCCGTACTGGAAAGACACGGCGATCGTCATCACCTACGACGAGAACGGCGGGCGCTGGGATCACGTGGCGCCGCCGGTGATCGACAAATGGGGTCCCGGAACGCGCGTGCCGTTCATCTTCGTCTCGCCGTTCGCCAAACGCGGCTTCATCGATCACACGCAATACGAGACCGTCTCGATCCTGGCGTTCATCGAGAAGCTCTACAAGCTGAAGCCGCTCGGCGCGCGCGACGCGGCCGCGAATCCGTTCTCGAACGCGTTCGACTTCGCGCACCCGCCGGCCGGGCCCGGAGGGACCTAGCCCCCTCCGCCGTATCTCGCCGGGAATGTCGCGGCGAACCATCATGGTGATCGGCTCGGGCCCGATCGTCATCGGACAGGCCGCCGAATTCGATTATGCGGGCGTGCAAGCGTGCCGTGCGCTGCGCGAGGAAGGCCACCGGGTCGTCCTCGTCAACTCGAATCCCGCCACGATCATGACCGATCCGGAGATCGCCGACGCGGTCTACCTGGAGCCGCTGACGGTCGCGTCGGTCGAGCGGATCATCGAGCGCGAGCGCCCCGACGCGCTGCTCCCGACGCTGGGCGGGCAGACCGGGCTGAACCTGGCCGTTGAGCTGGCGGACGCCGGGGTCATCGAGCGGTACGGGGTCGAGCTGCTGGGGACGCCCCTCGACACGATCAAGCTGGCCGAAGACCGCGAGCGCTTCAAGGCCAAGATGATCGAGATCGGCGAGCCCGTCCCGCACTCCCAGATCGTCACCGACATCGAAGCCGGGATCGCGTTCGCGAACGAGGTCGGCTACCCGCTGGTGGTGCGGCCCGCGTACACGCTCGGCGGAACCGGCGGCGGGATCGTGCACGACGAGGCCGAGCTGCGCGCGACGCTGCAGACCGGGCTCGACGCCTCGCTGATCCATCAGGCGCTGGTCGAGACCTCGCTGCTCGGCTGGAAAGAGATCGAGTACGAAGTCCTGCGCGACCGTGCCGGCAACTGCATCATCGTCTGCAACATGGAGAACATCGATCCGGTCGGCGTCCACACCGGCGATTCGATCGTCGTCGCGCCCTCGCAGACGCTCTCCGATCTCGACTACCAGATGCTGCGCACGTCGAGCATCAACGTGATCCGCGCGCTGAACGTCCAAGGCGGCTGCAACATCCAGTTCGCGCTGCACCCCGACAGCTCCGAGTACCAGATCATCGAGGTGAACCCGCGCGTCTCGCGCAGCTCGGCGCTGGCCTCGAAAGCGACCGGCTATCCGATCGCCAAGATCTCCACCAAGATCGCGCTCGGCCAGACGCTCGACCAGATCCCGAACCCGGTGACCGGCGGCCGCACCAAAGCGGCGTACGAACCGACGCTGGACTACTGCGTGGTGAAGTTCCCGCGCTGGCCGTTCGACAAGTTTCCGCTGGCGGATTTCCGGCTCGGCACGCAGATGAAGTCGACCGGCGAAGCGATGGGGATCGGCCGCAGCTTCGCCGCCGCGCTGATGAAAGCCGTGCGCGGGCTCGACCTGAAGTTCGAGACGCTCACCGGCGGCGCGTACGCGGAGTGGAGCGACGACGAGCTGGTGCGCGCCGTCGAAGAACCGACCCACGACCGGCTGTTCGCCCTCTGCGAGCTCCTCCGCCGCGGCCGCACGATTGACGAGCTCCACACGATCTCGACGATCGACCGCTTCTGGCTCTGGGAGTTCAAAGCGCTCGTCGACCTCGAGGAACGCCTCCGCAGCGGCGGCGCGCCTGCCGATGTCGGGCTCGCACTCGAGGCGGGCTACTCGACGCGCGGGATATCCGCCCTTCGACAAGCTCAGGATGACAAGGTTAGTGGCGCAGCGACTAGGAGTGCGGCTTTTCGGATGGTCGACACGGCGGCGGCTGAGTTTCCGGCGACTTCGCCGTACTATTATCTCTCGCGCGGCGAACAGGACGAGATGCGGGCGCCGGAGCGTGAGGCGGTCGTCGTCGTCGGCAGCGGACCGATCCGGATCGGTCAGGGGATCGAGTTCGATTACTCGTGCGTCCACGCGGCCTGGGCGCTGCGCGAGGCCGGCTTCGCCGCGGTCGTGATCAACAACAATCCGGAGACGGTGTCGACCGACTTCGACATCAGCGACGTGCTGGTCTTCGAGCCGCCGGGCGCCGACGAGGTCGAGGCGACCGCGCGAGCGACCAATGCGCGCGGCGTGATGCTCGCGTTCGGCGGTCAGACGGCGATCAATCTCGCTGAGGAGCTGACGAAACGCGGGATCGCGATCGTCGGCAGCGACCGGCGTTCGCTCGACATGGCCGAGGACCGTGAGAAATTCGACGCCGCACTCGAGAAGCTCGGCGTCGCACGCCCGCGCGGCCGAGCGGCGAACACGTTCCGCGAGGCGCGTGCGACGGCGCGCGAGATCGGGTTCCCGGTCTTGGTGCGGCCGTCGTACGTGCTCGGCGGGCGCGGCATGGAGATCGTCTACAACGAGGGTCAGCTCGCCTCGTACGTCGAGAGCGCGCCGCCGATCTCACCCGGCGCGCCGCTGCTGATCGACAAGTACATGCGCGGCCGCGAGGTGGAGGTCGACGCCGTGTTCGACGGCGACGACATCATGATTCCGGGCATTTTCGAGCACGTCGAACGTGCGGGGATCCACTCCGGCGACTCGATCAGCGTCTTCCCGACCCAGACCGTCTCCGATGCGATGGAGCAGCGCATCGTCGACGTCACCGAGGCGATCGCCCGCGAGCTCGGCATCCGCGGTCTCATCAACATCCAGTTCGTCATCCCGGAAGGGACCGACGAGCTGCTGATCATCGAAGCGAACCCGCGCGCGAGCCGGACCGTACCGATCATCTCGAAGGCGACCGGGATCAACCTCGTCTCCGCGGCGACGCGGATCGCGCTCGGCGAGAAGCTGCGCGACATGCGCTGGGGCGTCGGGTTGCGGCCGAAGCCCGACTACGTCGTGGTCAAAGTCCCGGTGTTCTCGTTCGCGAAGATGCGCGGCGTCGAGACGATGCTCGGCCCCGAGATGAAATCGACCGGCGAAGTGCTCGGGATCGATGCGACCTACGCCGGCGCGCTCCGGAAGGGGTTCATCGGCGCCGGCATCCGGCTGCCCAGCGAGGGCGGTCGGGTTCTGGTCTCGATCAGCGATGAGGAGAAGCCCGACGCCGTCGAGCTGATGCGCCGGCTGGTCGCGCTGGGACATCGTTTGGTCGCGACGCCCGGCACGTACGACCTGCTGCAGGCGCACGGGATCGCGGGCGAGCGCGTGAACCGGATCGGCGAAGGCGCGCCCGACGTGCTCGATGTGATCAAGCAGCGTTCGATCGACCTCGTCATCAACGATTTCAAGAGCGGCCGCGGCCCGACCGACAACTACCGCATCCGCCGCGCCGCCGTCGAAGCCTCGATCGCGTCGCTCACCTCGCTCGACACCGCGCACGCGCTCGTCACATCGCTGGAATCCGAAGCCGGCCCACCCCGCTCGCTGCAGGAATATCAAGCCAGCCACACCGGAGCACTCGTACCCTAACGTGCGGCGCGCCGCGATGCTCGCAGGGCTCGGCGCGTTGCCGCTGAGCGCGTGCGCGGCCATTCGCGACCGCGCCCTGGTCGCGGCGAAGGGGTGCGTCGACGCCGCGATACCGGCGGGCGGCCAGGTCGTGATGCTGCGCGGGCGCCTTCCGACGCGGCACGTGGCCGAGCCGATTCAGTTCATCCTCGTGTTGCCCGCCGATCTCGTGCGCCGGGTCGAGGCCGTGATCTACATCCTGCCCGGTCGCGGAGGGACGGCTGACGGGGTCGTGGACGGCCTCGGCTTCGCAGGCTTTTTCGCGGCCGCGATGCGGGCGCATCCGGCGCCGATCGTGCTCGCCACGCTCGATGCCGGCCAGTCGTACTTTCACCGGCGCGTCAGCGGCGAGGATCGGCTGGCAGCCGTCACGGACGACCTCGCCGCGATGGCGCGAAAGGTGGCAAAGCGGCCGCTCCGCGAGGCATTGATCGGCCAGTCGATGGGCGGCTACGGCGCGCTGCTCGCGGCGGAGCGCGAACCGCACCGCTTTCGTAGCGTCGCCGTCGCCGGGCCCGCGCTCTTCCCGTCGTTCGACGACGAGCGGCGGAGCGTCGGCGATGCCTTCGACAGTGCCGCGGACTTTGCGCGCAATGACGTCATCGCGCAAGCAGGGCGGCTCAGGGCAACGCCCGTCATGATCCGCTGCGGCGACAAGGATCCGTTCGTTCCCGGCGTTCGCACGTTCGCAAAGCGTTGTCCGACCGCGGACGTGCGCGTCGTCCCGGGTTGTCATACGGACGGCTTCTGGCGCGCCACCGCGGCCGAACTCATGGCGTTCACGGTCGCACATCTGTAGCGGCACAGGAACTGCGCCGCCGCGCGTGCTATCCGAGCAGCATGAACCAGCGAAGCGCCATCGTTTGCGGCGCCGCGATCCTCGTCGTGGTCTCGGCCGCCGCCGGGCGCGCGAGCGAGGCGGGCCCTAAGCACGCGATCACCACGGAGCCGCTCGTCGTCAGCGGCCGGCCGGCGGCCCCGGCGGGTTCGCAGCAGCGGAGCATCACGACCGCCGCGCTCGTCGTCTCGGCCCACCCGTCGGCGCCCGCAGGCTCGACCCAGCGCATCGTCACCACTGAGAAACTCGTCGTCGAAGGAGCAAAGCGATGATCCGAACGTCCCTCGCGATGTGCGCGGTCCTTGCCGCTGCTGTCGTCGTGCTGCAAACACCGGCCGGAGCGCAAGCCGATCTCTCGACGTTCACCTTCACGGTTCCGGTGCAGCTGACGGCGATCTCGGGCGGTTTGCGTCCGCAGGTTTCGTGCGGCGTTTCGAGCGGAACGGAGACGAACGTGAGCGCGAGCATGGGCGCAGGCGCCGGGAAAGGCGCCGGCCGCTCGTTCACGAGCGCGAAGAAGAGCGACGGTACCCCGGGCGAAGTGATCGCCGAAAATATCGCGAACGTGCCGATGACCGGCCCGTCGTTCGCGGGGAATGTCTCGGTCGTGGTGAACGCGCGCACGCCGGCGCTCGCCGCTACCGCGCACAGTTACGCCTGTGCGATCCTCTTCGACGGATCGCTCGTCCAGCAGAGGTTCTCGGCACGCACCGGTTACGTGTACGACAACACGACGCTCCGGGTCATCGCGAAGGGCACGCTGCAGTAGCAGAGCTGTAACGCACCGACAGACAGCGTTCCTCACGCCGCGCGTCGCAGTTTGTGAAGCGCTCGTGCCAGCAGTTTGGAGACGTGGCTTTGGGAGAGGCCGAGGCGGGCGGCGAGTTCGGCTTGGGTGAGGCCGGCGCCGTAGGTGCCGAGGACGATCGTGCGCTCGCGTTCGGCGAGGTCGTCGACCGCGATCGTGAGCGCGATGCGTTCTTCGAGCGCGATGCCGGTGTGGGTGTCGGCGAGGAGGTCGATCCGTTCCGGGCCGTCGGATGATTCCGGTTCGGGGAGCGAGACGTGCTCGGCGCGGCGCAGACTGCGCAGCTCGACGACCGTCGCGATGCCGACGCCGAGTGCGGCGGCGAGCTCCGCGGTGCTGGGTTCGCGGTGGTTGACCTTCGTGAACGCTTCCCAGGCTGAGGCGTAGCGCTTCTCGAGCGCGAGCAGCGTTCGCGGCGCGCGGACGAGGCGTTCGTGATCGCGCACATGGTGCATCAGCTCGCCGACGATCATGATCCAGGCGTAGGCCTGAAACGGCGTCTGCATCTCGGGCCGGTAGTTCGCCGCCGCTTTGATCAGGCCGACGGCGGCGACCTGTTCGAGATCCGCACGGTCGTTGTGGGCGCGCTTGAACTTTCGCGCGCCGCGCGTGCAGAGGTGGTGATAGGCATCGACGACGGCGTTGCGCCGGTCGACGCAGCGGTCGGCGCAGTAGCGTGCAACGAGGACTTCCCGCAAGCTCATTTGGAGACGCTCCCGATCAAGGCATAGAGTGGAATAAACACGGAGAAGACGATGAATCCGACCACGGTGCCGAGCGCGCCGATCAGGGCCGGCTCGAGCACCGCGCCGAGCGTCGCGATCGAGGCCTCGACGTCGGTTTCGAAATAGCTCGCGATCTTGAGCAGCATCTCGTCGACCAGGCCGGTCTCTTCACCGACACGGACGAGGGCGACGGCGAGCGGGTCGAAGAGACGCGAGGCTTCGAGCGGCGCCGTCAGCGATTCGCCGGCGCGCAATGCGACGTCGACGCGCTGCAGGGCGGTCGCATACGAGGGACTGCCGGCGACCGGCACGACGACCGTGATCGCGGTGACCAGCTCGATCCCGGACCGTAGCAGTGTCGCCAGCATGCGCGCGACGCGCGCCGTGATCGACTTGCGCAGCAACGGGCCGATGATGGGCAGCCGGAGCCGCGCCGCGTCGAGCACCGCGGCGCCGCGTTCGGTCCGCGTTGCGAGGACGATCGCGCCGGCGAGCGTGGTGACCGCCGCGCTGCCGGCGATCCAGACGCCGGGCTGCTGCAGCGCCGCGCCGACCGCGAGCAGGGCGCTCGTCGTCGGCGGCAGATCGGCGTGGAAGGCGTCGAACATCTGCGCGAACATCGGCACGATCCGCGCGATCAGGAACAGCACGAGGCCGAGCGCGGCGGTGGTCACCACCGCCGGGTAGGCCAGCGCCGCGCGGACTTTCTTGCGCAGGTCGGCGTCGCGTTCGAGAAACGAGGCGAGGCGCTCTAGCACGTCGTCCAGGATCCCGCCGGCCTCGCCGGCACGGACCATCGCGACGTAGAGCGGCGCGAACGCGCGTGAGCGGCGTTCGAGCGCATCGCCGAGCGCGCAGCCGTGTTCGACGTCGGCCAGCACGCCGCGCAGCGCCTCGCGCAGCACGCCGTCCGAAGCGCGTTCGATCGTGACCTCGAGCGCGCGGCGCAGCGGGACGCCGGCGCGGACCAGCGTAGAGAACGAGCGGAAGAAGGCGAGCAGCGCGCGCCGGGAAGGCCGGCCGAGACTCAGCGAACCGCCGAGCGTTCGCACCAGGACGGTCTCGCGATCGACCGCGGTGACGAACAGCGCGCGCGTGCGCAGGTTCGCGAGCACGGCGTCGACCGAGGGCGCCTCCATCGAACCGCGGACGACCTCGCCGCCCGCGCTTCGCGCGCGGTAGCGGAACACGCCGGCGCTCACGACGCGGTCCGCTCGAAGCCGCGAACCTCGGCCGGACGGTTCGTCACCGCGCGAGCATCGGCGAGGCTGATCTCGCCGCGCACGACCAGTTCCGAGAGGTGCGACTCCAGCGTCTGCATGCCGGCGGCGCGCCCGGTGACGATCGTGTTGCGCAACTGGTGCGTCTTGCCTTCGCGAATCAACGCCCGCACCGCGTCGGTTCCGATCAAGATCTCGGCGGCGGCGCGACGGCCGGCTCCGTCGTGGCGCGCGATCAGCCGGAGCGCGACGATCCCCGCGAGGACGGCCGCCAACTGCGTGCGGATCTGCGCGTGCGCGTCGGCGGGGAAGGCGTCGACGATCCGGTCGACGGTCTGCGACGCGTCGTTGGTGTGCAGCGTCGCGAAGACGAGGTGTCCGGTCTCCGCGGCGGTGAGGGCCGCCGCCATCGTCTCGCTGTCGCGCATCTCGCCGACCAGGATCACGTCGGGGTCCGAGCGCAAGAAGCCGCGCAGCGCTTCGGCGTAACCGCTCACGTCGCGGCCGATCTCGCAGTGCGTGATCAACGAGCGCGCCGCGGCGTGGACGTACTCGACCGGGTCCTCGACGGTCACGATGTTGCGCTCGCTGGTGCGGTTGATGCGATCGACGAGCGCCGCGAGCGCCGTCGTCTTCCCGCTCCCGGTCGGGCCGGTGAAGAGCACGAGACCGGCCGGACGGTACGCGAGCGTCGCAACTGCTGCGGGCAGGGCGAGCTGCTCCAGCGACGGGACGGTTTCGGCGAGCAGCCGGATCGCGACGCGCAGGCCCGCGCCGTGCCGGTAGGCGTGGACGCGATACGGCCCGCCGGCGGTCGCGCGCGGTGCCGCGCCGTCGGCGCTGCCGAGCGTATCGAGCCGTGCGAGCTGCGCCGCCGCGAGCGCGCCGGAGAGAAAGGCGCGCACCTCGGCGTCGTCGAGCGGGGGCGCGTCGAGCGCGGCGAGCCTGCCGGCGATCCGCAGCGCCGGGCGATCGGAGCCGCCGAAATGCAGGTCGGTCGCGCCGCGGGCCCGCGCGACGCGCACGAGATCGGCGATCCGGATCGCCCCGAGGCTCACCGCGTGCCGCTCCACGCGACGACGCGGGTCAGCTCGTCGAACGAGGTGCTCCCGGCGAGGACTTTCGCGAGCGCGTCGTGGCGCATCGGACGGTAACCGCCGCTCGCGGCGAGCTGCGCGATCTGTACGCTGGAGGCGCCGGTCGCGATCGCGTCGCGGACGTCGTCGCCGAGCTCCATCAGCTCGTACACGCCGGTGCGCCCCAGGTATCCGCTCCCCGCGCACGCGCGGCAGCCGGCTGCAGCGTACCACGCGTCCTGGGCGATGCCGAGCGAGGCGCGCAGCGGCCGCGGGATCGCTTCGCGGACGCGGCACTGTTCGCACAGCGTCCGCACGAGCCGTTGGGCGACGACCGCGGTGAGCGCGGCCGCCAGCGAGTGCCGCGCCACGCCGAGTTCGGCGAGGCGGTCGATCGTGCGCGGCGCGTCGTTCGCGTGCAGGGTCGTGAAGACGAGCTGTCCCGCGAGCGCGGCCGAGACGGCGACCGCCGCGGTCTCGGCGTCGCGCATCTCGCCGATCATCACGACGTTCGGATCCTGCCGCATGAAGGCGCGCAGCACGAGCGGAAACGTCAGCCCGGCGCGCAGGTTCACCTGAACCTGCGAGACGCCGCGCAGGCGCATCTCGACGGGGTCCTCGACCGCGCAGACGTTGCGTGAGCGCGAGTCGAGCTCGGCGAGCGAGGCGTAGAGCGTCGTCGTCTTGCCGCTCCCGGTCGGCCCGGTGACGAGCACGAATCCCCACGGCGAAGCGGCCGCGAGGCGATACCGCTCCAGGATCGCGGCCGGGATCCCCAGTGCACCGAGATCGGGTGCCGCCGCGTAGCGGTCGAGCAGGCGCACGACCAGCTTCTCGCCGTCGATCGTCGGGACCGACGCGACGCGCGCGTCGATCTCGCGCTGCTCGAACGGTATCCCGCAGCGGCCGTCCTGCGGGGTGCGGCGGTCGGCGATATCCATCCCGGCCAGCAGCTTCAGCCGCGAGACGAACGCCGGCAGGAGCTCCGCGGGGATCGTCTCCAGTTCGCGCAGGATGCCGTCGACGCGGATGCGCACGCGGCCGCCGTTTTGGCCCGGCTCGACGTGGATGTCGCTGGCGTGGGCGGCGATCGCGCGGGCGAAGAGCAAGTCGACGGCGCGCACCGCCGGCGCGGCGGCCGCGCTCTCGCCGGTACCTTCCACGCGCTCGCCGTACGCGACGTGCAACTGCTCGCGGATCGCCTCACGGCCCATCGGCAGCGGCCGCACGCGCAGCCGAGTCGCAGCCCGCAGCGCATCGACCGTCGCCGCGTCGGACGGATCGGCGAGCGCCACCGAGAGCACGCCGTCGGCGATGCTCAGCGGAAGGGCGTCGTAGCGGAAAGCGAGCGCGCGTGGAAGCCGCGCGAGGGCCTCGGGATTCGCTGCGAAAGTAGCCATGCGTCACGAATCGGAAACAACTCAGCAAATTACAGGCAACATTTCCGAGCGTTCATTAAATATCGTTAAGTCGGGAAAGAGCACAGCATGCTGATGAGGATGCTCCGATGAGTGGGATGACGACGCACACCGAGTATCTGACGATCACCACGAAGACGCGCTACGAGATCCGCGACATCACGGAGCACGTCGAACGTGTCCGTACGGCAGCGAACATACACGACGGCATCGTGCTCGTCAGCACGATGCACATCACGTCGAGCATCTTCGTGAACGACCACGAGTCGGGGCTCTGGAGCGACATCCTGGAATGGGTCGAAAAGCTCGCCCCCGCCGGCCTACCGTACGCGCATCACCAGACCGGCGAGGACAACGGCGACGCGCACCTCAAGCGCATGCTGCTCGGCCACCAGGTGATCGTCCCGGTCACGAACGGCGCGCTCGACCTCGGCCCATGGGAACGCGTCCACTACGGCGAGTTCGACGGCATGCGCCCGAAGCGCGTGCTCTTCAAAGCCTTCGGAATCGCCGCCTGATCCTCAGTAGGCCATCGCGTCGAGGTCCGAGGGCGATATACCCTGCCGCAGGATCAGCAGACCTTGCGGTTCCTGCTGCCTGATCACGATAGGCGTGCCGTTTCCGACCAGCGTGACCGGGAACGCGGTATAGTTTCCGCTCGCGTCGTACCGCAGGATGACTCCGCCGCGCGTGAGCGCCCACAGGGCCGCGCCGCTTCCGTCGGGCGCCGCGGGAACCAGCGACACGATCACGTCGGGCGCGGGATACTCCACGATCGCGTGCGTGAAGTTGTTGATGTGTCCGAGCTGCGCGACGTTGTTCTCCGCGAACCAGGTGTCGTTCGTATTCGCCTCGGCGATCACCGACGGCGCAGCCGAGGCGGTGGGGATCGGGTACTCGAGCACCGTGTGGTCGGTCTTCGACATCGAGCCGATGGAGTTCGTGCCGGGGTCCGTGAACCAGATCCGTCCCGAAGCCGAGTCCGGCGAGACCCACGCCGGCGCGCTGCCGGTGATATCGGTCGGAAACTCGGTGACGTGACCGGAAAGGTCGGCCATGCCGATCTTTCCGGCTGACTCCGCGAACCAGCCCCGGAATGCCGTCGAATCGAAGAACATGCCGCCGACGCCGGCGTTGGTCGTGGGAAGCGGGGTCTCCGTGATCGTTCCGGACGACGTGATGACGCCGATCGTATCGGCGTTCTCGGAGAACATGAAGTCCGTCCCGCCCCCGATCAGCGTGAAGCCGATGTGAACGATGTGGCGCGGTTCCTTCCCGCTGGGCAACGCGTATTCAAGCAGCGTCCCGTTCGTCGCGAGCGTTCCGATCTTGTGGGCGGCCGGCTCCGTGAACCAGATGTCGCGATTGTCGAACCGTTGCACGAGGTCGGCATTGCTGAGGTTGCCCGGGAGCTGATGAATCAGGCTGAACCCCGGTGCGATCGAGATCGCTCCGCTTTGCCCGACGATCGTGTTGCCGAAGTCGATCGTGGCCCGAACGGTGTACGCGCTGCCCGTGCCGCCGTTCCCGTTGTAGGTCAGGGCGATGGTGTCGCCTGGGCGCGCGAGCGAATTGGTCGTGTTTCCGCCGTTCACCGAGAAATTGAAGTCTTGGGTTTCGCCGGACTGACCGTTGGCGGCTTGTATGCTAAACGCGATCGGTTGGGAGTACGGATCGGTGCCCGTGATCGCGTTCCCCGATGCGTCGAACACGGTGACGGTCAGCGGCACGTTCGCCGAGGTCCCGGCGGTGAGCGTCGTCTTCTGCGGCACGATCGTCACGGACGCCGGGACGCCGAGCAGCGAGAGCACGACCGTGTTCGCCTGGCCCTCGACGATCGTCTGCGTCACCGTAGCGACGCCCAGTTGATGACCGCTCGGCCGGCCGGACGCCAGCGCGCCGTCGTAGGTGAACAGCGTCACGCTGTCGTTGCCGAGCGGCAGATCGACGGTAACCTGACAGGTGCGCGCCGAGCCGCTCTGGGTGCAGACCGCCGCCCCGGCCGAGAGGTCGAAGCTCTGGCTGATCGCCAGCGCCAGCGAATTGTTGATCGCGATTCCACCCGACATCGTACCGGCCGAGACGAACTTGATGCGGCGCGCTGCACTCGAGGTCGAGGGCAGCGGGATGACGATCGTCAGCTGGACGGCGATGGTCTTTGTCGCGCGCTGCGGAGCGGGGAGCGCCGATCCGTGCCCCGGGGAGCAGGCTGCGAGCGCAACGAGCGCGGCGGTAAGGACGAACGAAGGAACGGCGCGCATCACTTCACCACGATCGCGGAGGTCGTCACGCTCACGGGCAAGCCGACCAACTGTGAAAATTGATCCGTAAACGTGACCGCGCAGACGCCCGGAGCGATGCCGGTCAGGATGTAGGTGAACGCATCGGGTCCGGCGGCCACGGAGGCGATCCCGGCGCACGGCTGCGCGTTGACCGCGAACGATCCGGTGTAGCCTTGCTCAGAGAGCGTGACCGTCGCCGGCGTCGAGAGTGAGGTGATCTGCACGCGCGCCGGCGCGATCGTTGGTGACCCCTGCGGCGTGGGCACGGGCGTCGCGGTCGGTGTGGGTGACGGCGTCGGCGTGTCCGTCACCTTCGGCAACGGTGCGGGGACGCTGAAGAGCACGAACGTGTACGTCTGACCGCTGCTGAGCGTGACCGGCGGGGGGCCGCCGATGAACGTCACGGTGTTGCCGGCGACCGCTCCCGGGCCGAGCACGACGACCCAGCCCGCGACCGCGTGCGATACGTCGTATTCGGCCACATAGAGGTTCGGCGGCGGCGTCGTGCCGAGCGTGAACGTGAAGCTCGGAACCGACGGGAGCGTGACGGTGACATTCGAAGTGATCGTCACGAAGTCGATCGGCACGATCCCCGTCGCGCTGATCGAGGCCGGCAGGCGCCGAACGCCCGCCGGCTGCGGTGCGCCCGCCGGCTCGCTCGCCGAAAACTGCGCGGTGAGCGTCGCGCTCGTGTTCGTCGCGGGAACGGTAAAGCTGCCGGAGTTCCCGCCCGTCACCGTTCCGAGAGTGACCGACGTGGGAACGCTCGTCGACGTCGTCAGCGTCGCCGTCGTGGACGGCGGAAGCGTCGGCACCGGTGTCGGTGTAACGGTCGGCAGCGGGGCAACATTACCGCCGCCGCCTCCGCCGCCGCTACAGGCCACAACGCAAAGCGACGCGCATAAGAGCGCGGCGTAGTACACCCTACCCCGAATCATGACCTTCGCGGATTGGCCTCAATCGCGACGGTATCCTCCGCGAAAGTGTGAATGTTTCTTTGCCGGTCGTGCAACTTTAGCCGACGCGCACGCTGAGCATCGAGATCGAGCCGCCGTCGCCGCCTTCGACCGGATAGCTGACGGTATCGGTGGGCTGCTGTGTGGCGAGCACGTAGAGCAGCGGCAGGTAATGCTCGGGCGTCGGAACCGAGAGCAGGGCGTCGTTGCCGAGGGATTCGTAATCGATCAGGGGCTCGTGTTCGCCGGCGTTCATCAGCTCGCGTGCGCGCAGCTCGAACCGGAGCGCCCAGTCGAACTGCTGCGCCGGATGGCCGCCCCAGGCGTACGCGTGCAGATTGTGCACGAGGTTTCCGCTGCCGACGATCAGCACGCCCTCGTCGCGCAACGGCGCAAGCTGTTTGGCGAGCTCATAGTGCGCCGCGGGCGGCAGCATCTCGTCGATCGCCAACTGGACGACCGGAACGTCGGCGTCCGGATAGGCGTGTACCAGCACCGACCAGGTGCCGTGGTCGAGCCCCCAGCGCTCGTCGAGCACGACGTCGACCGGCCAGAGCAGCTCGCGCACGCGCGCCGCGAGCGCCGGATCGCCCGGCGCGGGATACTCGACGTCGTAGAGTGCGCGCGGAAAGCCGCCGAAGTCGTGGATCGTGCGCGGGCGCTGCATCGCGGTGACGTGGGTTCCCGGCAGGTACCAGTGCGCCGAGATCGCGAGGATCGCGCGCGGGCGCGGCAAGGCCGCCGCGAGCGCCGACCAGGCGTGCGTGTACGCGTTCTGCTCGAGCGCGTTCATCGGGTTGCCGTGACCGAAGAAGATCGCCGGAAGACGCGCCATCTCAGGCCTCCGTCAGCGTGTGGTGAAGTGCAAACGCATCCGCGAGCAGCGCATAGGAACGTTCGCGCGACGCGTAGTCGGGCGTGATCGTCAGGACCATCGCTTCGTCGGCCTCATGCGCTGCCGCGAGCGTTTCGATCCGCTCGCGGACGGCGCGCGGTGAACCGAGCGTGAGCCGGCGGCGGTTGTAGCGGATCTCCTCGCGGTCGTACGGCGTGTACGGATACGCGAGCGCCTCAGCGCGGGAGGGGACCGGCAGGTCGACGCCGTGCCGGATGCGCAGCCGCCAGAGATCGATCGTAGAGGCGAGTTCCTCGGCCTCTTCCGGCGTCTCGGCAGCGAGTGCCGCGACTGCCAGCAGCACGCGGGGTTCCGCGCAGCGCGCCGAGGGCGTGAAGTGGCGCCGGTACAAGCGCGTCACCGGCTCCGCGTCGCCGCTGATGAAGTGCGCGAACGCGAACGGCAGCCCGAGGTCCGCGGCGAGCGCGGCGCTGTAGTCGGACGAGCCCAGCAGCCACACTTCGGGCGAGGTCTCGCCGCTCGGCATCGCGACCAGCTTCGCGAAGGGGTGCTCTTCCTCGAGCGTGCGGTCGAGGAAGCCGACCAGATCCTGCACCTGGCGCGGGAAGCGGTGGATCTCTGCCGATTCGAGCGCCATCGAGACACGCTGCGTGCCGCCCGGCGCGCGCCCGATCCCAAGATCGATGCGGCCGGGTGCGAGCGTGTCGAGCATCCGGAACTGCTCGGCGACCTTGAGCGCGGCGTAGTGCGGCAGCAGCACGCCGCCGGTCCCGACGCGCATGCGGCTCGTCTCGGCGGCGATGCGCGCGAGCAGAATCTCCGGCGCAGGGTCGGCGAGCCCTTGCATCGCGTGATGCTCGGCGAGCCAGTAGCGGTGATAGCCGAGCCGGTCGGCCTCGCGCGCGAGCGCCAGCGTCGCCAAGACGGCGTCGCGCGGCGACGCGCCGGCGAGCACGGGGGACTGATCGAGGATGCCGAGCGGGAGAGCCATACCTTCAGGCTCAGAAGGCATGGCTGCTCCCGTCGGATGCAGCTACGGGTTCGAGGGTGTCTGCGGGTTGCCGGCGCGCGGCGCGAACGGCTTGAGCGCGAACACCGCCGCGTCGGGCGTTCCGTTGCCGAGCACGTAGTTGTAGTCGTGACTCGTCGGGTAGCCGTTGTTGCCGGGGATGTCCTGGCGGTACACGGCCTCGCCGCCGACCGCCGAGAGCGCGTAGATGTAATTGTTCGCGTTTCCGAGCCGCGTTCCGAGCGACTGCTCGGTCACGGCGAGCAGGCCCGCGAACTCGGGCGACGACGCGCTGGTCCCGATCAGCAGGAAGAACTGCCCGCCGATCGCGGTGACCACGCTCGAGTCGTCCGGATTGCACGGCGTGACCGAACCGACCGGACAGCCGCCCATGTGCATCGAGATGTCGGGAACCGTGCGCGTGCGCGCGCGGGTGTTGACCAGTTGCTGGAACGGCGGCTTCGCGAACAGCACGCTGATCCCGCCGCCCGAGCCCCAAATCTCGTTCGGCGCCGCACCTTGCGCGGGATCGAACGTGTCGAAGAACGCCGATTCGCGAACGTACGCCGAGTTGAGCGTGTTCGGGTTGTGCCTGGTCACCAGGTTCGTCCCGCCGACGCCGGTGTCGGCGGGATCGTCCGCCGGGCTCTCGACGCCCTTGATGAAGAACGAGAAGGTGGGGTCGACGCAGTCGTATGCGCCGCTGTCACCCGAGGACGACACGAACGTGATCCCCTGCGCGTTTCCTTGCCGGAAGATGTCGTGCTGCAACTGCAGGATGAACGTGAAGTCGGTCCCGCCGTTGTACGGTGCGGTGTAGAACAGCTCGCACAGGCCGAACGAGGAGTTGACGATGTCCGCGCGGTTGTCTTCGACGATCGCCGTGTAGGCGTCGAGCACGGACTGGTCGGAGAGATCCGGGACGCCGTACAGCATGATGCGCGCGCCTGGTGCACTGCCGTATGCCATTTGGACGTCGAGGCTGGCCTCGGCGGCCGAGTTGGAGTTCGGGTCGAACATCGAGGGGCCGCCGTCGACCGGCCGGCGATGGACCACCGGCGGCGCGAGGTACTCGTGCCCGAAGTACAGCGCGAGGTCGCTGTCGAGCACGTCGGAGTCGATCACGATCGCGACCGTGCGTCCCGAGCCGTTCGCGCTCTGGTACGACGGATAGCCGTAGGCCTGTTTGAGATCGGTGAACCAGTACGGGCCGGTGGTCGAATACCGGTTGTCCGCGGTGTACGCGACCTTCGAAACACGCCGCGAGTTGACGTGCTTGACGCGCGCCGAAAAGCTGACCTGCGCCTTCAACTGCGCGAGCGAGGCCGGCATCGTCGGCGCCTTGTCGGCGGTCAGCACGTTGCGGCCAACGCTTTGCGCCGCGCGCCCGGTAGTCTGCGGCGCCCGCAAACGCACGTTGAACGTCCGTTCGACGGTCGACTGGTCGGCCGCTGCGATGACGCCTTGCGAGGTCATGCGCGTATCGAAGCCCAGCGACCGCAGCGTGTTCGCCGCCGCGTTCAGGTCGGCGGCCGGCGGACCGAACTGCGAGCGGAACTGATCCGGCGTCAGAAAGTGGCCGTAGTCACCCGAGTTCTTGTCGCTTTGGCGCGCGATCAGCGCGTCGAGCTGATCGCTATTGCGCAGCGGCAGGCGGACGGTCACCGTCACGCCTCGCATCGCGGTCTGCGGGACGCCGCTCTCCGAGGCCGGCACCTGGCCGGCCGGTATCGACGGCGCCGGAACGGCGTGCGAGCCGCCGCCGCACGCGCTCAGTAGCGGCACCGTACACACGGCCGCTGCGAGAAAGAGTCGCTTCACCCCGGACCTCCGATTCTGGAGAGGAGATGAGCCCGACTACGGGGTCGCCCCGACCGCCCCTGCAGGTAAGCGCGTGACCGGGGTTACGGTGCGATCGCGACTGCCATGACGTGCGGTGAGACGTAGGCCTCGAAGCGCTTGAAGTTCTCGGCGAAAAGCCCGGCGAGGTGTTTCGCCTGCGCGTCGTACGCCGTCTTGTCGGCCCAGGCGTTGCGCGGGTTGAGCACCTCGGCCGGCACGTCGGGCACCGCCGACGGGATCGCCAAGCCGAAGAACGGCTCGCGCTCGAACGTCGCATTGGCGAGCCGGCCTTCGATCGCGGCGTTGAGCATCGCGCGCGTGTACGCGATCTTCATCCGCGAGCCGACGCCGTACCCGCCGCCGCTCCAGCCCGTGTTCACTAGCCAACAGTTGACTTCGTGTTTGCCGATACGCTCGCCGAGCAGCTTCGCGTAGACCGTCGGGTGATGCACCATGAACGGCGCGCCGAAGCAGGTCGAGAACGTCGCGACGGCCCCCTGCACGCCGCGCTCGGTGCCGGCGACCTTCGCCGTGTAGCCGGAGAGGAAGTGGTACATCGCCTGTTCCGGCGAGAGCTTCGCGATCGGCGGCAGCACGCCGAACGCGTCGGCGGTCAGCATCACGATGTTGGTCGGATGGCCGGCCATCCCGCTCTTCACGACGTTGGGCACGAAGCTGATCGGATACGCGGAGCGCGTGTTCTCGGTGAGCGAGGCGTCGTCGACGTCGAGCTCGCGCGTGATCGGGTCGACGACGACGTTCTCGAGGACCGTGCCGAAGCGATGCGACGCGGCCCAGATCTCCGGTTCCGCTTCCTGGCGCAGCTTGATCATCTTCGCGTAGCACCCGCCCTCGAAGTTGAAGACGCCGTCGCCCGACCAGCCGTGCTCGTCGTCGCCGATCAGCGGCCGGTGCGGATCCGAGGAGAGCGTCGTCTTGCCGGTCCCGGAGAGGCCGAAGAAGATCGCGGTGTCGCCGGCTTGCCCGACGTTCGCCGAGCAGTGCATCGAGAGCACGTTGCGCAACGGCATCAGGTAGTTCATCACGGTGAACACGGACTTCTTGGTCTCGCCGGCGTAGCGCGTGCCGCCGATCAGGATCATGCGGCGCGCGAGGTTCACCAGGATGAACGTCGAGGACGCCGTGCCGTCGCGCGCCGGATCGGCTTCGAACAGCGGGACGTTGACGACGGTGAACTGCGGCGCGAACGACGGCTCGTGATCCGCGGTGTCGATGAAGAGGTCGCGCGCGAACAGGCTGTGCCACGCGAACTCGGTGATGATGCGCACCGGGAGCCGGTAGTTCGGATCGGCGCCGACGTAGCAGTCGAGCGAGAAGACGTCCTTGCCGGTGAGGTACTCACCGACCCGGGCGAGCAGCGCGTCGAAGGTCTTGGCGTGGGTTTCTTTGTTGACCGACCAGTCGATGTGCGTCTCGCTGCCGGGCTCGCGCACGAAGAACTTGTCGTTCGGCGAACGCCCGGTGTGCTTGCCGGTCTCGACGGTCATCTGACCGGCCGCGCCCAGCCGTCCCTCGTTCCGCGCCAGGGCGTGCTCGTAGAGGTGCGGCACGCTCTGGTTCCGGTACACGGTCGCGACGCCGCCCAGGCCGAGGCTGGCCAGGTGGTCGTCGAACGACTGCGAGGGGTTCGGTATGGTGAGAATGGGCCTGCTCCTCGGTGGCGGCCGGCGGGCGCGCGATGGGGAAAAGGGACACTGCGTTCGCTTGGTTGGGCCGACCTGCCTCGTACGACACCAACGCGAAGAGGGATGGTTCTAAGGAGTCCGGTGCACGAGCTCTTCACCGTCCTGCCGCCCGGCGAGGCGTTCGCGACCCTAGGTCGCGGTTGTTCCCCGGTCGAGCGGTCGGAAACCGTCGCGCTCGAGTCGGCGCTCGGCCGCGTCCTGGCCGGCGACGTGCGGGCCCACGAGACGCTACCCTCGTTCGCGCGCTCGACGATGGACGGCTACGCCGTGCGCGCCGCCGACACGCACGGTGCATCGGCGCAGTCGCCGGCCTACCTGCGGCTGGTCGACGACGTGCCGACCGGCGTGGTCCCGCAACGGCCGGTCGGACCGCGCGAGGCGATCCGCATCCACACCGGCGCGATGCTCCCGCCCGGGGCCGACGCGGTCGTGATGGTCGAGGACACCAACCAGACCGGCGACGAGATCGAAGTGCTGGCCGCCGTGGCCCCCGGGGAGGACGTGCTGGCGATCGGCGAGGACGTGCTCGCGGGCACGGTCGCCGTCCCGGCCGGAAAACGGCTGCGCGCCGCGGAGCTCGGCGGCCTGGCGGCGCTGGGCGTCACGCAGGTGCGCGTCTGGGCGCGGCCGCGCATCGCGATCCTCTCGACCGGCGATGAGGTCGTCCCGGCGGGCGCCATCCCCGGACCGGCGCAGGTCCGCGACATCAACGCGACTACCCTCGCCGCGGTCGTCACCCAGGCCGGCGGAACCGCGCTCCCGTGCGGGATCGTCCCCGACGACGCGCTCGCGCTCGAAGCGGCGTTGCGCGCGGCGCGCGAGGACGCGGACGCGATCGTGCTCTCCGCCGGCTCATCGGTCTCCGTGCGCGACCTGACCGCGCAGGCGGTCGCGCGGCTCGGATCGCCCGGCGTGCTGGTACACGGCATCGCGATCAAACCGGGGAAGCCGACGGTGCTCGCGATCTGCGACGGGACGCCGGTCGTGGGGCTGCCGGGGAATCCGGCGAGCGCGCTGGTCGTCGCGTGGCGGATCGTCCGGCCGCTGGTGCGGCTCCTCGGCGGCGAACGTGTCGACGAGGACGGGCTCGGCGACGAACGCGAGCTGAGCGCAGTGCTCGACGTGCCCGTGCCGTCGCGTCCTGGTCGCGAAGACTACGTCCCGTGCAGGCTCGCGCGCGGCGCGGACGGCTCGCTGCACGCGACGCCGCTGTTCGGCGCGTCGAATCTGATCTTCACGCTGGTCCGCGCCGAGGCGCTGATCGCCGTCCCGCTCGACCGCAGCGGCCTCGCCGCCGGCGAAACCGTTCGGGTTGTGGTGCCGTGAGCGAGCGCACCGTGTTTCTGCGCGACGTTCCGATCGAGCAGGCGCGCGCGCGATTCGACGAGGCGCTCGCGACCGGCCGAGCGCGCGAAGCGCGCGTCGAGATGCTCGCGCTCGGCGATGCGCTCGACCGGGTGACGTCGCGGCCGGTGATCGCGCGCTTGTCGTCGCCGCACTATCATGCGTGCGCGATGGACGGGATCGCGGTCGTGGCGGCGCGGACGGCGGGTGCGCGCGAGACCGCGCCGCTGGAGCTGGCGGCGGAAGAAGCGCCGGCCGTCGATACCGGCGATCCGCTCCCGGCCGGGTTCGACGCGGTGATCCCGATCGAGCTGGTCGAGCCGCGCGCGGGCGGAGGCGTCGCGATTCGCGCCGCGGTCGCGCCGTTCGAGCACGTCCGTGCGATCGGTGAGGACGTCGTCGCGAGCGAGGTCGTCGTTCCGGCGATGCGCCGGCTCGGGCCGGCCGATCTCGCCGCGTGCGCGGCGGCCGGCGTCGCGGAGATCGAAGTCGTCGCGTTCCCGCGCGTCGCGGTGATCACGACCGGCGACGAGCTGGTCGACGTCACCGCCGAAGCGCCGCAGCCCGGCGCGATCCTCGACTCGAATGCGGTCTTGCTGCAGGCCTGCGTGCGCGCGTACGGCGGCGATGTCGCGATCGCGCGGCGCGTCCGCGATGACGAAGCCTCGCTGACGGCAGCCGTGCGCGACGCGATCGCCGCCTGCGACGTCGTCGTCGTGAACGCCGGCTCGTCCGCCGGCCGCGACGACTACACCGCGCGCGTGTTCGCCGGTTTCGGCGACGTCGTCGTGCACGGCGTCGCGATCCGGCCCGGACATCCGCTCGTGCTCGCGGTCGCGCGCGAGACCGGCGTGCCGCTGCTCGGGATCCCGGGCTATCCGGTCAGCGCGGCGATCTGCGCCGATCTCTTCCTGCGGCCGCTGGTCGAACGGCTCGGGCGGCGTGAAGCGGCGGAACCGCGCGAGATCGAGGTCGAGCTGACGAAGAAGCTGTTCTCGCCGCTCGGCGAGGACGAGTTCGTCCGCGCCGTTGCCGCGCGCGTCGACGGCCGGCTCGTCGCGACGCCGCTGCGGCGCGGCGCAGGTGTGATCACCTCGCTCTCGCGCGCGAACGTGCTGATCACGATCCCGCGCTTCAGCGAAGGCGCGCGCGGCGGCGCCCGGGTGGCGGCGCGCGCGCTGCGTCCCTTGGCGCAGATCGAACGAACGCTGCTCGCGGTCGGCAGCCATGACGTCGCGCTCGATCTGCTCGCCGGACGCCTCGCCGCCGGCGGCGTCGAGCTGGTCTCGGCGCACGTCGGCAGCATCGGCGGGCTGGTCGCGCTGCGCGAACGCTCGGCCCATCTGGCGGGAACGCACGTGCTCGATCCGGCGACCGATACCTACAACGACGCGGCGGTTCGGCGCTACGGTCCCGCCGAGCCGGTCGCGCTGATTCGGCTCGCCGAGCGCGAGCAAGGCATCCTGGCCGCGCCCCGCAACCCGCTCGGTATCGCGTCGCTCGCCGATCTCGCGCGGACGCGCGCGCGCTTCGTCAACCGCCAGGCCGACGCCGGCACGCGCATCCTGCTCGACGCTCTGCTCGCCCGCGCCGGCCTCGCGTCTACTGAGATCGACGGCTACGACCGGATCGAGTTCTCGCACCTGGCCGTCGCGCAGCTGGTCGCGAACGGCAGCGCCGACGCGGGGCTCGCGATCCGCGCCGCCGCGCGCGCGTTCGCGCTCGACTTCATCCCGGTCGCCTGGGAGCCGTACGACCTTGCGCTTCCGGCCAGTTCGCTCGGCGAGCCGCGCATCGTGCAGCTCGTCGAGCTTCTGCGCGACCCGGCGTTCCGCGCCGAGGTCGAGGCGCTCGGCGGGTACGACTGCGCGCAGGCAGGCGCGGTTCGCGTCGTCGAACCGGCAGCGGTGGAGGCGCGATGAAGGTCGAGCTGTTCGGAATGGCCCGCGCGCTCGGCGGTGTCGCGCACGTCGAGCTCGCGCTCGACGAGCCGGTCGCGCTGCACGACTTCTTGCGCGCGCTCGCCGAAGCGCTGCCCGCGCTCGTCCCCGACGTGATCGAACCGTCGCTCGACGCGTTCGTCGAACCGAACCTGCTGCTGCTCGACGGCCGCCGCGCACCGCAAGCCGGCGAGTCGTTCGTTGAAGCGGACCGGCCTTGCGTGCTCTTCCTGGCGAGCGGCGGTTGATGGGCTACGCGGGACCGCGCGATCTGCTCGAGATCGATCTGAGCGCGCGCACGTGGCGCCGCTCCGCGCTCAGCGACGACGTCTTCGCCGATGCGCTCGGCGGGGTGGGCCTCGCGGTACGGCTGATCGACGAGCGCGTGCGCGGACCGCTCGACCCGCTCGGGCCGGCGAACCCGATCGTGTTCGCGGCCGGTCCGTTCGCCTCGACGCCCGTTCCGGCAGCGAACAAGCACGCGCTGGCGACGATCTCGCCGCTGACCGGCTTGCTGAACGAAGGGCTCTCGTCGAGCCATTTCTCCGCGGTGCTGCGCCGCTGTGGGCTTGCGGCACTGGTCGTCACCGGCGTCGCCGAGACGTGGACGACGATCGCGATCGACGGTGACGAGGTGCGGTTCGAAGACGCGAGCGCGCTGCAGGGGCAGTCGGCGCGCGAGACGACCAAGTCGCTGCGCGACGCCTATGGCGATCGTTCGCTCCGCGTCTGCGCGATCGGCGTCGCGGGCGAGCGCGGCGTGCGCTACGCCGCCGTCGAGAACGACGGGCGGCAGGCCGGCCGCGGCGGCACCGGCGCCGTGTTCGGCGCGAAGAAGCTCAAAGCGGTCGCGCTGCGCGGCCGCGGCGAGGTCGGCATCGCCGATCCGAAACGCACGGCCGCGATGGCGGCGACCCTGAAGGCGCGCGCGCTCGGCCCGAAGACGGCGAAGTACCGCGTGCTCGGGACGAGCGCCAACCTGCGCGTGCTGCAGCGCATGGGGCAACTGCCGACGCGCAATTTTACCGCGGCGCAGTTCGAGGGCGCGGAGAACGTCACGCCGGAGCGCGCGCGCGAGTCGAAAGACTCGTACGTCGAGCTGCGAGCGGGCTGCGCCGGCTGTCCGGTGCAGTGCGAGCACCTCTACGTGCGCAGGGACCGCGACCGCCGCAGCGCTGCGGCGAGCGAGTACGAATCGGTCTGGGCGTTCGGCCCGAACTGCGGGATCGACGATCTCGACGCCGTGCTCGACGCGATCGGCCGCTGCGACGAGCTCGGCCTCGACACGATCTCGACCGGCTCCGCGATCGCCTTCGCGATGGAGTGCGGCGAACACGGCTTGGTGCCGAGCGACGCATTCGGGCCGGCGCTGCGCTTCGGCAACGGCGCGGTACTGCTGCCGGCGATCGACGCGATCGCGACGCGGCGCGGTCTCGGCGACGTGCTCGCAGACGGCGTGCGCGCCGCCGCGCAGCGCATCGGCGGGGAAGCGGAGCGCTTCGCGATGCACTGCAAGGGGCTGGAGCTGCCCGGCTACGAGCCGCGCGCGCTTCCGACCTACGCGCTCGGCCTCGCAACGTGTACGCGCGGGGCCTGCCACAACCGCTCGGCGACGTACGACAAGGATCTGCGCGATCCGTCCGACGACCGGGCCGACGGCGTCCGTGCGCAGGACGCGATCGAGGCCGAGGACCGCGCCGTTGCGTGGGACAGCCTCGTGCTCTGCAAGTTCGTGCGCGACTGCTTCGAGGACTTCGATGTCGAAGCCGCCGCGCTGTGGAGCGCGGTCAGCGGCATCGAGCTCGACGGTGCCGGACTGCGCGCCGCCGCGCAGCGCACGTGGGAGCGCAAACGCGCGATCAACGCACGGCTCGGCTGGACGCCGGTCGACGACACCCTGCCGCCGCGGTTGTTCGCGGAGCCGATCGGCGACGGTCCGAACCGCGGTAAGCGCGTCGAACCCGAACGGCTGCGCTCGCTGCGCGCGGAGTACGAGACGCTGCGCGCTTCGGCGGGTACCGCGCTTTCGGTCGGCTAACCCGGTGACGATGCGCCGCCTTCTCATCGTCGCGATCCTCGTCGCCTGCGGCGTGCTCCCGGCCGGCGCGCGAACGCCGGTGCAGGTCGGCTCGTTCCCGTCCGGTCCGGTTGACGGGATCACGGATGTGGCCGGCGTGCGCGTCGCGCACGTGACCAAGGTCGAGGGGACGAACGTGCGGACCGGCGCGACTGGGGTCATCGCGAACGACGACACGTGGAACCAGCGCGTTGCGGCGGCGACGTTCGCGCTCAACGGCAACGGCGAGATGAGCGGCGCGCACTGGGTCGACCAGTCGGGGTTTCTCGAAGTGCCGGTCGTGCTGACCGACACCCTCGACGTCGGCCGCGCCGACGACGGCGTCGTATCGTGGATGATCGCGAAGCACCCGCTGATCGGCGTGCGCGAGGACGTTCCGCTCCCGGTCGTCGCCGAGTGCGACGATCAGGGTATCAACGACATCCAAGGGCGCCACGTCCGGCCCGAAGACATCGTCGCGATGCTCGACGCCGCGAAGGGCGGCGATTTTCCGCGCGGCAACGTCGGTGCGGGGACCGGGATGCGCGCGTTCGGATTCGCCGCCGGGATCGGCTCAGCGTCGCGCGTGCTCCCCGCGCAGCTCGGCGGCTACACCGTCGGGGTGCTGGTGAACGCGAACACCGGGTCGCGTGCCGAGCTGCGCATCGACGGCGTTCCGGTCGGGCGCGCGCTGCTCCGCGAGCTGCTCCCGGTCTATCCGCGCAGCGCCTACGCACCGCCCGACCACGGGCGCGCGGCGGACGGCAGCGTCATCATCGTCGTCGCCACCGACGCGCCGCTCGACCACGCCCGCCTCCACGACGTCGCGAAGCGCGCCGGAATGGGCCTCGCACGCACCGGCGCAACTTCGCACGTGTCGAGCGGCGATCTGTTCATCGCGTTCTCGACCACCCATCTCTATCCGCGCGCAGGCGGGATCAGCGGGCCGCCGCTGATGACCGACGAGGACCGCGTCGACGCGCTCTTCGAAGCGACGGTCGAGGCGACCGAAGCGGCGATCGACGACGCGTTGTTCAGCGCGCACGACGTCAGCGGCCGCGCCGGCGTGACGTACCGCGCGCTGCCGTACGCCCGGGTCCAGGGCCTGCTGAAACGGTAGGTGAGTCAGCCTAGCGCGTGGTAGGAAGCTTCGGGGTGGGGACCTGCTTACCGGTCCTATGCTGGAGGTACCGTGATGCGCGGATTTCGTATGCTGCCGCTCGTGTCTGCGCTCGCGCTCTTCTGCATCGGCACGCAGCCGCCGGGCCCCGCGGGGAGCGCCGGTTGTCAGAGCATCTCCGACGCGGTCGCGGCGCTCGAAGCGCGGGTCGCGAAACTCGAAACGGCGGGTCCCGGCCCGTTCGGGCATCCCGGCGAACCGCTGAAGCCTCAAGGGAAACCGCTGACGGCCCAGCAGAAAGCCCTGCTCAAGGCGCTTCAGGCGCAGCTCGACATTCTGCAGGCGCAGCTCGCCGCGTGCCAGGCGCCGCCCGCGACGCCGCCCCTGACGGTGCCCGCAACCACGGCCGCCGGGATTCGCGTGCCGGATCCGCAGATCGCCGTCGGGCGAAAGTATCTGGCGGCGATCGACACGAGTACGATCGTGTTCTACGACAAGGCGACGATGCAGCCGCTAAAGGCCGGCACCGAGTTCGCGTACGCCGCCAATCCGATCGGCGCCAGCACGCTGTTCAAGTCGTTCTTCCCGGTGATCGACGCCCAGATGAAGCTTCCCGCGAACGTGTGCGATTCGACGAAGCCGGGCTGGGACAAGTCGTTCGACCCGGCACAGCCGAACAAGGTGATACCCGGCTGCATCGACGCCGCGTACGACACCCGCGTCCTCTACGACTCGCCCGGCGAGCGCTTCTGGATCGAATCGGCGGTCAGAAATCCGCTCTGGCCCTGTAAGCAACCGCCGGGCGCCGATATCGGCGGTTTCACGAAGTCCGACCACGTCACGCTGATCGATCCCAGTCCGAACAACCCCAAGCTCGTGAAGTGTCATCCCGGCTGGAACGCCTCGTGGGCTCATCGGTTCATCGCGATCGCGGTCTCGCGCGTCGGCGCCGACGGCCACGAGGATCTGACGAAACCGTTTCACCAGTACACGCTCGTCGACGCGTTCGCTGATTGGCCGATCATGTCCATCCGCAGTTCCATGCTCGTGCTCACCCATCGCGACGCGGGTGCACCGCTCACCGTCTTCGACGCCGTCCCGCTGGCGAACGGGACGAACGACAACAGCTCGATGGTGGTCAAGCCGCTCGTCACGTTGCCCGCCGCGATCTTTGGTTCCGGACCGCTCGTTCCGACCAGTCCGGTGTACCTCGTCAACGTCCACGGCCCCCCGAGTACGCCGGCCTACGTCATGTCCACCAATGGAAACTGGCTGCTGATCTCGGGGCTCGTGCGCGGAAAATCCGGTGCCGTGACGGTGCTCGCCGGGGCACGCGTGCAGCTCACGACGCCGGTGACCCGCTTGCGCCACAATCCGGTGTATCGCGACGGAAAACTGTACTTCACGGACTACGCGTGCGCCGACACGAGCTGCACGTACTACGAGGCGCGACTGTTTCGGGTACCCGTCGGCGTCAACCAAGCCGGCACCGCCGTCGTCGCCTCGAACGACTCGGCTGGATTCTTGAACTACCGTATCAACCCGCCGCAGAGCAACCTCTCGTATACGATACCGGAGGTGGAGGTGAACGCCGCGGACGACATGGTCATTGCCTTTCAGCGCGGTCGCCTCAATCCGGCAGCATTCGTTCCGTGGTCCGTGCGCTACGCGACCTACTATCACGACAAGTCTGGGATCAGCGCCAGCGCGCTGCTCCACGACGGTGTCTGGACGAAAGGTAAGCCGCGCCCGCCCGATCCCGGCGGAAGCGGCATCGTCGATCTCGCCGGAATCGCCGTCGACCCGAGCGACGACCGCACGATCTGGATGTCGCACGCATACTCCAACGGGGCGCGCTACACGGAAATTCTCGGTGCGGTGAAGCCGTAGCGGCGCTCTGCCGGCGGATCAGTGCGGCTCGGGAACGCCTTTCGCTTTCGGTCCGAGGTACGGCTCGTAGGCGGCGTAGGTCGAGAACGCGTTCGTCCCGTCGAGCGAGCGGCCGATCGAAAAGAGCAGCTTGTCGCGACGCGGCGCAGGCTGTTCGCGATATCCCCCGGCAAGCTCACCCGCGTCTTCTTCCCCGAAGCTGCGGGCAACTTACCCGGCGGTAAGGATCGACCCGCCGCGAACCAGGGCTGCGCGCAGGCCCGCGATCGCGTCGGCGTCGCGCGCCATCGCGGTGAACGTCGTGCGCTCTCGCTGTGCGAAGGCCGCCGCGATCCCGGCGGCCTCGCCTTCCTCGATCGTCGTCGGGATCACGCGTGCACTGCCGGCGGCGAGGTGGGTTGCGCTGATCGCCGGTGAGGCGAGGATGAGATTCGTGAGGTCGCGAGGGACGAGCGCGCCGAACGGAATGCCGTACACGTGCCGGATCGGCGCGTACGCCAGCCGCTCGTCCGGCGTCACCGGATGGAGGTCGAGCGGATACGAACTCAGCCCGATCGTGTCGCTCGGAATCGTCCCGCCCCACACGTCGGTCGCGGTCAGGCGCTCGACGCCGGCGAAGTGACGCGTCTCGCGAACGTAGATCGCGTCGGCGTAGCGCCCGAGCGTCGCGTCTTCGAAGCCGCCGACGTGTGCGCGCAGGAACGCGATCAGCCGCGGCGTCTCGCGCTCCGCGACGACCCGTGCCCGCGTCAGATCGTCATCCGAGCGGCCGTCGATACCGAGGACGTCGATCGCGTTCAGGGTGACCTCGCCGTCGGGCTCGCGGCCGGCGTTGAGGTCGCGGACGATCGCGTTGGGCGCGAGGGGGCGGTATCCGTTCAGCACCCGCGCGTATCCCCATGCGCGACGGGGGGTTGCGCCGCCCGCTCCGTAGCGCGCGGTGTCATAGCCGGCCTCGACCTTGCGCCAGTCGACGCCGCGCAGCGTGAACATGAGCGTCACCGGCTGCATCCGCTCGTCGGAACCGGTGTCCTGTCGTCCGAGGTCGTAGCGTGCACCCGCCATCGCCGCGACGTCGCCGTCGTCGGTCGCGTCGACGATCTCGTCGGCAGCCAACGTGAACGTTCCGCCGTCCGCGCGGGTAAAGGTTACCGCAGCGACCTCCGTCCCGGCGGTGCCGTGCAGGCTGCGCACCGCGGTCGCACGCGCCTGAAAGATCACGTGAATGCGCGGTTCGCGTCCGACGATATCCGCAAAGACGCGCGCGGCGTCGTTCGGCGTGAACGCGTCGCCGAGCGCCGCGTGGACCTCGCTGAACAGGCCGCCCTGGATCGCTCCGCCGCCGGGGGCGACGTTGAGGTCCCACTGATCCATCATCGCATCGGTGAGGATCCCGCCGAGGACGCGCTTTCCGGCGACGAGGGTGACGTCGGCGCCTTGACGGGCCGCGGAGACCGCCGCCGCGACACCCGCCGGGGTTCCGCCGACGACCAGCACCGAACCGGCGCTCTGTGCCGACGCGCCGCGCGCAAGCGCGCCGAGGCTCAGAGCTGCCACCAGGGCGAACGTGAGGGCGAGGCGTCGCATCGTGTCCATTCGATGCTTCAACGGATCGCCCGCGCCGTTCGGCGCGCCGGCACGCGGAGCTTCACCGAGACGTTACGCGTGCATCAGGGAGATTCGGAGAGGGGGAGATTCGAACTCCCGATGCCTTTTACAGCATGCTCGCTTTCCAAGCGAGTGCATTCGACCACTCTGCCACCTCTCCGCGGTCGGCCGAAATGTTCACGCCGCCCGAATCAAATCCCCGCGGGGTGCCAGATCGTCTTGAGCTCGGTGTAGGCGAGGACGCGCTGCAGATCGTCGTACGTCTCGGCGAACCAGCCGTCGCGTGCGGGCGCGTCCTCGAAGTGCACGCGCTTCACGTTCTCCGCGCCGAGTTCGCCGAGCCGTTTCTCCGTGTCGCGGTCGAGCCCGAACCCGCCGAGCGCGTTGACGTCCATGTGACCGGCGAGAACGGGTGCCAGCTCGGCACGTGTTCCGGTCAGCAGGTTGGCGGCACCGCCCGGGAGGTCGCTCGTCGCCAGGCATTCGGCGAAGACGACGGCGCTGCGCGGGTCGCGCTCGCCGGCGACGACGACGACGGCGTTGCCGCTGACCAGCACGGGGAGGACAGCGGTCACGAGGCCCAGCAGCGCAGGTTCGTCGGGTGCGAGGAGCGCGACGACGCCGGTCGGCTCCGGGGTGGAGAAGTTGAAGTGCGGGCCGCCGACCGGGTTGCGCGTCGACGCAAGCGCCAAATACTTGTCGCACCAGCCGGCGTACCACACCGTGCGGTCGATCGCGGCCGCGACCTCGTGCTTCGCTTCGGCCTCCTTCACGGTGCCGCCGATGACGAGCTGCTCGGCGAGCTCCGCCTTGCGCGCCTCCATCATCTCGGCCAGCCGGTAGAGGACCAGCCCGCGCAGGGCGGGGGTCTGGGCGGCCCATTTGGCGTGGGCGGCCCGGGCGGCGACGACCGCGTCGCGGACGTCCTTCCGCGAGGCATGCGCCACGTTCTCGCCGTCGATCTGGTCGCTGCGGCCCGACTCGCTGCGCGCGAACGCCCCGTTGATGTAGAGCTTGTACATCTTGCGGATCGCCACGCGGCCGTTGGACTTCATGGGCTCGAATGTTCCGGCGCGAAGCCCCGCTTCCTCGGCCATGGCGCCGCCCGGGAGCCGGCCCGGCGGCCCGAGGCCGCGCCGGCTGAAGCGGGCGGCGGGCGGGTACAGTCTCGGCTGACCGTCCAGCAGAAACAGGGAGAATCCGTACCGTGACGACGACCAAGAACAGTCAGCCGTTCCTGAGCGATGTTCGGGAGCTCCGGCGCCGTGCACGCGAGCAAATCGACAAGGGCGCGCTGACGCAAGACTACGGCCTCGACCCGAAACAGGCGATCGACCTGCTGCAGAACGCGCTCGCGACCGAGATCGTCTGCGTGCTGCGCTACACGATGCACAGCATCGCCGCGACCGGGATCGCAAGTCAGGGTCCCAAGGAAGAGTTCGCCGAGCACGCCGACGAGGAACGCGAGCACGCCGCGCGGATCGCGGAGCGGATAAACCAGCTCGGCGGAACGCCGAACTTCAACCCGGAGGGTCTCGCGTCGCGCTCGGCGTCCGAGTACGGCAAAGAAGACCTCGACCTCGTCGGGATGATCAAAGAGAACTTGATCGCCGAGCGGATCGCGATCGAACACTATCGCGAGCTGGTGCAGTTCTTCGGCGAAAAGGATCCGACGTCGCGCACGATGATGGAAGAGATCCTCGCGGTGGAAGAAGAGCACGCCAACGACATGTCGGATCTGCTTTCGGCGCACGGAGGAAAATAGGCGCAGTCGGCGCGATAGGAACCGGGTGGAGCTCCTTTGCGTCCGGCACGGCCGGACGGCGTGGAACGCCGACAACCGCTTTCAAGGACATACCGACGTTCCGCTCGATGACGAGGGCCGCGCGCAAGCGACGGCCCTCGCCGCGTTGCTTCGCGATCAGCGGATCGACGCGGCGGTTTCGAGCGATCTGTCGCGCGCCGCGGAGACGGCGCGCATCGTACTCGGTCCGCGCGAGGTACCGTTGCGCCTCGATCCAAACTGGCGGGAGATGCGGTTCGGCGACTGGGAAGGGCTCACGTGGGCGCAGATCGTCGCGGCGAATCCGCACCTGGACGCGACCGGCGCGACGACGGTCAAGCGGTACACGCCCGGTGGCGGCGAGTCGTTCGGCGAGCTAACGGAACGCGTGGGTCGTGCCGTCGAGCGCATCTCGGCCGAAGTGCCGGAGGACGGTGTCGCGCTGGTAGCGACGCATGCCGGTCCGTTGCACGCGCTGCTCGGAGTGCTCCTCGGCGACGAGATCAAGGTGCGGTTCGTGACCGCGTCAGTGACGCGCTTTCGGCGCACGAACGGCGTGTGGACGCTCAGACGGCTGAACGAGACCGCGCGGCCCTAAGAGAAAGCTCGTCGGGACAGAGGAGACCCACGCCGTTGCTCAAGCGATGCCTCCGGCTGCGGGCGTTCTGAGGCGGCGATCTTTCACGAACCCGTTCCGAGCGAACTCGCGGGCAGCGCGTCGATGCGTTCGCGCAAAGCGGCAGCGTCCACTCGCTCGATCTTGAGGAGCTTCCGCCGCCCAGCAGCGCCGCGCTGCAGCCCCACGCAACTCGGTGGAACCCCGAGCCACTCGGCGACGAGGCGGACGATCGCCGCGTTGGCCGCGCCGTCGAGCGCGCGTTCCCGGACGGCGACCACGACGTCGGGGCCGCGGCGGACGATCCGCGGACGCTTCGACCCCGGCTTCGCGATGATCTCCAGGCTCACGCTCACGGGGCGCGAAAACCCGTCGCCGTGAGCCTCGCGACCCGCCGGAACCGACTGAATCTTCCGCTCGGCGAGCGCGCACCGGACGAGATCAACGTGATCGTCGAGATCCCCAGCGGCTCGCGGAACAAGTACGAGTACGACAAGTCGCTGGACATCTTCCGGCTCGACCGCGCGCTGCACTCCCCGATCTTCTATCCCGGCGACTACGGCTTCGTCCCGCGCACGCTCGCGCTCGACGACGATCCGCTCGACGTCCTGATCCTGGTCTCGGAGCCGACGTTCAGCGGCTGTCTCGTCGCCGCTCGCCCGATCGGGCTGCTGCGCATGATCGACGATGGGAAAGAAGACGACAAGGTCCTCGCGGTGCCGGTCGGTGAGCCCGACTACGCCGACGTCCACAACTTCACGCAGATCTTCCCGCAGATCGCCGAGGCCGGTCTTTGAGAATCCGACGAGCGCGTCGATAACCGACGTCGCGTCTACTCGGGAGAGCCGACTCAAGTCGCGTCGCGCTGCACGCTCAAATTGAATGGTCACAAGAATCTCCTGGGCGCCGACATTCCGGCACACCGCGAAGAAGCGCTGAGCGCTCCCTGCCGCTGTTTCACGTGCGGGTGCCGGGCGTTGCCGGGACCCGTGCAGGGCCGGCGGCCGCCTGTTTTGTTAGAGCTTCAGTTCCGCGCGAACGCGATCGAGCGGCATCCGAGACCCGTCATCAAGTTCTGCGGCCTCGGCTACGGCGGCCGCGTCGTCGCCGTCGATGGCGACCTCGGGCGCGAGCAGCATAGCGAGGAGCACGGCGTCGCCCGCGCGCGCTGCGGCGACAACCTCATCGGTGAGGACCACCGGCCTGCCCAGAGGAACGACTCGCGCGAGAAGGGCTTCGGCGTCGAGCGTCTCGCGATCATCGGCGCCAAGTGCCACAAGCCGTTCGTGGATGGTCACGTTTTCTATATTCTCCGCTTTCAGCGCTGCGTCCCGCGGGAAACCGCATGAGAGGCTCGTCCGCGGGTACGAAAGCACGCGAAGCCAGGCTCAGCCGGCGAACCCCTTAGGAATCGGCGCGAGTGCGTCGCCCTGCGGCGGCAACTCGCCCGAGAGGGCGGCGGCGAAGAGTTCGGCGGTGTCGACGAGGCGCGGGCCGGGGCGGTTGACGTAGGCGTTGCCGTCCATCGCGTAGGCGCGGTTCGCGCGCACGGCCCGCAGTGCGTTGAATGCGCGAGCGGCTTCGGGCGGGAGCGCGGCGATCTCGCGCTGCGTCCGGACGAGATCGAAACCGCATGGTGCGATGACGACGACGTCCGGATCGGTGGCGGCGATCTCGTCCCAGGTCAGCACGCGGCTGTTGACACCCGCGTTGCCGAGCACCGGCTCGCCGCCGGCGAGCTCGATCAACCCGGGCGTCCAATGGCCGGCGCTCATCGGCGGATCGGTCCACTCCAGGACGAGCAACCGTTCGCGCGGACGCACCGCGACGCGCGCGCGTAGCGCGTCGACACGCGCGCGCAACGCCGCCACGACCTGCGATGCCCCGATCTGCGTTCCGGTCAGATCGCCGAGGAACGCGATCGTCGCGAACATGTCCTCCAACGACGACGGTTCGAGCGAGACGACTCGTGGATCACCGCGCAGCCGCTTCGCGGCTCGGTCGACGATCTCGTACGAGACGGCGCAGACCGCGCACAGCTCCTGCGTCACGATCAGGTCGGGTGCGAGCGCGGCGAGCTTCACGTCGTCGAGACCATAGAGCGACGAACCCTCATGGACGCGCGCCCGCACGTGCCGGTCGATCCCGGCGGCGTCGAGCTCCGCGGGAAGCAGCGTCGAGGTCAGTGCGGGCAGCCGCTTCGCCGCGTCGGGATAGTCGCATTCGTGCGTGACGCCGACGACCTGCTCGCCGGCACCCACGGCGAACAGGATCTCGGTCGACGACGGTAAGAGGCTGACGACCCGCATTGCGGTCGCCGTTCCGCACGCCGTGCTCGGCCGCCCGCTCGCCGGGACCTAGGGCTGCTTGCCGCCGTCCATCCAGGCTTTGAACAGCGCGATCTTCGCGGCCGGCCACGGGCCTTCGGGGGCGGGCGGCATCAGTTGCTGGCTGTGGGGAGGCTGCGTCAAGCGGCCGTAGATGGCGGTCGCGTTGTCGCTGGTCGACTGGTATTGATCGAGGTGTATGCCGTGCTGCGCCATGTGCGGGATGTCGGTCTTCGTGCTGAAGAGCGGCTTGATGTCGGTGGCGTAGCTCACGGCCGCGGCCGCGCCTTCGTGCTTGGGATGTGACGGGTGGCTCATCGAATGACTCCGGTTCGGAAAGAACGTGCGGCGAATCAGCGGATTCGGTCGGTTACGAGGTGACGGTTGCGGATCGGGTGGCGGGGCGCGGCGCTCGTGCGCACCGCGTGGAGCACGGTCATCGGCATCGGCGTGAGATTCGACGGGACTTCCGGAGCATTGGCGGTTGTCGCGCCGCGCGCGAAGATCACGCTGAAGTTGCCGCCCTGCAATTGTCCTTGACTGCCGTGGCACCCCATGCAGCCGCCCATGTTGTTGCCCATGCCGTGCCCGGTGGTGCCGTTCGGCGCGTAGAACACGTTCTGGTGGATCGCCGGCGGCGGCGAGATGCCGAGATAGGCGTTGTAGTCGGTCGAGATTCCGGGACTCAGACCGCCGCTGAAACGCTGCAGCGAGCGGTTCGTCTCGACGACGATGTTGGCGAGATGGTAGCTCGCGGGGTTCGCGCCGGTGTTGGGGTTCGATCCGGCTGCGCGGTACGGTCCGGCGTAGGTCTTGTCGATCGGCTGGTACTGGACGTTGACGAGCTTGTAGTGCGCGAACGGGGAGTTCGCGATCCTATGGGCGGCGAGGTAGCTCGAGAGCACCGCGTGCGCGTGGGCGTTCACGCTTTGGATCTGCTGCGGGATGTCGTTGTCGCGGCGGTTGACGCAGATGAAGCCGCCGGTCGGCGTGCCGCTCTGCTCGTTGAGGTAGTAGATCTGTTTCTGGGGTCGCGTACAATAGGCGGCCGCCGCAGGCGTGAGGTTGACGACGGGATACGGGCCGGGCGTTTGCGGCGGAGACGGCGGCGTCGGCTGCACGAGTTGCTCGGTCGGCGACGTCGGGCACGGCGACGCTTGCCCCGCGGCGCACGGCTGCGTCGCGACGACGAGGCCGTTCACGTCCTCGACCGGCACGCCGGCGGCCGTCTTGATGTTGTCGCTCTGCTCGAAGGTCGCGTACACGAAGTACGGCGCGCTCGGCGTCTTCTGAATGATGTGCAGCGCGACGAGGCCGAACGTCGCCTGCAGCCAGCACGGATTGTTGGCGTTCTCGTAGTACCGCGCGCGCTGTTGAACGAACGCATGCGACGCGGCCTCAGCCGCCGTCAGCACGCGCCAGCCGGCTTTGATCTCGATCGTGCCGTTGGGAAGGCTGATCAGCGTCGATGAACCCGGTGCCGGGTCGCGATGATTTTTGGCGACGTACGCCATCGTCTCCATCTGCGGTCCGGCGAACGGCGCCGGCGATCCGGTGTTCGGATCGGGGTCGTTGTCGGGGAATCCCCACCACTTGTTCTTCGCGACGTAGATGTACTCGACGTGATTCGCCTTGGCGAGAAAGCGCACGAGCTGCGGAGCGCTGTTGAACGGCGCGGAGCTCGGCAGCACCGCGGGCGCGGAGCCCGCGAACATGTTCGCAAGCGTGATCTCGTCCGTCTCGTCGAGGTTCAGCCACGCGGCGGGCTCGACGATGTGCGGCGCCGCGTTTGTCGCCGGGCACTGCGGCACCGCGAACGGATACACGTTCCCGTACTGTGGCGCCGTGTCGTACCCGAAGCGCGGATCGGACGGATTGTAGCCTGGCGGCGTGACGGTCGACGTGAAGCTCGGCTGACCGGGAAAGATCTCGGCTTTGCCGCGAAACGTTTGCCACACCAGCGGCCCGCTGCAGCCCGGGCCCGTCTGCCCGAACGCGCAGGCCGTCGCCGGCGTGTCGCGTTTCCCGGGCGCGGCGACCCAGTTCAGCGCGAAGAACTCGTTCCACGCGAACGTCGCCGCGTCGTTCAGCGACGCCACGGGAGCCGCGGTCACGAGATCGGCCGGCACGTTGGACGAGATCGTGATCCCGGCGCTCGGCGCCGGCGCTGCGGTAGCGCGCAGCGGCGTCCAGCCGCCGGCGACGGCGAGGGCTGCGAGCCCGAGAGCGGCAAACGCGGTCGCCGCCAGAGCACGCGGGGAAAGCATCATGGACATCGGAGCACCCCATCACCATCTGGAGACCGCGGCGGGCCAACGCCCGCCTGTGCCTCCGGCTTTGGTGGATTGTACGCCAGCCGTTGTCCCCCCGCAAGACGAAAGGCTCCGGGGGAGGGGCGCACGGGACGCTGAACGTTCCGCGCTCACGCCTCACCGCACGCAGGAGCATCCTCCCCTGAATAAGATCAAGGTCAAGAACCCGATCGTCGAGCTCGACGGCGACGAGATGACGCGGATCATCTGGCACTTCATCAAGGACAAGCTGATCCTGCCGTATCTCGACGTCGATCTGAAATACTACGACCTCGGGATCGAGCACCGCGACGCGACCGACGACCAGGTCACGCTCGACGCGGCGCGCGCGATCAAGCAGTACGGCGTCGGCGTGAAGTGCGCGACGATCACGCCCGACGAAGCGCGCGTCGAAGAGTTCCACCTCAAGAAGATGTGGCGCTCGCCGAACGGCACGATCCGCAACGAGCTCGACGGCACGATCTTCCGCGAGCCGATCATCTGCCGCAACGTCCCGCGCCTGGTGCCGGCGTGGACGCAGCCGATCGTGATCGGCCGCCATGCCTTCGGCGACCAGTACCGCGCGACCGATTTCGTCGTGCCAGGCCCCGGCAAGCTCACGTTGACGTTCACCCCCGCCGACGGGTCCGCGCCGATCGAGCGCGAGGTCTTCCAGTTTCAGGGCTCGGGCGTCGCGCTCTCGATGTACAACCTCGACGAGTCGATCCGGGGCTTTGCGCGCGCCAGCCTCAACTACGGGCTGCTGCGCAACTACCCGGTCTATCTCTCGACCAAGAACACGATCCTGAAGTACTACGATGGGCGCTTCAAGGACATCTTCCAGCAGGTCTTCGAGGAAGAGTTCAAGGCCGAGTTCGACCGCCGTGGGCTCACCTACGAACACCGGCTGATCGACGACATGGTCGCCGCCGCGCTCAAGTGGTCCGGCGCGTTCGTGTGGGCGTGCAAGAACTACGACGGCGACGTGCAGTCCGACACCGTCGCGCAGGGCTTCGGTTCGCTCGGCCTGATGACGTCGGTGCTCATGACGCCCGACGGCAAGACGATCGAAGCGGAGGCCGCGCACGGCACGGTGACGCGCCACTACCGCCAGTACCAGAAGGGCCAGGAGACGTCGACCAATCCGATCGCGTCGATCTTCGCCTGGACGCGCGGGCTGGCGCACCGCGGCAAGGTCGACGGCACGCCCGAGGTCACGCGGTTCGCGGAGACGCTCGAACGCGTCTGCGTCGAGGTCGTCGAGTCGGGGAAGATGACGAAGGACCTCGCCATCCTGATCGGACCCGACCAACCGTGGCTGACGACGAACCAGTTCCTCGACGCGCTCGACGCGGAGCTCCGCACGCGGATGGGAGCCGTGACCGCGCCCGCGGCGGTGTGAGCGGCGCGCGATGATCGGCGAGGAGACGCTCGCGATCCTGGTCGGCGGCGGACCCGCCCCCGGGATCAACGGCGTCATCGCGTCGGCGACGATCGAGGCGCGCAACCATGGATTGCGCGTGCTCGGCATCTACGAGGGCTACCGCCATCTGGTGCGCGGCGACCTCTCGCACGTCGCCGAGCTGCAGATCGAAGACGTCTCGCGGATGCACTTCTCGGGCGGTTCGATGTTGCGAACCTCGCGCACGAACCCGGCGGCGGATCCTGAGTCGCTGCGGAAATGCGTGCGCTCGCTGACGATGCTCGGCGTGCGCTACCTGATCACGATCGGCGGCGACGACACGACCTTCGGCGCGACGCGGATCGCCGCCGCGACGAAGGGCCGGATCGGGGTCGCGACCGTCCCGAAGACGATCGACAACGACCTGCCGCTCCCCGACAACGCGCCGACGTTCGGGTTCGAAACGGCGCGCTCGGTCGGTTCGGCGATCGTCGAGAACTTGATGGAGGACGCGCGGACCGCGTCACGCTGGTATCTGGCGATCACGATGGGACGCAAGTCGGGAGCGCTCGCACTCGGGATCTGCAAAGCCGCCGGCGCGACGCTCGCCGTCATCCCCGAAGAGTTCACCGGCGACCGGATCGCGCTCGCCGATGTGGTCGACACGATCGTCGGCTCGATCGTCAAGCGGCTCGCCTCCGGACAGGACCACGGCGTCGCCGTCATCGCCGAAGGGCTCGCCGAACGGATCGCGCCCGAAGAGCTCGCCGCGGTCTCCACGGCGACGCGCGATGCGTACGGCCACGTGCGGCTCGCCGACGTCCCGCTGGGCATGGTGCTGCGTGACGCGATTCGCGCGCGGCTGACGGAGCTCGGGATCGACGAAACGGTCGTCCCGAAGGACATCGGCTACGAGCTGCGCAGCGCGAAGCCGATCCCGTTCGACGCCGAGTACACGCGCACGCTCGGCTACGGCGCGGTGCGCTACCTGCTCGGCGGCGGAAGCGGCGCGCTGATCGCGCTCGCCGGCGGCCGCATCGTTCCGGTGACGCTCGAGGAGATGCTCGATCCCGCGACCGGGCGCATCCGCGTGCGGCTCGTCGACGTCACGACCGAGTCGTACGAGGTCGCCCGCAAGTACATGATCCGGCTCGAGGAGCAGGACCTGACGGAGCCGCGCCTTTCGCGCCTCGCGACGCAGACGAACTTGGATCCCGAAGCGTTCGAGGCGCAGTTCCGCCGGCTATTCGCCGCCGCCGCCGCGACCGCGTAACACACCTCAGCGCCGCGGCGCGGGGAATGCGGCGACCCGCTGCTCGAGCGCCGCAAGCCGGCGTTCGACGACGATCAGCCGCTCGTTCAGGTTCGACCCGTCGCCGAGCGCGAGTTCGTACGGATCGACGCCGAGCTGGTGCGCGAGCCTCAGCCCGACCAGGAAGCTCGGGCTCTTCACGTTCCCGGTCTCCATCTGACGGATCGCGCCCTCAGAGACGCCGATCTCGACCGCTAAGTGTGCGATGCTGAAGCCGTGCTCTTCACGGAGCCGCCGGAGTCGCTCGCCGAAGGATTCGCTCACACCCGTAGCATCCTGCAGCGGGGTTTCGGCAGCATGCTGCAACCGTCCCGCGAACCGCGATGATGGCCGTTTAGGAGCGTCGCTCAGACGCGCAGCGGCGCGAGTTGCGACTCGACCCGCGTGAGCGTTCGGTCGAACGCGCCGGCGCCGTTGCGCGCGAGCACGTCGTAGAGGGCGAGCGCGGTCGTGCGGGTGAGGATCATCGAACGGTACCACGCGAAGGTCGGGGCCAGGCTCAGCAGCGCCGGGCGCCGCGACCACGATTGCTGCAAGCGCGCCGAGACGACGTGCATCGCGTGCACCGAGACGACGTAGTCGTGGTCGCTCAGGTAATTGACGAACGCCTCGAGCGGCGCCGGGTCGGCGGCCAGCGCGAAGCCGGTGCCGTCGCGCTTGACCAAGCCGAACGCGACCGGATCGACCCCCGCGACGATCGCCGCCGCGCGCGCCCAGGCGACGACCTTCGATTCGTCGCCGAGCGACGGTGCCGCATGCGCCGAGAGCAGGGTGGTGACGAAGCGCGGGTCGCGTCCGCGCGCGATCGCTTCGGCGCCGGAGAGCACGTGGTGGCCGCCGGTACCTGCGATCGTCAATTCGTCGGCGAGCGTGCCGTCGTCGTTCCAACCGAACACGGCGCTCTTCATCGCATCGTGATAGAGCGCGGCGGCGATCGCCGTGTCGCGCGATACCGTCGGCCGCCCGCCGAAATAGTGCACGTCGTAGGTGCGGGCGAGGCTGAGCGCGACCGCGGCGTTGAACGACTCGTGCATCGCCAACCCGCCGGGGTAGGCGTGGTGCGACCCCTCGCCGGAGCCGGGCGCCGACCAGAACGGCTGGATCGCGACGCTCGATTCGGGCTCGGTCCCGGCCGGAAAGATCCCGCGGACCGGCGCATCCGCCGCGACGAAACCCTCGCGCGCGAGCGCGTCGCGGACCGCGGTCCGCATCGCCGGCGAGGGATGCCGGCCGGCATAGAGGGCGCGCGGGACCTGGACGAGGTCGAGCACGTCGGCGCGCAGTTCCGCGTCGCCGATCGTGGTCGCGAGCCCGACGACGCGGGCGTACGTCGCGGTGGCGATCGCCGAGGCTTGGGCCAAGGCGGCCGCCGCGGCATTGCCGCGCGACAGCGGTCCGTGCGGCGCGGGCAGCGCCGCCGGTCCTCCCGCGGCGGTGGCGGCGTCCTCGAGCCCGGCGGCGCCGCCCAGGAGCGGCGCCGCGACGCCGGTAAGAATTCCCAGGAAGGCCGGGCGGCTGAAATGCGCCCCGCGGCCGTCACCGACGCACATGCCGGTTGTACTCGCGAGGCGGTCGTCGCGAGCCTTCCGGTAGGGGAGGAGAATCACGCTGCGAGCCCAACGTGCGGCCCGGTATACTGTATGCCAACGCTGATCCAGAGCGCTGCGAGGCACGCATGGCCGCTCTAACCCTCGCCGCGCTCCGCTCCGACACCAGCCTTTCGGCGCAGGTGTACGACGCGATCCGCGAGGCGATCATGGCGACGAACCTCTACGAGATCGACGAGGGGAACCTGCGCCTCGACGAGCGAGAGCTGGCCGCCCGGCTCGGGGTCAGCCGCACGCCGATCCGCGAAGCGCTCGTCCGGCTCGAGCAAGAGTCGCTGGTCCGCAGCGTCCCGCGCCGGGGCTACTTCATCGCCCGCAAGAGCAAGGCCGAGCTGCTCGAGATCATCATCGTCTGGGCGGCGCTCGAGAGCATGGCGGCCCGGCTCGTCGCACAGGGGACGGGGGCGGCGGAGATCGCCTCGCTGCGCGAGATCTTCGCGACCTTCGACGGCGGCCGGATCGCGGCGAACCTCGACGAGTACTCGGACGCCAACCTGCGTTTCCACCAGCGGATCATCGAGCTGTCGGGCTGCGAGGCGCTGCGCCGCACCGCCGACGGCATCCTGATCCACGTTCGCTCCATCCGCCATCGCACGATCGGCGAGAACCACCGTTTCGAGCGGTCGATCGTCGACCACATGCACATCATCGAAGCGCTCGAGAAGCGCGACGTGGAGTTGGCCGAGCGGCTGGTTCGCGACCATGCGCTCCAGCTCGCCGCGCACGTCGAAGCCAACGACAACGACCTATAAGCTTTTCATCTCGCACGCACCACTGGACGAGGGAAGCCATGGCTCAGACTGCACCGGTCGCAACGGACCTTCCGAAACTCGATGCCGACCAGCCGGCTCAGACGATCTCCGGCGGGCACCTCGTCGCGAAAGCGCTGAAGAACGAAGGGATCGACGCGATCTTCACGCTGTGCGGCGGCCACATCATCGACATCTACGATGGCTGTGAGACCGAGGGCATCAGGATCATCGACGTGCGGCACGAGCAGGTCGCGGCCCATGCCGCCGACGGCTACGCGCGCGTCACCGGACGGCCGGGCTGCGCCGTCGTCACCGCCGGGCCGGGGACGACGAACGCCACGACCGGCGTCGCGAACGCGTTCCGCGCCGAGAGCCCGTTCCTGCTGATCGGCGGGCAAGGCGCGCTGAACCAGCACAAGATGGGTTCGCTCCAGGATCTCCCGCACGTCGAGATCATGAAGCCGATCACCAAGTTCGCCTCGAACGTCGTGACGACGGAGCGCGTCGCCGACATGATCGCGATGGCGTTCCGCGAGTCCCACAACGGATCGTTCGGCCCCTCGTACCTCGAGATCGGCCGCGACATCCTCGACGGCAAGGTGCCGCTCGACAAAGCGGTGCTCCCGCAGCGCGGCCATTACCGCGCCTCGACGAAGTCCGCCGGCGACCCGGCCGACGTCGAGAAGCTGGCGGATATCCTGGTCCGCGCGGAGCGCCCGGCGGTGCTGTTCGGGCAGCAGACCTGGACCTGCCGCGCAACCGAGGCCGCGCACGAGTTCGCCCGCACGTTCAACATCCCGGCGTTCATGAACGGCGCCGGGCGCGGCACGTTCGCGCCGACCGATCCGCACGGCTTCCAGCTCACCCGCGGCTATGCGTTCGGCAAGGCCGACGTGATCGTCATCGTCGGCACGCCGTTCGACTTCCGCATGAGCTACGGCAAGCGGCTCAAGGCGCCGACCGTCGTGCAGATCGACATGAGCTACGCGACCGTCGGCAAGAACCGCGACATCTCGCTCGGGCTCGTCGGCGACGTCGGCGCGATCCTCAAAGCGGTGACGCAGGCGGCGTCGGGCCGGCTCGCCGACCGCGCGAAGAGCCGCCAGCCCTGGATCGACGAACTGCGCGCCGAGGAGAAGAAGCTCAGCGACGCACGGCTGCCCAAGATCACGAGCGACCAGATCCCGATCCATCCGGTGCGGCTCGGCTACGAGATCAACGAGTTCCTCACCGACAACACGCGCTTCATCGGCGACGGCGGCGACGTCGTCACCGCGGCCGGCGGCATCGTGTGGCCGAAGGGCCCGGGGCTCTGGATGGACCCCGGTCCGCTGGGCACGCTCGGCGTCGGCGTCTCGTTCGCGATGGCTTCGAAGCTCGCCGAGCCCGACAAGGACGTGCTGGTCCTGTTCGGCGACGGCACGTTCGGTATGACCGGCTGGGATATCCAGACGGCGAACCGCTTCGGCCTGCCGTTCGTCGGCGTCATCGGCAACAACTCGTACATGAACCAGATCCGCGCCGGCCAGATCATGAAATACGGCAAGGAGAAGGGCGACGTCGGCAACTACCTGGGCGACGTCGACTTCGAGAAGTTCGCGCAGATGTTCGGCGGCTACGGCGAAGCGGTGCGCGACCCGAAGGAGATCGGCCCCGCGCTGCGCCGCGCGCAAGACGCGATGCGTTCGAACGGCAAGGTCGCGCTCGTCAACGTCTGGATCGACCCGAACGAGTACGCGCCGGGCACGATGAACCAGACGATGTACAAGTAGGCGCCGATGAGCACCAACGGCGTTTCCCCGGACGGCGCGCAGGACGGCGCGCCGGTGCGCAAGGCGCTCGACGGCATCAAGGTGCTGGACATGACGCACGTCCAGGCCGGGCCGTCGTGCACGCAGATCCTGGGCTGGCTCGGCGCCGACGTGATCAAGGTCGAGCTGCCGGGCCGCGGCGACATCACGCGCGGCCAGTTGCAGGACATCCCCAACGTCGACAGCCTGTACTTCACGATGCTGAACTGCAACAAGCGCAGCATCACGCTCAACACCAAGACGCCCGATGGCAAAGCGATCTTCGAGAAGCTGATCGCGCACTGCGACGTGATCGTCGAGAACTTCGGCCCGGGCGTGCTCGACCGCCAGGGCTTCACCTGGGAGCGCATCCGCGAGCTCAACCCGCGCATCTCGTACGCCTCGATCAAGGGCTTCGGCCCGGGCAAGTACGAGGACTTCAAAGCCTACGAGACCGTCGCGCAAGCGATGGGCGGCGGGATGAGCACGACCGGCTGGCCCGACGGCCCGCCGACCAGCAGCGGCCCGCAGATCGGTGATTCCGGCAGCGGGATCCACATGGTGGCCGCGATCCTGGCGGCGCTCTACCAGCGCACGCACACCGGGCGCGGGCAGCGCGTGTCCGTCGCGATGCAGGACTCCGTGCTGAACCTGATCCGGGTGAAGATGCGCGATCAGCAGCGCCTCGCGCACGGCCCGCTCCGCGAGTATCCGAACAAGACGTTCGGCGACTACGTGCCGCGCTCCGGAAACGCATCGGGCGGCGGCCAGCCCGGCTCGGCGCTGAAGTGCGCGCCCGGCGGCGAGAACGACTACGTGTACGTGATCGTGCAGCCGCAGGTGTGGGAGCCGCTGACCAAGCTGATCGGCCGGCCCGAGCTCGCGACGGATCCGGCGTTCGCCACCCCGGCGGCACGGCTGCCGCATCTCGACGAGATGTTCGGCATCATCGAAGCGTGGACGCAGAAGTTCGACAAGTTCGAGGTGCTCGAAAAGTTCAACGCGATCGAGGTCCCGTGCGGCCCGATTCTGTCGACGAAAGACCTGATCGAAGACGAGTCGCTCGCGGCGCGCGGGATGATCGTCGACGTCGTGCATCCGCAACGCGGGACGTTCAAGACCGTCGGCTGCCCGCTGGTCCTCTCCGACACGCCGGTCGAGATCACCAGCTCGCCGCTGCTCGGCGAGCACAACGAAGCGATCCTGAGTGAGATCGGCTGGGACGGCAAGGACGCGCAAGCGCTCCACGCCGCCGGCGTCCTGTAGGAGAACGATAGAGATGCTGCTCGAACGCCAGGGCGTCGACAAAGTCGCGGTACAAACGGTCCTCGACCGGGTCAGAGCCGAGAAGCGCAGCGCGCTCTCGGCGCCCGAGGCGAAGCAGGTCGCGGACGCGTACGGCCTGCCGGTCCCGCAAGAGGGCCTCGCGACCTCGCCCGACGCGGCCGCGCAGCTCGCGGAGAAGATGGGCTTCCCGGTCGTTCTGAAGATCGTCTCGCCGGATATTCTCCACAAGACCGAAGCCGGCGGCGTGCTGGTCGGCGTCGAGAGCGCGCACGCGGTGCGCAGCGGCTACGACACGATCGTCGCCAACGCGAAAAAGTATCAGGCCGGCGCGAAGATCAGCGGCGTCCAGGTGCAGCAGATGCTGCCCTCGGGCGCGCAGGAAGTGATCGTCGGCGCGGTCAGCGACCAGAGCTTCGGCAAGCTCGTGGCGTTCGGTCTGGGCGGCGTGCTCGTCGAAGTGCTCAAGGACATCACGTTCAGGCTCGCGCCGGCGAGTCGCGATGATGCGCTCTCGATGCTCGACGGCATCCAAGCCGCCGAGATGCTCAAGGGCGTGCGCGGCGGCGAACCGGTCGACCGCGAAGCGCTCGCGTCGATCATCGAGCGCGTCTCGCAGCTGGTGACCGACTTCCCCGAGATCAGCGAAGTCGATCTCAACCCGGTGTTCGCGACCGCCAAGGGCGCGACCGCGGTCGACGTGCGAATCCTGGTCGACTTCGATCCGCCCGAGCCGCGCTACCGGCCCTCGCAAGACGAAATCGTCCGCGCGATGAACCGCATCATGCGCCCCGACGCGGTCGCGGTGATCGGCGCCTCGAGCGAAGAGGGCAAGATCGGCAACTCCGTGATGAAGAACCTCGTCAACGGAGGCTACAAAGGCAAGATCTATCCGATCAATCCGAAAGCCGACGAGATCCTCGGCTACAAGGCGTACGCCTCGGTCAAGGAGATCCCGGGCGAGGTCGACGTCGCAGTCTTCGCGATCCCCGCGAAGTTCGTCGCCGCGGCGCTCGTCGAGTGCGGCGAGAAGAAGGTCCCGGGCGCGGTGCTGATCCCGTCCGGGTTCGCCGAGACCGGCAACGAAGCGGGCCAGCTCGAGATCCAGCAGATCGGGCGCAAGTACAACGTGCGCCTGATGGGGCCGAACATCTACGGCTTCTACTACACGCCGAAGAACTTGTGCGCGACGTTCTGCACGCCGTACGACGTCAAGGGGAGCGTCGCGCTCTCCTCGCAGTCGGGCGGCGTCGGGATGGCGATCATCGGGTTCAGCCGCTCCGCGAAGATGGGCGTCTCCGCGATCGTCGGTCTCGGCAACAAGGCCGACATCGACGAGGACGATCTGCTGACGTTCTTCGAGCAGGACGATGCGACGCAGGCGATCGCGATGCACATGGAAGACCTCAAGGACGGCCGTTCGTTCGCCGACGTCGCGAAGCGGGTCTCGAAGAAGAAGCCGATCATCGTGCTCAAGGCCGGCCGGACCGAGCTCGGCGCGCGTGCCGCGAGCTCGCATACGGGTGCGCTGGCCGGCAACGACAAGATCTACGACGACGTGCTGCGCCAGAGCGGCGTGATTCGCGCGCGCGGGCTGAACGAGATGCTGCAGTTCGCGCGCGCCATCCCGATCCTGCCGACGCCGAAGGGCGAGAACGTCGTCATCATCACCGGCGCCGGTGGTTCGGGCGTGCTGCTCTCGGACTCGGTCGTCGACGCCGGGCTCTCGCTCATGAAGTTCGATCCCGACCTGGACGAAGCGTTCAAGAAGTTCATCCCGCCGTTCGGGGCGTCCGGCAACCCCGTCGACATCACCGGCGGCGAGCCGCCGAAGACGTACCAGAACACGATCCGGCTCGGGCTCGAGGACGACCGCATCCACGCGCTGATCCTCGGCTACTGGCACACGATCGTGACGCCGCCGATGGTCTTCGCACGGCTCGTCGTCGAAGTGGTCGAGGAGTTCCGCGCCCGCGGGATCGACAAGCCGGTCGTCGCCTCGCTCGCGGGCGATGTCGAGGTCGAAGAGGCGAGCGAGTACCTCTACGACCACAAGATTCCGGCGTACCCGTACAACACCGAGACGATGGTCGCGGCGCTCGGTGCGAAGTACCGCTGGGCGCGCGCGGCCGGGCTGTTGTAGCGAGCGGCCCTTTTTTCGTGGTAGAAATCTCTTTCGCGCAGGAGCGCGGAGCGACCGTCGTTTACAAGACCCACAACCTCGGAACCCGAGAGGACCAGCGATGAACTCTGGATTGCGAAACCCCTGGTTGCAACTCGTCGCCGGCGTGATCTGCATGGCGATGATCGCCAACCTGCAGTACGGCTGGACGCTGTTCGTGGACCCGATCGTCAACGGACAGGGCTGGAGCCGCGCGGCGGTCCAGGTCTCCTTTACGATCTTCGTGCTGGTCGAGACGTGGCTCGTCCCGTTCGAAGCGGCGCTCGTCGACAAGTACGGGCCGCGCGTCATGGTCGCGACCGGCGGCGTCCTCTCCGGGATCGCATGGGTGATCGATGCGAACGCCCACTCGCTCACCGTGTTGTACGCCGGCGCGGTCGTCGCCGGTGTCGGCGCCGGTATCGTGTACGGTACGTGCATCGGAAACGCGCTGAAGTGGTTCGCCGGACGCCGCGGCTTGGCCGCGGGCTTGACCTCGGCCGGATTCGGTGCCGGCGCCGCCGTCACCGTGATCCCGCTCTCGAACATGATCAAAGCCAGCGGCTACCAGCACACGTTCATGTTCTTCGGGATCCTGCAAGGACTCGTGATCCTAGTGGTAGCGATGCTCTTGCAGACGCCGCCGAAGGTACCCGCGGAGGCTGCGAAGATCAACCCGCGCGTGCTGCAAGGCAATCGCGACTACAATCCCGGACAGACGCTGGCCTCGCCGGTCTTCTGGGTCATGTACGTGATGTTCGTGCTCGTCGGCTCGGGCGGCCTGACTGCCGTCGCGCAGCTCGGCCCGATCGCGAACGACCGCTACATCAACAGCTTCCCCGTCACGATCATGGCCTGGACCCTGCCGGCCCTGACCTTCGCGCTCGTGCTCAACAACTACATGAACGGCATCTCACGACCGCTGCTCGGCTTCGTCTCCGACCGCATCGGCCGCGAGCTGACGATGTTCATCGCGTTCATGCTCGAGGGCATCGGAATCTTCGCGCTCAACATCTACGGCACGACGCCGCTCGCGTTCGTTCTGCTGTCCGGTGCAGTCTTCTTCGCCTGGGGCGAGATCTACAGCATCTTCCCGGCGACGACGCGCGACCACTTCGGCCAGAAGTACGCGACGACGAACTACGGGATGCTTTACACGGCGAAGGGAACCGCCTCGATTCTCGTTCCGTTCGCTAGTGTGATCACCGCCGCGACGGGGAACTGGTCGATGGTGCTGATCATCGCGGCCATCTTCAACATCGTTGCTGCCGTGATGGCACTGGCCGTTCTGCGTCCTCTCCGCAAGTGGGAGATCAGTCGCTCGACACCCACCACTCCGATCGCCACCGCCGCGTACGGCTCCTGATTCTCGAGAAAGGAAGACTCGATGCGTATCCAACTATCACGCGCCGTCTCGTTCGCCGCGGCTGCCATCCTGCTGACCACCATCGTTCCGAGTGTGACCGTGCCGGCGTCGGCGGAGAGCGGTGAGATCACGGCGCTGGTGGCCTCGAACGCGAAAGGCGCGTTCACCGAGCTGATCAAGCAGTTCGAGACCAAGCACAAAGGCGTTACCGTCAAGGTCGAATACCTCGGCGGTGCCACGATCGGGAAGCGCATCGACGCGAGCGAACCGATCGACGTGATCCTTGTCGGCAGCACGATCCTCGACAAGGAACTGACGTTCGTCGACCCGCCGACGCCGGTGCTGCAGAACAAGGAGATGATCCTGGTTCCGAAGGGCAACCCGGCGAAGGTCCACGGTCTCAAAGACCTCGCCAATCCGGGCGTGAAGCTGTCGATGGGGACGCCGACCTCGGCGGTCGGTAAGCTCGCCTCGCAGGTGATCCAAAACGCGGCCGCCGACTACGGCTTCGACTTCGTCGCGAACATTCGCAAGAACATCGCCGTCTCGAGCGAGAAGGGCAGCGACGTCGTCGACGCGATCGGGCCGAAAGCGAACGCGGGAATCACCTTCGCCTCGGACGTCGACCCCGCAAGGTTCGAAGCGATCCCGATCGACGACAAGTACAACGTCACCTCGACGTACTCGATGACGGTGACCAAGAACGCGAAGAACGCCGCGCTCGGCAAGGACTTCGTCGCGCTCGTCCGCGGACCGCAAGGCCAGGCGACGCTCAAGAAGTTCAACTACATGCCGCCGCCCAAATGAGCCATGGCGCGACACGATGAGAAGAGCCCCGGCGGTTGCGCCGGGGCTCTCTTCGTGCCGCTAGTCGTACGCGCGACGGAAGCCGGCGTACACGTACTGGTAGTCGAAGTAGAACCAGTTGCGCAGCGAGCGGCGCACCAGCGCCGAGGCGGTGACCGGCGAGGCGCCCTTCATGACGTAGTGCGTGCCGTCGAAGAAGTCGGCGGAGTACAACGGATAGGACGCCATCGGGTGGAAGCCGTCGAACGGGGCGAACGGCGTCGCCGTCCACTCCCAGCCGTTGCCGACCAGATCGTGGACGCCCCACGCGCTCGCGCCGTGCGGCGACGAGCCGATCGGTTCGGGATCGAACCGGCGCCAGCCGAAGTTGCCGTGCCGCTCGGGATCGGGGGCGTCGTCGCCCCAGGGATGCGGGCGTTCTTCGCCGCCGGGCGTGCCGAACGCGGCACGATGGTACTCGGGCTCGGTGAGCAGCCGCGCGCCGCTCCAGCGCGCAAACGCGGTCGCCTGCTCCTGCGAGCACCACACCGGCCACGACCCCGGCAACGGCAGATCCTCGAACGCGCCGAGCAGCATGAACTCGCCGTCGCGCTCGAACCAGAACGGCGGCACGGGGCCGCCGTCGCGCACGAACGCGAGGTAGTCGGCGTTGGTGACGTCGTGGGCATCGACGCCGAACGCCGCCACGTCGACGGCGTGCTCGTCGAACTCGTTGTCCCAGCCGAACGGAATCGCGTCGCGGCGCGCGCCGAGCGTCGCGCGGCCGGCCGGGATCGCGATCGGGTCGCGGCGGGGCGGCGCGACGTCGCGGTGCGTGAAGCGCGGGCCGCGCTGCAGCGCGCGCGAGAGACGGTGCACGATGTACGTGAACGTCTCGTGGTGCATCTCCTCGTGCTCGAGGACGTTCCAGGCCGCTTCGGCGTGGACCAGGCGCGGGTTCGACGGGTCGTCGAGCCGTGCGGTCGCGAACGCGTCGAGGATCGCGGCGTCGCACGCGTCGCCGAACGCGCGCACCGCCGCGCGGTCGGGCCAAGGCTTCTGAAGCTGCGCCGCCGTCGCGGCGTCGCGCGGATCGATCCCGCGGTTGAACAGGCGCTCGAGCTCCGGATCGATCGACGGGTGTCCCAATGCGTCCCGGACGAGCGTGATGAAGGCGAAATCCGGGATGTGGCCGTCGTAGAAGACGAACGGGTGGCGGAGCGGAATCGGACGCGCCTCGTACGCTTCCGGCGCGATCATTGCGAACAGACCGGCCGTGCGCCGGCGGTTTGCACGATAGCGCGACGCCATCGCGTCACGGTCTACCGTCGCTGCGCGAGCGATCGTGTCCATCAAACGGCGAGGTACGGGCGGAGCCCGGCGACACCGCCTTCACGGCCGAAGCCGGACTCGCGGTAGCCGCCGAACGGCGAGCTGGGGTCGAACTGGTTGAACGTCGAGCACCACACGACGCCGGCTTGGAGATGCTGCGCCACGTACATCGACTTCGCTCCTTTGTCGGTCCAGACGCCGGCGGAGAGGCCGTAGGGCGTGTTGTTCGCCTTCTCGATCGCTTCGTCGGCGGTGCGGAACGTCATGATCGAGAGGATCGGCCCGAAGATCTCCTCGCGTGCGATGCGGTGTGATTGCGAGACACCGGTGAAGAACGACGCGCGGTGGAACCAGCCGCGCTCGGGGAGCGCGCACGACTGCTGGTGCAGCACCGCGCCTTCGGCGACGCCGCTCTCGACCAGCTCGGAGATTTTGGCGTGCTGCGCCTGCGAGTTGATCGCACCGATATCGGTGTTCTTATCGAGCGGGTTGCCGAGCCGCAGCGTTTCGATCCGCGCCTTCAGCTTCTCGACGACCTCGTCGTGCACCGACTCCTGCACCAGCAGGCGCGAGCCCGCGCAGCAGACGTGACCCTGGTTGAAGTAGATCCCGTTGACGACCCCTTCGATCGCTTGATCGAGCGGCGCGTCGGCGAAGACGATGTTCGCCGCTTTGCCGCCGAGCTCGAGCGTCAACCGCTTGCGCGTGCCGGCGAGCGTCTTCTGGATGATCTTGCCGACGTCGGTCGAGCCGGTGAACGCGATCTTGTCGACGCCGGCGTGACCGACCAGCGCGGCGCCCGTCCGGCCGTCGCCGGTGACGACGTTGACGACGCCCGGCGGGAGGTCGGCCTCTTCGCAGATCTCGGCGAGCAGCAGCGCCGTCAGCGGCGTCGTCTCGGCGGGCTTGAGCACGACGGTGTTGCCGCACGCGATCGCCGGGGCGATCTTCCAAGCCGCCATCAGCAGCGGGAAGTTCCACGGCACGATCGAGCCGACCACGCCGACCGGCGAGGGATCGTCGACGCCGTGCACGGCGTAGCGCAGCTTGTCGGCCCAGCCGGCGAAATAGAAGAAGTTCGCGGCGGCCTGCACGACGTCGAAATCGCGCGACTCCTTGATCGGCTTGCCGCCGTCCATGGTCTCGAGGACCGCGAGCTCGCGCGAGCGCTCGGTGATCGCGCGTGCGATCCGGTAGACGTACTTCGCGCGCTCGGCGGGGCGCATCGGCCGCCAGTGCTTCTCGTACGCGTGGCGGGCCGCCGCGACCGCGCGGTCGACGTCCTCGGCCGTCCCGACGGCAACTTGGGCGAGCTCTTCCTCGGTCGCCGGGTTGACGGTCGCGAAGGTCTGGCCGCCCGACGAGCGCACCCGCTTGCCCCCGATGAAGTGGTCGTACCGCGGCGCGATCCGCACCGGCGTGGTCTCGATCGAGGGGGCGTATGCGAGGGCCATCGTGCGCGGAAGGTTCGGCGCGCGGGCGCCGGTCCCCGGCGGGCGGCAAGGAGGCGAGCCTTCGGGCCGGATCGGGAACAATCGCTCCGTGAGCTTGCAGCCGGCGGCCGGAACGCCATGACGGGAAAATCAGAGCTGCGGCTCAACCGGACGACCGGCGACCCGAGCACGCCGATCTGCCTGCGGCACGCGCTTGCCGCCTTCCTGAACGCCGTCGACATCGAGCCGCCGCTGCGGGACGACATCATCGTCGCGGTCGGCGAGGCGATCGCCAACGCGGTCGAACATGCGTACACCGTGCCGAGCGACGACGGCATCGTCGAGCTGCACGCCAGCACCAACGACGAGAACACCCTGCTGGTCGACGTCTACGACCGCGGCGCGTTCATCGACCGCGACCTGCGGGAAGGCCGCGGCCTCGGTCTGCGCATCGTGCGCGCGATCGCACGCGCCGTCTCGATCGACACCGAAGGCGGCACCCGCATCCGCATGGTCTTCGACGCGTCGGGCGGTCACGCGACCACGACGGCGCCGGGTTAGTCCTTCGGGATGTAGTCTAGCGAGCCGTAGCGGCCGGTGGCGAGCTTGCCGCGCTGCAGCAGCAGATCGTCGAGCAGCGTCGAGGCGCCGATGCGGAAGCGCTCGGGGGCGAGCCATTCCTCGCCGAGCGTCTCGTCGATCAGCACGAGGTACGCGATCGCGGATTTCGTGTTGCGCACGCCGCCGGCGACTTTGAGACCGCGGCGTTCGCCGGTGCGGCGCGCGAAGTCGCGGATCGCTTCCGCCATGACCAGCGCGGTCGCGAGCGTTGCCGAGGTGCCGATCTTCCCGGTCGAGGTTTTGATGAAGTCGGCGCCGGCGTCGAGCGCGAGGTCGCTCGCGCGCCGCGTCGCATCGTACGAGCCGAGCTCGCCGGTCTCGAGGATCGCCTTGAGGTGGACCGGTCCGCAGAGGTTCTTGACCGCGACGATCTCGTCGAACACCAATCGCTCGTCGCCGGCCAGGAACGCGCCGCGGTCGATGACCATGTCGATCTCGTCGGCGCCGGATTCGAGCGCGGCTTCGGTATCGCGCAGCTTGACGTCGAGCGAGGAGAGCCCGCTCGGAAACGCCGTCGCGACCGAAGCCACCAGCACCCCGGTTCCTTCGAGCGCCTCCTTCGCGACCGCGACCAGGTTCGGGTAGACGCAGACCGCTGCGACGCGCGGCGCCGTCGGGCCGGGATACGCCGCTTTGGCGCACATCGAGCGAACGCGCCCCGGCGTGTCGCGCCCTTCGAGCGTGGTCAGGTCGATGCAGCGGATCGCCAGGTCGATCGCGGCGAGCTTGGCCTCGTTCTTGATCGAACGCTTGGAGAACCCGGCGGCGCGGGCCTCGAGCATGACCGCGTCCACGGGCGGCGACGAAGACAGGAGAAGGGGCATGGCTTCGTACGTTCGAGAACTTTGCGTGGCGTGACCTCGTATCGTCCGCCGCTCGACGGCATCCGCGTGCTGGAGCTGGGCTCGTCGGTCGCAGGCCCGGCGGCCGGACGGCTGCTCGGCGACCTCGGCGCAGAGGTCATCAAGGTCGAGCCCGCCGAGGGCGACGGCCTGCGCACGTGGGGCCCTCCGGCGCCCGACGGGACGTCGTGGTGGTTCAAATCGCACAACCGCAACAAGCGGTTCGTGCAGTTCGACCTGCACGTCGAGGAGGACCGCCGGATGGTGCGCGAGATCGCGCTGCGCGCCGACGTGGTGCTGGAGAACTTCCGCCCCGGCCGGCTCGAGGAATGGGGGCTGGGCTACGAGGGCCTGCGCGCCGAGAATGTGCGCCTCGTCTATGCATCGATCAGCGGCTACGGCCAGGACGGGCCATACCGGAACCGCGCCGGGTTCGGAAACATCGCCGAGTCGATGAGCGGCCTACGCTACATCACCGGCTACCCGGACCGGCCGCCGGTGCGGGTCGGCATCTCGCTCGCCGACGAGCTGGCCGCGCTGTACTGCGTGGTCGGGATCCAGGCGGCGCTCCGCGCGCGCGACCGCGACGGCGTCGGCGACTACGTCGACATCTCGCTGCTCGAGTCGAGCGTCGCTCTCACGCAAGGGATGTTGGCCGAGTACGACGCGCTCGGCGTCGTGCGCGAGCGCAGCGGCAACGCGCACAACGCGGTTGCGCCGTCGAACATCTACCCGACGCGCGACGGGCGCTGGATCGCGATCGGCGCGAACGCGAACTCGCTCTTCCGGCGCTTCACCGTCGCGATGGGGCGTCCGGAGCTCGCCGACGATCCGCGGTACCGCGGCAACCGCGAGCGCACGGAGCACGGCGCCGAGATCGACGCGCTGGTCGCCGCGTGGTCCGCGACGCTCGACGCCGACGAGGCCTCACGCATCCTCGCGGAGGCCGGCGTCCCGGCGGGGCCGGTCTATTCGATCGCCGACATCGTCGCCGACGAACAGGTTCGGGCGCGCGGCGTCGTGCGCCACCTCAGCGACGACGCCGGCAACCGCGTCGCAACGACGGCGCCGGTGCCGCGCTTTCGCGCCCACCCGACCGTATCGCACCACGCGGCGCGTGCAATTGGGGCCGACACGGCCGCCGTGCTCGACGAGCTCGGGATTCGGAGGGCATGACGATCATCTCGCTCGCGAACGTCACCAAGACGTTCGACTCCGGCTACACCGCGCTGCGCGACGTGAACCTCGACGTCGAGGCGGAGCGTTTCGTCGCGCTGGTCGGCCCCTCGGGCTGCGGCAAGTCGACGACGCTCTCGCTCATCTCGGGGCTCGACCGCCCGAGCAGCGGGACGCTCACCGTCCGCGACCGGCCGGTCGAGGGGATCACGCCCGGCGTCGGGTTCCTGTTCCAGCGGGACGCGCTGCTGCCGTGGAAGACGGTGCGCGACAACGTGCGGCTGCCGCTGCAACTGCGCGGCGTCGACGCCGCCGAGATGCGCCGGCGGGTCGAAGAGTGGATCGCGCGCGTGGGGCTGCGCGGTTTCGAGCAGTCGTTTCCGTACCAGCTCTCGGGCGGGATGCGCAAACGCGTCGCGCTCGCGCAGACGCTGGTGTACGATCCCGAGATCCTGCTGATGGACGAGCCGTTCGCGGCGCTCGACGTGCAGACGCGCAACCTGATGGAGGGCGAGCTGCTGAACCTGTGGCAGGGGTCGGGGAAGACGGTCATCTTCGTGACGCACGATCTCGAAGAGGCGATCGCCCTCGCCGACGAGGTCGTGGTGATGACGGCCGGACCCGCGCGCGTCAAGGCGCGCTACGAGGTGACGCTGCCGCGGCCGCGCGACATCGAGCAGGTTCGCTTCGACCCGCGTTTCACCGAGCTCTACGCGCGGATGTGGAACGACCTGCGCGACGAGGTGCTGGAGAGCTATGCGCGAGCGAACGCGGCCGGCTAACCGCGGGCTGGTGCTCGCGATCCAGGCCGCGCTGATCGCCGCAGCGCTGCTGGCGTGGGAGTTCAGCGTCAAGATCGGCTGGGTCGATCCGTTCTTTTTCTCCGCGCCCTCGCAGATTGCGGCGACGATCGCGAGCTGGTGGCAGCACGGCTACATCCTGCGCGACGTCGGCGTCACCATGCAGGAGACCATCTTCGGTTTGCTGGTCGGCGGAGCGATCGGGATCGTGCTGGCGGTGCTGCTCGCCTCGAGCCGCTGGCTCGGCGCGATCTTCGTGCCGTTCCTGGTCTTGTTCAACTCGATCCCGCGCGTGACGCTGGTCCCGCTGTTCATCCTGTGGTTCGGGTTCACGCTGTGGTCGAAAGTGGTCAGCGCGGTCGTGCTGGTGCTCTTCGTCGTGTTCTTCGCGACCTACGACGGGATCAAGGACGTCGACCCGACGCTGGTCGCGAACGTCCGCGTGATGGGCGCGAGCCGCTTCGCGGTGATGCGGCACGTGCTGATCCCCTCGGCACTGACGTGGATCTTTTCCTCGCTCCGCTCGGCGGTCGGGTTCTCGCTGATCGGCGCGGTCGTCGCGGAGTACTTCGGCGCCCAGGCGGGCGTGGGATACCGCATCCAGTTCTCCGAATCCCAGCTCAACACCAGCGGGGTGTTCGGCGGCCTGTTCATCCTGATGGTCCTGGTCTTCATCATCAACCTGTGCTTCCAAGGGCTCCAGCGGCGTCTGCTCGTCTGGAAGCCGGTCGACTCGTAAGCCACATCGCGCCGCTCGTGCTGAACCCTGGCAGAAGGACGGGGACGGCTACACTCCGAGGTATCCCAAGCGTCAAGTGAGAAATCGGGCGAGGCCGCGCACCTCGGCCGACGCCTCGTCTGCTGAGCTGCGGCATAATCGTAAGGAGGATCGCGTGAGCTCACTGCTGGTCGACGCCGACTTCGACGTCGGCACCTACAACGATCTGAGGTCGGTCGAAGATGCCGATACGACAGTGCGGGCGGACGGCGAGAACTCGCTTCGCACACGCTTCTTGCGCGAAGCGGGTCGTGTCATCTGCGCGCACGACCTGGAAACCCGGTTCGGCATCGCCCTGCTCCACCAGCACTATCACTGCTTCGCCGGTGAACGGAACGTCGAGTCCGAACAGAACGTCGCCGGCGAGCGCGCGCTGATTGCGCGGCCGGTTTCGGAGCCGAACTCCGACGAGAGCCCGACCATTTGGAAGCTCGGCGGAGCGAAGTTCACCCCGGTCGCGATGTCGACCGACCCGGTTGCGCGCGAACTCGGCGTCGGCGCCGAGATCCCGGCCGATTTCTTGGAAGCGTTCGCGCGCTTGACCGCTGCGCTGCACACCGAAGAGCTCTTCGGTTTGGCCGTCGTCGAGCGCGACCTCTATCGGCAGGCCGCGGAGACGGAGTTGCCGCTCGAGTTCAGCGACATCGCGAGCCGCTGCAGTTCGACGTTCCTGCGGCCGCGCAGCGACGAACGGCGGAACAGCATCGCGACGTCATGGACGTTCGAGAAGACGCCTGATCTCGCGTCGAGCTGCAGCACCACCACCAGATGCGAATGCTGGAACATCATCGGGCCCCCCAATCATGACCACCAGCCGGCCCAGCACCACATCGTCGTTCAGGACTAGCCCTTCGCCGTCGCGACGACGACGTGTTCTTCCGGCACGCGGTAGCGGCCGCCGACGTTGAATCGCTCGTCGGCGGCCGCGCGCAGCACCGGCTCGATCGCGGCACGCTGCTCATCGTTGCGCCAGAACCACGAGCCCCAGAGGTCGGTGAACGACGCGAAGTCGTCGGTCTCCACGTGGCTGCACGTCTTCGTGATCTCGACGTCTCCGTACTCGCGCAGGATGCGAAGCATCGCAGTATACCGGTCATCCACCCCGTGCGTGACGCCGAGCAACTCTGCGGAGAGCTTGCGGATCGGAGATTCGGTCGATCCCTTGAAGGTAACGATCAGCAGCGTGCCGCCGCTCGCCACGAGCTTCCAAGCACCGGCGAGGAACGGCTCGTACAGCGCGACGTCGCCTTCGGGGATCGAATGCGATGAGACGACGAGATCGAACCTCTCGTCGAGCGCGACGGGAAAGGTTCCCTGTACGACATCGAGCCCGGCCGCTCGGAGCGCTTCGGCGCCCGACGGTTCCTTCTCGACAGCTACATAGCGTTTCACCGCGGCTGCGACCGGTACGGCGACCAGCCCTCGTCCGGCGCCGATGTCCAGGACGCTCCGCGCCCTGCGATCCCGGACGAAACCGAGGATGCACGCCGTCAGCACCTCCGCTTGGTCCCATCGCGCGCGCACCGCGTTCACGCGACGCCACGCTGCTCGGGTAGGTTCATGCTCTTTCTCCCGGCAGACGTTTCCGCCGATTCTATGATCGTAGGACGGCGCCCGTACGTCAAGGAGGGACAACACGAGCGGAGTTTTCGGCGGCCGTGCGGTACTGATGGTCGTGGCTTCGTTCGATTCGCCGCGGAGGGTTCATCGCATGACCGACATCTCACGCCGTACGCTGATCGGCGGGCTCGCCGCCGCCGCCGGAGCCTCGGCGGTCTTCGGGGTCCCGACGATCGTCATCGCGGCCGGACCGAAGGAGAAGGTCGCGGTCGTCGTCGGTTCGGAGCACGCGCTGGTCTACTTCCCGTGGGATCTCGCCAAAGCGCTGGGGTACTTCGACGCGGAAGGGCTCGACGTCGACATCACCTACACCAAGGGCGGAAGCGAAGCAGCGACCGCGCTCGTTTCCGGTTCGTGCGAGTACAGCGGCAACGCGATCGATCACGCGATCGCCGCGGCCGACCACGGCAAGTCGCTGGTGATGATCGCCGACTTCATGAACCAGCCCGGGATCGCGCTGCTGATCCGGCCGGGCGACAGAGACAAGTACAAGACCTTTGCCGACTTCAAGGGCAAGACGATCGGCGTGACGTCGATCGGCTCGGCGACGCACGTGCTGGCGACCTGGATGGCGCACCGCGCGGGACTCGGCAAGGACGACCTCAAGATCGTCGGCGTCGGCGGCGGCGCGACGATGATCTCCGCCCTCTCGGGCAACCAGGTCGACGCGACGTACGGGAACGATCCGTATGCGACGACGTTGATCAAGACCGGCCGCGGGATCCAGTGGCTCGGCCTCTACACCGCGGCCGACACGCGCAAAGCGCTCGGCTTCAGCTCGTACTGTTTCACCGGCGCGCTCACGCGCGGTGACGTGATCCAGAAGTACCCCGACCGCACGCAGAAGATCGTGAACGCCCTCGTCCGCGCGCACAAGTACATGTCGACGCACACCTCGGCGCAGATCGCCGCCGCGCTCTCCGACGAGTTCCGGGGCGGCACGCCGGCCGGCGACTGGGCGGCGTCGTACAGCCACTCGCGGCCGGCCTACACCCAGCACGGCGAGATGACGCTCGAATCGGTTCGCGCCGTGATGGAGACGAACGCCCATTTCCTCGGCACCAGCTCGAAAGCCGACCCCAACAAACTCTTCGACAACGCCTACGTCGAAAAGGCCGCCCGGACGGTCAAAGTCTAATGGTTGGAGGCTTGCCGGGCTAGAGATCATGGCAAGCCCGTGGGGGCGCATCCCGATCGAGTCACTCGACACACTCGAACGGCTCCCATCGCAGCGGAGGACCGAGGCGGCCGAACTGCGCGCGTGGTTCCTCGATATCTTCACGCGTGCGGGCGACCCTGACGCCGGGGATGCCGGCGACGTTCGCGACAGCGGTGAACATTGATCGACGGCACCGTTTATCCCGACGCGCGTCACGGGAACGCGTTCGAAGACGACTATGATCGCGCGGACTACCTGGACCGTGTCTGCGCAGCGTGGGATTTCGGCGTTCCCCCTGACCCGCGCACCGTCCGGCTATTTCGGCATTGGCGACGCGTGTTCGATCGTTTCCCCGTCAGCGCGTCAGCGTCTTACCATACCTTCCGATCGTTCTTTCAATGGCCGGCGGTCGCAATGGAAGCGCCGATGTCCAAGGCACACTTGGAAATCCTGGACGACCTCGAAGGTCGCGTAGATCCGGTGCGCGACCGAGTTTGACTTTGGTGATGTCTGCCCATATGTGATTGCGGCGGGAACGCTTCACGATGACTGCTCTTTCCAGCGGGGTTTTTCGCGCCGCGACGGCCAAAGTCATCACATTGTTAGCGCCGGAGTAAAACTGACCCACCCCGCCGGTTGAAAATTGACCCACCTGAACCAACGGCGAACACTTGTTCGCAATGCTGACGATGGAGCTTCAGGTGGAAATCGAGATCCTGTATCGACA
>Ga0209483_1000107_pt1 | contig 81730 bp, 80 predicted proteins | sample NGEPerA_FD_184508 | JGI IMG/M metagenome (GOLD analysis project Ga0209483, IMG submission 184508) | Arctic peat soil microbial communities from the Barrow Environmental Observatory site, Barrow, Alaska, USA - NGEE PermafrostL2-A... | ecosystem: Environmental > Terrestrial > Soil > Wetlands >... | reverse complement strand
CTGTTATTGCAGAATTTTCGCGACGACGCCAGCACCGACTGTGCGGCCACCTTCGCGGATCGCGAACCGGAGTCCCTCGTCCATCGCGATCGGCGTTATCAGCTCGATCGTCATCTGCACGTTGTCCCCTGGCATCACCATCTCCATTCCTTCCGGCAACTCTACCGTGCCCGTCACGTCCGTCGTGCGGAAGTAGAACTGTGGACGGTACCCCTTGAAGAACGGCGTGTGCCTGCCGCCCTCTTCCTTCGTCAACACGTACACCTCGGCCTGAAACTTCGTGTGCGGCGTGATCGAACCCGGCTTCGCCAACACCATCCCGCGCTCGATGTCCTCCTTGCCCACTCCACGAAGCAACAACCCCACGTTGTCTCCCGCCTGACCGTCGTCCAGCAGCTTACGGAACATCTCAACTCCCGTAACTACCGTCTTCTTGTCCGAGTTGAAGCCAACCAGGGCCACTTCCTCCCCTACCTTGATCCGGCCACGCTCAATTCGTCCCGTCGCCACCGTCCCACGACCCGTGATCGAGAACACATCCTCCACCGGCATCAGGAACGGCTTGTCAACGTCACGCTTGGGCTCCGGAATGTAGCTGTCCAGAACATCCATCAGCTCGCTGATCTTCTTGCCGTACTCGCTGTTCGGATCGCCCGACTCCAGTGCCTTCAACGCTGAACCCTTGATGATCGGCGTCGTGTCGCCCGGAAAATTGTACTGGCTCAGCAGCTCGCGCACCTCAAGCTCCACCAACTCCAGCAACTCCGGGTCGTCCACCATGTCCACCTTGTTCATGAACACGACCACGTAGGGCACGTTCACCTGACGCGCCAGCAGGATGTGCTCCCGCGTCTGTGGCATCGGCCCATCGGCTGCACTCACCACCAGGATCGCGCCATCCATCTGCGCCGCTCCGGTGATCATGTTCTTCACATAGTCGGCGTGCCCCGGGCAGTCAACGTGTGCATAGTGACGCTTGTCCGACTCGTACTCCACGTGCGCTGTCGCGATCGTGATACCGCGAGCCTTCTCCTCAGGTGCCTTGTCGATCTGGTCGAACGCTACCTTCGACGCCAGTCCCTTGGCCGCCTGGATCGTCGTGATCGCTGCCGTCAATGTCGTCTTGCCGTGGTCAACGTGGCCAATCGTTCCAACGTTCACGTGCGGCTTCGTCCGCTCAAATTTCGCCTTCGCCATGGTCTGTCCCTTTATCCGGTTCGTTGTTGGGGCGACGCATGCGTCGCCCCTGCTTTATTCGTTGCTCGGGCGACGCGCGCGCCGCCCGAGCACCTGCCCCGCCGCGGATCGGATATCGTCCGACCCTGATTCGTCCAACCGAAAGCTCGCGACCGGGATTGAACCGGTGACCTCACCCTTACCAAGGGTGTGCTCTACCAACTGAGCTACACGAGCGCTTCGTCGTACCCTGTCGTACAAACGGGCCTCACAGCGCCCGTCCTTCCACATGGCAGCCACCACGGCCACCCCAGCAAGCGGGAGACGGGACTCGAACCCGCGACATCAAGCTTGGAAGGCTAGCGCTCTACCAACTGAGCTACTCCCGCAACAAAATGGTGGGGGAAGGATTCGAACCTTCGAAGGCGTTAGCCGGCAGATTTACAGTCTGCTCCCGTTGGCCGCTTGGGTACCCCACCAGAGTCCTGCGCGACCCCCGTCTGCCGCCTTCCACCCGCAGAGCTGACGACCGGAATCGAACCGGTAACCTGTCGATTACAAATCGACTGCTCCGCCAATTGAGCTACGTCAGCTAGGCGTTTCCACGCAAGCCTGGAAAAATACCCTGTTTCCAGTGCTATAGTCAACGCCTACTGTAGCTTTTTCCAACGAGTGCCCTGCGGCCCATCCTCGATCGCGATTCCGCGGCCGGTAAGTTCATCACGAATCGCGTCGGCGGCCGCAAAATCGCGCCGCTCGCGAGCCGCCCGCCGATCCGCCAGACGCCCCTCGACAAAACTGGTCAGGTCCGAGTCTCCCTCCACCGGTTCCGGAACTATGTCCAGGACGCCATCGATCAGACCGAATGCCTCGCGAGCCCGGGCCAAAGCCACCTGATCACTGCCGCCCAGATCGAGCTCAGCGTTGGCACGGCGGATGAACCGGAACAGCGCGGCCATTGCCTCGGGTGCGTTCAGGTCGTCGAACAGCGCGTGGCTTGCTTCGGCCACTAGCTCGTCCGCAGCCGCTGCCAGCGCCACCGTACCCCCGGTCGCGGCGGCAAGCCTGTCCGCAAAATCACCCACCCGCCTGACTCCCTCAAGAGAGGCTTCCAACGCGTCCGGTGACAGGTTGAGCTGTTTCCGGTAATGAGTCGAAAAGGCGAAATGCCGGAACGCTGCCCCGGAAACGCCCTGCTCTCGCATGTCCGCAACAGTCGCCACGTTGCCGACCCGCTTGGCCATCTTGGCTCCGTCAGTCAGCAGAAACTGACCGTGGCACCAGAAGCGCGAGAATTCATGTCCCGTCGCTGCTTCGGACTGCGCTATCTCATCCTCATGATGCGGAAAGACAAGATCGATTCCGCCGCAATGCACGTCGAGCGTCTCACCCAGAAACCGCATCGCCATCGCGGAGCATTCGAGGTGCCAACCCGGACGTCCGCGACCCCACGGTGAATCCCACGCGGCCCCCGCCGCTTCGTCCTCCGGTTTCGCGGCCTTCCAGAGTGCAAAGTCCTGCGCGTTCTCCTTGGCGTAGTCGTCCTGAGCCACGCGCGCACCGGCCTGAATCTCTCGTGTGTCTAGTCGCGACAACTTCCCGTACGCCGGAAACTTGCCGATCGCGAAGTAAACCGATCCGTCGTCAGCCTGGTACGCCACCCCGCGCGCGACCAGCTTGCTGACCAGCTCGATCATCTCCGGGATGCTCTCCGTCGCTCGCGGATACCGCTCCGCATCCTCGATCCGCAGGTAGCGCCTGTCCGAGTGAAAACGCTCCGTAACCGGGATCGTGATGTCGGATATCGACACTCCACTCTCCGACGCACGCCGTATGATCTTGTCGTCGACGTCGGTCAGATTCATCACCTGATCTACCCGCCATCCCGCGAGTTTGAAGACACGGCGCATCAGATCTTCAAACAGAAACGTTCTGAAGTTGCCGACGTGCGCTGGGTTGTACACCGTGGGTCCGCAGGTGTACATGCGCACAACCTTCCCGTCGGCCGGCGCAAACGGCTCGACCGATTGGGACATGGTGTTATAAAGACGAACCTGAGGCATTCTACAAAACTAGCGAGGGCACTACCACCCTCTGGATTGGAGCGTCTGGATCAGCATTTTCTACGATACAGCTGCGACGGATCGGCTCTTGAATGCCGCCAGATCCACGGGCCCTCCGTCGGCGAGCAACACTCCTCCATCGGGGACAGGAACGCGCAGCAATAGCTGCTGCTTGCGGCCCTGTTTCCGGAAGCCCTTTCCCTCGTATATGCGGTTGATGAGGATCCGTCGCACAACGACCATCACCATCGCAAGCGTTGGAAGCGCAACCACCAGGCCGAGCGGTCCCAGCAGCCCACCCACCACAAGTACGGACATGATCGTCAACACCGGCGGGAGTTCGACTTGCTTCGACATCACCAGTGGTGAAACGAGATTCCCCTCGATCAGGTGCACCACAACTCCCACGCCAAGCACGAGCAAGGCACGAGTTCCACCATTGGGGCCAGCCAGCACAAATGCCGCAGGCAGCGTGGTGCTCAAAAGCGATCCGAAAAACGGGACTATCGCGACCATTCCGGTAAACACGCCAAACGTCAACGCGTAAGGAACGTGCAGAATCCAGAGGAAGAACGATGTCAGGATCGCGAGCACTGTCATCGTCGTCAGCTGGCCCACGATGTACGCTCGCAAGGTGCTCGCGATATCCCGGAGAACGTCGCGCACCAGATCCCGGTGCCGCGGTGGAAACAACGCGATGAGCCATTCCCGATACACACCAGGCTGAAGAGCGAGATAGATGCTCATCACAAAGACCGAAAACACGTCGATCAGAATGCCGACAATCGAAAACACGCGCGGAACAACTCCCTGCGCGTAGCTGGTCAGCTGTTCGTAGAGCGCGCGAAGCACCTGGTGCTGACCTGTCTTCCAGTACCCGCTCGTCCCGGGCAAACTCAGTACAAACCGGTCCAGCGCTGCTTCCCAACTCGTGATGTATGTCGGGAGCACATCCACGAGTTCGCGCGTCTGCCCGATCACTGCTGGTACCAGCAGCCAGAACAAACCGACAACGGCGAGCAGTGTAATCAGTATGCTCGCTGTGAATGCCACGCGCGGTGGTAACCGGAGCCGCGACACGAGCTGGTCGCGAACCGCGCCGAGGTACAGCGACAGTATTACGGCGATGAAGAGGAGCAGGAAGACATCCACCGTTCGCTGAAACATCCAGAGAACGAGGATTAGCAGCGTTACCGCTGTAATCGTCCCAGCTGTTTTGCCCACGCCAGCGGAATTGGCGCTCAAGTCTCCGACTTGTTCTCGTCGTTGGTGGCCGGTGCTGGAAGCTCGCGGGGAGGTTCAGCCTGGACCTCTCCGGCGCCGATTTGTCTGGACGGGCCTGACTGGACGGATCCAGTAAGTGCCATCTTCTGCTTGAGCTGCGAGAGTTGCAGATCGGCGGTTGCATCTCCTGCCGACGACTCGAGCTGCTTGAACTGATTGCTCAGTGCATCGCCAGAGAATTCCTGATCGATCTCGACGCTGGCTGCGATCTGACGCTCGTTCTGCTCGATCTTCTCTTCCATTCGTGCGAACGCATCGAACGCAGACTTGTCCGACATCGACGACATCGTCTCGGAAATCCGCTTCTGAGCCTCGGCACGACGCTGACGCGCAAGCAGCAGTGTCTTCTTGCGATTCGCTTCTTCGATGTTGTCGTTCAGAGTGCGCAGGGAATTCTTGAGGCGATCCGTCTCCTGCTTGTGCGCTTCCCACGTCATCTGCATCTGCTGACCGCGCGAGACGTGCTCGTTGCGACGCATCAGCGCCTGCTTGGCGAGTTCGTCACGTCCTTCCTTGACCGCGAGCATTGCGCGCCGCTCCCACTCCTCGGCTTCGCGCAGTTCGCCCATCGTCTGATCTTCCAGACGTTTCTCGTCCGCGATCGCCGCAGCCACCTGCTGCTTGGCCCGAACAAGCTGAGTCCGCATGTCGGCGATGATCTGCGTCAACATCTTTTCCGGCTGTTCGACGGCCGAGATTGCGGCGTTAACGTTTGCGCGGAAAAGTCGCGCTATGCTGTCAAAGATGCCCATGCGTACGGAAGTAAGTGTTGGCCGTAGCCTGTTGCCTGGCCTAAAGGTTTTGCGGCCTTCGCCCGAGGTCCGCGAGAGCGGGTCAAGCTGGAATAATAGTCCTTGCCGTCGGATACAGTTAGTAGACAACCGAAGCGCTCCCGAGAGTTGCCCCCGCCGCTCCCATTGGATGTGGAAATCAGCGCCGATGGGAGGGTTTCGAACGATCGTCCGAATCTTTATTTCTCCGCGCACGATCACTCGATTAATCAAACAAGAGTTTTGTCGTCCTGGCCGGTTTTATGATGCAAGCGTTGCAAAAATTACAACCAGGTTCAGTGGGAGCTCGGCGATGCAAACGGGGGGAGGGTGGCCTCGGCGCATCGGGCCTACTCTGCGCGTTTGCGGGCTACTCGAATGGTCTGGCAGGCGCTTCCAACGCTTCGGCGAACCTGCGGGGTTCAGGGACATGCGGCGCCTTGCTTGACGGCGGCCCCAACGCCCTGATCACGCACAGCCTCAACAGCGATGTCGACGGTCGCTATCTGTTCGAAGTTCGCAATGGTCAGGTCGTTGGTCCGCCGACGACAACGGTGCCCGAACCGAGTTCGCTCGCATTACTCGGAACGGGTCTTTTCGGCCTTGTGCCCGCGCTTCATCGCAGGCGTAGAGCGTAGTAGCACATCCTCTGGCCCTTGCATGAAGCGCCCGCGCTCCGCGCGGGCGCTTCATGCATCGCTACCACCCTCGCGCAGCATCTCCGTGTGCGGAATATCATCTTCTTCGTACTCAAGACCGGTCGATGCGAAACCGAACTCCTGGTAGAATTTTAACAGATACCGTTGTGCGCCGATCCTGATCGCGCAGGGTCCGTACAATTTTTCGGCGCGCAGTATTCCCTCACGCACCAGAGCGCGCCCCAAGCCGGTTCGGCGCGCTGCCGAAGACGTCGCGATGCGACCCAGTGAAGTTTCTGCAAACTTTACCCCTGGTGGAACGACGCGGAGATAAGCAGCCATGCTTCCATCGTCCGACCGCGCCCACAGATGGTGGCACAACCGGTCGGCACCGTCCGCATCCTGATAGGCGCAGCGTTGCTCGACAATAAAAACCGCACATCGCAACTCGAGGATATCATACAGATCGAGCGGGTGAAGATCTTCGAAAAAGGCCCAGTTCCAGCGCGACGCCCGCTCGGTGTTGCTCACCACTCAAGCCCGCTTGATCTGATACAGTCGCTCCTTCGCAAGCCTGCGTCCGGTAGATGTCGCTCCGACCATGACGGGGCCGATGATATCAAGAAGCGATACCATCAACTCGCCCTCCGCTTGGAGATTGCTGGAAGCATGTGGCGAAGATACTTACCCGTGTGCGAAGCGGCCACACCTGCCACGTACTCCGGAGTACCGCTGGCGACGATGGAACCTCCCTTGAACCCCCCTTCGGGACCAAGATCGATTACGTAGTCAGCCGTCTTGATCACATCGAGATTGTGCTCTATGACGAGTACCGTGTTACCTCTGTCGACCAGCGTGTGCAACACCTTCAGCAGCATCCGCACGTCTTCGAAATGGAGTCCTGTCGTCGGTTCGTCCAGAATGTAGAATGTCCGACCCGTATCGCGTTTTGACAGTTCCGAAGCAAGCTTGACACGCTGCGCCTCACCGCCCGACAATGTCGTCGCACTCTGCCCCAGATGTATGTAGCCGAGGCCAACTTCGTTGAGTGTCGTCAACTTGTTCAGGATGCGCGGCTGATTCGTGAACACTTCGATCGCATCTTCGACAGTAAGCTCAAGTATGTCTGCGATATTAAGGCCACGGAATCTCACCTCGAGCGTTTCGCGATTGTACCGTTTCCCCTTGCAGACATCGCACGGAACGTACACATCCGGAAGAAAGTGCATTTCGATCTTGACGAGACCATCACCTTCGCAGGCTTCGCACCGACCGCCCTTGACGTTGAACGAGAATCGACCCGGTCCGTAACCCCGAATCTTGGACTCTGGCAATTCAGCGAACAGTTCACGCACCGGGGTAAAGAGCCCAACGTACGTCGCGGGGTTTGAGCGCGGTGTTCGACCGATCGGGCTCTGATCGATGTCTATCACCTTGTCGATATGCTCGAGCCCGGTGATTCGTTTGTGCTTGCCAGGAATAACTCGCGCACGATAGAAGTGTCGCGCCAGGGACCTGTGAAGTATGTCTTCCACAAGCGTCGACTTGCCCGAGCCAGATACCCCCGTCACTGCGACAAAATTGCCAAGCGGAATGTCCACCGTTATGTCGCGCAGATTGTGTTCGGTGGCACCCTCGATCCGCAGAATGCGATCCGTATCCTGCGCCCGGCGCAGTGCCGGAATTGCGATAACCGAATCCCCGCGCAGATATCGCCCGGTGACGGACGCAGGATCGTTAGTCACATCCTCGACTGTTCCCTCGGCTATCACCAGACCACCGTGCTTGCCGGCGCCTGGACCGAGGTCGATCAGGTAGTCCGCGGCACGCATCGTCTCCTCGTCATGTTCGACGACAATGACTGTGTTACCGAGATCGCGCAACTGCCTCAGCGTCGCGAGTAGCCGCGCATTATCTCGCTGGTGAAGTCCGATCGACGGCTCGTCAAGTATGTACAGCACACCAACGAGACGCGATCCGATTTGCGTTGCAAGTCGAATGCGCTGTGCTTCACCGCCGGATAGTGATTCTGCGGCGCGACCAAGCGTGATGTAGTCGAGCCCAACGTCAACCAGAAATCGCAACCGCTCGCGAACTTCCTTCAGAATCGGACCGGCGATATCTGCGTCGAGTCCGGCCTGCGTCTTCGTGCGAAGCTTGATCCCTTCGAAGAAGTTTACAGATTCGCCAACCGACAGTTCGACCACGTCGCCGATGTTCATCCCGGCGATCGTCACTGCGAGGGATTCGGGCTTGAGTCGCTGTCCCCCGCACGTCGTACAGGGAAGCGCGGTCATGAATTCCTCGAGATCGAGGCGCACTGAATCAGACTCGGTTTCATCGTACCGACGCTGAACGTTGGCGATGATCCCTTCCCATTTCAGATCCGCCGAGCGCGGCCCGCCGCGCCGTCCGGTCGAGCCATACAGCAGCGCGTCACGCGTCTTCTGCGTGAGCTCGCCCCACGGCGTATCGATGTTGAACTTGAGTTCGCGAGCAAGCCCGGGCAGGATCGTGCGACGGAGATAACCGTCCGGCTCGCCCCATGGAAGAATGACTCCCTCAGGAATCGTCAGACTCGCATCGCCGAGTATCAGATCCTCGCTGACTTCTCGTCGCGTACCAAGACCGCCGCATTTTGGACAAGCACCAAATGGCGAATTGAAGGAAAACTGGCGCGGTTCCAGCTCTGCGAGCGACGTACCGCAATCGGGGCAGCCGTAGCGCTCCGAGAAGAGATGCGAGGATTTGTCATCCTGACGCGTGATCTCTACCAGACCATCCGAAAGCTTGAGCGAGGTCTCGATTGAGTCAGCCAGCCGTCCTCGATCATCACGGTTCACAACGACGCGGTCGACAACAACAGAAATGCTGTGGTTGAGTTTCTTGTTCAGCTTCGGCGGTGATGCCAGCTCTATCAGTTCCCCGTCCACCACAGCACGCACGAATCCCTGTCGACGCGCGTTCTCGAACATCTCGCGAAACTCTCCCTTGCGCTCACGCACCAGCGGCGCGAGAATCTCGATGCGCGTGTCCCTGGGCCACTGTAGTATGGAATCCGCGATCTGGGCCGCGCTCTGGCGCTCCACCGGCCTCCCACAGGTCGGGCAGTGCGGAGTTCCAGCCCGTGCGTACAACAGGCGAAGGTAATCGTAGATCTCGGTTACTGTGCCAACAGTAGAACGGGGATTATGGCCTGCCGTTTTCTGCTGGATCGAGATTGCAGGTGAAAGCCCTTCGATCGAATCCACGTCCGGCTTTTCCATCAGGCCGAGGAACTGGCGCGCGTATGCCGATAATGACTCTACGTAGCGACGTTGGCCTTCGGCGTAGATGGTGTCGAACGCCAGCGATGACTTACCGGAACCTGAAAGTCCCGTAATGACAGTGAGCTTGTCACGCGGGATTGTAACGTTGACGTCGCGGAGGTTATGCTCCCGAGCGCCTCGGACGATGAGTGCTTCTTCTGCCATAGCCCTCTAAACCTAACGGACTTACGGTGTAAATTCGGGTATGCCACACTCAGACGCAGTTGTAGTCCTGACCACGGTAGGGACCGAGGACGATGCAGCCACCCTCGTCCGCGCCCTCCTCGAGCGGCGCCTGATCGCCTGCGGGACGATGCTCCCCAAGGCCAGGTCGATCTATCGATGGGACAACAAGATATCGGACGAGATCGAGGTGGTTCTGATGCTCAAGACTCGATCGGCCTGTCTGGACGCGCTCCAGCAGAGTTTTGAGACGCTGCACCCGTACAAGCTGCCGGAACTTCTGGTTCTTCCGGTTGCCGCCGGACTCCCGAAATACCTCAGCTGGATCGCTGACGAGACCGGATTGGCCATCGCGTGACGATCCGACCGGACCGCAGGCACCTGGCGGCGGCTCTGATCGCCGCCTGGGTCCTGGGACTTGTCGCCCTGGCGCGACGGAGCCAGAACGTTTCCGAAGTTCAGTTGTTGACCCAGGGGGCGTTGAGGATCGACCCTGCCACCTATTATTACGCCGTATCCCGAAACGGGACACAGATCGGCGAAGCTACGTCGTCCGTCGATACAAGTTCATACGGCTTCAAGTCCCAGGATCTTATACGACTTGCCCCGGATAGTGGGACGACAGGCAGTGATGTCACGACTACCTCCACCGCGTATTTGAATCGATCGTTTACGCTGGACAGTTTCGAGGTAAACGTCACCGGAACGGGCCAACCGCTTTGGTTCCGAGGGGTGACTGCCGCGCAGTCCAAGCTGCTATTGCCGTCGCTCGCGCCAATCGCACTCATCCTGTCGCATCGGCCAACCGTTGGGAGACACGTCGATCAGTGGATCTACAACCCCGTCTCGCGGCGGGTTGAACGCGTGACGCTCTCTATCGCGGCGGAGTCATTATTCAGCGTCGTTGACAGCGCCGCGTTCGATACCACGCTGCACGCATGGTCGGCTGCACACACAGACACAATACGTTCGTGGGAGATCAGGACCCCGTCACGCGGTATTTCGGCGTGGGTGGATGCTCACGGCCGCATCGTAGCTGTATCCGAACCAGGCGGGATGTCCCTGATGCGCACGACTTATGAGATCGCCCTGCTCAACCCGAAGCTACTCTCAAAGTGATCAAGCTCGAAGGACTTACAAAACGCTACGGCGCGTTCCCTGCGGTCTCCGGAATCAATCTGACCGTGAACCGTGGAGAACTGTTCGGATTACTGGGTCCAAACGGCGCTGGAAAGACGACAACTTTGCGGATGCTCGCCGGTATCCTGGAGCCCACTTCCGGAACGGTAACGATCGGCGGCGTGAATCTCGGCGAGAATCCCGTTGCGGCGAAGTCCAAGCTGGGTTTCATACCGGACCGTCCGTTCATCTATGAAAAGCTCACCGGTACCGAGTTTCTGCGATTCGTGGCAGGTCTCTACGGACAGGGAGGCGCCGACATAGACCGGCGCGGTGACGAGCTGCTCGCTCTATTTGATCTGCTTGACTGGAAAGACGAACTGGTCGAAAGCTACAGTCACGGCATGCGACAGAAGTTGATAATCGCGAGCGCGTTCGTTCACAGACCGGAAGTGATCGTCGTCGACGAACCGATGGTCGGCCTCGATCCAAAGGCAGCGCACCTTCTCAAGGATCTGTTCCGCGGATACGTGGATCGTGGCAATACGATCATCATGTCAACACACACGCTCGAAGTAGCGGAGACCCTCTGCGACCGCGTCGCAATCGTGCAGCATGGAAAGATACTGGCGATGGGTACAATAGCAGATCTCCGAGCCAACTCTGACCAGAGCAGCACTCTCGAGCAGATATTCCTCCGCCTTACCGGCGAAAAGGCCGCGCGCACGACACTCGAAGTACTCTCGGTATAGCGCAGCGATGCTTCCAGGCGAACTACTGCATGTGTTGTCGCCCAAGGTGCAATCGCTGCGCGCGGCGGCCAGAGGGGGTGCACGGGGCCGTGGTCTCCGAATCATTCTGCTATCCGTCGTTGGCGGCTTCTTCTGGCTGTTCGTTTTCGGAGTGACGTTCAGGCTTCTCAAATATTTCAAGAACGTACCGGAAATTGGATCGCTCCTGGCAGCCAAGCTGCTCGGACTTGTCCTGATCAGTTTTCTCTGCCTCCTGCTGCTCTCGAATGTCATCACAGCGCTATCCACGTTCTTTCTGGCGCGGGACCTCGACTTGCTTGTCGGCGCGCCGGTTGATTGGCTGGCCGTGTACGGCGCGAAGCTCACCGAGACGCTGGTGAATTCGAGCTGGATGGTCGTTCTCATGGCCATTCCAATCTTCACAGCGTACGGAATTGCCTATGACGGCGGCTGGTGGTACCCGCTTGTCGCGCTCGCTACCATAATTCCCTTCCTTGTCATCCCAGCCGCACTCGGCGCGATGTTGACGCTGCTACTCGTCAATATTTTTCCTGCACGCCGAACGCGCGATCTGTTGAGCGTCCTTGCAGTCATTGCGGCCGCGGGAGTTGTTCTCGCCTTTCGGCTCATCAGGCCGGAGCGCCTGGCGCGACCCGAAGGGTTCCGGTCACTCGTTGATTTCCTGGCCGTGTTGCGCACTCCCGCCTCGACATGGCTACCGAGTGGCTGGGTGCAAAGTGCTCTGTTTGGATGGCTGCGATACCAGCCGGACGCGCTTCCGTTCTATCTACTGTGGTCGACCGCTGCAGCACTGGTCGCAATTGGCGCGATTCTTCACTGGACCTTGTATTCCGCGGGTTATAGCAAGTCGCAGGAAGGAGCGGGGCGAACTACCGTGCGCGAGACACGAAAGCAGAGCGCATTCCTACAGGCATTCCCGGCAACGAGACGCGAACTCGTGCTCAAGGAAATACACACGTTCATGCGCGATGCCACTCAATGGTCCCAGCTGATTCTGCTGGTCATATTGGTCATTGTTTACGTGTTCGACATCAGGTATCTACCGCTCCATGGTGAGGGAATAACGTTCTTCCTCGCGAACATCATTCCCTTTCTCAATCTGATTCTCGCGGGATTCGTACTCGCCTCGATCGCCGCGAGATTTCTCTTCCCATCAGTCAGCCTTGAAGGGCGCACGTGGTGGTTGCTCAAAGCGAGTCCCTTATCGATGCGCGATCTGCTCTGGGCGAAGTTCTGGGTGGGTACAGTTCCACTGCTTGCGCTGGCGATCGCGATCGTATTCACCACCGACGTTCTACTGCAGGTGAGTGAATTCATGACGGCAGTATCGATCGGCACGATTACACTGCTCACGTTCGCGATTGCTGGGCTCGCGATCGGGGCCGGTACGTTCTTCCCTCAGTTCGACACCGAGAACGCCGCGCAGATTCCAACGTCGTTTGGCGGCCTGATCTTCATGATGACAGCGATCTCACTGATCGGGATTGTCATCGTGCTCGAGGCGCGACCCGTGTACAGCTATCTCAGCGCCACGGCTTTCGGGACGCCGATCGATCCAACCGGCATGATCTACGGCTTCGCGGCCGCCGCCGTATTGTGCATCGCTGCCACGCTCCTGCCGATACGTCTCGCGGAACGCAGACTTATCGCATTGGAGCGATAGGAGACTGGCGCACCAGCGCCTTGTAGAGAGGCGGAAGCGATGCGATCGCCCAGACGACTTCGAGGATGATGAATCCAGCGCGGCGGTCGTGAATCGCAACCCAGGCCAGAAGGGCTGATCCCACAAAATTGAGCGTATTGAACCACGCACCGTCATTCCGCATTCGGCGCATCTGCATTGCAACAAAACCGACCAGCAACAAGGCAGCACCGATCAACGAGATGGTCTGGTAAAGCACTATTCTTCACCTTTTTTGGCAGTCACGTCCGCGATGCGCGGACGCTGTCTAGTCGAGTCAGGCGGCCAGGGCTCGACCGCACTCCGAGCAGAACACGGCATCACGCTCAGGCCGCGGCCCGCAATGCGCGCAGATCACTCTGCTGTCACTTTCCGTAGAGCCAGCCGCGCTCTTTTCTCTCATCGCTGCCACCGCGGTCTGCGTGTACGCAGACTTCAACTCGGCATAATCCTTGTCCGACAATTTGCCGGTCACGTGATCGAATTCGATCTCGCGGAGTGCCTCGACGGCCGTCGATACACCAGCCTCAGCGCTCGGCGTTGAACTGTTAACCCGAATTCCGAGTGGTTCGCGAAACAGCGGATACAGAACGAAACACAGCGCGACTATGGCAAGGGCAGTGCCGACCAGCATCGCCGTCATGCGTCATCCCTCATCGCTTCGCGGAGCCGAGCGAGTTCCTCAGGTGAAGCGTGAACCGTGTCCTCTGTCAGCTGAAGGGCGCTCGCAGGTCGGCTCCAGTGCCTGATCAGCGTGAACAGGACGAGCGCCCCCGTACCAAGTGCTGCAAACGGTGCAATGTAGCCCACCCAGTTGAAGCCTTCCTTCACGGGCGACATGAGAACGCGTTCACCGTACGCATGCCTGAACGCGGCGAGTATCTCCTGTGGCCCGTAACCACCGGCGACAAGCCCCATCACATCGACGTGCATCGACGGAGACACCGGACAGGTGAAGTCGGTAGTGCGGCACGTATAGACGTCCAGTTCACAGGTGCCACACTGGCACTTGAGGTGGTGCTCCAGATCATCGCGCTGCTTGTCCGTTAATTGCGGCACGGCGCCCGGCTTCGCCGCAAGCTTCACAGGATGATACGCGTCGGGACTCATCGGTCCGTCCATCGTATTTGCCGAACCCTGCGCGGCAGCTACGCGAGTCGCCGCGAGACCACCGACCATGGACAGCAGAAACTCTCTTCGTCCTATACTCATACTCGCTCCAACTCTGGGTCGGGACGGAGTGTGGTTACATAACCGCCCTGCTTCCGTCTCCGCTCCGCTTGCGGCCACATCACAACGAGACCACCGATCGCCATGCACATGCCGCCAAGCCAAACCCAGCGCACCAGCGGATTGAATGTGATACGGATCTCACTCCGATCCTGCCCGATGACGCCAGCCAGTGTCACATACACATCCTGCCTGAATGACCCTTTGATCCCGACCGCCGTCGCTGGCTCGAAAGTCGGCACACGGTTGTTCGGGTCGGAGCCGGAGAAATACTGACGCTTCTCGCTGGTGATGACACCCATTGGCTTGCCATCACGCTTTGTCTCCAGTGCAACGGCTGTGACCTCACGGTTCAGCACGTCAAACCGCGATACACCCTGGCTCGTGAACGCCCACGTGTGTCCGAACGGGTCGACGAGGGTCTTCGTTTCACCAGCGTTGATCGTAACGTCGTTCTCCGTCTTGAAAGCGAGGCCCGCAAACGCACAGAAGATAATGACTATGCCAGCGTGAACTATGTAGCCACCGTAGCGGCGACGGTTGCGCGCAACGAGATGCACAAACGCCTTCGGCGCTGCTTCGCCGTACATCGAGCGCCGAGCGTTGATGCCTTTATAGAACTCCTGCAGGATCGTTGCAGATACGAAAGCTGCAAATGCATAGGCGATGATCGCGGACATGGTTCGCATCCCTGCCGCGAACAGCAATGCTGGAGTTATCACCAGCGCAGCCGCCGGAATCGTGAATTGACGCCGGAGGTTGGCAACCGACGCCCTGCGCCACGCAATCAGCGGTCCGACCCCGGTAAGAAGCAAAAGCAACAGCCCGAGCGGGACATTCACCGCGTTGAAGAAAGGCGGCCCGACGGTAATCTTGGTTCCCCGCACTGCCTCGGTGAGAATCGGGAAGAGCGTCCCCCACAAGACCGAGAACGCGATGCCCACGAGCACCAGATTGTTGTAAAGAAATGCGGCCTCTCGGCTTATCATGCTCTCAAGCACAGCGTTCGCCTTGAGATCCTTTAGCCGGGTAGTGACGAGATAAACACTGACGATGATTCCAATGGTCAGGAAGCCGGCGAACCAGTTTCCGACAGGTGACTGGGCGAATGAGTGTACGCTCGAGATAACGCCGCTTCTCGTGATGAACGTGCCGAAAATCGACAGCAGGAACGAACAGATGACCAGCACAACGTTCCACTTGCGCAACATCCCGCGCTTTTCCTGGACCATCACCGAATGCAGGAACGCCGTTGTCGTCAGCCACGGAAGAAGACTCGCATTCTCGACTGGATCCCAGGCCCAGTAGCCGCCCCAACCCAATTCAACGTACGCCCACCACATTCCAATTACGATTCCAGTCGTGTTGAAGAACCAGCTTACAAGAGCCCAGCGCCGCACTGCGACCAGCCATTCCGCATCGAGCCTGCGAGTGATGAGCGCACCTATCGCAAACGCGAATGGAATACTCGTCGCCACGTATCCGAGATAGAGATTCGGTGGATGGATAGCCATCCCTGGATTCTGCAGCTGCGGATTCATCCCGCGGCCGTCCACCGGCAGCCAATCGAGTCGCTCGTATGGATTGGACCCGAAGCAGAGCGTGGCGAGGAAGAATATTGCGATGACCGCAAGCACACCGATCACATACGGCATCAGCTCGCGATTTCGTCTCCTGCTGGTAAGTACGGCTACACTGGAGAAGAATGTGAGGATCAATACCCAGAAAAGCATCGACCCTGCCTGCCCACCCCAGAACGCGGTGAACAGGTACGCCTTGGGTAAATTCGCGCTCGTGAACGATGCGACGTACTTGAATGAGAAATCGTGCGTAAAGATCGCTGTCCACAATCCGAGCGACGCAAGCACGACCATCGCAAACGTCGCGTAAGTGCCTCGTTCCGCGCTTGCAACAAGATCCTGGCGCTTGAGCGAGCCGCCGGCGAAGGCAACGGTCGCAGTCCAGACCGCCATGAGGAGAGCGACCCAGAGCGAAAGCTCACCGACGAGAATCATTTAGTAAGGATTCCCGCTTTCACGGGAACGATCCAGTAGAGATAAGTGGAGCGCGGTCATCGCCGCGCAGTCATCACGTCTGGACGCGCGCGGGTCGATCCGGCGCGTTCTCATAGCGCGATGCGCATTTTGCGAGCAGCGTCGTAGCGTGAAAGACCTGGTCGTGACCGAGCCGCCCTTCAACTACGACATCGACACTGTCAGTGAACGTGTCGGGTGTGATTCCGCGATAGACCACACCATACGTGCGTATCCCATCGGTCATCTTGAACGCCGTCTCCAATCCGCCCGGCTGCCGAACAATCGAGCCAGATACAACACGTGCACCAACCTTCACGCCCGTGTTGTAAAACGTGGGATCAGAAGCCACCTTCGTGGAAAGCTCCGTGGGCGTCAGATAGTACGTGCCCGTCTTGCTGATGGAATTCGCCATCAGATAGCCCGCGACACCAAGAATCAGTGCGCCACCGGTGAGAAACTTCGTCGTCGCTTTCACAGGCTACAAATATAAGGTCTGACTCAGCCGAACACGAAGGAGATCAACGGCAGTCGAGAGCAGCTCGGCGTGCCCCGATCCGTGAATCCAACTGCTCGCGCCAGAAGGATGGGGCAGCGCGATTACTGATGTCTCAAAATCGTGCAGCTTCATGACTCGTTCCGTTCCGATCACCTGTTCGAGAGGCAACTTGCCGAGGAATCGGTCGATGGCCAGCCGGCCAACCGGGATGATTACACCTGGCTTGATCAGCGCCAGCTCGGCGCCCAGCCAGCGACTGCACAACTTCTGCTCCGTAGCTGACGGTACTCTATCGCCCCGTCCGCTCGGGCTCGGGCCGGGATAACAGCGAGTGATCGCGGCAATGTAGATCCGCTCCCGAGCATCGTCTTCGGTCAGACCGGCCTGTGCGAGCCAGCCGAAAAGAGTCTTCCCGGCGCGGCCCGCGAATGGACGCTGGCTCGTCTTCTCAATCTGCCCCGGCGCCTGTCCAACGAGCATGACCCTCGGGTTCCGCGCCATAGAGACGATTGGAACCGCCCCCGCTACAAGGCCACCGCACGCGCGACACCGACTCAACGCCGCCCGATGCGACTCCAGTCGGCGTGCGAGCGAAGCTGCTGGCATCTACGATCTACTCCTCTACTCCGACTCCGTTCGCCGCTTCCTGCGTCGTTCCGGAAAATGCGTGTCCAGAAATTGGATGAGCGCGCGCTCCTCAACTGAGTGGGATCCGCTGGCGCGAGACCCCGTCGCCCAACCACCGTCCGTGCTGGTCGGTACCTGTATTGTATCGCCCTTCTCCACGTATCGCTCGATCACCACCGGATGCACGTACGCCTTTCGACAAATTGCCGGCGTGTTACCGAGCTCTGCTGCTACCAGACGCATCGTCGTCGCAACGTTCAGCACGGCGTCGCGCTTTGATTTCGAAGGCCCGAGGTCGGCCAGCACGGTCGCCGCACGAAGCGTCCCGCCCCAGGTGCGGAAATCCTTTGCGCTGTACGGGAAGTCCGCAACATCCTGGAGGTACTGATTTACCTGGCCGGATTCAATGTTGTGCCAGCGTCCGTCCACATCCTGGTACCGGAACAGCCGCGAACCGCGGATCTTCAGCATCGCACTGATAAACCGGGCGAGATCGCGGCTCACTACCGTCTGGTGATGTCGTATGGAGCGCTTGCCGACATAATCGAAGATGATCACGTCACCGCTAACTCTGACGTGCGATTTCTTGAGAGTCGTCAGGCCAAAGGTTCTGTTCTCTTTCGCGTATCGATCGTTGCCGATACGAAAGAATCCGTCTGACAGGAACCTCACGATCGCGGCACAGACCTTCTCCCGCGGCATTCCCTTCTTTCTGAAATCTGAATGGACTCGGCGCCTGATTGCCGGGAGATCGCGGCCCATCTGGCGCACTCGATAGTACTTCCGACGTTGGCCACGCTTGACCGCATTTGGATGGTACCTGTACTGCTTACGTCCCCGCGCGTCAAAGCCCCAGGCCTGAATCGCTGAGCGATCGCTGGTCGCGATGTGCACGTCGGTCCATGCCGGTGGGATTGTGAGAGCATCTATCTGAGTCGCCCGGCGCGCGGTTACTGGATTGCCCTTTGCCGTGAGGTACGTGTAATGATTTTGCTTGCTACCGGTTCTCGATAGCCATGTTTGGTGCATGTAGCGCGACCCAAGCAAGAAAGCTGCCCGGGAAATCGGCCGGGGGCTGCCACGCTTATATTCCGCGCATGCCTTCCTATGACTTTCTCACCTTCGAAGTGACCGACCGGATCGCTACGATCACGGTCAATCGGCCCGACAAACTCAACGCGCTGAATGGCGGGACAATCGCTGAACTCGGCGCCGCCATCGATGAGGCACGGGTTCGACAGGATGTCGCTGGCATCATCCTGACAGGCGCTGGCCGAGCGTTTATTGCTGGCGCGGATATCGCCGAACTACGAACGCAGACCCCATTCATCGCCAAGGGCCGTGCGCGCGCCGGACAGGAAATATTTCGGCGATTCGAGATGTGCCCCAAGCCGGTCATCGCAGCGATCAATGGATTCGCGCTGGGCGGTGGCTGCGAGCTCGCCATGGCGTGTCATATCCGCATCGCGTCGGAACACGCGAAGTTCGGCCAACCAGAAGTAAAGCTCGGAATTCTTCCCGGGTACGGCGGCACCCAGCGCCTCCCACGACTGATCGGCAAGGGCCGCGCCCTGCAGTTGCTGATGACTGGTGAAATGATCGACGCCGAGGAGGCGCTACGCATCGGACTGGTGAATCGAGTTGTACATGCAGCGGAACTGCTCGGTACCGCGCAACTCATGCTCAAACAGATCATGCAGAACGCTCCGCTCGCCGTTGCTCTGTGCATCGAAGCTGTAGATCGTGGGCTGGGCATGACGCTCGAAGAGGGACTGACGCTTGAGGCAAATCACTTCGGCCTCCTCGCTGCCACCGATGACATGCAAGAAGGAATGTCCGCCTTCCTCGACAAGCGCGCGCCGAGCTTCAGCGGGCGCTGAATCCAGCGCGCGATTGAGTAATGGCACGGCTCAAGCGGATCGTACTGCGCGACTTTCGCAACATCGCGCGCGCAGACCTCACCTTCCCCACCGACGGTGTCGTGCTCATCGGTGACAACGGTCATGGCAAGACGAACCTCCTGGAAGCGATCTACTATTTCCAGTTGCTGCGCTCTGTGCGCGGCGCGCGTGATGCAGACCTCGTACGATTTGGTGCCGCTGCATTCCACTTGCACGCGACAGTCGAGACGGGAGCTGAGCACGAATTGTCGGTCGGCTTCGGACGCGGCCGAAAGAAAGTCATGGTCGATGGCGCTGAGTCCAAACGGCTGAGCTCTGCGCTTGGCTCGCTGCCGGCAATCGTAATCTCGCCGCGCGATGTGGCGCTGGTGAGCGGCGCGCCAACTGAGCGCCGCCGTTTTCTGGATGTTGCACTCGCTCTCACATCGCCGCGATATCTCAACGCATTACAAAAATATCGCGGTGCGCTCGTCAGGCGAAATGCAGCACTCCGCGGAGTAACGCGCGGCGCCCAGTCCGACGAAAGCGTTGCAGTGTGGGAGCCGGAACTCGCGTCCAGCGGCGCGATTCTTCTGACTGAACGTGTGGCATGGATGGATCGTCATGCTTCCGAATTCACGCGGCTTTCGGCTGCAATCGGCGAGGCAGAACCGATGACGATGCAGTATGTCACGGCAATCACGGATCCGCGCGATGCAGCTGCCGAGCTTGCGGATACACTGGCCAGAAAGCGCTCGCTGGATATTCGGAGGGGACTCACGGAGGCCGGCCCGCATCGCGACGACATCGCCCTCCGGATCGGCAATCACGCCCTTCGCACGTTCGGTTCCGGCGGCCAACAGCGAACCGCGGCTATCACGCTTCGACTGCTGGAGGCAGAAACCCTCAAGGCCTATGCGGGCAGCGACCCCGTTCTGCTGTTGGATGACCCGTTCGCTGAGCTGGACAGTCACAGAAGCGCGCATATTCTTACGCTCCTCCAGGAAATGGTTACTGGACAGACTATCCTGACAGTGCCCCGAGCTGGTGATATTCCCGCCGACTTCAGCGGCCTCGATCGATGGAGCGTGAGGGACGGAATCATCTCGGCGACATCCCGAGCGATTTGAGATGTCGCCGAAGAAACCCGGACCTGAGAAGATCTCTGACGCGCTGAGTTCGTACCTGAAAGCGGCGGGGCTGGACGTCCGGATGGTGCAGGCAGCAGTGGTGCCCGAGTGGGCTGAACTTGTCGGTCATGACATCGCCGCCGTGACGGAGCCGCTATTTGTGACACCGGACGGGTCCCTGTTTGTGGCCGTCAGGACCAACGCATGGATGACCGAATTGCAGCTGATGGAGCCTCAGCTTGTCGCCGCGCTCAACACGGATCCTGACCGTCCGAGAGTGAGAAAACTGAGGTTCCAGCTGCAACGCCCGGACTGACCGCTCCAAGTCGTTGTAGCGCAACGCTTTAGACCGTGCCGACGGAGTTGCAAACGGAGTCGGAATAGGTTATCTTAATAACTCTAGAGCACCGTTTGCTTCGGGTTTCATTCGGTGAGTGCCTCACGCCTATTTTGGTCGCGTAAATGGCCGTTAAAGAAAAAATCGAACGTTCTGCGCCACACTACGACGCGGAAAACATTCAGGTGCTCAAGGGGTTGGAGGCAGTCCGCAAGCGCCCCGGTATGTACATCGGATCAACGTCCGGGACTGGACTGCATCACCTGGTCTACGAAGTCGTCGACAACTCGATCGATGAAGCACTTGCCGGCTTCGCAACTGAAATCTCCGTAACGATTCACAAGGACGACTCGATAACTGTCGTCGATGATGGTCGCGGAATTCCGGTCGACATTCACCCGACGGAAGGGCTTCCGGGAATCGAACTCGCGATGACCGTGCTTCACGCGGGCGGCAAATTCGACAAGAACAGCTACAAGGTTTCTGGCGGTCTGCACGGCGTTGGCGTTTCTGTGGTCAACGCACTGTCAGCGCAGCTCAAGGTGTGGGTAAAGCGCGATGGCAAGATCCACTACATGGATTTCAATCGCGGTACGACGGTAACCAAGCTCAAGGTCGTGGGGACAGTCCCCAGGAACGAAACCGGAACCAGAACATGGTTCAGGCCCGACGAGCTGATATTCACCGACCTCACCTTCAAGTACGATACGCTTGCGAATCGCATGCGCGAACTCGCGTATCTCAACAAGGGCGTCGGCATCACTCTCACGGACGAGCGTGAAGGCCAGGAAAAGACCGAGCTGTTCCTGGCGCGTGGCGGACTTCAGGAGATGGTGCAGTATCTCAACGCGCGCACCAAGCCGTTGCATCCCGAGGTCATCTACATCGATACCACCCACGATGATATCGGCATCGAGATCGCGTTCCAGTACAACGACGGATACAATGAGAACGTCTTTTCCTTCGTCAACAACATCAATACGCACGAAGGCGGTACACACCTTACTGGCTTCAAATCCGGCCTGACGCGCGTCATCAATCAGTATCTCAACCGCAGCGGCTTCAACAAGAAGGACAAGGAGGCGACACTCTCGGGCGATGACGTCCGCGAGGGACTGACAGCAGTGCTGTCGGTCAAGGTGTTCGAGCCGCAGTTCGAGGGACAGACCAAGACGAAGCTTGGAAACTCCGAGGTTGAAGGAGCGGTCAAGTCAGTGATGAACGAGTTGCTCAACCGTTATCTGGACGAGCATCCCAAAGTCGCGAATATTGTGATCGAGAAGGCGCTGTCGGCCTCGCGCGCGAGAGAAGCTGCACGCAAGGCTCGTGACCTTACTCGCAAAAAGAGCGCACTGGACGTCGGCAACCTCCCTGGCAAGCTTGCTGATTGTTCGCTGAGCGATCCTGTCCTGTGCGAGCTGTACCTCGTGGAGGGCGATTCCGCCGGCGGCTCTGCGAAGATGGGACGCAATAGAAACTTTCAGGCGATCCTGCCGCTGCGCGGCAAGATCATCAACGTCGAGAAGGCGCGTATCGACAAGGTGCTCTCGAACGAAGAAATTCGCACGATCATCACGGCCATCGGCGCCGGGATTCGCGATGATTTCACTCTCGAATCGGCCCGTTACCACAAGATTATTCTCATGGTCGACGCCGACGTGGACGGTGCACACATCCGCACATTGCTCCTGACCTTTCTGTTCCGGCAGATGCCGGAACTGATCGAAGCGGGCTATGTCTACCTTGCGCAACCGCCACTCTATCGTGTTGCCAAGGGCAAGGAAGAATACTATGCGTACGACGAAAAGGAACGCGACGACCTGATCAATCGCATGGGTGGCAACGACGGCAAGACTTCGGTGAACATTCAGCGCTACAAGGGACTCGGTGAGATGAATCCGGATCAGCTCTGGAAGACAACCATGGATCCGAATACCAGAACCTTGCTCAAGGTGAGCATGGAAGACGTAATACTCGCCGGCCAGGTATTCTCGACACTGATGGGCGATGATGTTGAACCGCGTCGTCAGTTCATCGAGGCGAATGCGAAGTTCGTGAGCAACCTCGACGTTTAGAAATTGTTCGCGTTGGACAGAGGCGGCGTCTCCAACTGGTGACGCCGCCTTTTTTGTGCTCCATTCGCGCGGGACCCGCGTGTGACCCGCGTGTCCAGCGCGACCACACCGCAACAATTTGCTCCTCCCCTCGCGGTCGCGCTCATCCTCCTGCTGGACCGTCAGCATATACTCGGCGCGTAGATCAAACCCTACTCGCCGCATCGCGGCAGGAGTTCCGATATGCAAGCATCACTCCGCCGGCTGCTGTTCGCAACGCCGCTTTTCATGGCAGCCTTGCTCGCAACGCCCGCACACGCTCAATCCACCGCGTCAGGATCCATGGCCGTCAATGCATTGGTTGTGAATCCACTCGGCCTGAACGTGACACGCCCGCTCGATTTTGGCCGACTCCTCACATCTACATCCAGGACAATCGCGCCAGCGGCGGCAACCAGTGGTCGCTTTGAACTCGTTGGTGAGGGCGGTTCCGCCGTAACCGTAACCCTCTCAATGCCTTCGCAGCTCAGCCCGACGGCCGGTGGTGCCAATCTGCCGGTGGGTGCATGGACATACGTTGCCAGCAACAGCGCTGCGCTTGGCGAAACCCCAGTGTCATTCAACGCCGGGGCCACCGATAATCTTGCAATTTCGTTTCAGGCCGCCACTGGAACTACGAAGATCTACTTCGGAATTGGCGCGACTGTTACCGCATCGGCGGCGCAGCCTTCCTCGGCGTACACGGCGACGGGTCAGATCACCGCAGCGTACGCCGACCTGTGAGGTTGCGATTTGTTGGAGTCCGCGCCGCGAGGGCTGGCGTGGCATGGTGCGCGCTTGGTCGAATTGCCGGAGCGCAGGTCGCTGGCATCGGCGTGGATCCGCACATGGTTGTCCTGACTCCCTCGCGCCCAGCCGGAGCGATCACGGTGCTGAACCCGCACGCAACGCGTGCGGAGTTCAGCGTGGACCTGCGCTTTGGATTCGCCACCGCGGATTCAGCGGGACGCCTGCGCGTCGAGTTGCGCGACGGACCGGACAGCGCCAGCGCCGCTGACTGGATTACTCCTTATCCACAGCGATTCACGCTCCGCCCAGGTGGTACTCGTACCGTCCGGCTACTCGCGCAACCACCCGGCGGACTTCCCGACGGCGAATACTGGGCGCGCATTACAGTCCATGCACGCGATGACACGCCACCAGTGTTCGTCGATAGCACCGACTCCTCGTCTGCACGAGTCCGGATCGCCATGGAAACAGCGACCGTGCTTCCCATATTCTTTCGGAAGGGCACGGTCACCACCAGTGTAACCATCTCAGATCTCGATGCGATCGCGATCCAGGACTCCCTGGCGGTGAGCGCAACGCTCACTCGCAGCGGCAACGGCGCATTCATTGGCGTCGCACACTTGGTTGTTCACGATGCAAGCGGGGCAGCAGTCGCGACAGCCGATCGGCATATCGCGGTCTATCGCTCCATGCGGCCGCGCTGGAATATCGCTCTGCCACGCGATGCTTGCCCTGACGGCTGCAAGGTCACGCTCCGTCTCTCGACCGAACGGCACGACGTGCCACGAAGTCTACTTCTCGCGGGCACGTCAGACGAGAAGGTCACTATTGCGCGGCGTGAGTTGCCACCGTGATAGTGACAGCTAGAATTCCTGTACCGATCCGGAGGTTATTCGGTGCGAGACTAATGGCAGAATTTCAACGGGCAAGTCTCCGATCGTAATTGCTTCGTCGAGCACGCTGCGGCCGATCGCAACCCCCGACTCGTCCGCAGCGTGAATTACAGCCATCAACTCTCCCTCGTGTACCACGGAATTTGGATTGACGCGAATATCGAAACCCACGGCCGGATCGATTACATCGTGCATCGCGCGTCTACCGCCTCCGAGCGCTACAACACCATGCCCGATCACCCGAGGCGTGACGGCCTGCACAACGCCGTCACGCCTCGCGAGATACTCCAACTGTATCGGTGCCTGCGGGAGCAGCGAAACATCGTCAACGACGCGCGCATCGCCACCCTGCGCTGCGATGATCGCGCGGAAGCGTTCCGCCGCCCGTCCGCTCTCAATCGCCGATCGCATGCGCTCGTGCGCTTCCTCGTACGTCGACACCACGCGGGCGAGCATGAGCATCTCGGCCCCAAGCGCATAGGTGACGGTTGCGAGGTCGGTCGGCGGATTCCCATTGAGAAACTCGATCGACTCGCGAACCTCCAGTGCGTTTCCGCACGTGTTCCCGAGCGGCCGATCCATCGCCGTGACGAGCGCCACAACCGGGCATCCACGATCCGCACCCAACTCAATCATCGTCTTTGCAAGGTCGATTTCCCTGTCCAGTTCCGGCAGGAACGCACCGCTGCCGCTCTTTATATCGAGAACTAGTCCAGTCAGCCCCTCAGCGAGCTTCTTGCTCATTATGCTCGCCGAAATGAGTGGAATTGCCTCGACCGTTCCCGTCGCATCGCGAAGCGCGTAGAGCTTTTTGTCAGCTGGGGCGATCTCGCCGGTCTGGCCGATCAACGCACAACCAATGCGGCTCAGCTGCTCGGTTGCCGCGGCGAGTGACAGATCGGTGCGAAAACCGGGAATGGATTCGAGCTTATCGAGCGTACCACCTGTGTGCCCAAGTCCGCGGCCGGACATCATCGGGATAGCCACGCCAAGCTCGGCGATGAGTGGCGCAAGAATAAGTGACACCTTGTCGCCGACTCCACCCGTGGAGTGCTTGTCCAGCCGCGCGACATCGAGCGCGGAAAGGTCGAGCATCGCTCCGCTGCTCAGCATCGCGTCGGTCAGGGCATCTGTTTCCTCGCGGGTCATTCCGCGAAAATAGACTGCCATGAGTAGTGCCGAGATCTGATAATCGGGTACCTTTCCTGCGGAATAGGCGTGGATCAAGTCGCGCCATTCGACGGAGGTAAGTCTGCCGCCGTCGCGTTTTCGTTCTATGAGCCGCGGAACAATCATTGGGGTATTGAGAGAAACGTTCACGTTCTTGGAGATCCCAGGTATGACTCGAAAACTCGCAATCGCGTACACCATCGCAGTCTTCCTCGCGATTCCCGCTTCGCAGGTTCACGCGCAATCAGCGGCAGATTGGATATCGAAAGGTGATGCGGCGTACGTCGCGCGCAATGCCTCCGACGCAATCGCTGCGTATGACAGGGCAATCGCCCTTGATCCAAACAATTACGAGGCACTGTGGCGCGACGCGCGCTCTCAGGTCGATCTGGCCACATTCGACCCGGACGTCGATAAGCGTACGGCGCTCTACAACAGCGCACAGGAACACGCTGCCAAGGCGGTTGAAGTAAATCCCGGCGGCGCTGACGGACACTTCGTTCTTTCCGAGGCGCTGGGCCGAATGGCCCTCACGCTCGGGGCACGCGACCGGGTGAAATACGCTGGCAAGGTGCGTGACGCGGCGCTCGCCTGTCTTAAAATCGACCCCACACACGCAGGTTGTCTCCACGTGATGGGTGTGTGGAACGCCGAAATCATGCGGCTCAACGGCCTCACTCGAATGATCGCGCGCAATTTCCTGGGCGGTGGCGTATTTGGCGAGGCCAGCTGGGCAAACGCGCGCCGATACATGGAGGAGGCCGTAAAGAACGATCCGCGCCGAATCGTGCATCGGTTGGATCTGGCCAAGGTTTACAGCGACATGGGCCTCAAATCAGCCGCAAAGACAGAATTCGAGGCTGTAGTCTCTGGTGAGCTGATCGACTATAACGATCCGCAGTTCAAGGCCCAAGCCGCGGCCGCACTCAAAAAGCTGTAGCGTCCGGAGGCGGCTTCCTGGCTGCCAGGGTTCAGGAGGCGCTAGAGACCGCCACGGGAGCGAATTCGGTTCCGCCCGTACCTGGCGGCGTCCTGAAATTCTTCGCCAAGCCGCTCCCATGCTGTGAGCCTCCAGGGGCGCCGCTTCCGCAATTCCCGACCAATCGCGAGCCTCGTATGCTCGCCCGACTGTGGTGCCATGAGGAGCGTGATGCCTGCGCCCAGCGCCAAACCGGCGACCATCCCGGCGCTGACGAGAGCGATTGTACGCCAATCTGATTCCCTTGAGAAGGGGCGGCCTCGCGGTTTCGCGACGAATGACGACTGCTGATCATGCAATTTGACGGGCATTTTCTCACTCCACGTGTGTCTATTTCGAGCGCCAAATGTTTCTTCCGGGGTGTCTTGTATCGTTTCCATGTGGCCTTTGAACTGAAGCTGGTAAGAATCTTGCGCTGACATACGTGCAATACCCGTGCGAGGAGTGAATGAGCGACTCTGGCAAGTTAGTGTTACTCGTAGAAGACAACGAAGACAACCGGATCGTCTACTCGACGATTCTCAAGCATTTTGGCTATAGTGTGCTTGAGGCTTTGAACGGAGAGGAGGGGATCGCGAAAGCTCGAGCCCAGCAACCCGATCTGATTCTCATGGATATCTCCATACCTGTGATTGACGGTTGGGAAGCGACGCAGGTGCTCAAGCACGACCCTGCAACCAAGCATATTCCAATCATTGCGCTCACTGCGCATGCCCTGGCTTCCGACCGGGAGAAGGCCATGGAAGTGGGCTGTGACGGATACCTGGCCAAACCGTGTGAGCCCCGCGCAGTTGTCGCCGAGGTACAACGGTTCCTTGGTCGCCCCAATGCCGGATGAGGCGCCGCAGCGGATACTCGTAGTAGACGATAACGCGGACAATATTCAACTGCTCCGCGCTCGGCTTGAGGCTCGCGGGTATATCGTCGAAGAAGCTGCCGACGGAGAGGTCGCCCTCGAGCGAGTCTTTTCCAACCCACCCCCAGACCTCATCCTGCTCGACGTGATGATGCCGAAAATAGATGGGTTCGAAGTCGTCCGCCGCATCAAGAGCGACGAGTCACTCCCGTTCATTCCCGTCATCATGCAGACAGCACTGGACTCGACCGAGAGCATGGTGCAGGGGCTGGACGCCGGTGCAGACGATTACGTCTCAAAACCGGTCAACTTTCGTGAACTTGATGCGAGAGTGAAATCCCTGCTTCGTATCAAGGGACTCCAGTCCGCACTGGCACAACGTGAGCGTGAACTGTCCGTCGCAAATGCTCAACTGCGAGTCATGTCAAGCACGGACGTCCTCACCGGCGTCGCCAACAGGCGCTCGCTCGAAGAGCGGCTCCACGACATGTTTGAGCACTCGATTCGACTGCACGAGCCGTTATCCCTGGTGATGTGCGACATCGATCACTTCAAACGCGTGAACGACGACTTCGGCCATCAGGCCGGAGACGCAGTACTTCAGCAGTTTGCAAAACTGCTGCAGACTGAAGCCCGCGAGATCGACCGCGTGGGTCGCTATGGAGGCGAAGAATTCGTCATCCTCCTCCCTGGCACAGTACTCGATGCGGCAGTAACATTCGCCGATCGAATTCGCCATAGCGTTGAGAGGGCCGAATTCAGGTATGGTGATGGTCAGACCCTCCACAAGACGATGAGCTGCGGTGTCGCCGCGTGGCCCCATCCGCTGGTCAACGATCCAGAGGCGCTTATCAAGGCCGCGGATGACGCACTTTATGTCGCCAAGGAGACTGGCAGGAACCGGGTAATCAGATTCGACGGTCGCGAATTCAATGAACACACCGCGCAAACAGAGGCAACAGACGCCGCCTGATCACGACGCTGCAGAATCACCGGCAGATCGCGCAGCCATGCTACGGGAGCAGCTGAATCGTGCTTCCCACGAATACTATGTGCTCGATCGGCCAACGCTGAGCGACGCAGAGTACGATTCCCTGTTTCGTGAACTTCAGACGCTGGAAAGCGCGTACCCGGATCTTCTGGCCCCCGACTCACCCACGCACAGGATCGGCGCGGAACCCCAAAGCGCGCTAGCGAAGCATACACACTCCGTTCCCATGCTTTCGCTGGCAAACGCCTTCGATGACGATGAGCTGCGCGCATGGGAGGAGCGTCTGATCCGCGTAGCGGGCGACGATATTGTCCGCGCTGGCTATTCGGCGGAATTGAAAATCGACGGCGCGGCAGTCAGCCTCACGTACGAAGATGGAATTCTCGTAGTGGGCGCAACTCGCGGCAACGGATCGATTGGCGAAGACGTGACCGCCAACATCCGAACCGTTCGTGATGTTCCGCTGCGCCTCATCGGCGCCCCGCCCGGACGCGTCGAGATACGCGGTGAGATCTACTTTCCATTCAACCAGTTCGAGCGAATGAACGAGGCGCGGGTCGCGGCCGGAGAACCCGTGTTCGCAAATCCGCGCAACGCGTCCTCTGGAAGCCTGCGACAACTCGACCCCGCCATCTCGGCATCGCGGCCGTTGCGCTTCTATGGCTACGCTGTAGCCTCCGACGATCCGTCCTCCCTCCCCTTTCGTACGCAGTCGGAATTGCTGAAATCACTCCGCGCATGGGGCATCCCTGTAGCTCCGCATGCTCGTCGTTGTGACACTCTCGATGACGTCATAGCGTGGTGTCACAACGTTGAAACTGATATACGAGCAAAGCTCAATTTCGCGATCGATGGCGGCGTCGTTAAGGTCGATTCTCTCCGGCTTCAGGACGATCTCGGCGTTGTGGGTGGTCGCGAGCCGCGCTGGGCAATCGCGCGCAAGTTCGCACCGGATATCGCGGAAACGCGCCTGGCGGCAATCGAAGTGAACGTCGGGCGCACCGGCCAGTTGAACCCGTACGCGGTACTCGATCCGGTAGAGATCGGAGGCACCACCGTACGACTCGCCACTCTTCACAACGAACAACTGATCCGCGACAAGGATCTGCGGGTCGGCGATATAGTACTCGTCAAGCGAGCGGGAGATGTAATCCCGCAAGTGATAGGGCCAGTCCCGGAGCGTCGAAGCGGGACCGAACGCGCGTGGAGCATGCCGAAACGCTGCCCGGTTTGCAATACTCCAGTTGAACGCGATGCTGATCTCGCAGCGATCTACTGTCCGAACGTTGCGTGTCCGGGTCGTCAACTTGAGGCGATGGTGTACTTCGCGTCACGCGGCGCGATGGACATTAGAGGACTGTCGTACGCACGCATAGAACTTCTTCTTCAGTCCGGCCTCGTTACGGATGTGGCAGATCTTTACGCGCTAACCGTCGACGATGTTCTCACGCTCGAAGGTTTCCAGAAGAAGAGCGCTGCTTCACTCATTGCCGCGATCGACGCTTCCCGCGCTCAACCGCTTTCCCGCCTCCTCACTGCACTTGGGATTCCGCACGTTGGCGAAATTGCTGCACGTCTTCTCGCACGTCACTTCGGTTCGATGGACGCACTGGCGAGCGCCAGCGTGGATCAGATCGAAGCGATCCGCGGGTTGGGCGGGGTTATCGCGGAGTCCGTAGCAGCCTATTTTCACGATCAATCGTCACGGGTGCTCGTGGGAAAACTCCGGAAGGCTGGAGTGACTCTGGACGAGCCCACTGTGGCCACAGCTTCCGGAGTGCTGTCGGGCCAGACGGTAGTGATAACCGGCGTTTTGCCCACGCTTTCGCGATCACAGGCGTCTGGCTTGATAGAGGCAAGTGGAGGGCGAGTAACCAGCTCCGTGTCCAAAGCGACCACTTTCGTGCTTGCAGGTACGGATCCGGGCAGCAAATTAGAGAAGGCTACTGCGCTTGGCGTTCCGATAATAAACGAGAGCGAGCTACTCAACCGGATCGGTCAATAGAGTGAACGAGACCATGACTACCACCAGCACACCGCAACTCCTGTCCGTCCCGCCGCAGGCGCTCCTCGCGCTCCGCAAGGCCCTCCTGACTCGTCCGGATCTGGACACGGTACTCTCGCTGCGCGACGCCGCCTACGCTGGCGGCGATTCGATGTACGATGCCTTCAAGGAGTACGTCCTCGCCCGAGACTCGGTCGATCCTCAGGAACTCGACGTTCAGCACTTTTTTCGGCGCGCGGGCGATTTCTGGACACAATCCGGCTGGGGAACAACAACTTTCTCAGAGGCAGACGACGCCTTCTGCGCCGTGGAAATCGACGGCTGCTGGGAAGCGGATCCCGATGACCAGCCGGATCCGCGCGGCTGCCACCTGACAGTGGGAATCATCGGCGCGTTCCTCGGAAAGTTTGCCGAGTATCCGGTCGCCGTTCTTGAGGTCGAAGGCCCAGCAACTGATAGTGATCGATGCCGCTTCCTGGCTGGCTCGATGGCAATGATCGCCGCGCATTACGCCGAACACTCCTGAACCCGTTGGTACGCGACAGTTAACCCTCGAGCAACTCCCTGTAGGCAGGGTTTGGGACGAGGGCGCCATCCTTGATGATCTCGCGATCCCACGGCAGGACGACAGCGCTCTCGGTCGCAATCGAATGAAAATCGGGCTCGTAGCTGCCGGTTCGGAAGCAAACAGCTGTTCTGATCTCGATCGCGCCGGCGTGCTGCAATGCTGAAATCGCCAGACGCAGTGTGTCGCCCCCGTCGCAGGTCTCATCAACCAGAAGGACCCTGCGATTCAGCACCTGAGGGGGAGCCTCGCCGAAGATTGCCGGCGTATCGCGTATCGTCGCAGCATGATACCGTCGACTGACAAGAATCGAGTGAAAATCGCAGCCCAGCATGGCAGCGACCACCGCGCCCGGGACGACGCCAGCCGTCGCCACCCCTACGACGATATCAGGCTGATAGGCTCGAGCGACCTTGAGAGCGAGGCCTCGTGAAAGCTCGCCGAAAAGAGGCCACTCCACGTTGAGGACCCCGCGCGCGGGATCGATTGATGTGCGTCGGGGCATGGTTGCAAGCTAGCCCGAAGGCCGCGCCGTCGATAGCTTCCCCCTATGTCGTTCTGGAGCCGCCTCACAGGCAAGCCCGCCTCACAAAAACCGCAAAGGCTCGACTATCTGAGCGAGGCGCTCGCTCTTGAGCGGCAGGGCGACTACGATGCTGCGCTGACCTCGTATCGCCTGGCAATGCGCGATCAGCCGAGCAATTTCAAAGTCCTCCAGAACATGGCCATCGCTTACACGAAAATCGGCCAGCCCGAGCAGGCCGTTCGATGCTACCGCGGAGCGCTGCACATCGAGCCACGACTCGCCGGTGCCCACTATGGACTGGCTTTTCTGCTTCTCAAGCGTGGGGATATCGCGGATGCTGCGTATCACCTCGACGCCTTTCTGCTGGACGCGCCGAAGAGTCCCGAGGCGACGCGCTGGGTCACTCATGCGCGCGAGACGCTCGATACGCTTCGTACTACAGGCGATTCTTCAATGGACCCGCCCGCAGAGGGTCTCGCCAGCAATAACCTCGACGATGATGACATCGCGATGGAGCCACCGCCAGAGGAAGCGCAGTAAGTGGGATCAGTACTCGCGGTTGTCAGCCAGAAGGGCGGCGTCGGAAAGACGACAACCGCAGTCAATCTGGCTGCTGCGTTCGCCCGCCGCGGCCTCAAGACACTGATCGTTGACGTTGATCCTCAAGGAGCGGTGCGGTACGGCGTCGGCTTGCGTCGCGATCACTCGGTTTATGGCTTCGCGGATTATCTGAGCGGTGCGTGCGCGCTGCGTGACGTCATCCTTCCTACCGCTCTCCCGTGGTTGCGCGTAATACTAGCCGGTACCGTGAGCGACGAGGCTGACCACATAGCATATCAGAGTCTCGTCGCGGAATCGGAACTGTTGCCAGATCTGCTTGAGACGGCTCGCCAGCGTTGCCATATCGTTGTCGTTGATACTCCGCCTGGACTCGGACCAATCACGCACAAGGTTCTGCTCGGCAGCCAACATGTCGTTGTGCCACTACAGTGCGAGCCGCTCGCACTGCAGACTACACCGCAGATCCTTCGCGGAATTCAGAGCGTCGTTGAGCTGAATGAGCAACTTATTCTCGATGGTCTCATTCTCACAATGTTCGAACCTGGGAATCCAGCAAGCGAGCGCGTTGTGGAATACGTGCGGCAACACCTGCCAGCGAACATTGTCTTTCAGCAGATCGTTCCGCGGACGATTGCCGCGGCTGACGCATTTGCCGCAGGCCAGCCAGTGGTGACGCGCAACCCCGCCGACGCTGCCGCTCAGGCATATGTGAACATCGCCACGTCGCTCGTCGAGCGAATGGATGCCTGACTCCCATCGCCTCCGGGCATCACACCGATTCACAGCGATAATCGTTGCGGGCGTCTGCGCTGCCGCGGCGCTTATTGCCGTGGCGTGCGCCGAGATCAGCACGGATCCAAAGTTGGTCGCTTCCATCGCGATCGACTCGGTGGCGTCTCCATCGATTGTAGCGAACGACTCGCTTCGCGATACGTTGGGCATCGCGCGGCCGATCCACGCAACGGTTTACAATATTCAGGGCACGCCGCTCGCTTCGATCCCGATTCGCTTCCGCACCCCTGATTCGGGTCTGACAGTGGACAGCGTGCTCGGCTACGTCGTCGCCGACACCGCTCGCGCCCGTGGCATCCGCCTCTTTGCGGCAGCGGGGTCGCTGCAGGCAGCGCCCGACACCATCTATATCGTACCAAAGCCGGACACCGTGGTTGCAATCAATGCAACGGACTCGTTGCTTTACTCGCTTACGGACACAACATCTGCGCTGTCGAACCCGCTGCAACTGCAATTGCTGAATCTGCATTCAGGGAGCACCGCACTCCCGGTTCGGTCGTACATCGTGAGCTACAGAATAACCTACCCGACCGATACGGTGCTCGCCAAGCTTGTGACTCGTGACGGATCTCGAAGTTCGTCGGTCGATACGACGGACGCGACTGGAACTTCGGCGCGCCGAATCAGGCTCCGCGCACTGAGTCTTACGAGTGCGAATGATTCCGTCGTAGTGGTCGCTATGGTACGTTACCATGGGATGCCAGTTCCCGGAGCGCCAATCCGCTTTGTTCTGATGGTGAAGCCACAATAGTAAGCCTGGAGGCGCGTATGGTGATCGCAGACGGTGGTCCCCGGCCCGAGCCGGGCACGCTCAATCAGCTCTTTTTCCGCGCGATCGAAGGATACGACAAACCGGACGCATTGCAGGTAAAGATCGGCGGTCGTTACGAGCCCATCTCGCACCGCGTAATGCTCGAAAGAGTGCGACATGTGTCCTACGCCCTCCTCCATACCGGAGCGAACCCTGGCGACCGCGTGGCGATACTGTCCGAGAATCGCCCCGAATGGGCCATCGCCGATTTTGCCTGCCTCACCGCCGGACTCACCGATGTATCCGTGTATCCGACTCTGCCGGCCGCGCAAATCGAGTACATACTGCGGGATTCTGGCGCAGTGATCGCATTTGTGTCCACTGCAGATCTGGCCGAAAAGATCGCGTCGATCCGCTCCAATCTGCCAGCGCTCAAGTCCGTCATAAGCTTTGATGCAGTCGCGAAGCACATCGCCGACACGTCGATGGCTGACTTCGAACGACAGGGCGCGCTCGCAGAGCCACCCGATGCCGCCATCGCGCATCGCACTCGCGCTTTGGCGGTGACACCCAGCGAAGTGGCAACACTCCTCTACACGTCCGGCACCACTGGCGAACCGAAAGGGGTGATGCTGACACATGACAACATCCATTCAAACGTTGCTGCATCGCGGGAAGTGATCCCGTTTTCTGGCGACGACGTCGCGCTCAGCTTCCTCCCTCTGTCACATATCCTCGAACGGATGGCTGGGCACTACCTGATGTTCGCTACCGGGACTTCGATAGCGTACGCAGAGTCCATCGACGCGGTTGCAGACAACATGGCTGAAGTCAGGCCAACGTTGATGGTGTCGGTACCACGCCTGTACGAGAAGATGTATGCACGCGTCGTTGAGGCTGCGTCTTCTGGAGGCAATATCAAGAAGCGCATCTTCTCGTGGGCGCGCACCACCGCCGACGCATGGGCCGATGTGAAACTCGCAGGGGGAACTCCGCGCGGTCTTCTCGCAATCAAGTACTCGGTGGCGGACCGACTGGTGTTCTCGAAATTGAAAGAGAGAACTGGCGGCAGACTGCGCTACTTCGTCTCTGGTGGCGCGCCGCTCGCGCCGGAAATCAACAAATTCTTCTACGCAGCTGGCCTCACTATCCTCGAAGGGTACGGTCTGACCGAGACCTCGCCGGTCATTGCGGTCAACACCCCCGAGGCTTTCAGGATCGGCACTGTCGGTATGGCGATTCCCGGCGTATCGATTGCGATCGCCGAGGACGGTGAGATCCTCACTCGCGGTCCCAACGTCATGGTTGGGTACTACAACAAGCCAGCTCTGACTAAGGAAGCAATCGATTCGGATGGATGGCTGCACACCGGCGACATCGGCGTGTTGCAGGACGGGTTCCTCAGCATAACCGACCGAAAGAAGGACATTCTTGTCACGGCCGGCGGCAAGAACATCGCGCCGCAGCCCATCGAAGCCCGGATGAAGCGGAGCAAGTTCGTCGCAGAAGCAGTGCTGATCGGTGACAAGCGCAAGTTTCCCATGGCGCTCGTTGTCCCGGATTTTAATCAGTTGGAGAAATGGGCGCGATACAAATCGCTCTCATTCACTGACCATGCGTCTCTCGTAGCGTTGCCGGAAGTCAAGGCGAAAATGGAGCGCGAAACGCTTGCTGGCCTCACCGATCTCGCAAGTTTCGAAACACCAAAGAAGATCGCACTGCTACCAGAAGACTTCTCCGTCGATCGAGGCGAGCTTACACCGACGCTCAAGGTGAAGCGTCGCGTTGTCGACAGGAACTACAAGGACGTCATCGACGCTGTGTACCTGGCTAGCGAAGCGGCCGGCTCAGCGCCGGTGAAGAGTCACTAGCGCACCACGCTTCTCGCCTACCCAGTACGTGTCGTCGCGAGCAATCTCCTCGATGTCCTCCGGCACAGCCGTGGATACCGGAGCTACAAGTCTCCCGCCCGCCGCGAGCGCATGGGTTGACTGCGCAACGTCGGCATCCAACCACCCGGATCCATCGATCGCAACGCCGCGGAGCGATCCGGCCTTGAACGGCAGGCGATTGTCCGATCGCAGCACTCCGACGCGCTCGGACTCAATCACTGTCTCCGATGGATTGATGGCGAACGCTCGCAGACCGACCAAATCCGCAACTGCGGGCGCGTAGCGTCCCCACTTTCCAACCAGGGCGATCGTGATCCCCTCCGTGACCGCCAGAAATGCCCCGACCCGGAGTGCACCGTCGGGATCCAGTAAATCATCCGACTCAGTCGCCGAGCCCGTTTGTGGCCCCGCACCAAACGACACTACACCGCCATGAATTGGATATTCGAGCTTGCACGTCGGACATCCCACCGTTCCTTCGATTACCCGCCGTTCCTCTCTCTCGAAAATCGCGGCAACCAGACAGATCGAAGGATGATCTGCGGTGCAGCGCAGCCCGTCGATAAGCTCAATGAACATCGGTCAGCAAATCGGGTTGATCAGGAATGAGAGAGGCGCAGTTCATCGACGTTGACGGTCGCCGGCTGACTGATCGCGTAAACAACCGCACGGGCTACGTCTTCCGCGGCAAGTCGGACAGTGGCATCTGGCACCGTGCGCGCCGGACCACCGAACGTGATCCCTTCCCACATCGTCGTGTCAACCGAGCCCGGCGAGATGAGCGTGGCGCGGATCCCTGATCCCCTCAACTCCTCCCGGAGCACCTCGTGCAGCGCGCGTAGCGCATACTTCGCAGGGGCATAGGCACCATTTTCAGGAAAAATGGCGCGATCAGCGATGGATCCTATGCTTACAAAATGCCCGCTCCCCCGAGCGCGCAGCTGTCCAACAAATGCGCTGACCACGTGATACGGTCCGAATAGATTCGTGCTTACTACCTCGTCGAATAACGTCGTCGGCATCAGGTCGAGACGCGACACCCGGAACACGCCCGCATTGTTGATGATGACGTCCGGCGCGTCGCCCAGCACTATCTCCACCTGGCTGGCGAGTCGCTCAACTGCATCCGCGTCCGTCACGTCACACGGTAGCGCAAACGCACCGTTGCCGAGTTGCACTGCTAACCTGGACAATGCATCCGCACTGCGTGCGACGAGCGCAACCCGCACGCCTTCCGCGGCGAGCGCCTGCGCGATTGCTGCACCTATTCCGCGAGACGCACCAGTAACGAGCGCACTTCGACCCGCCAGCTGGCTGCTCAGAGAGACGACCCGCTTTGAATGAGCCTCAGGAACTCGTCCCTGGTCTTGGAATCCTCCCGGAACGAGCCGAGCACAGCTGATGTCACCGTGGTCGAGTTCTGCTTCTGGACGCCGCGCATCATCATGCAGAGATGCGCGGCCTCTATCACCACACCAACGCCCCGAGGCTTGAGAACGTCCGTCAATGCCTCCGCTATCTCGACCGTCAGTCTCTCCTGTACCTGGAGCCGTCGTGCGAATATGTCCACGACACGTGCCAGCTTTGACAGTCCAACAATCTTCCCATCGGGTATGTATGCGATGTGCACCTTTCCAAAGAAAGGCAGCATGTGATGTTCGCACATCGAATAAAGTTCAATGTCGCGTACCAGGATCATATTGGACTGTTCCTCGGCGAACATCGCGTCGCCGATCACTGTTCGGGCATCCTGCGCGTAGCCCTGAGTCAGGAACGCCATCGATCGCGCAACGCGTCCAGGGGTCTTGAGCAAACCTTCGCGCTCGGGGTCCTCGCCGATCAGCCCCAGCTGGCTCCGTACCGCCGCCTCGTATGCCGCGAGCGTAGCCACCGAGACGTCCTGCGGAATCGCGTCATCGAATTGCCGCTCGGGTGCGAGATTACCGGCCATCGTACTCCACGCAGTTGTTTTCCGTTTCCCACAACACCAGTCGCACAAGTCTTCCGCGATCGATGCGGTTCTCCAGGATCCGCCAGAACTGGACTATCATGTTCTCGGCAGTCGGAATAATGTCGCGCATAAAAGGAACATCGACGTTGAGATTGTGATGATCCACAACTTCAACAACCTCGCGTGTAACAAGTTCCTTGAGGCTGCTCAGGTCGAACACGTACCCGGTGTCTGGATCGACCTCGCCAGCAACTGACACGTCGAGAGTGTAGTTGTGACCGTGACCGTACAGGTTGTTGCACTTTCCGAAGATTCGACTGTTCTCCTCGTCGGATAAAGCGGGATTATGCACCCGATGCGCGGCGTTGAATTTGAGGCGCCGTGTGACTGTAACCGTTGGCATTGGAACCTCCGGACGAAAAAACTCCGTCGTGGCATTGAGCCACGACGGAGGTCGGAGCGAAGAGGATTTTTGAAGCCCTGTCGAAATAATGAGGTTCTCACCCATGCTTTCCGCCTTCCCCGCACTGGGGCCTGACGTCGGCACAGTTTATTGATCCCACGTGAAGGACTTATCGGCTCAAAAACTGAGCTCTCCGCTCCGATAAAAACCGCGTAACTTATAGTGGTGTAAGGTACAGATGGTTCCTCATCTGGTCAACGGACTTCGATCGCATGGACCTGGGCATAATAGTAGCAATCGTAATGCTCGCCGTATGGGGCGTCTGGACGTTCGCACTGAACGCCCCAGGCTGGGCGCATATCCTTCTCACACTGGGCGTTTTCCTACTGTTCTATCGCATCGTCGTGCGGGGGACTCCGGGCTATCCTGGGGCCAACAAACCGTAGCGAATGTTTAATCCGACTGCGCCGGATTCCGGTCTCGGCGCGGTCGCCGAACAGACTCTCCCCATGGCCGAGGAACAGTCTGGGCGTGACCGGCGGGTAGTAGTCACCGGAGCCGCGGGGTTCGTTGGTTCGCACGCATGCCGAGCTCTCGCTGCCAGTGGTTGGAGCGTACTCGCACTGGTTCGAAACGCCGCAAGAGCCGCGGAGCGGCTCGCCCATCTGCACGTCGATATCCGCGTTGGTGACCTCCTGGATCCAGCTTACCTGCGTTCCTCCATCGACGGTGCTACCGCAATTGTGCATCTGGCCGCCGTCGCGATCGAGCGAAACGGCGACACGTACGACGGGGTTAACGTCGGCACTACGCGTGCAGTAATCGATGCCGCACGCGCGGCAAACGTCTCCCGGCTCATCTATATGTCGCAGAACGGATCGGATAGCGCCTCCCCGTTCCGTTTCCTGAGGAGCAAAGGCGTTGCACAGGATCTCGTCACAGACTGTGGACTCGAGTGGACAGTCCTTCGCCCATCTGTAATTTTTGGCCCGGAAGATGAATTCGTGAACGTGCTCGCCCGGCTTGTACGACTCACGCCATTCATCCTGCCGCTACCAGCGCACGGGGAGTCGCGTTTTCAACCGATCGCGGTAGATGACGTCGTCGCGGTCATCGTCCGCGCTCTTGCGGATGATGCAACGCGTCAACATCTCTACCCACTCGGTGGACCCGCAGAACTAACGCTGCGCCAGATCGCCGAACGAATACTCATTGCGATGAACGCTCACCGCATCATCGTTGGCGTGCCGACTGCCGTAATCCGTCCGTTTGTTGCCATGCTCTGGCATATCGTGTCGAAACCGCCGGTGACAACCGAACTCCTCGACACACTCGCGCTGGACAACACAGTACCGCTGAATACGGTTTCGACGGTTTTCGGCGTCAACCCCACACCTCTCGCACCGGAAGAACTCCTCTACCTTCGCCGAATCACATCGGGCGATGCGTTGCGATCGCTCTTCAGGAACTAACGAGCCCGCTTGATCGCACGGAACGACTCTGCGATAGCGGACAGACAACCGGCAAGTTCCTCAACAGTGTGATCAGCCATGTGGCCGAGCCTTACCGACGTTGTAGCCAGATCACCGTACCCCGATCCGATCAGATATCCCCGAACAGCCACGTCAGTGATGAGCACGTCGGAACTCATGGCGTCTGGAAGTTGCAACACGGTCACTGTAGGTGATCGTGCACCAGGTCTGGCCAGTATCCCAACTTCGAGATCGGTATCACGTCGCAGTTGACTTGACCAGCACTCAACGCTGGTACGCATTGCGTCATGCCGCGCCCAGCGCGCTTCAACTCCTTCCCGCTCAACCTCAGCGACTTCGACCTCCAGCGCGAACAGCAACGATACAGCTGGAGTCGTCGGGGTCTCGTTGTCCTGCGCGTACGCGTCGAAGCTCACGAGGTCGAGATAAACTCCCCGGTCGCTCACGTCAGCCGCGTTGCGAATGAAATCTGCGGACGCGACAGCAAAGCCAAGCCCCGGTGGCAGTCCTATCGCCTTCTGTGACGCCGAAACAGCGCAATCCAGACCCCAATCATCAAAGTGGAACGGCGCTCCGCCGACGCCGCTCACGCTGTCGACGATTGTAACAGCACCAGCCGATCGGGACACATTTGCAATACCACGAACGTCTGCAAGTGCACCTGTTGATGTCTCGCTGTGTACCATCGTCACGGCTGAGTACGAACCTCGCGAAAGAAGCTCCGCTACCGCCGAGGGTTCCGGTACCTGGCCCGGCGGTATTTCGCACCGATCAACTTCACGACCGCACGCCTGTGCAATCCTCGCGAACCGTTCACCAAACGCGCCGTTCACCAACGCAAGGATGCGACCGCGTGGTGCGCAACGAACCGCCGCTTCCATCATACCCGTTCCAGACGATGTTGCGACGTACACGGGTCGCTCGGTGCCGAATAGCCCACGTAATCCCGTCTGGATATTCGCGAATAGTTTGTGAAACTCGGCCGACCGATGCGAGATCGGCCGTCGCAGCATCGCGTCCAACACTTCCTGCCGAACGTCAGCCAGATTCGGAAGGAAGGAATTGCCGAATGGCACTCAGATTTCCCAGTTTGACAGAACTACGCCGCCGGCCCTCGACGGCTCCGGGTAACCCGACAGCGTCATCCGCAGATCGGTCCAGCGTACACGTGCACCGCGTTTGATGAGATTCCCGTAGAGGCGGGAATACTCTCCTTGCATCCTCATCGCAACACGCCTGGTCCCGGAACGCCGCGCATAGTCCGCTAGCTGCGTCACGAGTGTATCAACATCCGACTCCGTCCGCGCTACCAGCTTGAGCACGCGCAGCTCATCCCGCCCGCGACCTTCGACAAGAGGAGCCGTGTGACACAAGGCAAAGCCATCGATGTTACCGTCTCGTTCGAGCACCAGCGTATCTCCAAGCGCAAGGCTCTGCGTAAGATTGATCTCACGAGTGAAGTCATAGCCCGGTGCGATACTTTGGGTCAGCTCTGCACAACGCATCACGATATCTGCCCGGTCGTTCTCCGCCAGGCGCCCAAGCTGAATGATTCGGTGCTCGGCGTACTCCGATTCGACAGTGATTGTTATCGTCAAATGACCTGGCTCAAAGCCGAGGCTCGAATAAAAGCCGATGTTGTCCACTGTGCGCGGCATCGTCTCCAGGCCAATGACCGTGGCGCCCTGCGCCTGGAGCCATCCCGTCCCTTCGCGCACCACTGACTTCCCAACACCGTAGCCTTGTAGTCCCGGTGATACCGCGAGCGGTCCCATCCAACCCTCGCTTCCGGAAAGGTGGCACATGTTGAACGCGACGATTTCGTCTCGCTCGCCGCGCCAAAGCATGGCCCCGCCACCCGCATCCTCGATCGCAAATCGCCAGATCGAAGAGCTGAGATTCGGAACATGAACCCCGATCAAACCGTCCTTGCGATAGCGATCGGTGAAGGCGCCGCTGAATACCGCATTCAGGCTCACGATATCGCGAATTGTCGCTGGATGGGGGCCTGATACGTTTCCCGGACGCTTGAGATGTTTCGCGATTCCGACTGACACTCAGGCTCCTTGCATCGGTGACACTGCATCCGCATCTACCAACAGCTCCGACTCCTGTCCGGCTTCGTCTGGCAACGACCCTCCTGTGCCACCCTCTTCGCCGCCATCGACAACCGACGCACCGGTCTCCTCATCATAACGAACCATGATGACCCGGTCGACCCCCTCCCGGACACTCTCGATATGCGTGATCAGGATTACCTGTTCGAAGCGATCCTCAAGACGATGTAGAAGTTCGAGTACGTGATCACGTCGCGAAGCGTCGAGCGAGCCGAATACCTCATCGAGTACCAACAGGGAGAACGGCTGTCCCGACCTGTCGGCAATCATCTGCGAGATCGCGAGCCGGAGGACCAGATTGGCGATGTCCTCCTCGCCACCTGAAATCACCGGCTTGGCGATCCCGTCTTCGAGAATTATTACGTCATAACGCTCATCCAGCTCGAGTTGGTTGTACCGCTCGTCCGTGAGCGTTCCAAGGAACGAACTCGCGATTTCCGAAAGCTCCGGGCGCAGCGCATCGTTCAGATCGCCGCGCAAGTCCCTGAAAGCGTTATCAAGTTCGTCATGTACCAGCCGCTGTGCATTCAAAAGCCGGAGCCGGTCAGCACCCTTGTCATACTCGCGTTGGGCCGACTCAGCGCTGTCGAGAAGCTGCTGGGTCGCACGGACATCACCCTGCGCGGAGACGACGGTCAATTCGGTGCTGCGCGCCGCCTCCACAAACCGGTCGAAATCCGCTCGGATAGCATCGTACGTTTCCTGGGAAAACTCTCGCGTGGCGCCGGCCTTTCGCAGTATGTCGCGCTTCTGTGTCGCCACCGCAAGTGCTGCGTCAATCCGGGTACGCTCAACCTGTGCCGCAGGTGCCCGCTCAACTGCCGCTTCGAGTCGCGCTACTCGCAGGTCGAGCGGCGCCAAACGCTCGATTTCAGCTCGGACATGCGCATGCCGCGCAGCATCGTACACCGCGCTGAGCACGTTGATCTCCGTCACCATCTCGTCGCGACGTTCCGTCTTCACGGTCAGATCCCGCGTCACTGTTGGCAACTCGTGCACCGCCGCCTGCACCTTTGCGAGCTTGCGCTCCAGTCCCGCCAGCGATGTCGCGAGCGTACGACGCTGCTCCTCCAGGCTGCTGATCGCCGCCGGAATCGCCGCGAGCTGCTCTTCGCGGTCACGATAATAGTTGCCGTCCACCCGGAGCGTTTCGAGCTGCTCGCCCAACTGGCCAACAACGCCGCGGAAATTTGTACCAAGAACGCGATTGCAAGTCGGGCACACACCTTCGGCCCCAAGCTCGACGATCTTGTCACGCTGTTGCTTTACATCGCCGTATTGCCGGCGTAGCTCCTGCAATTTTGTTTCTGCTGCCTGCTTGTCGCGAACCCATTCGGTGCGAGCGGCCTCGAGCGCCTGCGAAGTTTCTTCGAGACGAGTGCGAGCCGCTTCCAGCTCAAGCGTAACCTCCTCCTCCAACGCTGGCGCTGTCTCGATCCGCGTCAACCTTTCCTGCAGCTGTCCGATCTCATCCGTTAGCGCGCTCTCGTTCTCCATCAGTGCGACGCGACGTCCCTGCTGTCGGAACAATTCATCCAGGGCAAGCAACTCGGCACGGAATCTGGGCAGCGGCGCGACTTCAATTCGGAGGCGCGCCAGTTCCTCGTGCACAGTCGCGATAGCCAGCAACTCCCCAGACAGCTTTTCTCCGTCGCACGTAAGATCGACGATTTCGCGCTCGACTATTGTTATCTCGGCCAGAAGCCTCTGCCACTGCTCACGTTCGCGCTGCGCTTGCTCCCAGATCGGCGTTACACGGCGCACGTCGCTCAGAGCAACCGCGTGCCGCGTGCCAGCTTCGTTCGATTTGGCGATCGCCGCCTGCAGGTTCTCGCGCGCTTGAATAAGCGCGTTGGAGATCGTGTCCTGCTCCGGAAGCGCCGACCGCAGACCCACAATTTCCGCGCCGATCCGACGGCGCGTTTCGCGAGCTATCTCCTGGGCAGCACGGAGCCGTTCGTAACCAAGAACGCGGGATAGAAACTGCGCGCGCTCAGTCGTCCCCATCGCCGCCATGACGGCAAGATCCTTCTGACCCGTGAAGTACGTATTGAAGAACTCGGTACGCGACATACCCATCCGTCGCGCAATGAGCTCGTTCACCGCGCTGATGGAGTTGGCGACCGCACTATCCGACCCATCCAGATAAACAGCAGCGGTCGTCAGTCCGCGCTTTACCCGATACTGATGGCCTCCCAACTCGAACTCGAGCTCGACTTCAACCGCAGCGCGCGGCCCCGCTCCAAGAAATCTTATTCCATCACGCTGCCCGCGAATCGCCGGCTGGCCATAAAGCGCCCACGCTATCGCCTCAAGCACAGTCGTCTTGCCAGAACCATTGGGACCAATGATCGCCGTGATCCCGCGATCAAAGTTCATCTCGGTGTGCGCGTGCTGTCGGAAATTCACCATTCGCAGACGATGAATTTTCACGGACTTTCACTCCCCGAAGCTGCAGCAAGCGCAACATCTGCCTGATTCAGATATTCCAGGCCAAGCGTCACAAAGCCTACGCGATCAATCTCCGCGGACACGGGTCGCGTCTCGAGTTTGTCTCGAAGCACTTCGGCAAGCGACGCCCTGCGACCAGGAGCTCCGCTCGCGGTGCGGCGAACTATCTCGGGTCGCCGAACGTCCAGATTGAAATGCAGTGCGCGACGCTTCAGATCGCGGATGGCCTTGGGGTCCATCTGTCTCGCGACGTGGCGCGGCACACCGGTAATTACAAGTCGGACCACGCGCTCGTCGATGTCAATCCGCGATGACTGGACGCGCTGCAGCACAACGGCATCAAGCTCACCGCCCGTCATTCCTTCTCCGTCCACCCTCGGTAGATCGATCAGCGGTCGCGCGACTGTAAGCGGATGAAAAGTGTGTGTCGCCGAGTCCAGATCCCACTCGATGATTCCCTTGCCGCCACGTAGTGCGTCGTATATGCCCGCTTCCCGTTCCTCGCGCATCTCGCCCCATGGATTGGAGCTGGTGTAGTCGATCGAGCCAGCATAATACGCGTTCGGAGCAACCTCGCGATGCACGTGGTAATGGCCGAGTGCAACGTAGTCCCATCGCGCCGCACCCAACTCTTCACGCGAGATCTCTTCGACCGAGCGCTCCATGCGTCGCGCGTGTTCCGGGAGCACCCCCTCGACCTCCCCGTGCAGCAATAGAATATTTCTACGCGCCGCTGCATCCGGCACAAGAGCGGGAATCCCCTGCGGCATATCAGGCACAGCAAGAATCGACACACCCTCGTCCGAAAATTCGATTCGCTCGGCATCACCGTCGACTACGGTGATGCCAAGCGGCTTGAACAGGTGCAGTATGCACCCTGTCTCAGCCGTCCGCGCGGTGTCGTGATTGCCCGCAATCATCACGATATGCGACTGCGGAAGCGCCGCTACGAGCCGGGAAAATTGCTGGAACGCATGCAGGATCGCTGGATTCGATGGTCTGACAGAATGAAATACGTCGCCAGCGATGAGCACGAACTCCGGCTTCAGCTCGATCGTCTTGTCGATGGCGCGCTTGAACGTCGCGGCTACGTCTGCCTCGCGCTGATTGATTCCGGCGGCCGTCGACCTCTGATACTGCCGGTACCCTATATGCAGATCCGCAAGATGAACCAGTCGCATGAGGCTCAGTTCCCGACCAGCGCCCGGAGCGATTGCGTAATGCGTATTCGCGAGTGCACCGCCGGCCGACCCAAGGGCTGCACGTTGGAGATCACGTTGACGATCATTTCCGAATCAGTAATCCACATCAACCGTCGATCAACCTCCATGCTCCCGGCCAACGTGCCCACGGTTCGCCCGGTCGTTCCCCCGCCATCCTGTGCGTGATCGTGTGTTACCGCACCACGAAAGGATATGTAAGCCACCGCGCCGTGGTTCGTAAGCGAATCCAATCGGAAGCGAGTCCGAACGTTCGCAGTGCTCGAGCCCGTTGCGCTGAGCGGAATGCTCAGATCACGAGTCCAGGATTCACCGACTGACACCGGATGTTCCGGGAGCACCGCCGGCATCGCCGTCCCTCCACCGAAGGGGGCATCCGGCCCACTGCCCACCATAATCCCACCATTGTCATCGACTCGCAAACGCACCGTTCTCCCTTCGAGCGCCTTCTGAGCTTCGCGCAACGGACTCAGCGTCGAACCTTCCGGAAATACACGCACGGAATCCGTCACCGACACGAGATCCGTAAATCCACGCGACCTGTGCATGACGATCGCGTGAGTCCAGACGCGCATCTGTCCCGAAATTACTTGCGCCGACTCGCCCGATTCCACGTCGAACCGCTGATTCAACTGCATCCGGAGCGTGTCACCCTCAGGTGGCGCGATCCTGAGACTCACACGCTGAGCTTCAGCCGTCGACGCCGCCACTGCGCAGCCGACGAGGAGGCCAACGAAACTCCACAACCTGGGGCTCACAAGTCAGATTCCATAAGGATCGTCCCCAGGTGCCCCGCGCAGCACCGCCGTCTGCGGCCGTGGCTTGAGCGACTGCGTAATCCGCCTCGGTAGACGAGCACGGAACGTCGCCATCGCATCACCAGACCGTTCCTTGAGCGTGAGCGTCAGTGCTCGCAACACGTCTCCCTCGTCGTGCAATCCAATAGCATCCTCAACCGCTTGCATTGTCACAGCAGAATCCTGTGCACGCAGCGAACGATACACCGCCGCCTCCAAAGTAACTTCACCGCCCTGCGGAAACTGCTCCGCGCCCATACGTCCCGTCATCACTGCAGGTCGCGGAAAACGCACAAAGATCGGTTGCGTAAAATGCGGGTGACGGATCATCAGCTGTCCCTTCTCCAGGGTCGCGAGCTTCGTGCGAGTCGCTGGCGAGAGTACGGCGTATCCCGGCGCGGCCAATTCGTCTGCGTCCATCCGGCCAAACACCGATGTCCCTGAGTTTCCAACAACTCTCTTGTGCACCTGCGACCGGAATTGCTGCGCGCTGAACAGCACGAGACCGAGATACCGCCCACGCTCGGCAATGTCGAGCAGCATCTTGCGGACGTACGTATCTGCGCCGTCAGATGGCGCGTACTTGTTCAGCTCGTCGACAAACACAACCACGTGCTTCACACCAAGATCACGACGCTCCAGATGCTCTCGTAGCTTCGAGACTATTCGCGCAAAGATCAGATCCTGCGCGTCCTCCTCCAGATTCGCAACATCGACGACGTACGTTGCACGATCCTCGAATTCACCAAACGGCAAGTCACTCACTGGCCCCGAGTCGGTAACAAGCCCCGCACAACGAACGGAGATATTTGACAACCGGTTCCTGACCTTCCGAATCGTTGCGACATGGTGCGTGCGCCAGCTCTCCTTGTTGCCGTTTTCCAGGCCCCGCAGCACATCCTTGAACCAGTCTTCCAGGTCGGCGAACGATTGCACCAGATGCGATCTGGACAACATCTGATCCGTGAACGGTTGATCAATGACACTGCGTGTGATGAAATCGATCAGCGCATCGGCCTTCGCATCGATATCATCCCGGTTCAACAGAACCTCGGCGTACTGCAGCACCTCCCGCAACCCCCACGTAAGCGGAGTCACGTTGTGCGCGAGCGCCTCGTTCGATCTCAGAGTGTTCAAAGCGTACCCACGCGCCGCGTACGGCGCGAAGTAGTTGACATTCTCAAACGGTCGCGCTGGAACACCCATCTTCTCGTACAATGCACGATCAGAATCCTCCAGCTTGCCCGGCAGGTCCAGAAAACAGAGGTCCGGTCCCTTCACATTGAAGCAGACTGCAGCAATGGATCCACGACTCTCCGGAAAGTGCGCGAATAGAGACGCCAGCAACCATTCGACGGCGCTTGTCTTCGTAGCAAGGCCCGACACGCCAGTGATGTTCAGATGCGCGGCCTCCGGCCCAACAAGAAAGTCTGCGTCGAGATAGATCGTCGCGTCTGTCCCGCCAGCCCTGTACACGCCGATCGGAATTCCTGTGTTGCTGCCATCACGCAGATAGCCATCCATACGCAGCGCAACGTTGACGTCTTCTTCCTGTGCGAGGAAAACGTCGCCCATTGGTACCGGCTGCAACGGTTCTTCAGGAATCTGCCTCAGCACGGCCGCACTGTACAGGCGAATCTCAGCGCGCTCCGCCGAAGCAAAGCCTGCACGCTCCGGAGATCCGTCATGACTGAGCACGTCATGCATCGGCGTCAGAAGATCTGTATAGCTGAGTCCTTCCGTCACAACACCGTAGATGTGCGGAATCTGGCCATCGACAGGACGGTTCCCATCCACACGCACAATCGTGCCGATGCCGACTGGTGAATCAAGAGCCGTCCAGAAATGAAACTCGTGCGGCGTGTTCGGCCTTCTCTCCGTCGCGACAACCCGCCCAAGCGCCGATATCATGCGATCGACCTCAGAAATTGTTCGCAGTCGCGAATCCCATAGGCCATCCGGTCCCAGCGATTATCCGGCAACGCCACCGGCGATGACTCGGCCAGTACCCAGCGCGATACTTCGTTGGCGCGCGCGGCCAGGTCATCGCCAATCGCGACTTCGATGCGCACAAGGCCGAACATCGCGTCGTGACCGCGCGGATCACGCAACCTGAGATACCAGCTCGCGACAGGGCTCCGCGTTTGAGATGGCGGCGCAAATACTGAGCTGCGCTCTCCGCACTTGAGCGACATCACGACGTCCAGCGCGTCTCCGTCGGCGAAAAGTGTGTGGTGACTCTTTATGACACCAATTGCGCAATGCGACGCAGCAACTCGAGGAGTGCCGCTGATTCCGCCATCCACGAAGAGCGGCTCTGCACCGTCAATGCACCATTCCTCTGCAAGGCTCTGCTCCGCATCCGCACGATCGCGCCCAATACGTTCAAGCGCGACCGCGCGCAGCGCGGCCGGATGTCGCGAGACCAGCTCCTTCGTGCGGACGTTGTAGCTGGTGTCAACGATCTCGAATCCCTCGATGTGCGCACGCCCCTCGCAACCGAGCAGAGCCAGAGGCATGTATAGTCTCCGCAAGATGATCGGTGCGCGACCGCCCCACGTCACATACCGCCTGTCGACACGTACTCTGATCGCTGCCGCGACGGAACCATCTATTATCGGAACCCCTCGACGATGACACAGAATCTTCGCCCGCTGAATGCCATCCAGAAATCCAGCAAAGCGAACCTCCGGATCGCCATCGATCCGATGAGCCCGCAGCCGCTGACCCTCCAGCAAGTCCGCGGATGCAATGTGTGGTGCTTCGTTATACGCGCCTGCATAGCTGTCGTCGGTCGGCGCGTCTGATTCAACTATCTCAGCATCCGGAAGCAGCGATTGTATTGCACGAAGCGCGTCAATTGACACCGATGTCCCACGCTTGCTCCAGATCACCCTTGGAGTACACCCTGAAGGCCGTCAGGGTCTGCGTCTTCTGCAGTCCAGGTGCAGCGGCGATCTCTTCTGTAACGACGCGCGCCACGCTTTCAAAGTCAGGAACTTCGATCAAGGCGACGAGATCCCAATCGCCACTTACAGAATACACGCGCGACACCCCTTCAATCCCGGCCAGCTTGGTGGCACATTGCGGGATCCGCTGCGGGTCGGCCCTCACCAGCACGATGGCGGAGATCATCCAATAACATTACCGAGCGAACACCGAATGGAACAGGCCGAGCGCAGCACGGCTTCACGCAGCCAGAACGTCGTCCACTTTCTCCCGAGGACGACCGACGCGCTCGCGCGCGTCATTCTGCCCGGCCTGGAGCGCATCGACCCATCCCAAGCCTCTCTCCAGGTAATGATCGTCACGCCTGACGCGGAGTCCGCAGTCGTGGTGGGAAACACCATTGCGGCCGTGAGCGGCGCCCACGGGGTGGAAGTCCTCCCGGTAACCTCCGCCAACCGTGCCGCACGCATGCTCACGGAACGCCCGGTTCACGCGATTGCAGGCCCCGCCACGGAAATCCAGGCCCTTATCCAGCGGTCCGCGATCAAACTCGACGCTCTCCGAACGATCGTTCTGGCGTGGATAGACGACGACCTCGCCAACAGCCCCCTGACACTTCCCGCCCTGGAATCGATATTCGGTGAGTTGCCCAAGGAAACGACCCGCGTGATGATCGCGCGCCGCGAAACGCCCGAAGTCGAGAAACTGATAGACAGCTACCTCCGTACTGCGCGGCGAATGACGCCATCTGAAGCGGAAGAGTCGCCTGTGCCCCAGATCGCTCCCGCCGCGCCGTCCGTCCATTACGTCAGTGTCAGCTCTGCTTCAAGACCGGCCGCACTTCGACGGCTCCTCGACGATCTCGATCCACCATCCGCGACGATCGTTGTCCGCGACGCAGGATCTGAAGCAGACGCGACGCAAACAGTCCGTAGCCTCGGCTATCGCCGGACCGACGACCCGATCAGGGTATCGCGCTACGACTCGATACCGGCCAGCCATACGGTAATCCTTTACGACTCACCGGTCATGCCAAGTGAGATCGCGGCGGCCTCCGGCGTCGGTCCCGTACAAATCGTTGCACTCGCAACACCTCGGGACATGATCGCGCTGCACGAATTGACGGACAGCGCGGCGCCGCTGACGCTCGAAGGGCCTGGCTCCGCCGCCCGGTCGCGTGACGCGACATTGCGCGAGGAGCTCGTTGTCATCCTGTCGCAGGGAGTGGCAACACGGGAAATGATTGCGCTGGAACCGTTGCTCGAGCGCTACGACGGAATCGAGATCGCAGCAGCGGCAATCCGATTGCTCGACGCTGAGCGCGCTCACGGCAAATTGATACCGGCGCATGGACTGCGGCTGATTACGTCGCCAGCCACAGATCGACCATCGCGCGACAGCCGTGGCGATAGTCGTAGCGACAGCCGCGGTGAAAAGCGCGACTCGCGGCCCCCGCGCGAGGCGCACGGTCGGGACGATCGTCCGCCTAGCAAGGAATTCCGCGGCCCACCCAGAGGCGGCGCGCGCCCGGACCGCGGCGCCGAGCGTAAGACGTGGAGTCCGCGGCCGCCGCGAGGTGACGCGCCTCCCGCTGGCGAGCGACGGGAACGGGACCTCGGTCGAGGACCCCGCTCGGGCGCTTCACATCGCGACGATCGCGGTGGAAGACCCGGTGGAAGGCCCGGTGGACCGCCGCGTCGTCCGCGACCCTTCGAACGGTAAGTCGCCGTGAGTGTCGGATACCAGCACACCGGCGGCTGGATCGAAGTAATCGCTGGCGTCATGTTCAGCGGGAAGAGCGAGGAATTGATTCGCCGGATACGGCGCGCTTTGATCGCCCGCAAGCGCGTACAGGTCTTCAAATCCCGACTGGACGAGCGATACGCGGGCATCAATGCGGTCTCGAGCCACGATGGGCGGACGGTCGAGGCAATTCCCATCGACACGTCGGCGCAGATCGCGCAGAGGCTCGATCCAACCGCGCAGGTAATCGGCATCGATGAAGCTCAATTCCTGGATGCTGGTATCGTGCAACTCGTTACGACACTTGCGGAAACGGGGCGTCGCGTGATAATCGCTGGCACAGACACAGATTTCCGCGGCGAGCCCTTTGGCGCGATGCCTCAACTGATGGCCGTCGCGGAGACCGTCGACAAACTGAATGCGATATGCGTCCTGTGTGGCGGACCTGCAACGCGCAATCAGCGGCTGATCGACGGCAGGCCTGCACCGTACGAAAGCCCGCAGATCATGGTCGGCGCTGCCGACAAGTACGAAGCACGATGCCGGATGTGCCACAGCGTACCTCGTATCGATGCGGCACAGGTACGTTTTTTCTGAGTTGTCTACGCATTACGCCGCCGACAACCTGCGTAGCTACGCAAATGGGCCCGGAAATTTTCCGGGCCCATCTGTCATCCAGACCGCTTCAGCAATTCGCCCCGTTCACGGAGTGAGAGAGTTGAAAAGCGCCGCGACGTTAAACCCGGACGGATCGATTTCGTAGTATCGGTTATCCGTGTAACGACCTGTGGTCGGAAAGTACGGCGGTGGATTGTACAACGCGCACTTGTCATAGCTGTAGCGCTTGGCGAAGCCACTTCCGTTCGAGAGACCGACAGCACCGCGCTGCTGTTGAATGATTCCGCCGGTGAGGTAAAGACAGCCGCGACCGTTGTTGGTGCCCTCGCAATCGTTGGCGTTGGTCGGCCCGCTATCGTAGTTCTCGACGCCGAAAGCAGTATTCAATGCCATCATCACACCCTGGATGAACACGTCCTTCGTGTCGTCCATGTTCGTATACCCGAGCCCTGACAGGCTTGGCGGATCCTGTAGCAGGTTATCCGCGACCATTATGTTGTTGCCCGAGATGATTCCGAGCATGTCCGCGGTGCAATTGTTGAGCGATGGATCGGTCACGTATTTCACATCTCGCAAGATGGCAACGTTCCCCGTCGCGTAGAGCGTGACGCGCCCGCGAAGTGTACCACTGATACCAGTCGTACCACCTACGTAGATGACGCCCTTGGTACCGGCATTAAGTCCGCGATACAGGGGATAAAGATAGCTTGCTTCTGCGGGGTAGAGCGCGGAGAGTTGCGGTGATACCGCGCCTGGATACGTCTTCCAGTACCCCATCGGGTTGCTGCTGGTTGCCGGGTAGAACGTCGTGCTGTCGCCAGCGATGTTCTGCACGGCGCTCATGATCCAGGTGCCACCAAGTGAGCGCGCCTTGAGCGTGTCGGCTGAATATGCGGCCGTTGAGCGATAACTGACTGCCCTCAGATTCGGGTCGCCACCGAGGTAACAGCGAGCCGTGGACTGACCCAGCGTGTACTGTTCGCGCGTCGACGCAGTCGCGCTCGTGAGACGGGATATCAGTGTGCTGCTGTAGTTGCCCGATGCGGTAATGGCAAGCGAAAACCACTTCTTCGTGTTTTCCGACATTGGGACGAACGCAGGCCTACTGGGCGAGCCCAGTCCCGTGCCAGTATTGGTGAACACGTACGTTGCACCGCAGTTATCTGCCTTGGAGCTTACGTCGGCGCGCAACCATGCCGCGCCAGCGTTGCTGATGTACACTCGGAAGAAGCCGTCGTCAGCGCCCGTCAGCGGTAGTCCAGTCGCGCCGCCACCCGCGCCACCATTCAACGGCCGCGCGACAAACTCGATTCGCATCTTCGCCTGGTCGACCGTGCTCGAATTGGGCGCAGTGAAATTGAAATTACCCGCCGACGCATAGCCGGCGAGGTTCGCCAGCACAGTGTTGTTGGGTAGCACGATTGGCTTCTGATTCTCGGAATATCCCAGGTCGAATGTTCCGTACGGCTTGCCGTCGATTGTTGATGCCGTTCCAACGGAGCCGTGGAATCTGGCCGTACCGGAACCGATGTGCAGCTGGTCATTCGACCAGACTGGTCCCCACAACTGGTCATTGTTGTTGAAGTAGATCGTGGTGCCGTTGTTCGATTCCTGATTTGACCAGTAAGCGAATTTTGCGAAGCTCTCACGGGCAAGTTCAAGCCGGCGGATAACCTGCGCACCGGTCTGATTCTGCACGATCGCTACCACGCTCACAAAACGACCGAACTGGCCGGTGTTGGAGCTGGTGGGGCCCAGATACATGCTCGCGGTCAGCCCTGGAAGTGGCGTTCCATTCGCGTCCTTCACTGTAGCATTATTCAACACCGTCCTATAGCCGGTGTCCGGTGCTGCTAGCGGATCGAAGTTGAGTGTGCTCTTCCCCATCGCGAGCACCGCCTCGGCAGCGTAGCGCATGTTGCGCTCCTGATCGTAGGTCAGCGCGAGCATCTGGTCGTTCGCACCAAGATAGATCGCTGACGTAGCGAGGCTCGCCAGAGAAAGTGTGAGAACGAGCGTGAGTATGAGCGCCGAGCCGCGGCGGTCAAAGCCCCGCTTCATAGTTCGACGACTTTTCCATGCGCGAACTTTCTTCGCGAGGATGTCAAGGTGCTTAGAGAACATCATTCCCCCGTTTATGGAACTGTAACCTGACTGCTCTGCGAAACGGTGGAAAACTGGCCACCGCAGTCCTCGGCGGCCACACCGTATATCCACTGCTCACCAGACAGAACTTGCGTATCGGTAAAGCTGTAACTCGGAAGGCCAGCCGGTATGGCGGCCAACGGGTCAGCAAATGCACCCGCTGCGGTCCTGCGATATATCACGTATTTCTCTACATCCTTTTCACCGCCTGTCTCATCGCTCGCCGGGTTCCATGTAAGCACGACCTTGCCGGGAGCGACGGCCGCCGACACTGATTGCGCGAAGACGGGCGCTTCACCGCAGGTTGCAAGATTCAGCAACCCTGCGTTGAGCAAACGTACGGACGCATCGGCGACCTGGACCGTGGTCGAACCATTACGTTCAATGAAACTGCCCTTCAGGTGAATCTTGACGAATCGAATCTGATCTGTCAGCGCAGATGAGGCCGTGTCATCGGGTGCACCGTGAACGGCCACGTGAAATGCCGGAAGTGAGGTGGTCGGCACGTCGGTTGGTAAGTTGAGGGCGGACAGTATCTGATATGTGAACGGTGGCGTCAACGGATCGAGAATCAATCCACGAGCAAGAGTATCGATCGGCATCGCATTGACTCTGCGAAACAGCGCGTACCTGCCGTTTGACCCTGGGCTGTTGTCTGCTGCAACCCAGAACGAGATCGTCTCCGCATCGCTCGGCGGACCGCCTCCTCGATAATACGAAACGGTGGGCCAGATTCTCGTCGAGAGTGGCAGAGTCACTTGTTGAGACGGCGTCATGCTCATCGTCGAACCAATCGGAAGATCCGGATCGTAATAGACCGCGCCAAACGCACCGCCTTCGGCCGCGGTATCGCGCGCGGCATAGTCAGCGTCGAAGGTTACAGCGTATGGATCGGCCTGGATCAGGAGCGGCTGCTGGTCGGCGACGCCGGCTCCGGCAACGCGAAGTTGTCGCTCGATAGTCGATGTCGCGAAGCGCACGTTCTGCTGCGCGTCAGACCTGCCGGCGGTGCTTCCCATCGCTTGCACCTGCGTGCGGAACAGCGGAATTGCCGTAGCAAATACCAGCAGGAGGATCGTGATCGAGATCATGACCTCCAGCAGAGTAAAGCCATCGTGCTGCGCGCGGCGGAAGGCACTGCGCGACCGGCGGCGCAAGTTCAGATTCATCATGCGATTCACCTCAAAAGGGCGCGATGATCGTGGTGCGCTTGATTGGCGTATCAAGACGCGAATTTGCGACCGTTACCGTAACTGTCTTGTAATCGTAGAAATCCGCCGATCCGCCGCCCGTGTGGCTGACGACCGTCGTCCGCGTGTAGCCGACGTACGGAGTCGTCATGTTGGTTGTGCCCGGATACAGCGTATCAATCGCTGAGTACCGAGGCGCATTCTTGATCTCTTCAAGGCGTTGCGAGGCGATCTCATTCGCGGTGTTCTTGACGTCGCTCACGGCGACGATGTGCGCAAACTTTCCCATGAAGCCCGCGATACCGAGCATGGCTGTGGAAAGTATGGTGACGGCAATCATCACCTCTATAAGGGTCATACCCTTGCGTGCTTTTCTCATCATAGTCCGGCTCCCATCCAGGTACTTCCGTTGTAACGGTACAGCTGCACACGTCCGGTAGCCTGCCGGACGTGTATTGCGCGCTCATCCGTCAAATTGGTTCTGTGCGAAGTCAGGTACAATTCGAGCTCACTGCTCAGCGCGCCGTCTCGGTGGTAATAGACGGTCGGGTAATTGTCGCGGGAAGACAGGCTGGTTCCCACCACAGATGCGCCAGCGGCCATCTGAACTCCCGATGGCGGTACGACAAAACGATTCCCGTCATCCAGCGGCGACCATTTGATTGTTTCGCCGGGATCGTACTGGTGGTTGTTATTGACGTCGTAAACGACGCGAATACGCTTGCCCGCGGTGTCGAAACTGACCATCACATCTGTTTGCCGAAGGATCGCGAAGCGCTGAGCCTGCTGCAGCACGATCTGCACGGTGTGCATACCGGTATCCGCGTCGAACTGCGCCGAGCGGATTCGGGGTAGCGCCAGAGCTGCGAGGATGCCCACAATGGTCACCACGATAAGCAGCTCGATCAGCGTGAATGCTTCGCGAACGGATTTCGGCATGCTGAGAAAGTAGGGATCGCCGGAAGCGTGAGTCGTCACGCGGCCGGACGTTCTTGTCACTAAATGCGAGTATCGGCGTCCTGTGAAACAACCAAAGCGTGCCGACACTAATTCCATGAGCGTTATTCTCACCCTTATCAACCACCCTGGTCGACTGGCCCGGTTAAGGGCGGCGGCACGCGACAGCCACACGATCGTCGCGTGTGACAGCTGGGAACAGATGTTCTCAACCAGCGACCGTCTGCTGGTACACGCAGCCGTACTGGATCTGGAGTCGGCTGTTACGCCGACCTTCGATGCAATCCGACGGTTCAAGCGGCTGAATCCGGGCGTAGCCCTCATAGCATACACGACCTACTCCCTGGAATCGGTACATCACATCTTTGATGCTGGCCGATACGGTTTCGAAGCCCTCGTGATCGCGGACATGGACGACGGACCGTCAGCGTTCTCGCGGGCTATTGAAAGAGCATCGGCACGAGGAGTCGCGAGCCTCGTAAAAAGCGGTCTTGCGCCGGCTTCGGACCCTGTCGCGGCCGACGCACTGCTCACGGCGATCACCCGGGCCCACGAGCGGCTCACGCCTGCCGTGCTAGCTCGGGAAATGGGGATCGGGGCACGGCGGCTGTCCCGTGCCCTCTCGGCTTCCGGCTATCCTTCGGCCAATAAAGTGATCATGTGGGGTCGCCTCATCGTCGCGGCTGCCCTCATGGACGGCACTCGACATAGCACTGACCGGATTGCTCTGACGTTGAGCTTCCCATCCGGGAGCGCCTTTCGAAACAACTGCAGGCGCTACCTTGCGGTCACTCCTTCCCAAATCCGGGCTGGAGGAGGTGCGAAACTGGTCTTCGGCATGCTAAACGATCACATCGCGGGACGGCGGCCCCTGCAGCGGTTCAAACCGGCATACGACGCCGCCACTCCTGTCCTCGATACAACCGGCGAATAGACAATAGTTTCCCGTTTACAAGCGCGGCCCCATTCATAGTTTGTTAGTCAATGCTTTATGTGGGTTTGACTGGCAACATCGCCAGCGGAAAGTCCGAGGCGGCGGTACGCTTCGAGGCTCACGGCGCCACCATTGTGGACGCTGACGTTCTCGCCAGGGAGGCAGTGGCCGTGGGCTCATCCGGCTACCGGCGCGTGGTCGAGCGGTGGGGAGAGGACATCCTCACGCCAGACGGGGCTATCGACCGAGAGGCGCTCCGGCATGCCGTATTCGCAGACAAGGACCAACTCGACGAGTTGAACGGGATTATCCACCCCAGCGTCAACAACCTTCGCAAAAAGATTGTTGCAGAGGCGCGCAAGCGCGGAGACGCAGTTCTCATATACGTCGTGCCTCTCCTGTTTGAGCGACACCTCGTGGAAGAGTTCGACAAGATCATCCTTGTCGACGCACCAAAGAGCCTTCGGTTCAAGCGGCTCGTCAAAAGACGCGGCGTGTCCCAGGAAGATGCTGGCAACATGATTGCGGCACAGATGAACGCAGAGCTTAAACGGGCCAGATCCGATTACGTCATCGAGAATGACGGGTCCCTCAAGAAGCTGCAGTCTCAGGTGGACGCCGTATGGGCAGAGTTGACAGGGATCGATGCCCGCTCTAGCTTGGCGGATTGACTGGCGCTTGGTGTCAGTCGCCTTTTTTCGCTCCATTTCGAGGCACTGACGCGTGGCTAACGTTCCCGGCGATCTGCTTTACACGGCTGAGCACGAGTACATCCGCGACCGCGGCAATGGAATTGTCGAAGTTGGGGTCACGGACTTTGCCCAGGGTGAACTGGGCGATGTTGTCTATCTCGAGCTACCTAAAGTGGGCGCGGCTTTCGCCAGGCACGATGTGTTTGGAACCATCGAAGCCGTCAAGGCTGTCTCCGAACTCTTCGCCCCCCTCGCAGGCGAAGTAACTGAGGTCAATGCGCGGCTGGATGGCGAACCGGCGCTGGTAAACTCGGACCCCTACGGCGACGGCTGGATGATTCGGATGAAAATCAAGGACCCAGCTGATCTCGCGGCATTGCTCAAGCCTGACGCTTATACGGCGCTTGCGGGATAACGGGCCACTCGAAATTTCCGAGCTGAACGCCGAAACAAAGCCGCGCCTCGATTGAGACGCGGATTTTTGTTCATGTTGCGTATGCGTCAGTGGGTGGGCAGGAACACACGAGATGTCTGTCGCCGTACGCCGACTCGATGCGCGCGGTGGAAGGCCAGAACTTGGAATGGCGGACCCAGCTTGCAGGATACGCCGCCTGGGTGCGCGAGTATGGATGCGTCCATTCATCGGCTGTGACGCGCGCAAGCGTATGCGGTGCGTTCTTCAGCACGTTGTCCGTGCGATCGGATTCTCCAGTCTCGATCGCGCGGATTTCTTCACGGATCGCGATCAGCGCATCGCAGAATCTGTCGAGCTCGGCTTTCGACTCGCTCTCGGTGGGTTCAATCATCATCGTGCCGGCGACCGGGAACGAAACGGTCGGGGCGTGGAAACCATAATCCATAAGGCGTTTCGCGATATCCTCCACATCAATGCCGCTGGTCGCCTTGACTACCCGCGTATCGACGATGCACTCGTGCGCGATCGTTCCGTTCTGGCCACGGTAGAGAACCGGATAGTGCGGATCGAGTCTCGCCGCCATGTAATTGGCATTGAGGATGGCAATTTTCGTCGCCTCGGTGAGGCCCGCTGGTCCCATCATACGGATGTAGGCGTACGATATGGGCAAAATGCTTGCGCTGCCCCATGGTGCTTCCGCGACGGCACCAACTGTTTCGCGACCGGGCTGATCGATGACCGCGTGACCCGGAAGGAATGGTGCCAGATGTGGCGCGACTGCAATTGGACCCACACCCGGGCCGCCGCCGCCATGCGGAATGCAGAAGGTCTTGTGAAGATTGAGGTGGCACACATCAGCGCCCACATCACCCGGCCGACAAAGCCCAACCATCGCATTCATGTTGGCGCCATCCATATAGACCTGACCGCCATTGGCGTGAATGATGTCGCAGATATCTGCGATGGATTCCTCGAAAACGCCGTGCGTCGACGGGTATGTTACCATCAGCGCTCCAAGCTCGGCGCGGTGTGCTTCGGCCTTGTCGCGCAGATCGGACACGTCAATGTTGCCCGACGGATCTGTCTTGACGACGACTACAGTCATACCTGCCATCACAGCGCTGGCGGGATTGGTGCCGTGCGCCGACTGCGGAATCAGACAAACTCTGCGATGATTTTCACCGCGTGATGCGTGATATGCGGCAATAGCAAGCAGTCCCGAGTACTCGCCCTGCGAGCCTGCGTTCGGTTGCAACGATGCGGCAGCAAATCCTGTTATCTCGGCCAGATCCGCTTCAAGCTCACGGAAAAGCTGCGCGTATCCCTCTGTCTGATCGACGGGGGCAAATGGGTGGATCTTGTTGAAGAGCGGCCATGTCACAGGCATCATTTCGGCGGTCGCGTTCAGCTTCATGGTGCAGGAGCCAAGCGGAATCATCGAGTGCACGAGCGAGAGATCGCGAGCCTGCAGCCGATAGATGTAACGGAGCAGCTCGGTTTCAGAATGGTATTTGTTGAAGACCGGATGCGTCAGGAACTTCGAGGTACGCCTGAAGCGCTCATCGTAGCGAGCGTCGGATGCTGCGAGGAGCTCGTCGATGTTCGTATCGGGCCAGGAGCCAGTACTCAACGCGCCAAGAATATCAGCGACGTCGGCTGGAGTCGAGGTCTCGTCCAGAGAGATCCCGACTTCCGTGCCGCTCAACTTTCGGAGATTAATGCTGGCGGCGACTGCACGCTTCATTACGTCTGCCGCCTTTTGCGCGCCAAGGTCGATCCGAAGCGTGTCGAAATAATCTTCGTGAACGATGCGAAGACCGAGCCGACGTGCTCCTTCGGCAAGCGCGGTAGTGAGCTGGTGGACGCGTGTTGCGATGCGTTCCAGTCCATCGGGGCCATGATAGACAGCGTACATACTCGCAACGACGGCGAGGAGGACTTGCGCCGTGCAGATGTTGCTGGTCGCCTTCTCACGCCGGATGTGCTGTTCGCGGGTCTGAAGCGCCATGCGTAGCGCTGGAGCGCCGTCGGCGTCGCGAGAAACCCCAATGATGCGTCCGGGTATATGGCGCTTGTAATCGTCGCGCGTCGCAAAAAAGCCGGCATGCGGGCCACCATACCCCAGCGGAACGCCAAAACGCTGGGTATTTCCAACGACGATATCTGCGCCCCATTCGCCGGGCGGCGCAAGCAATACCAGGCTCAGTAGATCAGCCGCGACGGTTACAAGCGCGCCTGCTGCGTGCACAGTTTCGCAGAGTGCGGAGTAATCCCGGATGGCGCCGTCACTTGCCGGGTACTGGAGAAGCACTCCGAAGACCTGCGGTCCGAGCTCGAACTTGTCGTGTGGAAGCACCCTGACAGTGATCCCACGGGCTGAAGCGCGGGTCTGGACGACGCTGATGGTTTGTGGATGACAGTCGTCTGCGACGAGGAATACCTCCCGGCCCTCCTTTCCATTGAGTGCGTGCGACAGTCCCATCGCTTCGGCGGCTGCGGTCGATTCGTCAAGTAGCGACGCGTTGGCGACCGGCAGCCCGGTCAGGTCGCTTACCATGGTCTGGAAGTTCAGCAACGCTTCGAGGCGTCCCTGAGCTATTTCGGCCTGGTAGGGTGTGTAGGCGGTGTACCACGCAGGACTCTCGACGACATTCCGCTGGATCACGGGCGGCGTGACGGTATCCGAAAAGCCCATTCCTATGAATGATCGGAAGAGCTTGTTGCGGGCGGCCATTCCTCGTAGAAGGGCGAGAGTTTCGGACTCGGTCCGAGCCGCGGGAACGGACAGCGGGCGACGGAGACGGATCTTTTCCGGGACCGTGGCATCTATGAGCGCGTCGAGCGAGTCGTATCCGAGGGTGGAGAGCATATCGGCAACGTCGGATGGCGTGGGGCCGATGTGGCGGGGAGCAAATTGATCAGCGCTTGCGAGCGCAGGGAGAGCCTGAACGGAAGCCATCTGTATGAGAATTGGAATGTACGGCGGCCGGGCGCGGGTGCAGCAGCGCCCTCAAGGGGTAAATTTAATCGCGCCGCGCGGAACCAATTTCCAATCGAAGCTCGTGGGGAGGCCTGTGTGGCGCGATGATGTAGCGCTGACGATACTCATCGAGGATCACCTGAAGCCACCCGCAATCTCGATGACGACTACTCCCATCTCCGCCGGCGCCCAGCGTCCTCGTACCAGTAGCGGCAGACGACGCCTCGCGTCGGCAAGGTTGCCACGCTTCCGTGCGGCCTTGGCGCTGATCTTCCTGACTACTGTTCTCGCCTGCAATGGTGAGCCAAAGCAAGGGGCCGCCACTGGCGGAACGCTTGTGATATCGACAGCGTCGGACGCAGATTATCTGTTCCCACCCCTGATCATCTCGACCCAGGGCCGAGAGATTGCTGAGCAGATATTCGAGCCTCTCGCCAATATTGGCGATTCTCTCAACGTATTCGGGGAGGCAGGATTTACACCGGCCCTCGCCGACAGCTGGACCTGGGCACCGGATTCTCTGTCGATCGCGTTTCATCTAAACCCCGGAGCGCGCTGGCACGACGGAAAGCCGGTGCGTGCGCGCGATGTGCAGTTCACGATCGCGCTGTGCAAGAATCCGGACCTGGCATCGCCTATTGCTCCGCTGCTCTCGGAGATCGATTCTGTAACGGTTGCAGACTCGCTTACGCCAGTATTCTGGTTCAAGCGTCGTACTTCGCAACAGTTTTACGACGCCGCAAACGTCGCATTGATTGTCCCTGAGCATGTGTACGGTGCAATTCCAGCTTCACGCCTGGCGGCGTCTCCAATATTGCGGACGCCGATTGGTTCGGGACGGTTTCGCTTCCGGCGCTGGGTGCCGAACGCGACGATCGAGATTGTGTCAAACCGGGAGCACTATCGTGCTCCGGCGAAACTGGACCGGGTAATCTGGACAATCGCGCCGAGCGACTTCGGCGCTGCGTCGACGAGATTCCTGGCAGGTGAGGCAGATTTCTTCTCGGCTGTTCGCGCATCGATGCTGCCACAGATTGCGAAGTCGAACACTTTGCGGCTCATCGAGTACCCGGGATTCAAATTTGGATATATGGTCTTCAACATGCGCGACCCGGCGAATCCACGATCGCCGAATCCGCTGTTTCGCAACGTCACGACAAGACGCGCACTTACGATGGCGATTGATCGTGCCGCGCTCGTAAGGAACGTATTCGATTCACTGGCAATCCCGAGCGTCGGCCCCACGGTTCGCGCCATGGCCACAACGGACACGACGATTCCGCAAATCCCATACGATCCGCAGCGCGCAATGCAGTTGCTCGACTCGCTCGGCTGGCGCACGGGACCAGACGGGTTCCGCGCGCGAAACGGTAAAAAGCTTGCCTTCTCAATAATGGTCCCGTCTTCCAGCATGGACAGACAAAGGCTTGCGGTGTTGATGCAGGATCAATTCAAGAAGATTGGCGTAAGCGTAACGATTGCATCGGTAGAACCGAACATCTTCGAGCAGCAGCAGCACTCGCACAAGTTCGACACGGCAATAGAGACCTGGCTTGCCGATCCCAGCCCTGGAGGGATCCGGGAGAGTTGGGGTTCGGCAGCGGCGCACACGGAGGGAAGCAAGAACTACGGCGACTATGCGAATGCCACGTTCGATTCTGAAGTTGACAGCGCACTGGCTGCACGTTCCCGTCCGGTGGCTCGCGGATTATACTCGGACGCGTTTCGGACCCTGATCAACGATGCACCAGCCATCTGGCTCTTCGAGCCTCGAAACATGATCGGTATTCAGAAGCGGTTTCATGTTGCCGCACTTCGCGCGGACGCATGGTGGGCTCATCTGGCCGACTGGTATGTGCCGGGGAATGAGCAAACTGCGCGTGATCGCGCCGGCGCAAGCCCGAGTGATCCCGTAGCAAACACGGCCTCTTCCACCCCAGCCGGAAACAAGTAGTTGGCATCGAACCGCGGGATCGTCGGCACTGTCATCTCACGACTTGTGCAGGCCGTCATCGTGGTCGCGATCGTCACTACGCTGGTCTTCGTCCTGATTCACATAGCGCCCGGCGATCCGTTCGCCGCCGCGATGGACAATCCGAACGTCAGCGAGGCGTTGCGTGCACGCTGGCGAGCGATGTACGGCCTGGACCAGCCATTGCTTACACAATACGTCCGTTACCTCGCGAACGTCGCTCGCGGCGATTTTGGTTGGTCGTTTTCGATGCATCGACCAGTGCTGGACGTGCTGAAGGATGCTCTGCCAAATACGCTTCTACTTGCTGGCACCGCGCTCGTGCTTGGATTCGCTGGTGGGATTGGACTTGCACTAATTCAAGCGATGCGCCCGGGATCACGCACTGATCGAACACTCGGCGCCGGATCGATGTTCTTCTATGCAATGCCTGATTTCTGGCTCGCTCTCATGATGATGCTGATCTTCGCGTACTGGTTTCCGGTTTTTCCCGTAGCCGGCGCGGTGGACCCCATCATGCACGAGTACATGACACCGCTCGCGGCCGTAGCCGACCGCCTGAAGCACCTCGCGCTGCCGGCTATTACGCTGGCGCTTCTGTCTGGCGCGGCGGTGGCACGATACCAGCGAGCGGAGTTGCTTCGAGTATTGCCCGATGATTTTGTGAGGACCGCTCGCGCCAAGGGTGTAAGTGAGCGACGCATCATGCTGGTACATGTACTCCGCAATGCGTTGATCCCCACCGTCAGTCTGCTCGGGCTTTCGTTGCCCGTCTTGTTCACAGGCGCCGTGTTCATCGAACGTGTGTTCGCGTGGCCAGGGATGGGTTGGGTGATCCTCAATGCTGTGAGCACACGAGACTATCCACTCGTCACCGCCGGCGTGATCGTTGCCGCGGCTACGGTAACGCTTGGGAGCCTTCTGGCCGACCTGTTGTACGCAGTTGTGGACCCGCGGATCCGTGGCCGCTGAGTCGATCGGTACCAGTACGCACTGGACGCGACACGTTGTTCGACACGCGGGATTTGCCGGCGGCGTCCTGGCGTTGATTGTGGTGGTGGCGCTGCTCGCACCGCTCATCTCGCCCTACGATCCAATTGCGCAGCCTGACATCATCGGACTCAAGAACGCGGCGCCATCGTTCGTTCATCCATTCGGGACAGACTCATTCAGCCGCGACGTGCTGAGCCGTTGCATCTACGGAGCGCGTGTGTCGTTGTCAGTCGCTGGCCTGGCGACCGTGATTGCGGTAACACTGGGGACATTGTACGGCGCCATCGCCGGCTATGCAGGCGGCGTGATTGACGCCGTAATGATGCGCTTCGTGGATGCGGCACTGGCCATACCACGAGTTCTCCTGCTCATCGCCATTCTGGCATTGTGGAACGGGTTGCCACTCTGGCTACTTGTAGTAGTACTGGGCGTCACTGGCTGGTTCGGCCTCAGTCGAATGGTGAGGGCACAGGTGCTGTCGCTTCGCGAGCTGGATTTTGTTGCTGCGGCTCGTGCAGTCGGGGCGAGCAGCCCGCGGATTCTTATTCGGCACATCTTACCTAATGTGGTGCCGACGATTATCGTCGCAGCCACGCTTGGCATTGGTCACGTGATAATTCTTGAGGCGGGACTTTCCTATCTTGGCCTTGGTGTACAGCCGCCGAGTGCAAGTTGGGGTAGCATTATCCAGGACGGAGCCGACCAGGTTGGGAGCGCCTGGTGGATATCACTATTTCCGGGATTACTTATCGTAACGACGGCTATCGCGTGCAACGCGCTCGGCGATGCACTGCACGCTGCGTTTGATCCGCGGCACACCACCGGCGCAATGGCGGAGCTCGATTCGTGAGCGAGTCACTGCTCAGAGTGAACGACCTGCGCACGTATTTCCATGATGCGGGTGCGATTGCGCGTGCTGTGGACGGCGTTTCGTTCGATGTGGCACGTGGCGAAACTGTGGCCGTCGTCGGAGAGTCTGGCTCAGGGAAGTCGGTTACGGCGCTCTCGATCCTCAGGTTGATCCGTAATCCAGGCAGAATAGAGGCGGGTAGCAGTATCCTCTTCGAGGGGCGTGAGATGCTCGGCCTGAGCGAGAAGGAGATGCGCGACATTCGCGGTAACCGGATCGCGATGATCTTTCAGGAGCCGATGTCCGCATTGAATCCGGTTCTGACCGTCGGTGAGCAGATCGCCGAAGTAGTGCGAGTTCACACCGATGCATCTCGTCACGAGGCTTGGGAGCGCGCTGTGGAGATGCTGGCTCTCACTGGTATGTCAGATCCGCGCGAGCGTGCTACCGCGTATCCACACGAGATGTCCGGCGGCATGCGACAGCGCGTGATGATTGCAATGGCACTCGTCCTGCGACCGGCGTTGTTGATCGCAGATGAACCGACAACGGCACTGGACGTCACAATTCAGGCGCAGATCCTCGAGTTACTGCAGAAGTTGCAGGAGCAACTGGGCATGGCAGTGCTCCTCATCACACATGATCTGGGAGTCGTCGCGGAAGTCGCGGACCGGGTTGTTGTGATGTATGGCGGAGAAGTCGTTGAGCGTGCGACAGTCACGGAGCTATTCGATTCGCCGCAGCATCCGTACACCGAGGGTCTGATGAACGCGATGCCCAGGCTTGATCAGAAGACCGCGAGACTGACGACGATACCTGGCATTGTACCGCCCTCTACCTCCTGGCCGGGTGGTTGTCGGTTTCGCGATCGATGCGCATATGCCTGGGAACGATGCGAGATGGAGCATCCTCCGCTCTACGCGGTTGGCGAAAATCATGAGTCGCGTTGCCACCTTGCGGTCGAGCCGGATCGACGTCAAAGTCCACACGAACCGCTGGCGGCGCGCGCTGGAGCGCATCAGTGAACAACATGAAGAGCGATGCGCCATTGCTCGAAGTCTCGCATCTCAGCAAGAGCTTTTCCTCACACCGTGGGCTTTCCCGGAAAAAGGCGGCCGATATTCGCGCCGTAAACGACGTTTCGTTCAGTATCGCACGTGGAGAAACGCTCGGCGTTGTCGGCGAATCCGGGTGCGGGAAGACGACGATGGGTCGATCGATACTGCGACTACTCGAGCCGACCGCTGGAAAGGTCGAATTTGGTGGAGTTGACGTGCTTGGCTTGCGCGGCGCCGCTTTGCGAAGCATGCGCCGCAGGATGCAGATCGTTTTTCAGGACCCATTCTCGTCGCTCAACCCGCGAATGACTGTTGGTGCAGCTGTCAGGGAAGGGATTCTCATACACCAGCTGGCGCATGGACGGGACGCAGACCAGCGGGTCAAGGTCTTGTTCGAGGAAGTCGGTCTGGATCCGGCATACGTCTCGCGCTATCCACACGAATTCTCCGGCGGTCAGCGCCAGAGGATTGGTGTAGCGCGGGCGCTCTCCGTAGAACCGGAAATGATCGTCTGCGACGAGCCAGTCTCGGCTCTCGACGTATCGGTTCAGGCACAGGTGATAAACCTGCTCCAGGACCTGCAGCGGGATCGCGGGCTGACGTATCTGTTTATCGCCCACGACCTGTCCGTTGTGCAGCATATAGCAGACAGAGTCGCAGTGATGTATCTGGGAAGGATTGTCGAGATCGCGTCATCGAAAGATCTGTACTCCGATCCCATAATGCCATACACGCAGGCGCTATTATCGGCGGTACCACGTCCGGAACCGGGACGTCAGACGGCCCGCATTGTGCTTCAGGGAGAACCGCCGTCTCCAGCGAACCCACCCCCCGGCTGCGTATTCTATCCGCGGTGCCATCATCCGCGAAAGGATGAGGCATGCACGCAGATCATTCCACCGCTCGAAGAAAAAACACCGGGACACTTCGCTGCTTGTATCAAGGAGCCGCCCCGTACCGTAGAATTGTTGATGCTGGCGGCCGAGGCAGCGAGGTAACAGACCGCCTGCCAAATCCGCTTTCTCGCCGGACACGGAAGCCGGTGAGAAGTGTTCCATCTCCAGATCACGACTATCATGGCAAACGACCAGTCCGTATTCAGTCAATCGCAAGCCGGTTCCCTGACACATGATGAGCCGCCGACCGGCCTGGAGCAATGGACCAACAACAAGGCGTTTTTCGGGCAGCCGAGCGGGCTTTCGACGCTTTTCTTCATGGAGATGTGGGAGCGATTCTCGTATTACGGGATCCGCCCCCTGCTCGTTCTCTTCATGTCGGCAGCGATCATGTCGGGCGGATTCGGCTTCGATCGCACGGTGGCCTCTTCGATCGTTGGCATCTATGCGGCGAGTGTGTATCTCGCATCGCTACCTGGCGGATGGATAGCCGATCGCTGGCTCGGTCTGCAGCGATCCATATGGTGGGGCGGCGTATTGATCGCCTGTGGCCATATCGCGATTGCACTGTCGGCACTGTTCGCGCACGTCGCATTCTTTACCGGTCTGGTTCTGATCGTGATGGGTACCGGTTTGCTGAAGCCCAACATTTCGGCGATCGTCGGAGATCTGTATCCTGAAGGTGGCGCGCGTCGTGATGCAGGCTTTTCGATCTTCTACATGGGCATCAACACCGGCTCGTTGTTTGCGCCGCTCATTACCGGATTCCTCGGTGAACGTGTCGGCTGGCACTGGGGATTCGGCGCCGCTGGCGTTGGCATGATAATCGGCCTCATTACCTACCGTGCGAGAGTCAAGCCCACACTTGGCCCGATTGGCGCAGTATCGCTGGCTGCACCTGCTGAACAGACCCGGGTGCGGCGCATCACACTCGCAGGAGTGGCCGGGATTGTCGCGCTCATCGTGCTGGTTGCAACCGGCGTAATTCACATCAACCCGGTTGCACTCGCCGAACGCATGGGGGTCGTTCTGCTCGCGCTGGCGGTGATTTACTTTGGCTATCTGTTCTTCTTCGCTGGTCTCACAACGGGTGAGAAAAAGCGTGTCGGAGTAATTGTCGTACTCTTTGTATTCGCCACCATCTTCTGGGCGGGATTCGAACAGGCGCCGACATCGCTCAACTTGTTTGCACTCGACTTCACGGACCGCACAGTCTTCGGCTGGGAAGTGCCGACGCTCTGGCTTCAATCCGCGGAATCGTTTTTCGTCATTTCGCTGGCGCCAGTCTTCGCGTGGATCTGGGTGGCACTGGCGCGTCGCAAAATGGATCTTTCCAGTCCTGCCAAGTTCGCGATCGGAGTTGCATTGCTGGGTGTGAGTTTCGTCGTCATGGTTATTGCGGCCGACAAGGTCATATCTGGCGCCACCTCCGCGGGAGCAATGCGCGTCTCGATGTGGTGGCTCGTCGTGTGCTACCTGTTCCAGGCACTCGGCGAACTTTCACTCAGCCCAGTTGGACTGAGTTCCATGACGAAACTTGCGCCGCGCAAGTTTGTCGGACAGATGATGGGCGTGTGGTTTCTTGCGGACGCAATCGGCAATCTCATCGCCGGGCTTGTCGGTGGTCACGTAAACAGCAACGACCTCAAGGCGATCCCACAATTGTTCCAGGGCACCGCGATAGCGCTGTTCGCCAGCGCGATAATCTGCGCCATACTGATTATCCCCATCCGCAACATGATGAAGGAGAAGGCTTCTTCCTGATTTCGTAAGCCTGATCGCGATCGAGCCCGACTGGCGCAATCAGGGCCAGTTATAAACCGAGTTTGGAATGGCGCGTTCACGAGCCGTCTGCACGTCACCGGGCTCGCGCCAGAACCAGCGGGTGAAGTCGTGATTCGTAAAACGAATTTCGAATTTGGAATCACCGCGATCATTCAATGGAAACGCAAAGTCAACGCGCCAGGTGCGGCGCGAGCGCGGAGGGACTGCGGCAAGGATTCCGATTCCAACTGCGTATTTCACGTCCGTGTTGACACCGAACGGCGCATCGCCAGCCCATAGTCTTCCTGCGTCGACCCACAAAGCTGCTCCGAGCGCTGTGAGTTGACGGAGGTTCCCAAGCCTGTAGCGATCCTCCATCCGAACCACCATCCGACGGCCGCCTGCGAGATCGGATGATCCGTAGCCCCGCAGACCGCCCTCACGATCGGCGAACCGCAACTGAAACGGTACGCGCTGATCCCATCCACCACTGAATTCAGCGTCGATAATCGACGTATGCTTCCTGCTTGGGTGTGCGTACCACGCGGCTCGACCGCTCGCGAGCACGCCGTCGGTAGTGTGCGTATCCATGTCGCGTCGACGCTCACCCATGAATTCGAGTCCGGCAAACGACGAGGGCGTGCCGTGGCCGAAATACAGATCGGTGGACATGAAATAGTCGCGCTCATCCTGATTTGTGAACTTGACTCCACGCCCAATGAGTGTGGCCAGTTGCATGCCGGTCCCCACGTCCTGTGTGCCCTCAACTGCGTCGAACGCGCGCACTGGCATGTACGTCAGTCTTCGAAAGCCGAGCAAGAGGTTGATGCGGCTCGTCCGGTGTTCCGTGTATTTACCGATCAACACCGAGCTGGTGTCTGGTACGATGGCCGAGTCGCGAACGACGACTGGCATGCGGCCCGTGCGTTCACGTTCGCGCGAAAGGGTACCGCCGAGCAGGAAGATTCGACGCGTCTGACCAAACGCAATCACACCGCCGGCGTCTGCATACGCGCGGGTGAACTGAAGAGCAGCTGACTCGATCTTCGGCCGCGTGAAGAACACGTACCCACTGGATGATCCGACCGAAGCCCGCCATGAGGTTCGTTGCAGATCAGTAATGAAGGGGTGAGTTACAAGTGCATCCCAACTACCACCGATTTCGTTGCGCGAACCCTGCAGCGACAGTTGGTACGGACGGCCGAAAAGCTGATATTCAACGACGCGCGCCTTGTATGTGTCGCGATAATAAGGGCTGTTCTGCCATCCGCCCGAAACCGACAACGCGGAGCCGGAAAGATTCTCCTCGCCGAGGCGTACAGCGCGAACCAGGGGCGCCTTCGACGATACGTTACCGCCCAGAATGAGCGAGACTTCATCGAACGTGACTACATCGATGTCCACTCCGCCGCTACTGTCCGGCGAAACGATGATATTGGCGTCGGCGATGAACGGCTGCGCGCGGAGGATGCGCTCCGCCTCACGCAACCTGAAATCGACGCAGGGGTCGCCGATGCGAAATGGTACGAGGCGCGAGACGACGTTTGGGCGCGTGGTCGCGTGAAGGTGCGTGGCCAAGCGCACCAGCCGCATCGTGAACTTGGTCCCGCCAGGTTCGAATGGCGGGTATGTGTGGATATCGATACGATTAATTATCTCACCGTGGCATACCGGTGGTGCAGCCACCCCGCTACTTGCAGTAGCTGCAATAGTCGAAACCTCCCCTTGCCCCCGCGCCGAAGACGCACAGATTGCGAGAAGAGCGCAGGTCCAACCCGTCCTCCGGTTCCAAAGTGGCCTCATCAAGTCCTATTGTAGCAGTTAGCGCGGCGATACGCAGCGACGGAAATGTTGCCTCGGCTCGACTCAGGGCGACCTACCTCACCGCGTTAGAGAACGCACGGCTCGTACCAACCATTGCCGCGGCGTCGTCCAATCCCTCGGCGGCCGGCACCCTCATGGAGCGACTCGACGGTCTGGTGCTGACCGGCGGCGCGGATATCAACCCGGCGCTGTACGGCGAGCGGGCGCACCCCAAACTTGGACAGGTGTCGGATATTCGCGACAGCTGGGAAATCACCCTCGTCCGCGCGGCGCAACTGCAGAATAAGCCAATCCTGGCGATTTGCCGAGGCATCCAGATTCTCAATGTCGCACTGGGTGGCACACTCCTGCAGGATCTTCCGAGTCAGCATCCGAGTGACATCAACCATGACCCTGATCGGCCACGAGATTCCCGAACGCATCCGATCGACCTCGCAACCGAATCACGGCTCGGCCGCGCGCTGGGAGTCGCTCACCTCACGGTGAACTCGGTGCATCATCAGGCGATCGCGCGAGTCGCGCCTGAACTTCGCGTTGTCGCCACGGCGGCAGATGGCGTAATCGAGGGAGTGGAATCGCCAGCCGATTCCGCCTGGTGGTGCGTTGGTGTCCAGTGGCATCCGGAAGAACTGATCGCGACCGAGGAAAACTGCGATCGCGACATATTTGCTGCCTTCGCCCGGGCGCTGCGCGGGAGCTAGCGTTTATCGATCTCGATGACGTGATAGCGCGAGGCCCGATGCTTCAGGGAGCGAAACACCGCGGCGAATATATTCCGGGGTGACTTTGCGATCGCTGCATATCGACGCAGGACGCGCGTGGCGGGGGGGACAGCGGCAGGTCTTCCTGCTGGCGACCGCGCTGCGCGCTGATGGGCGCGAGCCGCTCGTGATTGGCGCGGGCGGATCACCCCTCCTCGAAAGGCTGCAGGGAGCGGGGATCGCGACCGCTTCGGCCCCGATGAGGTCCGACTGGGATCTCAGGTCAGCCAAACGACTGCGCTCCATAATCAGGGCGTGGAAGCCTGACATCGTCCACGCACACGACGCCCGGGCGCACGCGATCGCACTCATCGCACTCGCCGGTGACGTTACGCCCCTGATTGTGACTCGGCGCGTCACATTTCCGCTCAAGTCGGTCAGAGTCAAATACGGTTCGCGAGTCACGCGATTCATCGCGATATCGAATGCAGTTAAAGCAGCGATGACGCGTTCTGGCGTGGATCCACAACGGATCGATGTCGTCCACTCGGGAGTTCCTACTCCGATCGCAAACAGTCCTCGTGACTGGCGCACGGAGCTTGGATGGTCGCGCGATACAGTGCTCGCCGGAGTGGTGGGGGCGATGACCGCAGAAAAGGGAACGGAGGCAATTCGACACATCGCGAGCCGATTGTCCGAGGACGCCGTGGAGCGGACTCGACTGCTCCTGCTAGGCGGAACAGAACGAGGACCGGTACGGTTCGGGCCGATCCGGGCGCATCAGTGCGGCTTCGTGACCGAAATTCACAACGCGATGGCCGGACTCGACCTGCTGTGGCACCCCGCGAGCGAGGAAGGACTTGGAACCGTATTGATCGATGCGCTTGCCCTGAAAGTGCCGCCGATCGCGTTCGACGTTGGTGGCGTGGGCGAGATAGTGGAGAATGAGAAAAACGGACTTCTTGTCCGACTTGGAGACTTCCATGGCTTTGCTGCCGCCCATAACTCGATGCTGGACCCAGTGCGTCGCCATGAACTCGCTGAAGCCGGGCCGAGCCGAGCCGCGGTCTTCAGTGTAGAAGCCATGACCGATGGAGTGGAACGGGTGTACCGGCGCGTACTCACCGCCTAACTTGGGAGTCATGCTTCATATCTGCATTCCGACGTACAACGAAGGCCCGACGGTGGGAGTTCTTCTCTGGCGCATCCGCAAAGTGTTCCAGGAGTATTCTCGCGAGTATGAAGTGATCGTTTATGACGACGGAAGCACTGATGGCACCGCCGCGACACTCGAGCCGTACTGCAAGGTTCTCCCGCTCACGATCCTCCACGGGACGCAGCGGGAAGGGTTTGGCCACGCGTTGAATGCGCTCAGCGAAGACGTATCGCGACGCACCAAGTATCCCCGACGCGATGCGATGGTCGTGATGCAGGCGGATTTCACCGATCAGCCGGAAGCACTGCCGGAGTTGCTCAAACGCTTCGAGGGAGGCGCCGACATTGTAGCGACCGAGCGCGATCGTGGCGGCATGCCGACGCCGGTTCGCAGGCTGGCAACATTTGGGCCGTGGATGGTTCGCCCGTTCGTTGCTGCGAAGGACATTCCTGACCCGTTCGCATCATTCAAGCTGTATCGAATCTCGCTGCTGCGCGACTACTTCAAGTCAGCCGGAGACGTACCGCTTGTTACGTCGGAGGGGTGGGCCGCGAGTCTGGAGATGTTTCTGAAGCTCAAGCCATTTGCACGGAAGACCGAGCAAGTATCAGTCTCGCCGCGATACGATCTGCGTCCACGCGAGAGTCGCGTGCGGCCGTTCGCCGATGCGATGGGTCTTTACCGCGCAGGGCGCGCCTCGCACGGTTGGCGGAAGGAAACAACTTCATGAATGGTGCGCTCGTGAGGGCCGCCATCGGGGTAACGTTCGCTACTGGTTTGATCGCGTCCGCACAGACACCCGCGACAGCGGTGCATGCGTCTGGCGACTCTGTAACATCGGTGGACAGCAAGGACTCTTCGCTGACCGTTCCATTCAGCGTCGGCGAACGGGCCGACTACGATGTGAAGTTCGGCGCACTCAAGGTCGGATCGGCGAGCACCATTGTAAAGGGCATCGAAGACGTCCGCGGCATCTCGGCGTGGCATACCGTGTTTGAAGTGAAGGGTGGCACCTTCTTCTATCGTGTCAACGACGTGTTCGAGAGCTGGATAGATCGCGCGAGCTTTTCGTCACTGCGGTTTTATCAGACTCAGCAGGAAGGATCCAACGAACGGCAGAAGCGTTACGAGATATATCCCGATCGCGGAATGTACACGGAGATGGACAAGAACCCGCCGCGCGATCACCCCGGCGTGAAGAATCCTCTGGACGACGGTTCATTTCTGTTCTTTGTACGCACTCTTCCGCTGGAGGTTGGTCGCACCTACGTGTCGGACCGCTACTTTCGCCCCGAGGTAAATCCGATCCGGATTCGTGTGCTGCGGAAGGAGACTATCGAGGTACCGGCTGGCAAGTTCGATTGCGTAGTGGTGCAGCCAGTCATCAAGACAAAAGGGATATTCTCGGAAAACGGAAACGCTGAAGTCTGGCTTTCCGATGACAGCAGACACATCGTCGTGCAGTTGAAGTCACAACTGTCGTTCGGGTCTATCAACCTTTATCTAAAATCCTACAAGCCAGGCAGCTGACACCACGCTGACGTGGCGTGCGTGCACGGTGCGCGCTTCTCAACGATCGAGACCTTCAGGACCAGGACCCGCGCGTCAGTCCCGCCGCATATGCAGCGGGACTGACGCGACTATAGCAGCAATATGGATCCCCGCTTTCGCGGGGATGACGATTTAATATCTATCGAACGACTTGCGCTGGAACTGGCTTCGAAGCATGGTAGCCGTGTTCGGGCTGATGAGTCGAATCACGAGATACGCGATGCCGCCGACTACGGCGATCTTGATTGCGATACCCAGGACTGCCATGGCGAGCCCAAGAACGATTCCGAGTACGACGCCGCCAACTATGAGCGCTATGCCGAGAAAGAAGATGGTGCGCAGCATTGCTGAATCTCCGTTTAGAGTAGTACTGAGCAGGGACGTTGCGCCCGCGTTCCGGGTTGCCTTGCTACACCACTTCGACACCAGCGGGGCACAATATGGTTGCTGATGTTACTGTGGTCGGTACGGGAATTATAGCGTTGAGCGCAGCTATCGAGCTCGCCGACCGCGGGCTGAGTGTCCGGGTTGTTGGAACGACCCACGCCGGGAACGCGTCATCGGCCGCAGGTGGGATGCTGGCTCCTTCGATCGGCCGAGCGCCCGGTTCGGCGCAGGACTTCATGGTGGCGTCGCGGGACCGGTATCCAGGATTCGTGGCGAGCCTATCGGAGCGAAGCGGAATGCGGATCCCGCTGAACACCGATGGGATTTTCGAGGTGGCATTCTCGAGTTCGCAGGCGGAGTCTCTTCAGCGTTCGATCGATCGTCCGTCCAGATGGGTAATTCCGACCGAACTCGCACTGGAGGAACCTGGGCTGGACGCCGCATTTGGCGCCATTTTTCATCCGCTGGACGGAGCCGTGGAGCCACCGCGGCTGCTCGATGCGCTCAGCTCGGTCGTCGCCTCACATCCTCGAATCTCCACCGCACGGGAAGATTGCTGCGAAGTGCGCGCTACCGAATCCGAATGCACAGTGCTGACGAGCATGGAGAACCGCTTCACCTCCGATTACGTCGTTCTGGCTGCCGGAGCCTGGACGCCGCTCATCATCGGCGCCGGAGTGCCGGCGGAAAGTATCTCACCGATGCGTGGGCAAATGATTGCGTTTGAACGCAGCGCCGTCCGCCATGTCGTCTGCGGCGCTGACGCGTATCTCATACCGCGCAGCGACGGATTTACTGTAGCCGGCGGAACGATGGAGCATGTCGGCTTCGACTCAAGCACCACACCGGCGGGAATCGCGTCGATCCGCGAACGCGCGGCGCGGCTCTGCCCTACCCTCGAGAGCGCCTCAATACGCCTGAGTTGGGCCGGCCTTCGGCCAATCACGCCAGATTTCCTGCCGATCATTGGACCGGATCCGGACCGCTCGCGCGTCATTTACGCGTGCGGTCATTCACGCAACGGCATTTTGCTCGCGCCACTTACTGCGGAGGCAGTCGCTGATATCATCGCGGGCGTTGTGCCCTCCCATGATCTGACTCGATTTCGGCCCGGGCGGCAATAGGGTAGATTTGACATTCTATGGCTGATTCTCTGTACCAGATCATGGGACGCCATAGGGCAGAAGCCCTTCCCGAACGAAAGCCGTCGTGGCTCAAGGTAAGGGCGCCCGGCGGTCCCAACTACACTCGGCTCACGCAGATGATGCGCGAGCTGAATCTCCATACCGTGTGCGAGGAAGCGCATTGCCCGAACATCGGCGAGTGCTGGGAACACGGTACTGCTACTTTCATGATCCTCGGCGACGTCTGTACACGCAACTGCGCATACTGCGCCGTGGCACATGGCAGGCCGGGTTCATACGATCTAGCCGAGCCGGCTCGCGTCGGCGAGGCCGTTGCAGAACTGCAGCTGCGTCATGCGGTGATCACATCGGTGGACCGCGATGATCTGCCGGATTTCGGTGCGTACATCTTCGCAGAGACCATCCGCCAGATAAAGCAGAAGCTGCCGGGTTGTTCTGTCGAGGTTCTGGTCCCGGATTTTCAGGGTAACCGTGACAGTATCGCAACGGTGCTCGAAGCCGGGCCGGATATCTACAATCACAATACCGAAACAGTGCCGCGGCTCTACAAAAAGTGCCGCCCTGGCGGCCGCTATCCGCGTGTCATGGACATCTTCCGGACGGCAAAGGAACTGGCCCCGGATATCCCCACGAAAAGCGGGCTCATTCTGGGGATGGGAGAAACGCTGGAAGAGGTCGTGCTCGTGATGCGGGATTTGCGCGAAGTCGATGTCGACATTCTGACGCTGGGGCAATACTTGCGGCCATCGGATGCACACATCGCGCTGGACCGCTACGTCACTCCAGCAGAGTTCCGCGAGATGTACGACATCGGCATGTCGCTCGGCTTCAGGCATGTCGAATCGAGCCCACTGACTCGAAGCAGCTACCACGCCTGGGAGCAGGTTCAGGCGGCGGGAGTTAACTGAGCTGCGAATCGAACATGTCCGTGTTTCACCCGTGGCTGGATCGACAGCCACGCACCGACGCGCATCGGCGCTGCATCACACTCACAAGCCTGGCGGCCAGCGCGGCGAGCTAGTAAGCGGCCCCAGGTTCCGGTATCACTTGCACGTATAAGGGTCATGGCTAAGAAAAACACATCAAGTCCGGCAAGTCCGGCAGTTCAGGGCGCTGCGGCAGGCTCCAGCGCTCGAGACACTGCAGTTGGATACATGCATTCGATGCTATTGCAGCGTCGATTCGAGGAGAAGGCAGCTGAGGCGTACGCGATTGGAAAGATCGGAGGCTTCTGTCATCTATACATCGGTCAGGAAGCTGTATCGACCGGGACATTGTCAGTTCTGAGGTCCGATGACTATGTGATCACTGCGTACCGGGATCACGGCCTGGCGCTTGTACGTGGGATGACACCGCGTACAGTGATGGCGGAGCTATTCGGCCGCGCTGCGGGATGTTCAGGTGGCAAGGGTGGCTCGATGCACCTGTTCGACAGGAAGTTGAATTTTCTGGGCGGTCATGGAATCGTCGGCGGCCATCTTCCCATTGCCACCGGGGTCGGATTCGCTATCTCATATCGAGGAGGCGACCAGGTTTGCGTCTGTTTCTTTGGCGAGGCCGCAGTGAACATCGGCGCTTTTCATGAAGCGCTCAACATGGCATCGCTCTGGAATCTTCCTGTTGTGTTCATCATCGAGAACAACCGGTATGGGATGGGAACAGCGATTGGCCGTTCGACTGCGCAGCAGGATGTGGTCAAGCGTGCCGCTGCATACGCGATGATCGGTACGTCGATCGATGGTCAGGATGTGTATGGCGTTCACGACGAGATGGCTGCCGCGGTGGAGCGTGCACGCAAGGAGCATCGCCCGACACTCGTTGAAGTTCGTACCACGCGCTTCATGGGACACTCGATGTCGGACGCGGCAAGCGGGACGTATCGCTCCAAGCAAGAGCTGGACGAGAGCATGCAACGCGACCCGATTCAACTTCTCAAGAAGAAAATGCTCGCCGACGGCTCGTTGACCGAGGAACACTTCGCGAAGCTGGACGAAGAGGCGAAGGTAGCAGCACAGGATGCGTGGGACTTTGCTGACGCCGCTCCAGAGCCAGCTCCAGAGGAACTTTTCGCGCACGTGTTGAGTGACGGACCGACCGCTGACACTGCAGGATACGTGGAGGCGGGCCGATGACCGTCATGACATACCGCGATGCGCTGAACCAGGCGCTGCGAGAGGAGTTGAAGCGTGACGACTCCGTCTTTCTGATGGGCGAGGAAGTCGCCGAATACGATGGCGCTTACAAGGTGTCACGCGGACTGCTTGATGAATTCGGGCCGAAGCGTATTGTCGATACTCCCATTACCGAGCTTGGATTCGCAGGTGTTGGAGTTGGTGCCGCAATGGTGGGACTGCGTCCGATCATCGAGTTCATGACGTGGAATTTCGCGCTTCTTGCACTCGACCAGGTGGTGAACGCTGCGGCGAAGATGTCGTACATGTCCAACGGTCAGTTTCCAATGCCGATGGTCTTCCGCGGTCCGAACGGGGCGGCGTTGCAACTCGGCGCGCAGCATTCGCAGGCGTGGGAAAGCTGGCTTGCGCACATCCCTGGGCTCAAGGTGGTGACACCAGGAACACCGGCCGATGCAAAGGGCCTCCTCAAGGCTGCGATCCGGGACAACAATCCGGTAATCGTGCTGGAGGGTGAGATGTTGTACAACACGAAGGGCGAGGTTGATGAAAACCCTGACCTCATCGTGCCAATTGGAAAGGCGGAGCTGAAGCGCGAAGGCGATCACTGCACGATCGTCACATTTGGCAAGATGGTGCTGGTTGCACTCCAGGCTGCAGACCAACTCGCCAAGCAGGGAGTGAACGTGGACGTGGTCGATCTTCGGACTGTTCGTCCGATGGATGTTGATGCGATTGCAAATTCGGTGGCGAAGACGAATCGCGCTGTTGTCGTGGAGGAAGGGTGGGAAGTTTGCGGCATCGGCGCGCAGGTTGTCGACTACATACAGCGAGAATGCTTCGACGATCTCGACGCTCCGGTAGTACGAGTGCATCAGGCTGATGTACCGATGCCTTATGCCAAGAACCTCGAAAAGCTTGCCAAGCCGGACGCTGCCAAGGTTATCGCCGCGGTGAAGCGCGTCATGTACCTCGGAGACTAGACGATCATGGCGACGAAAGTATTGATGGAAGCGCTGTCACCCACGATGGAGGAAGGACGCCTCGTGAAGTGGCTGAAGAACGAAGGCGATCAGGTGAAGACCGGTGACGTTCTCGCCGAGGTTGAGACCGACAAAGCGGTGATGGAGCTGGTCGCGCGCGGAGACGGCGTATTGCGCAAGCGACTTGCGAGTGAAGGTGATTCCTCAGCCGTCGGCACGTTACTCGGCGTCGTAGCAGCTCCGGACGAAGACATCTCTGCACTTCTCAACGCAGCGGGTCCAAAGCCGGTTGCATCTGATACGACGGCACAGCCAGTCGGTAAGCCAGCTGACGCGGGTGATGTGATCGCGAAAGCGAAGGAGTTCGAAGGTGTAACTTCGATCCCTTACGCGTCGCCGCAATCGCAGGGAGAGGCATCCACACCGCCGCAGGAGCGTGAGCGACGCGGCGGTCAGCGGATCGACTCTTCCGCACACACCGGCACTCGCGGCGCAACTGCGTCGTCAGATCGGCCGAGGTCTTCACCGCTCGCTCGCCGGCTTGCGTCGGAGCGAGGTGTGGATCTCGCATCCGTCCGTGGCTCCGGCCCCGGCGGCCGCATCGTCAAGCGCGATATCGAACAGGCACCGGCGGCTGCGGCGTCTTCGCACGCAGCCGGAGCACGTCCGGCGCGCGTCGGCGATTACCAGGACATTCCGCTCACGCTGATGCGGAAGACAATTGCGCGACGGTTGGCTGAATCGATTGGCCCGATTCCAACTTTCTATCTGACTGCTGAATTCGACATGACTCGCGTCGCCGAGCTGCGCGCGGCGATGATCGCACAGGGCGCGGAGTTCAAGGTGTCGTTCAATGACATCCTGATCAAGGCGACGGCGACGGCGCTCGCACAGCACCCGGAAGTGAACGCGCACTGGACCGGCGATGCCATTCGCCAGTTCAACCGTGTTCACATCGGCATGGCCGTCGCAGTAGAAGACGGCCTCATTACACCAGTCATCTTCGACGCAAACGAAAAGGGCCTGGCGGACATCGCGGCGGAAGCGAAGGAGCTTGCTGGGCGCGGTCGCGAACGCAAACTCAAGCCCGAAGAGTACACGGGCTCAACGTTCTCCATCTCGAACCTCGGGATGTTCGGGATCGATCAGTTCACTGCGATCATCAACCCACCAGAAGCGGGAATCCTCGCGATTGGTGCAGTTGAGGACAAGGCAGTAATCGTAGACGGAGCAGTAGTCGTTCGCAAGCGCCTTCGCGTAACAATGAGCTGCGATCACCGGGTGATCGACGGAGCGACCGGCGCGCGGTTCCTCCAGACACTCCGTCGCATGATCGAAAACCCGTTGATGCTCGTATTTTAATGAGCGAGTTGACTGTCGTTATCACGCATCAAAACGTGTTGCTTCAGGCACCGCGACGCGCACTCTGACCTTATCTGGGAACTTCCATGTCTTCTTTTGATGTGATCTTCATTGGCGGCGGTCCCGCCGGCTATGTCGGCGCCATTCGATGCGCGCAGCTCGGCATGTCTGTCGCCGTCGTGGAGCGCGAGGGCCTGGGTGGGACATGCGTGCTCTGGGGCTGCATACCTGCGAAAGCGCTGCTTGAGTCCGCGTACATCGCGGAGAAGGTCAGGAAGGGCGCAGAGTTCGGAGTGACTGCTGGCGAGGTCAAGCTTGACTACGGTGTCGCAGTCAAACGGTCGCGCGGCGTGAGCACTCAGAACTCCAAGGGAGTCGAATTCCTGTTCAAGAAGAACAAGATCACCTGGCTCAAGGGTGATGGAAGGATTACGTCGAAGAACTCGGTGACGGTCAAGTCCGCTGATGGAAAGGAAGAGAAGCACGACGCCCGCAAGGCCGTCTGCATCGCGACCGGCTCGCGTGTGAAGGGGCTTCCTCAGGTTGGTCTTGAACTAAACAAGACGACGGTTCTATCATCCGACGAGGCGCTCATTCTTGAAAAGGCGCCGAAGACGATGGCGATCGTCGGCGCTGGTGCGGTCGGTTGTGAATTTGCGGATGTCTTCGCCGCGTTTGGCACGCAGGTGACGATCATAGAGGTTGCGAAGCAGCTGCTGCCACTCGAGGACGATGACGTCGGCGCGGAGCTTGCGCGCTCGTTCAAGAAGCGCGGCATCACGCTGATAACCAATGCGAAGCTGGGTGACGTGAAGATTGGGAAGAGCTCGGTCAAATTCATTGTGGATGTCGCCGGCGCGAAACAGGATATCGAAGTCGAGAAAGTGCTGGTGGCAGCGGGCCGCGCCCCAAACATTCAGGATATCGGCGCCAAGGAGCTCGGCGTGGCGCTCACTGAACGCGGCTTCATCAAGATAAACGAGCGAATGGAAACATCAGTGAAAGGCGTGTTCGCGATCGGCGATGTGGCAGGCCCGCCCATGCTCGCACACAAGGGCGAGCGCGAAGGGATTGTATTCGCCGAGTATCTCGCAGGTCAGCCGCACGTACATAACGTGAACTACGGTAACATTCCGAACGCCACGTACTGTCATCCTGAGGTCGCGTCTATCGGCAAGACGGAGCGCGAGCTCAAGGAAAAGAAGATCGAGTACAAGGTTGGCAAGTTTCCCTTCTCCGCGAATGGCCGCGCGCGCACTTCGGGCGAGACAGAGGGTTTCGTGAAGATCCTGTCGGATCCCAAGTACGGCGAGATACTCGGCGCACATATCATCGGGTCGCACGCAACGGAGATCATTCACGAGCTCGCTGTCGCACGGGAGAATGAATTCACGGTTGAGGAAGTCGAGCTCGCGATTCACGCGCATCCAACTCTTTCAGAAGCAATTTCCGAAGCGACACTTGATTCGCTCGGCAAGATGATACACGCGTAGCAATGGCAGAAAGGGAGTTGCTGGTGCTGAACCTCGGCGAGCGATCGTACGCCGAGGTGCTTGCGTTTCAGCGGGATGCGGCTGCGCGGCGGATTTCCGGAGAAATCGATCAGGATTTGCTCGTGCTTGTGGAACACCCGCCTGTTGTAACGCTTGGTCGGAAGAAGGCTGATAACAAGCTTCCGGTGACGGAGGATTATCTGCGTTCGCGCGGGATAGAGCTGTTCGAAGTGGAGCGCGGTGGAGGCGTGACATTTCACGGGCCTGGGCAACTGGTCGGCTATCCGATTTTCGATCTCCAGCGGCACAAGCTCGATCTCCACTGGTATCTCCGTCAGGTGGAAGAGGCCTTGATTCGAACGCTCGCGGTGTACGACATCGCGGCCGAGCGGAACGTCGGATTTACGGGAGTCTGGACCGGCGGACGGAAGATCGCGTCGATCGGCGTTCATGCACGTAGTTGGGTAACGTGGCACGGGTTTGCTCTTAACGTGACGACTGATTTGTCGTATTTCAACATCATGACTCCGTGCGGCATCGATGGCGTGGTGATGACGTCGGTAAGTCGTGAGAAGCCTGAGGCTGATGTGACGATGCAGACCGTCGCGGATGAGACGGCGCGGCAGTTCGCGGAGCTGTTTGGGCTGACGCCGAGGGTCGTGGGAGAGGTTTAGTTAAAGGTGGGTCATCCCGCCGAAGCGAAGAGAAGTCATCCCGCCGAAGCGGAGAGAAGTCATCCCGCCGAAGCGAAGAGAAGTCATCCCGCCGAAGGTCGGGATCCATGGACGACGCAACAATCGCATACCAAAGGTGGTGCGGCGCAACCGAGGCCCGACATTCACGCGAATACCGG
>Ga0209483_1000106_pt1 | contig 81984 bp, 82 predicted proteins | sample NGEPerA_FD_184508 | JGI IMG/M metagenome (GOLD analysis project Ga0209483, IMG submission 184508) | Arctic peat soil microbial communities from the Barrow Environmental Observatory site, Barrow, Alaska, USA - NGEE PermafrostL2-A... | ecosystem: Environmental > Terrestrial > Soil > Wetlands >... | reverse complement strand
TCCAGGAGCTACCTCAACGACTTCGGGCTCCCAGCCCCACTCGAGCATCTTTGCTATTACCAGGTCGGCGGCTTCGCGCTCATTACTCACACCGGGCTCGTCAACGCTTCGGATCCGGACGAGCTGAGCGGTGAACGACACGACGTCGGCAACGTCGATCGACCAGTCATGACGGGAGGTTTCCGACGATACGCGCGCCTCTCCACTTAGTGAGGTGCCCATGCTCACCTCTTCCGCACTTTGATCATGTCGAACATCATCTGTCATAGCTGGATTCTCCTTCATATCTATTGACTAAGAGTGCGTTTCATCGCACGGCCGATTCGTTCTGGATTAGGAAAGTACGCCCACTCTTGTGCGTGTGGGTACGGGGTGTCATATCCCGCCACACGTTCGACCGGCGCGTGAAGCGAGTAGAAGGCGCGCGCTTGCACCAATGCGCACAGTTCGGCGCCGAACCCGGAGGTCAGCGTCGCTTCGTGCACCACCACGCATCGACCCGTTTTTTCGACGGAGGAGATGATGGTCTCTAGATCGAGAGGAATAAGAGTTCGAAGGTCTATGACCTCGGCGTCGATACTGAATTCCGCTGCCGCCGCCAGGGCTACGTGCACCATGGTTCCGTAGGTGAGCACCGTCACCGCCGAGCCAGTGCGACGTATCGCGGCGAGTCCCAGCGGTACCGTGTAGTGGCCACCGGGCACGTCGCTCAGTTCGTGCTTCTTCCACGATACCGACGGCCGATCGTGATGACCGTCAAAAGGTCCGTTGTAGATTCGCTTGGGTTCAAGAAAGATGACTGGATCGTCGTCCTCGATCGCCGCAATGAGGAGACCTTTCGCGTCGTAGGGATTCGATGGGATGACGGTCTTCAATCCGGCGACGTGAGTGAAGAGGGCCTCGGGGCTCTGAGAGTGAGTCTCCCCACCAAAGATCCCTCCGCCAACGGGCATCCGAATCGTGAGGGGTGCCGTGAAGTCACCGGCGGACCGATGACGAAGTCGGGCCACCTCCGACACGATTTGGTCATACGCCGGATACATGTAGTCCGAGAACTGAATCTCGACGCAGGGTCGTAGGCCATTGGCTGCCATGCCCACCGCCGCGCCCACGATCCCTGACTCATTGATCGGCGCATCGAAACACCGGTGTTGACCGAATCGCTTCTGAAGACCCTGCGTACACCGGAAGACCCCGCCGAAGAACCCCACGTCCTGGCCAAAGACGACGACGGAGTCGTCGGCCTCCATCGTGACGGTGTGGGCGTCTCGAATCGCCTCGACCATCGTCATCGATGTCACGCTCAGTACCCCGCTTCGTCGCGTTGACGTCGTAGGTGCTCGGGCACTTCTCGATACACGTCCTCAAAGATCTCCCACGGAGAAGGTGCCGATCCACTCAACAGAGTGCCGTACGATTCGGCCTTGGCCTGAGCAGAGCTCACCTCTTCAGCCACTTCCGATTCCAGAGCGAGGTGCTGGGACTCCGTCCATGAGTCGACACGAATCAAGTGGCGCTTGAGACGTTCGATTGGATCACCCAACGGCCACGCGGACGCGTCATCCTTGGGCCGATAGCCCGAGGGATCGTCAGAAGAGGAATGTGCGGCCTTGCGATAGGTCACCCATTCGATGAGCGTGGGACCCAGGTTCAATCGAGCCCGTTCTATCGCCCATTGAGCAGCGGCGAGCGACGCGAGAAAATCATTCCCATCCACTCGCAGCGCCGGGATACCAAAGCCCTGGCCGCGCGATGCAAACGTCGGCGCTTTACCTCGAGCGACCACCTGATTCGTGGAGATTGCCCACTGATTATTGACGATGTTAAGTATGACCGGCGGATTGTACGTCGAGGCCATCACCAAGGCGGCATGGAAATCAGATTCTGCGGTCGCGCCATCACCGATCCACGCGGCCGTCACCGCTGTTTCGCCCCTTATCGCCGAAGCCATCGCCCAGCCCACGGCCTGGACGTATTGCGTGGCCAGGTTGCCAGAAATAGAGAAAAAACCGTAATCGCGAGACGAATAAAAGACTGGCATCTGTCGACCGTGCAGCGGATCGTGCGTATTTGAGTAGACCTGAGAGAACATCAATTCGATCGGGTAACCGGCAGCAATCAGCAGTCCTTGCTGGCGGTACGTCGGAAAATTCATGTCGCCAGCGCAAAGTGCGGCCCGAAACGCGCACGCGACCGCCTCTTCACCCGTGCACTGCATATAGAAAGAGGTCTTACCCTGTCGCTGCGCCATCAACATCAGTCGATCGAACTCACGGGTCAGGAGCATGTGACGCATGCCAGCGCGCAGTTGCGACAAACTGATCTCCGGTCGCCAGGGTCCTAACGCCTCGCCATCATCGTCGAGCACACGAATCAGTCCCGTCGCGAGATCGGACATGGTTTCGGCACGACTCGTCACATCCGGTCGACGAGTTTCTCCCGCGGAGGGAAAACTAAGAGTGCCAAAGTCGGGCACGTCACCAGGACGCGTGACCGGCATGGGAATTCGTAACGAGAGCGACCCATTCGGCGTACCGCTTACCTTCACCCCATCCAACGCCATGGCCATTGACGCGCCTTCCCGTCGCTTCGCCCACCGGAGGAGAAGTCCGGCGACCGCCACAACATTGTTATATTGGATACATGATACACCGGTAGCCCAAATCGTTTCGTGGCTTCTTCTCTGCCCACCTCGATAGTGAGCCACGCAATACCGAACAGTTCGACATTGGGAACTCAAGAAAGGGCGACGTGACGAAGGATTCATATGAAGGCTGGAACGAGGCCTACAAGGAATCGCGCCTTCGCGACTTGCCCTTCGAAACGATGTCCGGCATCCCGCTGGATCCGGTGTACGGACCGAGCGACGGCGAGTTCCCGGGAGTCTTCCCTTACAAACGCGGACCACACGCCTCCATGTACCGCTCCAAACTTTGGACGATGAGAATGTTCGCTGGTTTCGGGACGGCGACCGACACGAACGAGCGATTCAAGGAGATCATCCGTTCGGGCGGTGATGGACTGTCGACGGCCTTCGACATGCCCACCCTGCTGGGTCTGGACTCGGACGACCCGCGGTCGCTCGGCGAGGTGGGTCGCTGCGGAGTCGCGGTGGACTCGCTGGCCGACATGCGCGACCTGTTTGCCGACATCGATCTCGGGTCAATTACCACCTCCATGACGATCAACTCACCGGCGGCCGTAATTTTCGCCATGTTCATCGCGCAAGCTGAAGAGTCCGGCGTCGCGCGATCTCGACTGGGTGGAACGCTACAAAATGACATTCTCAAGGAGTACCAGGCACAAAAAGAGTTCGTCTTCCCGCCACGTCAGTCGATGCGCCTGGTGCGCGACACGATTGCCTTCACGGCGGCGTCAATGCCTCGATGGAATTCGATTTCTATTTCGGGCTACCACATCCGTGAAGCGGGCTCCACCGCCGTCGAAGAGCTGGCCTTCACGCTCGCGAATGGTTTCGCGTACGTCGAACTGGCGCGTGAAGCTGGTCTGGACGTCGACGCCGTCGCCCCGAGGCTGTCATTCTTCTTCAACGCCCACATTGACTTCTTCGAGGAGATCGCGAAGTATCGCGCGGCTCGTCAGCTTTGGGCGAAGTGGATGCGCGATCACTATCACGCGAAGAACGCGCGCTCGCTTCAATTGCGTTTTCACACCCAGACGGCAGGCGTGTCGCTCACTGCGCAACAGCCCGAAGTAAACATTGTTCGCACGACCATTGAAGCCCTCGCGGGGGTGCTTGGCGGCACGCAGTCACTACATACGAACTCAATGGACGAAGCGTTGGCGTTACCGACAGAAAAGGCCGCGCGCATCGCCCTACGCACGCAACAAGTGCTCGCCTACGAAACGAACGTGACCCACGTGGCGGACCCCCTCGGCGGTTCCTACTTCGTCGAAGCACTCACCAGCGAGATGCAACGTCAGGCCGAGTTAGTCTTCACCGAGATTATGGAGATGGGCAACGGTTCCATGCTCGACGGATGCATCAATGGCATTGAAGAGAACTGGTTCCAGGGCCGGATCGCTGACTCGTCCTACGAATTAGAGCGGAACTTCAACAAAGGCGAGCGCGTGGTCGTTGGCGTCAACCGCTTTCTTGAAGGTAACGACGACGCCGATCTTGAGATACTTAACATTTCAATCGCCGACGAAAAAAAACAGCTCGAGCGCCTCGAACAAGTACGTCGTCGGCGAAACGATGACGCCGTACGCCGGTGCCTACGTGACCTCGCGTCCCAGGCCGCAGACCCTGAGGTGAACTTAATTCCGGCTCTCATTGAAGCCTCCCGGAACGAAGTGACCGTAGGAGAAATGATGAACACGATGGCCGGTGTCTTCGGTCGCCACGTCGAGCACGCGTCGATATGAGCCTTCGCGTGCTCGTAGCCAAAGTGGGGCTCGACGGACACGACCGGGGCATCAAGGTGGTGGCTCGACTCCTTCGCGACGCGGGGATGGAAGTTGTGTACACGGGTCTGTTCCAGACGCCCGAGACCGTAGCGATCGCTGCGATTCAAGAAGATGTCGACGTCATAGGTCTTTCCATGTTGTCCGGCGCGCATCTCACTTTGGTGCCACTGGTCGTGGAAGCGCTGCGTGCTCGCGGAAGCGACATACCCGTAGTGGTCGGTGGCATCGTCCCATCGAAGGATATTGAAATTTTGATGAATGCGGGTGTGGCTGGCGTCATGGGTCCCGGCGCCAGTGGCGAATCGGTCGTGACCACTATCACTGAAGCTACTGCTCATCAGAAGTCTCGAACGGCTCAGAGCGATTCACGGTGACACGTAACTGAGCCATCGAAGGGCACGATGCACGTCTTTCTCTCCTTCAATCGCAGCCCACTGGCAACGAGTCGGCTGGAGGCTCGTCATACATCGACAATCTCCAACATCAAGGTCCGACGTAGTAGCGATCGGTGACCAAGAGCGCCTGGTCGAGAATCTCAAGCCCTGACGTGATCTCGTCAACGCTGACCGTGCACGGCGGCACGACGTGCGTTCGGTTGAAGTGAACGAATGGCCACAGCCCCAACTTTTTGCAAGCGTCGGCGAATTCGTTCATTGGCGCTGCATCGACACCAGAGGCATTGAACGGAACAAGGGGCGCTCTCGTAGCGCGATCGCGAACCAGTTCCAGCGCCCAAAACACTCCGAGGCCGCGGACGTCGCCCACCGAGGGGTGACGATCCGCGAGTCTTGCCAAACCGGGTCCAATGACATCGCTACCAATTGACCTGGCGTGCTCGATGATGCCCTCATCACGAAAAATGTTGATGGAGGCGACCGCTGACGCGCAGGCCAACGGGTGTCCCGAGTACGTCAGGCCCCCGGGATAGGGTCGCTCTGCGAAGGTCGCCGCAATCTCGTCAGAGATGATCACACCACCAAGCGGGACGTAACCCGAGTTCACGCCTTTGGCGAACGTAATTAAGTCAGGTACGACACCCCAGTGGTCGATCGCGAACCATTCTCCGCATCGACCGAATCCAGCCATGACCTCGTCGGCGATCATGACGATGCCAAACTCGTCACAAAGATCACGCACGCCGCTCAAGTATCCATCGGGCGGTACAAGGATTCCGTTAGTGCCGACGACGGGCTCGATCAAGATTGCGGCAACCGTGCGGGAGCCCTCGAAGACGATCATGTCGCGGAGATGCTCGAGAGCGCGCGCGCACTCCTGCGCGTCGCTTTCGGAGTGGAACGACGATCGATACGCGTAGGGGCCCCAGAAGTGCACGACGCCCGGCGAGCCAGGCTCCGACGGCCAACGACGGGGATCACCGGTCGCTGCGATCGCCCCAGCCGTTGCTCCGTGGTAGCTGCGATAGGCGGAGAAAACCTTCTGTCGACCCGTGTGAAGGCGGGCCATCCGCAACGCGTTCTCGATGGCCTCCGCGCCACCGTTGGTGAAGAAAATCTTGTTGAGATTTTCTGGCGCGACCTCGGCGATCAACCGCGCCGCTTCGCTACGCGCGTCATTGGCGAACGCCGGCTGAATCGTGCACAATCGCCCAGCCTGCTCGGCGATTGCCTCGACCAGTCTGGGGTGTTGGTGGCCAATATTGACGTTTACCAGTTGCGACGCAAAGTCCAAGTAGCGACGACCCTGGTAGTCGGTGAAATATGAACCGCTCGCCGAAGCCACGGGCAGTGGGTCGATCAGCTCCTGTGCGGACCATGAATGAAAAACGTGGTCATGATCGTAGCGGCGAACAAGTTCCTCACCCAGGTGGCTCGAAAGCAGGCTGGAAGTCACGGCGTCGGTCATGTGTGCCTATCTTGTTTGGGGAAAACCGAGGTCAACCGTGGACGTCGTCGGATCGGGCCAGCGCGACGTAACGACCTTTCCTCGGGTGTAGAAGTTGATGCCTTCGGGGCCGTACATGTGGCTGTCCCCGAAGAGGGAAGCCTTCCAACCGCCGAACGAGTAGTACGCAACCGGCACGGGAATCGGAACATTGATGCCGAGCATGCCGACCTCGACCTCCATCTGGAACTGACGAGCTGCGCCACCGTCACGGGTGAAGATCGCAGCCCCGTTGGCGAATTGATTGCTGTTGATCAGCGCAATGGCATCGTCGAATGAATCACAGCGCACCACCGACAGCACCGGGCCGAATATCTCGTCGCGATAGACGGTCATGTCGGGTGTTACCGAATCGATCAACGTTGCACCGAGGAAGAAGCCCTTCGCCGGGACGTCAGTCGTACGCCCATCGACCACAATCCGTGCCCCCGCCTCAGCGCCGGCTTCAACATAGGTAGCAACTCGATCGCGATGTTCGGCGGTGATCAGCGGACCCATATCGGTCGTCGAAGCGGCACCGTTTCCAATGACCAAGCGGGGAATGCGTTCGGCGATCGCTTCGACGAGTCGGTCGGCGATATCTCCGACCGCGACGACCACCGAAATCGCCATGCAGCGTTCTCCCGCGGCACCATAACCCGCGGAAACTGCGGCGTCAGCGGCCATATCGACGTCGGCGTCAGGCAGGACGACCATATGATTCTTCGCGCCTCCAAGCGCTTGAATTCTCTTACCGGCCGCGGTGCCCGATTCATAGATGTACTTCGCGATCGGCGTCGATCCAACGAAGCTCAATGCCGATACCTCTGGGTGAGCGATGAGGGCCTCAACTGCGATCCTGTCACCCTGGAGCACCGTGAAGACGCCGTCAGGCAAGCCGGCGTCTTTCCACAGCTGCGCTAGGAAAAGTGACGCGGAGGGATCCTTCTCGCTCGGTTTGAGAATGAACGCGTTCCCGCACGCGACGGCATTGGCGCACATCCACAGGGGCACCATTACGGGAAAGTTGAAGGGGGTCACGCCGGCGACGACACCGAGCGGTTGGCGGATGGAGTAGACGTCCACGCCGGTTGACACTTGTTCCGAATACCCACCCTTCATGAGTTGAGGGACAGCAGTCGCGAACTCCACGTTCTCAAGACCACGCGCGACCTCGCCGGCGGCGTCCAACAACACCTTGCCGTGCTCTTCGGTGACGATGGCAGAGAGCTCCGCAGTTCTCGATTGAAGCAGCTCTCGAAAGGCGAAGAGCACGGCCGCCCTTCTCGAAAGCGTCGCCATCCTCCACTGCTTCGCCGCGGCCGATGCTGACCGCACGGCGTGGTCGACCTCGTCAATCGACGCCAGATCCACCAGAGCCGTGATTTCTCCCGTCGCCGGATTGTGCACGGGCGACGTTCGACCGGACGATCCAACAACCGACTCGCCATCTATCCAATGGCCAATGTGATTAGTCATGCTCGCGATACTACATATGGTCAGAACAACATACAATAGTATCTTTGTATGGTTACAAAGATAATCAACTTGATCGACGAGCACCTCAGCGAACGAACTAGTAAAGGGCTCGCCCAAGCCATCGGTGAGGCAATCGGCGATGGATCAATCAGTGAGGGGTTGAAGTTGCCCGCCATTCGCGTCGTCGCCGACGAACTCGGTCTGTCGCCGAGCACCGTGAGCACGGCGTGGAGGATTCTCTCCCAGGCGGGAACTATTCGTACCGCTGGGCGCCACGGCACGGTGGTAATGACGAGGGGCGGGCCGGGCCCCGCTCGCTATCGTCGAGCCCTCGAGAAATCAATTTCTTACGGACTTGATCTTTCAACGGGCGTGCCAGATGCGACGCTTCTTCCCAGTCTGATCCCCGCACTCAAAAATCTGCACCGGGCAAGCACGACGGGAAGTTACTTGGACGATCCAACTATTCCCGGGCTCGCCGAGGTACTAGGTCATGAATGGCCCTACAAGGTTGAACAGTTCACGATTGTGGACGGCGCCATGGATGCGCTGAATCAAGTAACGGCGCAGTTGCTTCGATTTGGAGACGTTGCACTCGTCGAGAATCCGACCTTCCCGCCGTTGCTCGATCTCCTCGACGCTGTCGGCGTGCGCACTATTGGCGTCAACATCGACGGCGCCGGACTGATTCCAAGTGAGCTCAAAGAAGCTCTTGCGCACCGCCCGAAGGCGCTTTTTCTTCAGCCCCGGGCGCACAACCCGTCGGGGGCTTCGCTCACTCCTCGAAGGGCCCGCGAGCTCGTCGGGCTTTTAAAGTCCAGTCCTGTCGTCATCATTGAGGACGACTCCGCGGGAGCCATTGCGACGACACCCGCGATCAGTCTCGGAGCATGGCTACCGAATCAAACCGTGCATATCCGAAGCTTTTCGAAGTCGCACGGACCCGATCTGCGCATAGCGGCAATGAGCGGGCCGACCTTGGTGATGGAGGGCATCCGGGAGCGGCGCCTCCTCGGACAAGGATGGACGAGTCGACTGCTCCAAGGGGTGCTACTTAGCCTGCTCACACGAGATGAGTCCAAGGCTCAGGTCGAACGCGCGCGAGTCGCCTATGCGCGCCGCCGTTTAATGATCACGTCGGAACTCAAGCGCCGCGGTGTTGCCATCGAAAGCGGCGACGGGTTAAATCTTTGGCTACCCGTACAAGACGAAACGTCCGCGATGGTCTTTCTCGTTAGTCGCGGCATCGGGGCAGCGGTCGGCAGTCCCTTCATGTCCAAGCACGACACGACGTCGCACCTTCGTTTAACCGTTGGTCTCATCACGGACGACTTCGTAAGGCTGGCATCAGAGTTCGCGGACGCGTCAAACGCCTTTTCAGTGGTCGGACCGCGCTGACTCGTCGACCAACGCCACCCCGGGTTCACGGCACTCCTGTGTAGCAGAAGTACTGAGCACGTGGGCATAGAGAATCTCGTGAGCACGTAGTGCGAGCCAAAGGATCGAGATGTCTTCGGTCTCGGAGAGGGCACGTCCGGAGATCTGTTCCACTCGTCGCATCCGGTAAATGACGGTTTGTCGGTGTACGTGAAGAATGTCGGCGCAACGTTGCCACGACCGCTGCGTCGCGAAGAAGGCGGACAGTGAGGGCACGAGATCGGTGCCGTTCGCATCGTCGTACTCAATGAGCGGACCAAGTACTCGACTGATAAGTGCGTGCGCTTCCTCCTGACTATGGAGCGCGGGCAGCGGCGACGCGTCCTCATATCTCATAGTCGGCGGCCCCGAGTTCGCACTGGCGATTGCCCAGAGCGCCTCACTGGCAGCGACAGACATTCGCGCAGGATCCTCGAGTGGGTTGCTCACCCCGACTAAGCATCCTTGACCAAGGCGTTCGAGTACCAGGTTCATCGCCAACGAGGCACCGCCTTGGGGAGCATCGGCGCCATCTTCGAGCAAGAGGAGCAGCACTTGTTCTCGACGCAGTAGCAAACGCGCGATATCCCGTCGGCGCAAACCTATGTGCACGTGTCGCTCGAGGTTAATGTCGGCGCCCCAAATGGCCAGCAGTCGACACGAGGGCGCCAACAGTCCGTGTTGGTGAAGCTGAGCAACACCGGATGCGAAATCGAGACGTCGCTCAACGAGATTGGAGAGAAGTTCAGTTCCAAGCTGTCGCTGATTCTCACTTCGAAGTGAAGCGGGAGCGACCCCCACCGCCGCAGCGGCGGCTACGTGTTGAAGAAGCTCGAGGTCGTGAGGCTACTGACTGCCAAAGCAGGCGACGAGGAACTGGGCTCTTCGTAAGGAACCTCGACTAAAACAACCCTTCTTCTCCCTGGACCTACGAAGCGGAGTGCTCCGGGAAACGACCCGTGCACAGTCTCGATCTCGTCAAAGAAGCGATTACGTAAAGCGCTGGAAAGTGGCGCCGTCCCTGCAAAGAACTCGATGCACCTGAGAGCAGCGAGTTTACGACTTTTATCGCGGAGGATTTGACATGAGGCAACAGGGCTCGCGGCGGCCAAGGAGTCAGGGTACGGTGGATACAAGGCCTCTCAATAGGCTCGAATGGTCCGAGCACCGCTGCCAAGAACAACTTTGCGTTCCGTTGGTGCCGACCTCCCGCGAATGATTGAGTCTAACTTTTGCCCAGCGAACTGACTGCTGCGTGGATGAACGCGCTGCGTCTCGGTGAACCGAGATGCGACGAGTCGGCTGCCGCCGCGGCCTCATCGTGACTCATATACGGCATCCGCGGGATTGCTCCGAGGAGGACGACAACAACTTTCTCGGTGGGGTTGATGTAGATCCACTGGCCGTAACTTCCTAGGGCTTCGTAACTGGAATCCCAGTTTATCCACCACAAGTAGCCGTATCCTGCGTGCCCGGCCGTCGCAGCGGTCTTAAGCCCGCGGATACCCTCAAAATTAAAGGAGAAGTCCGGTGCGAGCGGCGACGTTGCCTCGCTCACCCAGCCCTCGGGTAAAATTCGTTGTCCGTCAACAACGCCGTCGCGGAGCATGAAAAGTCCCCAGCGAGCATAATCGCGTAAACTTGCTCCGCAGCAACTCCCGACGATTTCGTTGCCATCGTTGCCATCGAGGATGAAGAAACCGTCCTCCTCCATACCCATCGGTTTCCAGATCTTCTCGGAGCAGTAATCGGAAACGGTTCGTCCGGTGACAGTGCTGATGATCAGCCCGAGAAGGAAAGTATCACCGGTGTTGTAGTAGTACTGGGTTCCCGGCGGTACTGCCAAGGGGCGAGTCTTGAGGTATTCGGTTATCCGGCCTGTGGTGCGAGCAGCGATGACCTTGATGTAGTTCTCGGCGACGTCGGAATGAAGATCATCAGTATTCTCCGACCACTCGATGCCCGATGACATGGTCAGAAGATGTCTGATCGTCACCTCCTGGTAGGCGGTTCCGACGAATTCATCGAGGTAGCGAGTGACCGGGTCATCCACGCTCGCGATTAGGCCGTCGTTGATAGCAGCTCCTATTAGGCAGGAGGTCAAGGACTTAACCATCGACGAAGACTGCCAGCGCCGATCGGCGGCTAGGCCCATCGCGTAACGCTCCAGCATGATTGTTTCGTCCTTGACGACAAGAAGACCGCTCAAGTGTTCATCCCTCATCAGGTCTTCAATTCCCCACTGCTGACCATTGTGCTCGTAGGTGACGTCCAGTTCGATCACGCTTCGGGCAAGTGGCTTCGGCATGCCGTGCTCAATAGTTCGGGTAGCGAATATCCTGTCCCAGTTGAGGAAACCTTCGGCTTGGATATTCGGTGACCACAACAAGAAGTCGCCTCCGAGTAGGCGTGCCAGAAACTCTTCGTTCGTTTCGCGACCTGCACGTTTCGTCATTCTGACCTCCCACTGATGTGATTACCAACCCATCAGCTTCCCCACTAAAAGTGGACACGTGGTTTAGACAACTTGCACTGTCCATTGCAATGCTAATTCGAAGCTGATGGGGCTGACGTTGTTGATCTTCGAGTAACGCCGGGTTGTGTTGTACCAGTTGATATACCAAGCAACGCCGGCGCGAAGTTCGTTCATTTCGGCAAAGACGCGTCGGTAGAAGTACCCGTGCTTGAAGATTGACCAGAACGATTCGGCGCCCGCGTGGTCGTAACATCAACCGGTCTGTCCCATTGAGCGAACTATCTTGAACGAGTCGCACTCCGCTTCGACGCGGTGGTCGCTGACTGACACGATCGGTGTGAAAAATTGTGCCCGCCACGTCGTAATAACGAGTCGCCGCCGCCTGGTCGAGGGCGTCGAGTACGAGTTCGGCGCGCATGTGGTCTTCGAGTGAGTAGCCGAGGACGCATCCCGAGTGTTCATCGTGGACTTCGCAGAGGTAGGCCTCGCCGTCGCCGACTTGGATTCAAGCGGTCGGCGTAACCGACCGCAGTGATTGAGCGATTGGCAGTCGGTGCCCGCTGGACGATCGTGGAACTGATTCTGAGTTGTCACGTCTGTGATGAGACCACGAGCCGAAAACCCGCATCGAAACTGTTCATTGCCAAGAGTTCCTTGTTCCTCTGTTCCCACACACCGGAGCCGAGATCACTCGCCAATGCCCATACCGCGCGTTCGATGACCCACTGGTCAGCCTGAGCCAAGCCCGAGCAACAAGCGCGAACTTGCGGGTCCAGATACGCCGCAGGTCGCCGCCAGTGTGCCGGAAGAACTCCATCTACACACTCCCAGGGGACTTCGAGCGCAATGATCTCAACGTCGCCGCCCAGCGCATCAGCAATATCCTCGACCTTGGGAGTCCGCGTCCGCTCGGATGTAGCGACCTCCGGCAAGTAATCACGCAGCAACCAGAATGACGCGTGAAGCTCAGAGTTGTAGGTGAGAACCAACCGACGGGGCGCCAAGCGGCGCATCTCAGAGACACCGGCCCGCCAGTCCGTCCAGTGGTGAAGCGACAGCAACGTCATTGTGAGATCCGCCCAGCCCGACACAATGGATACGTTCTCCGCTGTCGCCATCACCACGGAAGCCGCTGTCTTCGGACGTTGGTCCACCATTGACTTCGAAGGCTCGACCGCGACAACCGCTCGATCACTCGGTTCGTACGATCCGGTGCCCGCACCTATGTTGATCACTCGCTCCGCAAATTTTGAGATCTCGAGAAACGTCATTCCCGAGGCTATGTAGCTAATTGTGTAGCCCGGGAATCAGATTCGCAAGGATGTCAGTGGACGTCGGTGGAACTGCAGACTGCTCTGACTAGGTAATTCGGACAACGACGGACGCGGCTGGATGCTCTAGCCAATCCCCAAGGTGCCGGAATCGAGACCCGGGCAGCCCACTAGCAATATGTGGATATTCGGCTGATTCTTGCCGAAGCGGTTTCAACCCGCCAGCGCGACGACTGCCTCCGCCAACATCGGGCGCGCCAAAAGGAACCCTTGGCCTTGGTCGCAGTCCAGTCCAGTGAGCGTGTCGAGTTGGTGATCCGTTTCCACGCCCTCACCGACCACCGATATGCCGAGGGCGTGAGACATTGCCGTCACTGCAGCAACGATCGCGCGGTCGCGTTCGCTCGTACCTATCTGCTCAACGAAACTTCGGTCGATCTTCAAGATGTCAACCTTCATTCGTTGCAGGTGCGCGAGCGAAGAGTAGCCAGTTCCGAAGTCGTCCAGGGCAATGCGCACACCGAGTGACGATAACGCCGCCAAGGTCTCTTGAATCTCGCCCCATCCAACGACGAGGGCGGTCTCGGTGATCTCAAGACAGATCCTCTCTGGCGCGATTGCGTGCCGACGGATCGCCTCAGCGACGATCCCCGCGAAACCAGTCTCGGCCAACTCGCGCCCAGAGACATTGACCGCCATGGTGAAACCGCTTGGCCAGCCGTCGCGCTGGATCCATTCGGCGAGTTGGCGACAGGCCTCGTCCAAGACGAATGAATCGATCCTCCCGATCAATCCGTGCTGCTCGGCAAAGGGAATGAAGTCGTCGGGAGGCACCACTCCGCGCTCAGGATGGCGCCAACGCACGAGCGCCTCGACGCCTACGAGTGTTTTATCCTCGAGCGAGAAGAGGGGCTGGTAGAGCAGGAACAACTCCCCGAGATCGATCGCACGCGAAAGGTCGACCTTAAGGCGGTTCGCGCTGGACGCGAAGTGCTGAGAAGAGTCGAAAACGCGATGGCGGTTGCGTCCAGATGCCTTCGCCTCGTACATGGCCTCGTCGGCGCCGCGGATCAGTTCGTCGGGATCGGCTTGAGGATCGCTCGTGACGAAGATTCCGACGCTGCAGGTTACGGAGAGATCGCGTCCTTCTCGTACGTAGGAGGCGCGGACCCCCTCGACAAACCGAGTGGCGATGAGAGCTATATCGTCGTCATCGCGCAGTGATGTGCAGAGCACGACAAACTCGTCGCCGCCAAGGCGAGCTACGGTGTCGGCGCGCCTCGAGAAGTGCGAGAGCCGGCGCCCGACCTCAGCGAGCACTTGGTCGCCAGCGTCGTGGCCGAAGGAGTCATTGATTTCCTTGAAGTGATCTAAGTCGACGAAAAGAACCGCGAGCCGACCCGGCAGACGTTCCATCGCCACAAGCGCCTGCTTTAGCCGGTCCATGAGCGCAAATCTGTTCACCAAACCGGTCACCGGATCATGCAAAACTTGGTAAGCGAGAGCGTTCTCCGCTTTGATTTGCGCGGTGACATCGCGAGTGATTCCGAATGTGCCGATAATCTGTCCACGCTTATTGCGAAGCGGCATCTTGCTGGTCGAAGCCCAGGCATCGGCTCGATCGTGGAACGTTTCGCGTTCTAGCTTTCCCAAGATTGATTCACCGTTACGAATGATCTGCTGCTCGTCCTCAAAGGCTGCAGCGGCGTGTTCCTGGCTGTAGAAGTCGAAGTCCGTCTTGCCGATGAGATCCTCTAATGCATGACCCGGGGGCACCGTCGCGTCGCAACCTGCGCTGACCAAGAGAAAACGGCTCTCCAGATCCTTAAAATATACGCGCGCCTCCGAGGTGGCCAGGAGATTGTCCAAGCAGGTGAGTTTTAACTCGCGCAACTGAACATTCTCTTCTGACTGTTGTCGTTTCACCCTACGATCACACTCCAGTGCTCGGAAATCTATTCGTACCATCAACCGATTCGCGATAAAAGTTTACCTCTGGCTCATTTAAATCTGATGATAGGAGGCGTCCCACCAGATAGTGCTCAATTCTCGCGCCGTGGATTCTGGCTGTGAGACGAGGAAATTTCGGACTTCGCCCTCTCGTGATGCCGGTAGGCAAAGTCGGACACGCATGAAATGTGCGGCCTGTTCCTCGTTCTGTCCCACACGCATCGGACCGCGCCACTTCTCTCGGTGCGCTTTGATTCCGACCTCCTCGAGCACGTCGAGGAGGTCGGACGGGGTCGGTCCCATTGGTCGCTCGAGGCGCCAAAAGTGTCGCCACGCTCCAGACATTGGGGCGAGAGGATGATGGTCAGGCATCTCCAAAACGACACGGACGCGTGCGTGATCGTCCAGGGCCAGAAGAAATGGAACCACGTCGCCCACGTTGTAGACGACGTGATGCGCGGTGACAACATCGGCGTGCGGCGTTGCGCTGGCCACGTCTGGCCAGAGGCCCTCAATCGTCGAACCGGTGACCCCGTGTTGTTCGGCGTTCACCTGGAACATCACCAGCATCTCGGCTTGTTGATCCACCCCGATCACGTGTGTTGCCGGAGGTGTCAGCGCGAAAGCGGCAACGCCGCCGCCGCAGCCGACGTCCAGCACGGTACCGCGCTCGGGAACCGCTTCACGCGCCCGATCGTGGGACGGCGAGGATTCAATGACGTCAGGAACCTGAAAGAGCACCGGCGGATGAATCCATGGGCTTTCTTCCGCCCCCGCCAGTATGTCGGCGGGCAGCGCCCAGGCGTCAAGGGATCGGCGCCAGCGATCGGCCGCTGAGGTCACGAGTTCAGCGCCCCATTAGTCGAGCAAAGAATCCCTCGCCCGAACCCGACTTCAACGTCGTCGAGTCCGCTCGGCATGTGCAGCGTTGACTCTTCGGAACGCCAGCGAGCGCCTGCTCAATGTGATTCCCACATCCACGCCACGTTGGCTTTGCACACTTACGGCAAGTTGCTTGATGACACATCAGTTGATTCCTTTCTCTAAATGTGATTCATGTTTCGTCGTCTTAGCTGATGAGTTCGAGCGTCACCGCCGCGGGTGAAGAGTGCCAGGTCTTGTAGCCACCATCGAGATTCACCGCTCGACAACCGAGCTCGTTCAAGAGCATCGTCGCCACATACCCTCGCTGGCCAACCTCACAATTGACGACGGTGTCGACGACGTCAAGTTCCCGAAATCTCTCGCGGAGTTGATCGACCGGAATATTTATGGCCCCGGGCAACGAGCCACGAGCGAACTCCTCGGCCGTTCGAACGTCAACGAACTGGGCACCCCGGGTGCGCAAACTGTCGACGTCGCTCCACTGCGCGGTGTCGACGAGCCCCGAGAGGAGGTTCTCAGCGATGTAGCCGAGCATGTTCACGGGATCCTTCGCCGAACCAAATGGCGGGGCGTAAGCGAGTTCCAGGTCCGCAAGCTCCGGGGCAGTCAATCCAGCCCTGATCGCGGTCGCGAGTACGTCGATGCGCTTGTCAACACCCTCGGTGCCAACACCCTGAGCACCGAGAATCGCTCCCGAACGTGGATCGATGAGGAGCTTCAACGCCATGGGTTGGGCGTGTGGGTAGTAACCCGCGTGAGATTTTGGATGCGTGTGAATGGCGAGAAATTCACGTCCCTGGCTAGTGAGACGTTTCTCATTCCAACCGGTAACAGCGACCACCAGATCGAATACCTTGACGATGGCCGTCCCCAGCGCCGCAACGGTCCGAATGCGTCGACCGCTGATGTGGTCGGCCACGACTCGTCCTTGCCGATTGGCAATGTTGGCGAGCGGCACGAGGGTCGAACTGGCGTCGAGGGCGTCGTGCTTCTCCGCGGCGTCGCCAATCGCGTAGATCGACGGGTCGCTCGTGCGATTGAAGCGGTCGACGAGGATTCCGCCGCTCTCGCCAATCGCGATGCCCGCGGCCCTGGCCAGTGACGTCTCTGGCCGCACCCCTATGGCGAGCACGACGATGTCGGCGGCGAGTTGCTCACCGCTGGCCAAGGTAACCGTCTCGCTCGTCAGCGCCGCTACCGTTTCGCCCAAGTGGAGTTCGACACCGTGGGTTTGCATCTCCGCGGCGACGATGGAGGCCATCTCGGGATCGAGTGGCGCCAGGAGCTGCGACGTCGCTTCGACAATGGCCGTACGAATTCCGCGTCGCACCAGGTTCTCGGCAACTTCGACGCCGATGAATCCCCCACCGATGATGACGGCGCTCTTCGGAAGTCGGTCCACTTGTTCGACGATGCGTTCAACGTCTTCGACGGTACGCAGTGTCAATGCACGCTCGATTCCCGGTAACGGAGGCACGACCGCCGCGGCGCCGGGACTCAGGATGAGCTTGTCGTAGCTGAGGGAGTACTCCAAACCGCTCGACCAGTCCCGCACGCTCACACGTTCTTCTTCACGATCGATTTTCAGCGCCTCGCTTCGCACGCGAACATCGAGTCGGAATCGGTCATGCAACGTTTCTGGCGTCTCTAAAAGGAGCGTGTCTTCCTCTTCGATCACCCCACCAACGAAATACGGCAGACCACAGTTGGCGTAGGACACATGGGAACTTCTCTCGAGCACGATGATCTCGGCTCCTTCGTCTAGGCGACGCAACCGCGTGGCCGCGGACATCCCGCCCGCCACGCCTCCCACAATTACGATCTTCATCGCTCTCCCTACGCCAGACTCAAGAAGAGCTTCTGGAGCTTCTCGGTGACGACGTCGCGGTCGATGGTCGCTTCTTCGATGCACTCCTTGAGGCTGGCCGAGATCAGTTTGAAGGCTGCGGTATTGATGGCCTTACCCACGGCGGCCATCTGGGTAACGATTTCCTCGCACGATCGGCCCTCTTCGAGCATCCGAATCACCGCGCCCATCTGCCCGTGCGCTCGCTTCATCCGCTTGGTAATGGCCGCCAACTGCTCTTGATCCATCAGCGTGTGCGTCGTTGGTTTGATCGACATTCGAACTCCCATTCCCTCGGTCACGTTCATCTTAGTATACCCCTAGGGGTATACGCAAACTTGCCATGGGGCTTTGAAGTTGCGAGCGTCAGGAGAGAATTGTCGACGGTGCGCAAGAGGTGAATTCGCTCGCCACGCATACTAGGAAGTCGGTGACGGCGGAAGAGGTTGCCGCAACGGACGGACGGTGTTACGAGTTCGGTTCGTTCGATTCGTGACGTTTTACCCTAGTGAACAATTTGTCTCCCGCTGCAAGATACCGATGGAGCCAAAAACGCTGATCGGAGTGCGAGCAATGAAGCCAATACGGCGCCTTAATCGTGACGGCCCGGAGTTCGATCGCCCGTGCGTTCATGATTTCGTGGCGCCGTACGATGACACCGCACGGGTGCCGGCGGCGTTCTCGCCCGTGGTTATCCCCGCGAGTTTGAAATGGTACGGCCATGCCCCCGACGACTGAGCCGGCAACGATCGCACGACTCGGTGTTGGCGCCGTTGTCGTACTGAGCGTCCCGGACCTCGACCTACTCGTGACGCATCTCGGCGTCCTGGGCTATGAGGTGAAGGGTCCCACGCCGGGTGACGACGCCATCGTGCCGGGATCGATTTCGTCGAGCGCGGACTTGCCGAGAGGCATCCACGACGTTCAGTCGCCAGGCTCCTACGCCCTCGTGCGGGGTGATGATGACGAACTCTTCGGTTGGGCCGTCGGACCTGAATCATGGAAGCAGGAGTACTTCCCCTCCAGCCAGGTCATGTGGCGTGGCGAGGTAGTCGGCGACACCGTGGTCTTTCGTCAACCCGATCGTACGCACTCGCCCCTGGCAATCATCGGCGCACGGCCCTGTGAAGTTGTGGCGCTACGCATACTGGACCGCGTCCTGGAAGCAGGGGTCCATCGCGACGCGCGATATTCGGACCGGCGCGACTCGAGTTTCATCGCGGTCGTTGAATGCGCGAGTCCGGCTGACACGTGTTTTTGTGCCTCCATGCGAAGCGGCCCTGGGATTGATGAAGACTTCGACGTGGCACTGACCGAACTCAATGATGAACACGGTCACCGATTCATCGCGCGCAGTGGTTCACCGCGTGGCGCCGACGTCCTCTCATCAGTTCCCACCCGTCCCGCCAACGAACTGGACCTCGAGGCGCGCACGCTGCTCCTAGAGACGGCGTCGCGCGCGATGAGTCGCAGCCTCCCATATCGCGAAGTCGCGGACCTGCTCGCGCGAAACGTGGAACACCCGAGGTGGACCGAAGTGGCCGAGCGATGCCTCTCGTGTGGTAACTGCACTTCGGTCTGTCCCACCTGTTTTTGCAGCGACATTCATGACACGACCGACGCGTCCGGTGTAATCGAACGTCGCCGGACCTGGTCGTCATGCTTTGACCTCGAACACTCGTATCTGCACGGTGGTTCCGTACACGAATCATCGTCGTCGCGCTATCGACAGTGGATGACACACAAACTCTCCACGTGGTGGGATCAGTTCGATTCCACCGGTTGTGTCGGATGCGGCCGGTGCATCGTCTGGTGTCCCGTGGGAATCGACATCACCGAAGAGGTGGCGGCAATCGCCGCACACGACGAAGTTCGAGTTGAGGTCCCGTCACGACGAGGTGCGTCATGAGTACGGCCATGAAGGACCTCGTGGAAGCCCACCCCTTCATGACGGGCATGAACGAAGAGTCGATCGAACTCGTCTCTGGATGTGCGCGCAACGTCGTCTTCGCGGCGGGCAGCCTGCTCTGTGCTGAGGGCGGGGACGCCGACACCTTCTACTTGTTGCGACGAGGTCGGGTATCAATCAGTGCCCACGTTCCCGGTCGCGGGTCGGTCGTTATCGAGACCGTGGGGACCGGTGACGTCGTCGGGTGGAGCTGGTTAGTACCTCCCTACCGGTGGACCTTCGACGCCCGAGCCATGGACGCCGTCGGTTGTATTGCGATTGACGGCGCCTGCTTGCGCGTCAAGGCCTTGACCAATCCGTCTTTGGGCTTCGCGTTGCTTTCGAAGGTCTCGATGACACTTCTCGAGCGTCTCCAGGCCACGCGGATACGTTTATTGGACCTCTACGGAGATCATCGTGTCAAGTGACCGCACGCTCTCGAAGAGACCATCGCCCGGCGCGCCACGCGAGAACCTCAGTGCCTTGACACCGATCCTGCACCGGGTGGTCGAGCGCATCGGCGAAACGAACGACATCACGACACTGGTCCTCGAACCGCTCGAGCCGCCGTCGATGAATTTCCGATGTGGCCAGTTCAATATGCTGAGCGCGTTCGGGGTGGGCGAGATAGCGATATCGATGAGCAGCGCCCCCAGCGAGCGCACGTTGCGCCACAGCATTCGAGACGTCGGCGCCGTGTCGCACGCGCTGTGTCAGAGCAGTGTCGGCGACCTCGTCGGCGTTCGCGGCCCGTTCGGCAGCGACTGGCTCGTGGAGTCCGCCAGCGACGACGCTGACGTCGACCGCCGTGACACCGTGGTGGTCGCCGGAGGAATCGGACTCGCCCCACTTCGTGGAGCCGTGGAGGAATTAGTTCGGGATACTCAACGAGGCGGCGGCCGAATCTTCGTACTCGTCGGTGCACGCGAACCTTCCCAAATCGTCTTCAGGGCCGACCTCGACTCGTGGAAAGCCCGCGGTGCCAAGGTCTCGCTGACCGTCGACCTCGCAACATCGGAGTGGGACGGGAGGGTCGGGCTGGTCACCGCGCTGCTCGCCGACGCGGGTTTTGACGCTACGAATTCCAGGGCAATGCTCTGCGGGCCCGAGGTCATGATCCGTTTCACCGCGCGTGCATTGGTCGATCTGGGCATGGATCCCGAAGGTATCCTCGTCTCGCTGGAACGAAATATGCAATGTGGTGTCGGTTGGTGCGGTCACTGCCAACTGGGACCGCTGCTCCTGTGTCGTGACGGTCCGGTCGTTCCCTACGCCGGTCTCGTCTCACAACTACTCACGCAGCGTGAACGATGAGCGACTCGAACGTTCCCATCCACCGGCCCACCTTGGCGGTATGGAAGTTCGCCTCGTGTGACGGCTGTCAGTTGAGCCTGCTGGACTGCGAAGACGAGCTCTTGACGCTCGCCAAGGCAGTTCGCATCGCCCACTTCACCGAGATGACGCGCGCCAGCGCTCTCGGTCCCTACGACATCTCCCTGGTCGAAGGTTCGATCACGACGGCCGAGGACATCAAGCGGATCAAGGTCGTGAGAGCCAACTCGCGTTATCTGGTGACAATCGGGGCGTGCGCCGCCACCGGCGGCGTGCAGGCACTACGAAATTTCGCCGCTCCCGGTGAGTTCGCGGGCATCGTCTACGCCCATCCCGAGTATCTCGATTCACTCGACACTTCCACGCCGATCTCTTCGCACGTGCGCGTCGACTACGAATTGCAAGGGTGTCCGATCGACCGCGGCCAGTTGCTTGAGGTGCTCCTCGCCTTTCTCGCCGGCCGCCGTCCGGTCATTGCCTCGTATTCGGTGTGCCAAGAGTGCAAAGCCCGCGGCACGGTGTGCCTGTTGGTCTCTCGCGCGGTACCGTGTCTCGGCCCGGTGACGAGGGCCGGATGCGGTGCACTGTGTCCGTCGATTGACCGAGGGTGTTTCGGCTGCTTCGGGCCGAGCGACGACGCCAACTGTGACGCGCTCGCGACACGTCTGAAGGGGCTCGGAACGCCTGAGTCCTCGGTGGCTCGTCTCTTCGGGACTTTCAACACCGCCGCGCCCGGTTTCGCCGAGCAGGCCCAGGCCCTCCGGGTCACCGTGGCCGTAGCGGACACCCGGCATCGCACCCCAGAGGAGCTGCGATCATGACCCACGGTGCCCGATCGAATCGCACTATCAGCGCCGAGGGAATCTCTCGCGTAGAAGGAGAGGGCTCGCTGCGTGTGCGAGTCAAGGACGGCCGGGTCGTCGAAGTCGCGCTCGACATCTTCGAACCTCCGCGCTACTTCGAGGCGCTCTTGGTGGGACGGCACTTCGCAGAGGCGCCGGACATCACCGCACGAATATGCGGAATCTGCCCGGTCGCCTATCAGATGTCCGCCTGCCTCGCCATGGAAGACGCGTGCGGCGTCGTCGTCGACGAGCGAATCGCCGCCCTGCGGCGATTGTTGTACTGCGGGGAGTGGATCCAGAGTCATGCGCTGCACATCTATCTGTTGCACGCCCCGGACTTTCTGGGCTGCGCCGACGCAGTGGAACTGGCCGATCTCGATCCGATCAGCGTGACGCGAGGTCTCGATATAAAGCGAACGGGCAACATGGTCATGCAGACCGTGGGGGGGCGAGCCGTGCACCCGGTCAACGTGCGCGTCGGCGGTTTCTATCGTGCCCCGGAGCTCGAGTCGATACGAGCTTTGGCCGAGCCGTTGCGCCGCGCTCGCGACGCCGCCTTGAAGACGGTCGAATGGGTCGCCGGATTCGAGTTTCCCGACGTGACGAGCGAGTACCGATTCGTGGCGCTCGACCAGTCTGATCGCTACGCCATCGATGGCGGCAGCCCGTCATCGGACGGACTCCCGCTCAGCGCGGCGCAGTTCGCCGAAATCGCCGTCGAAGAACACGTCGCGCGCTCGACCGCGTTGCAGGCGACGCTCGAAGGGCGCGATCGGTACCTCACCGGTCCCCTGGCGCGATTCGCGTTGAACTCACAACACCTGCCCGAGTTGGCTCGCGACGCCGCCACGGCCGCCGGACTTTACGCACCGTGCGTGAATCCATTTCGAAGCATCGTGGTACGTGCAGTTGAACTGGTCTTCGCCTGCGACGAGGCGCTTCGTCTCGTTGAGAGTTACGAGCCTCTGGTTCGGCCCGCCGTCGAGGTCGTCGCGCGAGCGGCGACCGGCACAGCCGCCACGGAGGCACCTCGAGGACTCTTGCTCCACCAATACGACATCGACGATGAAGGCATCATCCGCCGGGCCCGAATCATGCCGCCGACGTCGCAGAACCAACTGAGCATTGAAGACGACCTGCGTCGAGTTGTTGAGAACGGGCTCCCCCTCGACGATGATGAGCTCCAGTGGCGCTGTGAACAGGCGGTTCGTAATCACGACCCCTGCATCTCGTGCGCCGCGCACTTCCTCGATCTCACGGTGGAAACGTCATGAGTGCCACGAGGACCGCCAAGGTCGTCGTAGCCGGGTTCGGTAGCGAGTACCGTCACGACGACGGTGTCGGAACACTCGTCGCCGAGCGCGCGGTCGCCCAAGTGACGACGTCGCACTTCGTCGGACCATTGAGCGACCCGCTCGACCTCTTGGGAGAGTGGAACGGAGCGGATTTGGTCATCGTGGTCGACGCCGTCCACTCGGGCGCGCCGGTGGGCACACTGCAAACGATCGAGATAGACGTGGAGAACCTCTCGCGCCTCGCGCTCGACGCCGAGTCGGGAGCCGGTGAGTCGAGTTCGCACGGTCTGGGCCTCGTCGCGGTACTGCGACTCGCGCGCGCGATCAATCAGGCTCCCCGACGACTCGTCGTCGTCGGCATCGAGGGCGAACGATTCGACCTCGGCGAAGGTCTCAGCGATTTGGTCGCGGCCGCCGTGCCCGAAGCGGTGCAGCGAGTCGTGGAATTAATAGAGGAGGCGCAGTCATGTGCGTGAGTTGCCTGGCCAATGTCCTTGAGAGTGACGGACCGAAGAGAGTCTTGGTCGAGCACGTCAACGGACTCATTACGAGGGCGTCACTACTCGCCCTCGACGGTCCTCCCCCGGAACCGGGGGAATGGGTCGTCGTCCACAGTGGTTACGTCATCGATCGGCTCGACGCGGCCGACGCGAAGCGGGCCGTGGCGGAGATCCGTCGGGGCGAGCGAGATCTCGCCCACACGTTGATGGAGGGAGCCCACCAATGAAATCGCGAAGCGATCAACGCATGCCCGGAATGCTCGTGGCCGGCGTCACCGCACTCATCAGTGGTGTGTCGGTATTCGTCAACAGTTACGGCGTGCATTCATTCAGCTCACCGGCGCTCTACACGACGGCCAAGAACACGGCCGCGGTCTTGTTCCTGGCCCTGGCCGCCGGCGCGGGCACGTGGGCGCGCCGAGGAAACTCATCAACGCTCAGCGCACACTTCGTCACGTCGGAACGCTCGAACGCGCTGCGCCACGGCGTCGGCCACTGGCTCGCACTGGCGTACGTCGGCGTCATCGGTGGCGGACTTGCGTTCGTTTTATTCTTCAACGGGCTGGCCGTGAGCACCCCCGCCTCGGCCGCGTTCTGGCGCGACACGATGGTGCTGTGGGTCGCGGCGCTCGCGGTGCCCATCCTCAGGGAGAAAGTGGAGTGGTGGAATGTCGTGGCGATCGCCCTGCTCGTCGCGGGCGAGATCGTCGTCGCCGGTGGCGTCGGGCAACTGGCGTTCACGCGAGGCGAGTGTGACGTCCTCGCTTCGACCGCCCTGTGGGCCATTGAAGTCGTGATCGCCCGGCGGCTATTGCGCGAGATGTCGCCGGCCGCATTGGCACTCGTCCGCATGGGAGTGGGCGCCCTCGCCCTCACCGTGTACCTGTCCGTGACCGGCGCGTTATCGAATCTTCTGTCACTCGACGCCCACCAAGTCTGGTGGGTGCTGGCAACGGGACTCCTCCTTAGTGGTTACGTCGCCACTTGGATGACGGCGCTCGCTCGAGCCCGTGCCCTCGACGTGACGTCCGTGTTGGTGGCGAGCGCCGTCATAACGTGGCTCCTCCAACTCGTCGCGGGCAGCGTCACACCGGTGACCTCGACCATCGGGCTCGCGTTGATCGCGGCCGGCGTGGGGCTGGTGATCTGGGCGGGCGCGACGAGGGCCTGGCGCACGTCTCGTCGACAAACGGCGTTCGGATGACGAACGTCGAATCGGCCGTGCTGCGAGAGATACCACTCTCGGGACCACTGCTCTTTGCCCGTTACGCCTATCCACCGAACGAGTTGGGCTACTGCGGACCTAGTGACTCAGGCGCCCTCATCGATTCAGCAACCGAGGCTGGTGGGGAAAGTGTGCTGGGGCACTTGGCTCAGCAGTTCGAGGGCGCGTGGCCATACCTCGAACTCATCGCGAGCTGTAACGGAATATCTGATCCGCTCGACCGACGGGTCGTCGAGGCGTACTGGGTGGGTAACGATTTGGCACGTCGCGTGCCCGCGATGTCGCTGGCGGCGTCGCTCGATGACCGCTTCGCCCGTCGCACCGCTCGAAACCTCGAACCGCTGGTATCGGCGGCGTTCACCGGCGGAGTAATCCAACACAGCTTTCACGTGTTCGCGGTCTATCCGTGGCTCGGGATGCTGCGCGCCGGGAAAGAGGGTGCGCCACTCGAGATCCTCGATCGTTGTCGAATCAGGTGGGGTCAGGTCATCAGCGTTGACGGCGACTTCGTCACCGTGAAATCCCGTTCGCTCGAGTTCGAGGGTTCACGCCTGCGTCTCGGTGCCGAAGGACTCGAAGTGGTGCGTCGCGCGCTCGGTGGTGTTGGTTTCGTTGGCGACCTGACTCCGGGCGACGTCGTTTCCATGCACTGGGACTGGGTGTGCGACCGGTTGTCCGACGCCTCGCTCAGATGGCTCCAGAACTGTACTTGGATGAACCTCCACGCCGTGAACTGCCTCGCTCAACCGGGGCCGGCCGTGGTGTGCGGCGCGTAAACCTGGTGGAAGCGATTTGAATTGACCCTTTGGGCAACGAACCAGTCGGGCACGGCACTGCGCGTCCCGCGAACTCTTCACGTCAATCAATGTCGACACTATGTTCGCCCCGCTCGTGGCCCGTGGAGGTTGAATGAGGGCGCACGAGCAACTGGGGGATTTTACCCGTGCGCCCTCGGTGTTCAAGTGAACACACCACCGACAGCAACTACTGGCGCGTGATGGCCACGCGGTGTGGTTCCTTTTCAGGAACCTCAGCTGTCGAGTGCATCCGTATTTCGAGCATGCCGTCCTTGTACGTCGCTTCGATCTTCGATTCGTCGACGTCGGATGGGATCGGGACGCTTCGAATGAACGAGCCGTATCGAATCTCGCTTCGATAAACGTGGTCGCCGTGACTCCGGTGTGACTCGGATCTTTGAGCCCTGATGACCAACTCGTTGTCGACGACCTCGACCACCACGTCCTTCTCGGGATTGACACCTGGCAATTCGGCGCGCACGATAATCGTGTCGTCGTCATGGGTTTCTTCGAGCTTGAATGACCGACGCCAATCGCCATCGCGGAATAACTCATCGACCCACGCCCATGTGGGACTGAATCGCGTCGGCAAATCAAGTTCTTTCAATGAAGTCTTTGAAAGCATTACTTGACCCTCTTCCTGGAGAGCCCTGCAGGCTCCGGATGAGTCCGAAAGTCTCTTCCAAATTTCAGAGTAGGGACGCGCGCGGCGAGTGTTTAGGGTACAAAGTCACAGTCTTCGGGTTGAGCGATAGTCGCTCTCACCAACCCATCAAATCATCCCCACGACCGACGTGACCATTGACGATCCCTCAACGAATGAGGTCATCGAAGTTCGACCGAATCGCGAAAGCGACGATCAGAACGCCGTCACGGATGTGCTTCATACGCGATAAGAACCCAGGCGCTGATTCGCGCGCGCCAGTGACTGCACCGTTTCGGGGATGAACTCTTCGAGATGGGTGGCGAGCGCCAGGAACACCTGGGCCGTCGTGAGTGCATCGCCAAGCGCGTGATGAGGCCGGTGAGCGGGAAGATACAGACTCCGGGCGAGCTCGTCGAGCGCACGCGGTGCAGGCGGTTGGTGTCGCGTAAGGGCCAATAGTTTGCCGAGTTCGCACGTGTCGAGGATGGGCCCGCGCAGGTGTAGTCCCTGACTCGCGAATGCCCGACCAAGGAACGATCGTTCGACCCAGGCCACGTGCACAACCAGAACCCTTCCGGCCATCGCGGTGATGAGGGGCCGTATTGCTTCATCAAAAGGCGGCGCGTCGGCGAGGTCGACCGTGCGAATCCCGTGAATGAGTACAGACTGCGCCGGGAGCGGTCGAGTCGGTCGGCACAGTCCGTACAGCGCGCTGCCGGCGACCACGCGACCGGCGTCGATCGGCACCGCGGCAAATGAGATGATTTCGTCGATTCGTGGATCGAGCCCGCTGAGCTCGAGGTCCACGACGCAGTAGTGCGCCTTTCGCCACGGCGTCTTGCCCGCTTCCACGGGCGTGCGAGCGTACAGTTTCGCCGCTGGTGACGTCGGCCTTCGGAAAAGTGTTGGACGCCGCACGTCAGGGATTCCACGAGAGGTCGTTCAAAACGCGCCGCTGCACTGAGACGACGGCGCGGAAGGTCTCTTTTAAGTAGTTGCGTTGCAACGGGCTCAACTCACCGAGTTCGACGACGTCATTCGGTTCGACTCCGGCGACGAGTTGTGCGACTTGGTGATCGAGCCTCAACTGGCTCGTGAGCTCGAACGCGTCTCGCAGCGTGAGGGCGTCGGAGGTCGTGAGCGTGCCGTAGTCGCTGGCCGCGTTTAGTCGCGCGCTCGTCGACGCACACGTGACCCCGGCGGTCATGCCCGCCCACCGGGCGAGGTCGGTGATGGGCACGACGGCGCCTCGTTTGAGATCCAATCGGCTGCGCCCGCCCGCTACGTCGATGGCGTGTCCCCGAATGAAACCGACCGGCGGCTTGTGCGAGAGCGCGAACTGTGCGAGGAGGCGCAACAACTGTGGGTACGACCGAGCATCACGAAACGTTTCAGCGATCAGCGGCTCGGATTCAATCCCCCATACCGGACGACTATCGACGAGCACTGAGACGAGCACGAGGGCTTTCTTTTGGGTGGGGTCGTCGAGAAACGAGTGTGCCTCTTGCGTCCACGATGACAGCGAACGGACGAAGAGCGGATCCGCGGCGTTGACCCGGTGTTCATCAGGACGAAATCCGCACCGCGTGAGGGTGTCGGTCGCGGCCGCCGCGACCTCGTCGAAATACGTGCGAACCAACGGCTCGTCGTCGTCATCACGACCGAACCACGCGATTGCACTGTCGAGATCCGAACTCGGCATCGCCTCTCGACGTGCCTGGCTTCCGAGCGCGAGCCAGGTGAAGCGCCTCGGCGCGTCGCCCATCTCAGCCACGGCGAGGTCGAGCGCCCGTCGCGTCAGTGCGTCAGCCACAACGGAAAAGACCGACATGACGTCGAGCGCGGTCATGCCCCCGCGGTGCAGACTGATCACGGTCGGTCGCAATTTCGTCGCCGCCTTGACGAGCTCGTCGACGGTGGTCGCACGGGCGATGGCGTGGCGAAGATGGAACGACGACGTGGTTTCAATCGCGATGAGGTCGTGGTCCTCGACAATGCCCAGAACGCGTCCGGTTGCTGAGGTCACAGGAAAGTGCTTGACTCCTCGATCGAGCATGTCCAACAGAACTTCACTACCCGCGCGCTCATCGGTCACCGTGAACGCGGGTGCCGTCATCACCGACGACACGGGTGCGTCGCCGGACAGCCCCTCGGCCAGCACCCTCGAACGAAGATCGCTGTCGGTCACAATCCCGAGCGAACTCCCGAGATCCACGATGAGGGCACTCGCGCCGTCTGCGGTCATCAGTTGGGCCGCCTCGCGAATCGAAGTCGACGGTGTGCAGATGATGGGGGTGTTGCGAATGACGTCGCGAACCGGTTGGCGAAGATAGTCCCGAGTCGCTTCGCGCGAAGGACCAGAACGCAGGTGGTGGCGATCTTGGAGGATGAGTCGCGTCACGTAGCGCAACGCTCGTGGACCGGCCAGTATCTGAGAAGCGGTCGCCGCGGGAAACCGGTACGTGAGCGTGTCCTCGGCAGCGCGAGCCTCGAAGCCAGTCGGCAGACCCGACAACATTGACGCGTGGCCGAACATCTCGCCCACGTCCATCAGGTCGAGCACCTGTCCGTCGTTGACGACCTCGACGGAGCCGGAGCGAATTACGCGTAGAAACTCGACCGGCTCTACACCCTTAGAGAAGATGATCTGTCCGGCCCCGTGATATTCGACTTCCACGACGTCGCCCAGCAACTCCAGTGCTGCGAGCTCGAGGTCAGCGAAAGGTGGATACCGCTGGAGGAACTCAATGATGTCGGGAATGGCCGCCATTCGGACCTCCAGAGAAAGCGACGGCTGATGCGGATACCGAGGACCCAAGTGCGTTCGATCGCATCAATGGACGTGACGTAATGGCCAAAGTGTATCCACGTTATTGGTGCTGGTGGTGTCGAGCGAGTCCCAATCGTGCGAGCGTCGTGGACGACGTTCGCACGTTGGGTGATCGCCGGGTTATCTCGTCATCGCGCGCGATACGGATAGTGCCGTGGAGATATCCGGATCCAGAAGAGTCGTAACGGCGTGCTCGGAGGAGAATCACTGGACAGTGACGAACGAACAGTTGCTTCGCCAATCTCCGCGAGTGGAAGAGGGTTTTACGCGTGCGAACGAATCACCACGACAGGGCACGCCGCATTGGCAACGCAGTGCTCGCTCGTTGAGCCAATCAACATCCCCACGAATTCGCCATGCCCTCGACTGCCCACGACAAGAAGATCCGCGCCAACCGACTCCTGAATGAGAACTGGCGCTGGATGACCCTCGACGATTTTCGAGCTCACCACCACGTCGGGATGAGCAGCCCGCAGCGTCGCCAGTACCGGCTCGAGCGTTTGGGCCATATCACGCGCGGGATCGTAGCCATCGGGAATGAACGACCAACCAAAACTGGTGGGCCACTCCCAGGTTGCGACGACTTCCAACGAAGAGTCCGTGTACTCGGCCTGGCGGGCGGCCCATTCCAGGGCCATTATTGACGCGGGCGAACCGTCGATTCCTGCGACGATCCTGCGCCCCTTCAACGACTGGTTACTTGCGCTGTTCTTGGTCTCATCCTGGGAAGTCATATCTCATCTTTTCGGTCTCTGTCCAAGTACCTCATGCCATTTCGACATTAGTACTGACGTACTTCTTGGCATTCGCCGAACGCCGTGATTGTTCGACGTGCTGCGAGGCGTGTTGACCATACGGTTCACTCGACTATTGAGTACTGACGTATCCCGGTGCGCATGAATCTCACACGAATACGAATCGGCGATGAGCGAGGCGATGCTTCGAAGTCTGAGAGCATGGGGCCATCACGGGATCGCTCTAGATTTGCGACACGAGTTCAGGACAAATGGCCCTAGTCAAGGGGAAACGCAGATTTGGGATTCGAGTGAGACTTAATTTGTCCGTCACGTTCTTATGAAAGAAGGATCTTTGTCGACAACCGTCGCTCGGTCGAAGTCAGACCGATCCGAATGAAGAACGTTGAGTCCTCGTGAGCACGCCGGCCATCGCAACCTTCGACCTCGCCAAAGATTTCGGTGACACTCGCGCGATTCAAGGACTGGATCTTCAGGTCGAACAAGGCGAGGTCGTTGGTTGCCTCGGTCCTAACGGGGCTGGCAAGACGACGATGATACGGCTCTTGGTGGGCCTGCTCGTCCCGTCTCGTGGTCGAGCGGAGATCTTCGGTCTGGACACTCGGCGCCAGACCGTCGCCGCACACCGGCGACTGGCGTACGTGCCTGGCGAGGCCAACCTCTGGCCCACGTTGAGCGGGGCCGAGACGCTTCGCCTTTTGGGTAACGTCCACGGGCAGGTTGACCTGACCTACCAGGCCGAACTCATCGAGCGTTTCAGCCTCGATACGACCAAGCGGGTCCGTGCGTTCTCAAAGGGAACCCGACAGAAGTTGATCCTCATTGCCGCGCTCATGACTCGCGCCGATCTGCTCATCCTCGACGAACCAACGAGCGGTCTCGATCCACTCATGGAGCAGGCCTTTCGCCTTTGCATTCATGAAGCCAAGGAGCGGGGTCAAAGTGTCCTGCTCTCGTCGCACATATTGAGCGAGGTTGAGGCACTGTGTGACCGGATCGCAATCTTGCGCACCGGTGCCTTGGTGGAGATGGGCACCATGGCGCAGATGCGTCATCTCTCGGCGCTGACCGTGGAGGCGACCTTCGAAGGGGACGTGCCCGACGTCGCGCAAGTCCTCGGGGTCTCGATGATCGAAGTGCAGGGGCCAACGTTGCGCTGCCAAGTTCGCGGGTCGGTCGAACCGCTGCTCAAGGTGCTCGCGCACTCCGGTGTGCAAGAACTCCTGAGCCGGGAACCTTCGCTCGAGGAGCTTTTCTTATCGCATTACGGCGCACCCTCGGTCGAGGCGACGCATGGCCCTGACGAAAAATAGACCCGCCGCCGACGCGACCACGGTCACGTCGGATTCCTCCTCCACGGTTATCGCGCGACTCTCGGCACGTACGTCCGTGCGGGCGGGCATCGGTTGGGGCTTGGTTTTCGGTTTCTACGTCGCGACCCAGGCACTGACCTACGCGACGACCTACAAGACCGCGACCTCGCGGCACATCTTGGTCCAGCAGTTCGGAAACAACGCGGGGATCAGTGCGCTGGTGGGACCAGCGATCCGGATCGACACGGTGCCCGGCTTCACCTCGTGGAAATGCCTAACCGTGTTGGCGATCATGGGCGCGGTGTGGGGAATCCTTACGAGCACCAAGTTGACCCGGGGCGAAGAAGACGCCGGTCGCTGGGAACTCCTGCTGGCCGGTCGAGTCACCCGCCGAAGCGCCGCCCAACAAGCACTGGTGGGCATGGGCGCGGGTGCGCTCGCCCTCTTCGTCTCGACGGCGCTCATCATTGCGGCGGTCGGACGTTCGTCAAAAGTCGACATCGGTGTGAGTTCCGCGTTGTGCTTTTCTTTGGCCGTCGCCAGTGGTGCCCTCATGTTCCTCGTCGTCGAGGCGTTGTGCGCTCAGCTATCGACGTCGCGGCGACAAGCGATAAGTTTCGCGTCCGCCGTCCTGGGCGTCAGTTACGCGATTCGCATGGTCGCCGATTCGGGATCCGGGATTTCGTGGCTGCGTTGGATCACACCACTCGGTTGGATTGAAGAGATGCGGCCGCTGACCTCACCCCGACTCTGGGTCCTCGCGCCTATCGCCGCACTCGTGGCCGTCTTGGGCGCGTGCACGATTCTGCTCGCCGCACGCCGTGACGTTGGCGCGGGTACGCTGCCGGATCGATCGACGCTTTCCTCAGTGCGACGACTGCCCACCACGCCCTGGGGCCTTGCCATCTACCTTTCGCGCGGCACCTTGCTGGCGTGGGGCGGCTCCATCGTCGCCTACGGGCTGCTGCTCGGCAGTATCGCCAAATCGGGCGGCAAGATGATCACGGCGTCGCCGAGCTTGCGAAATGACTTTGCCCGTCTCGGGATCTCAGGGGCCGAGGCCTATCTCAGCGTGGCGTACTTGATCATGGCCGTGGTGTTGAGCTTCGTCGCGGTGAGTCAAGTGAACGCCGCGCGCAACGAGGAGTCGGGCGGCCAGTTGGAGAATCTGCTCGTGCGTCCGTTTTCAAGAGTCAGTTGGCTCACGCAACGAATCGCGCTCACTACGGCGATACTGGCGCTGGGCGGCGTACTCGCGGGTCTCTCGACCTGGGTCGGCGCCTCGAGCGAGCACGCCAACGTCCATCTATGGTCCATGTTCGACGCCGGACTCAACGTTGCCGTGCCCGCCCTTCTCATATTCGGCGTGGGAGTACTCGCCCTCGCCGTCGTGCCCCGGATGGTGAGCGTCGTCACGTACGCCTTGTTGGTGTGGTTCTTGTTGGTGGAGATCCTGGGCAGCGTCGTCACGGCGAACCATTGGATTCTCGACCTCTCGGGTTATCACCAGATGGCCGCGGCACCGGCCATCGCGGTCAATTGGACCGCTAACGCCGTGATGATCGCGCTCGCCTTGGGAGCCGCGGGCCTCGGTGTCGTCAGGTTTGATCGGCGCGACGTCAAGGGGGAGTGATTCACCACCACGGCGCTCAGTCCCCCTCGTCGCTCGAATCGCTTCCTTCCGGGAACTCGCTCCCACGGTTGGGCAGCGAGAGCAGGATGACCAGTGCCGCAACGCCCACGACCGCGGTCGCGATCAAGAGCGCCTCGTCCATTCCCGAGACGAAGGAACGTCGCGCCAGCGTCGCGAGCTCAATTCTCAACTTCGACGGCGCGAGCCGAGCGACGGCCAGTGCGCCGCCCAGCGAGCCGTCGATGACCTTCTGCACCGCGACGGGAACGTGCGCTTGGGCGACAGCCGGCACCATGAGGTGCTGATAGCGCAAGTTGAGGACGGTTCCTAGAACGCCGACGCCCAGGGCGCCACCAACCTGCATGGCGGTGTCGCTAGTGGCGGAGCCGACCCCGGCCTGGGACTTGGGCAGCGAGCCCATCACCGATTCGGTGCACGGCGCCAGCGCGAGGGCAACGCCCAAGCCCGCCATAATTAACGGCGCGAGACTGTCTTGATAGGTTCCGGCGACGGTCGTGCGCGAGAGCATGGCGAAGGCGATGGCCACCAGCGCGAGCCCGGTCGCGACAACGTATTTGGTTCCGACCGCGCGAGCCACCCACACCGAGAGCGGCGCGACGACTAAGAGGGCCGCCGCCACCGGGATGATGCGCACCCCGGCCTCGAGGGGGCTGTAGCCGAGGTCGAACTGGAGGTACTGGGTCATGAGAAAGAACATGCCCAATAGTGCGAAGAGTACGAGAGACAGAGCGGAGATCGCCACGCTGTAGCGGCGACTGGCGAAGAAGCGAAGGGGCAACATCGCGTGGTCGATCCGACGCTCCCAGGTGATGAACGCGATGATGACCACCAACGAGCCCACCAACGATCCAACGATGGTCAGGGAACTCCACCCGCGGCTGGGCGCCTCGATGATGCCCCATAAGAGAAGGCCGAGGCCGAGCATCGACAGGCCGGCACCGAGTGCGTCCGGGCGCGCCGATTGCACGTTCTTGGAATTCGGCACGAGCCATATCGTCGCGAAGAAGCCCACGACGGCAATGGGCACGTTGACGAGAAACACCGACCCCCACCAAAAATGAGAAAGGAGGACTCCACCAAGGATTGGCCCGAGCGCCACGCCGATACCCGTCGTGCCCGACCATATGCCGATGGCGCGAACGCGGTCGCGCTCGGTCGTGAAGACGTTGGTCAAAATCGACAACGTGCACGGCATCAGCGCAGCCGCGCCGATTCCCATGGTCGCGCGGGCAACGGTGAGGACGTCCGGGCTGGCGGACCACGCGGCGAACGCCGAACCACCACCGAACATGGCCAGGCCGCCCATGAACACCCACTTTCGTCCGACGCGGTCGCCCAACGCGCCGAGCGACAAGAGGAGTCCCGCGAAGACCACGGCGTACGCGTCGACCATCCACTGAAGTTGGCTGGGACTGGCGTTGAGGGAATGCGCGATCGACGGCAGCGCCACGTTGAGGACCGTGTTGTCCAGACTGATGAGTAACAAGGTGATGCAAAGGACCGACAGCGTCGCCCATCGACGGTTGCTCGGCGCTGGCGTCAGCACACCGTTCTGGGCGACAGAAATGGTCACGCTCCTACCGTATGATCAATCACCCTGCTCAGAAAGGGTAAAAGGTCACGACTCGCCACCAGGCGGTTCCCTCACCACCACGCAGTGCGACACCAGGACGCGATTGTGACGTTCGTCCCTAGCGCCGACCAACGGGTGGGAGGACGATAGATTTATGTCGTCGACGAGTTGTACGCACCCATTGCACCAGGAACATGACGGTGGGGCGCAACACCCGTCGCAGTGGTGCAAGATCTGCATCCCCATCAAATTCGAAGAGGACACCGCGCGTCGCGACACGTTGCTTCTCGTCCCTGGATGACCATGACGTCGCCGACCGAGTCAATGAAGCACGGGAAATCTGAACGCGGGCGCTACCCCGGCGAGTTGGAAGCGGAATTCGAGGTGGCCTCCGGTGCGACGTTGCGTATGCGACCCATCGGAGGTGAGGACGCGAACAAATTGGAGGCGTTCCACGCGCACCTCTCCTTCGACTCAATTTATCGGCGGTATTTCTACGAGCATCCACAGCTCTCCGCCGATGAGGTGCGACGCCTCACGCAGGTCGATTACGTGGACCGCTTAGCCCTCGTAATAGAAGACGGAGATGACCTCGTCGCCGTGGGTCGCTACGACCGAGGCCCGGATACCACCACCGCCGAAGTCGCCTTCGTCGTGCGCGACGATTACCAGCACATGGGACTCGGACATCGGCTGTTAGAGGCACTCGCCAGAGCCGCTTGGGCCCGAGGGATCTTGACGTTCAGCGCCGAAACCCTGTTCACCAACCATGACATGATGGCGATCTTTCGTCACTCGGGTTACCCGTTGACGACGTCGGTTTCGCGAGGAGAGATCAGCGTTCGCTTTTCGATCGACCCGACGACTCGCGGCGACGCAACGCCACTCGGCGACGAGACCAGAGAATCTTCCTGATGGTGCTCGTTGTCAATGAGACGTTCGATGACTCGAGTCACGAAGACGCGGGGCATCCCGAGCGTCCCGATCGCCTGGTCGCGGCTCGAACGGCCATCGACGACTTGCACCTCGACGAGGACCTCGTTGTCGTTCCGGCCCACTCCGCCACGCGCGAGGAGCTCGTTCGAGTTCATATCGGGAACTATCTGGACGAGCTCAGCGCGTACTGCTACTCCGGCGGGGGCGACATTGATCAAGATACCTACGCCACGCTGAACTCATTCACGATCGCCAAGTACGCCGCTGGCTCCGGACTGGCCGTGATCGATGAGTTGCAACGCAGAAACGACGGCGTCGGCTTCGTCGCGGCCCGTCCGCCCGGGCATCACGCCCTGGCGGACCGTGCCATGGGTTTCTGCCTGTTGAACAATGTCGCGGTCGCCGCGGCCGCGCTGCGAAGCCAAGGCGAGCGGGTGCTCATCGTCGATTGGGACGTGCACCACGGCAACGGCACTCAACAAATCTTCTGGGACGTCCCCGAGGTCCTCTACGTCTCGACGCATCAATGGCCCCTCTTTCCCGGCACCGGTTCGGTGAACGAAGTGGGCGGTCGCCACGCGACGGACCGCACGGTCAACATCCCGTTGCCCCCGGGCGCCACCGGTGACGTCGTTCGCCGAGGAATCGATGAGATGGCAGGACCCGTCATCGACGCGTTCGACCCGACGTGGGTGTTGGTGTCGGCGGGCTTTGACGCCCACCGCGAGGACCCGATGGCCGACCTTCGCCTCACGAGCGGGGACTTCGCCTTGATGGCGCGCGGTGTCAGCGACTACGCGCCACAACCCGGTCGACTCGTCATGTTTCTCGAAGGTGGCTACGATCTCGACGCGCTGCGCTCGTCGATTCACGCGTCATTGAGCGCGGCCCTGGGACAAACTTATGACGGCGAGTCCCCTTCCAACGGGGGCCCCGGCACGGAGCAGATTGAGCGAATGCGACAAGCCCGCCGTTCGACGATCGAGCTGCTGCACACGAGTGATGATGAGGAGTCGACACGATGAAACCGTTCCAGAGCATCGCCGTTGGTTACGACGGTTCGCACGACGCAACGGTTGCCGCGCGCTGGGCGATGGAGGCGGCCAAGGATTTCGGCGCCGTCGTCACGATCGTGCACGCCACGGGCTTGCGCGAGCACCTACATCAGCAGTACGTGCCCGACGTGACGCCGCCGGAACTGATCGCTCTCGCCCAAGAGTGCGCGTTCGAAGAGAGTGGACTGCACTGGCTCGTCGCGAACGGCGACCCGTGTTCGGTACTCCTACGCATGGCGTCGCCACCGATCAACGCCGACATGCTCGTCGTCGGTTCTCGAGGTGAGGGAAAGCGTGAGGGACTGCTCTTGGGGAGCACGAGCCTCGAAGTCGCCGAACACGCGTCGGTTCCGGTGGTTGTGGTTCCCTCGAGTTACGTCGAGCGCTGAACTCGCCAGTTCCGCATACGTCGCCACGACGTTGCCCGTTGCCAATCGCGAAGTATCGGGAGAGATTTCAACTGAACCTGGCGTTGAACATTCATGGTTGAACAACCTCGACCCGGTGAAGATCGGAAGCGACGTGATCGGCGTGGGCGTCGTGGTGATCGATATCACCGAGTGGGCGCGACCTTGTCGGTGCCCGGATGTGCTCGATCGCGCGGCGAATCCACGTCCCTAGACCTCTGAAATCTTCGATGCACGGCCTTTCGAGTCTCGTCCGCCACAAGCACCAACGACCCGAATGCAATGAGAATGAGCCAATCGGATAGCCGCAGAGGTGCGGTATTGAATATCCTCTGCAGGATTGGTAGGTAGCTCACGCACGATACGAACGCCAGCCCGATGACGCCGGCCCCGATGAGTGAACGATTGGAGAAGAGACCGACCCGCAACACGCTTTGGCGGTCGGTGCGCACCGCGAAGCTGTTGAAGAATTGGCTCACCACGATGCCGACTTGGGTCATTGTGAGCGCCTCGCGATACGTGGGATTGTTGCTCGTGAATGCGGAGAAGGGAATATGGGCCGAGTGAATGCGCCAAAAGAAGGCGAACACGACGCCCACGGATTCGACCGTTCCGAGAAAGATGAATCGACGGACGACCTCCGAAGAGAACAGATGCTCTTTGGACGGTCGCGGCGGTCGGCTCATCGTGTCACCTTCCGGCGTTTCGGCGCCGAGCGCCAAGGCCGGCAAGACGTCCGAGCCCAGGTCGATGGCGAGCACCTGGAGGGCCGACAAGGGAACGAGTGGGAAGCCGACGAAGGTCGCGACCAGGATTGGAGCGAGTTCGGCGATGTTGTGGCTGAAGAGGTACACGAGGAAGCGGCGAATGTTTTGATAGACGGCACGACCCATCTCAATGGACGCCACGATCGAAGCGAAAGAATCGTCGATCAGGAGCATCTCGGCCGCGGCCCGCGCGACGTCCGTGCCACCCGCGCTCATCGCGACGCCCACGCTGGCGCTCTTGAGGGCCGGCGCGTCATTGGCTCCGTCGCCGGTGACGACCACGATCTCACCCAGGTTCTTCAGAGCGAGCACGACGCGAAGCTTGTGCTCCGGTCGCACCCTCGCAAAGATCAGCTCCCCGCGACCACGCAACGCCAGCACGAGTTGATCCTCACTCATGGCATCGAGGTCAGACCCGGTGACCACCCGTACATCGCTCGATTTCACGATGCCCACGCTTCGAGCGATCGCTTCGGCGGTCAGTCCGTAGTCACCGGTCACCATGAAGATAGCGATTCCAGCGCGATGACAGTCCGCCACCGCCTGCGCGACTTCCGATCTCGGTGGGTCAACCATGCCCACCAGGCCGAGCAGCGTGAGTCCGTGCTCGGCATCGTCTTGACCGACCTGCGCCGACGCGACAAACTTCGTCGCGATGGCGAGCACGCGTAACGCCGCGTTCGCCATGGTGTCATTCGCCTCTTCCACTTTTCGTCGGAGCTCGGATCCCAATGGGACGGTCTGCGCGTTCCATCGAATGTCACTGCAACGCTCCAGCAGTGCCTGTGGCGAACCTTTGACAAATGCCTGAACGCCGCCGTCAACCTGATGCAGCGTGGTCATGATTTTTCGGTCGGCGTCAAAGGGAAAGTCCCCCACCCGCGGCGTGCGCGCGGCCTCGCCCGCGAGATCGACACCTGCCTTCGTAGCGGCCACGACGATGGCACCTTCGGTGGTGTCGCCAATGATCCGCCACCCTTGATCTGGCGTGGGCGCCAACAGTCGAGCGTCCGAACACAGGGCGGCCATTCTGAGCAGGTCGCGTACCTTCTCCACGTCTTCGACGTCGCCCTCGGGCGTGTAGCCAATCCCGGAGACGGCATGGACGCGGCCCGACTCATAGATCTCCTGGAGGGTCATCTCCCCTTTAGTGAGCGTTCCGGTCTTATCAGTGCAGATCACCGTGGTCGATCCGAGCGTCTCAATCACCACGAGCCGCTTTATGAGTGCGTGTCGACGGGCCATGCGACGCACCCCGATCGCGAGCGACACCGACAAGGTGGCGGGCAGACCCTCGGGCACCAACGCAACCATCACCCCGAGCGCGAACACAAAAGAAAGTGACGCAGCGTTACCGGTCATGACTCGCACCGCGAACAAGAGCGCCCCGGCAACGATCGCCACGACCGCGACGCGACGCGCCATATGACTCACCTGACGCTGCAACGGACTCGTCTCGCGTGACACGTTGGCCGTTAGGCGATAGATGCGACCAAACTCAGTGCGAAGACCGGTGGCGAACACGACCGCCTTCCCGGTCCCGTTGGTCACGGAGGTTCCCGTAAAGACACAGTTCGTCGCTTCGAGCAGAGGGCGGTGCGGATCGACGGGCGCCGGACTGCGAGAGACCGGCTGACTCTCACCCGTCAACGCCGCCATCTCGACCGAGAGTCCGTACGCCTCGATCACCCGACAATCAGCCGAGATCGTGTCCCCCGCCTCGAGCACCACGACGTCGCCGACCACGAGTTGCTCCGCTGGTATCTCGACCAACTCTCCGCCACGTACCAGTCGCGCGGAATGGGGCACCATCGCTTGAAGCGCCTCGGCGGTTCGTTCGGCGGCGTGCTCTTGGAAGAACCCAATGATTGCGTTGAGGAAGACGACACCAAGAATTCCAAAAGCCAGATCGAGATTGGCGGCGTTGCGCGTTGTCGTGAGGAAATACGTGGCGAAGGTAAGTCCCGACGCCACGATCAGCAAGATGGCGAACATGTTGGAAAATTGAGCGGCGAATTCTCGTAGGAGCGACGTCCTAAGGGGCGGCGGGAACGCGTTGAGTCCATTTAAGGACAGCCTTCGAGCCGCTTCGACGACATCGAGCCCGGTACTCGACGTACCCAGCGCGACGAGTGCCTCGGGCACATCGAGTGCCAAGACGTTGGTCTTCGATCCGGTCTCGACCTCACCCGGGAGTTGCGATGCGTTCACCTCGCGGGTCACGAAATCCAGTATCACAGACGCCCGGGGGACGTCGGTGACCGCACGCTTGTCCGAATCCTCATTCAACGTACCCGAGGGCGGCGCCAGTCGTAACTCGATGGATTATGCCGATCTCCAGCGCTCTCCCAATGAAAAAGAAGTGTGCCCGTATCTCTCGTGTGGTGCTCGTCCTCGCCGCTATCGATGGCGCTGGATTCGGCGGAGCCGATCAATATTTCGGTAGTCTCTCGGCGATTCCATGGCTGGCAGATACCAGTTTGCTTTGCGCGCCCTGGCTCATGTTGCCGTTCTTAAGTGCCCGGACGACGAAATTGTTGCGAACTGCAACTCCAGGTCATTGATTACGCGTCCTACACCGGATCGACGATTACGTTTTCTTCAACTTCCGGAACCGCAATCCCTTCGTCGGACGTCTCTGTGATGTGCTTCAACGCGACGTGCCGTTGACGTCGCGTTGAAAGCAATCCGTCAACGCCGATCCATCCGGGCGTGCGCCACGTTGCGAGAATCACGATGGCGAAGAGCGCGTAAAACGCGCAGACACTCGCCGTGCCCGACATCACGTAGGTGAAGAGCAGGAGAAGACTTCCGAGGCACGCGAGTGGCGTCAGAAAACCAAGAGCGAGCGCCGCGCCAATTGCGAGTTCGGCGAAGGCAACAAGGATGGCGATCCATCTAAAGGCGTTTGCATTGATTGGTACTTCAGCGCAGCCGCCCATTTGTGAATGACTCCGCGACAACGCGTTCCTTGACGAAGACACTGCGCTCGGGCGACCACCGGCACATGACAACAGTTGGTCGTCATGTGCCGGTGTCCACTTAGTGAATGAGAACCTTCAGCGCGTCGTGCTGCGCGGCGTTCCCGAAGACGTCGTACGCCTGAAGAATCTGATCGAACGAGAATTCGTGAGTAACGAAACTCTCGACGGGCAGTTGCTTCTGTGTGACGAGCTTCAACAGCATCGCGAGCGTGTTCGTGTTCACGAGTCCCATCGAGATGTCGATGTTCTTGATCCAAAGCTCGTTCAGCGCCAACTCCACTGGCTTCCCGTGCACGCCGATGTTGGCGACACTTCCGCCGGGGCGCACTATCTCCGTCGCCATCGTGAACGTCTGCGGGACACCCACCGCCTCGATTGCCACGTCGACGCCTTGGCCGTCGGTGAGCGCGAGGACCTGCTCTTTCCAGTCCGCGTCGCCAGAGTTGATGGTATTCGTAGCGCCAAAGTCCGACGCGCGCTTCAGACGACTGTCATCGAGGTCGATCGCGATGATCTTCGACGGACCGTACAGTCGAGCCGTCGTCACCGCCGCAAGTCCGACTGGGCCTGAGCCAATGACCGCGACCACGTCGCCCGGATTCACGTCCCCGTACTGCACGCCAATCTCGAAACCGGTCGGCAAGATGTCCGATAAGAGGATGCCTTCGGACTCCGACAGACTTTCCGGCATTTTGTAGACCGAATTCTCGGCGAATGGGACGCGAACGAATTCGGCCTGCGTTCCATCAATCATGTATCCAAAAATCCAACCGATCCCGGCGATGCCTTCGGGATCGAGACAGTGCCCGTAGAGACCTTCTCGACAGTTCGAACATCGACCGCACGAACTGACACAGGACAAGATCACCTTGTCACCAACAGCCAGTTGAGTGACGCCAGCGCCAATCTCGGTGATTACGCCGATGCCCTCGTGTCCAAGAATTCGACCGACTTCGACTTCGGGCACGTCGCCCTTGAGAATGTGTAGGTCGGTGCCGCAGATCGTGGTGGCGACCATTTTTACGATGACGTCCGTCGGCTTCTGGATTACCGGATCGGGTACTTCTTCCCAGCTCTTTTGGCCGGGACCCTTGTAGACAAGTGCTTTCATGGCGGCAACTCCTTATGGTTGAAAATGCGTCTCGAAGCCTGCGGACACGTTTCCACCGTACGGAAACATTCTCCGGAGACCTCAGGGTCGAACGTCCCTACTTAGCGCTGCAGCGAGTCGAATGCCGATGACCGGGATTGGCGTGGAGTGCGCGAAAGTGACCTTCGTCCCTACGGCAAGCATATGGAGCTCGAAGAAACTGGTGACGTGACATCACTCCAGCCAGCGAAACGCGAACGATTGCTGCCGGGGCAATTCCCGGAGGAGTTGCAGGCCGACGTCGAAGTCGCCAATGGTGCCACGCTGCGTCTGCGGCCGATCCGAAGTGACGACGCCGAGAAACTCGTGGAGTTCCACGCTCAACTCTCATTCGACTCCATCTATTGTCGCTATTTCTCGCTGCACCCAGTGCTCTCGGCGAACGAAGTGAAACACTTCACGCAGGTTGACTACGTCAACCGATTGGCTCTCGTGGTTGAAGACGGTGACGAACTCGTTGCCGTGGGGCGCTACGACCGCCATCCCGAATCCACCACCGCCGAGGTTGCCTTCGTGGTGCGCGACGACTATCAGCACCTCGGTCTCGGTCACCGACTACTCGACGCGCTCGCCGAGGCAGCCTGGGAGAGAGGGATCACGGACTTCAGTGCCGAGACAATGTCGTCCAATCTCGACATGATGTCGGTATTCCGTCATTCGGGATTCCCGGTGACGACCTCCAGCGAATTCAACGAAATCAGTGTGCGCTTTTCGATCGACCCACAAAAGATTCCGGTGCCCCAACCACACTGAAAGCGCGTCAGGTTATTTGAATGGTGAAGTCACTATTGGTGTTACTCTGCCCTTAGGACGTCGAGACCCCGCATCCTTCTCGCTTGACATTTGGTCAGGCCAGTAGAAGAAGGTGTGACATGGGTCTTCCCGGAATGGTTCTCAGCGCAATCGCCGCCGCGGCGGGCGCAATTATGTATTGGGCCATTACGTATCAAGGTACCGGCTTTCGCTTCTCTACCGTGGGTGTCATCCTCATGATTGCCGGAGCGTTTGGTTTCGTCGTGTCCGCCATCATCTTCACGGTGTCGAGAGGTCCAGGGCGAACTTCCCGGCACTCGCTCGACCGTCAAGTCGTTGACACGTCGGGAAACACGAGTTCGGTTCACGAAGACACGAAATAACAGCGCCCGACCAATGCCCGTCATCGACGACAACGAAGAATTCAAGGTGAAGACTCTTTCGCGACTGGCATCGTGTCCCGAAAGATCCAACTCGCATGGGAAGGAGTTCGCGCAATGTACATAGGTGGCGGAACAGTCATTTTCATCCTCATCATCGTCCTCATCGTTTTTCTGGTTCGGCGATGAAGAGTTGGCGACAAGTGGAATGGATTCGCGCTTGGAATGGATTCGCGCTCGACCAAGTCGGTTCGACGTAAACGCAACAACGAAGGCGAGAGAGATCTCTCCCTCCGAGAAACGGAGTGACGATGGGCAAGAAGGACAAGGCCAAGAATATGGCCCAAATAGCCAAAGGCAAGATCAAAGAGACGGCCGGGAGGACAACTGGCGACGGTCAACTTGAAGCTGAAGGGAACGTCGATCAGGCCAAGGGCAATGTCAAGCAGGCTGGCGAGAAAGTGAAGGATGCGCTCAAGAAGTAAGTCCGAATGACACTGAGCGAGTGCTGCAGAGTTCTCGTCGACAAGGATCAAGCCCCCCTTGATCCTTGTCGACGACCGAAGATCAACCATCAAAGCGTCCGGCGTCGACGCGGATCGAGGAGATCAGAACAATGGCGGAATTGGCTTTGCGAGTATCGCCTTCGCCTACATGAGCGCGAAGTCAACGTGAATGTTCATCGTCTGCTTGATATCTACGCGATCATGGAGCGACTTGAACGTGAGAGCGCCGAAGGATTCGCGCTGTGCGCGGTTGCGGCCGAGTTCACGGCGCTCGACGGCGCCGGCATCGCTCTGATGAGTGAGAGCAAAGCACTGACGTCGCTCTGTACAAGCAACGTCGCGGCCGGCGCCCTGATGGATCTCGAACTGACCCTGGGTGAGGGGCCGATGGTCGACGCCAGCCGCGGTGACGCTTTCGAGGACACCGACCTACGCGAGACGACGTCCTCCGAGTGGACCCTCTATAGATCCGAAGCCGTTGCTCTCGGCGCGAGAGCGATCTTTGCCTACCCCGTTCGACTCGGGGCGATTCGATTCGGAGCTCTGAGCCTTTTTCGCACGAGTCCGGGACCCCTCAACGCGCAACAATCATCCGACGCCTACCTCATGGCGTCGGTAATCGGCCGAGCGATCCTGGCCGAACAGGCCGATGGTTCCCTCGTGGGTCTGGCGGGGGAATTGAACGGTGAATCGATGCTCGATTTTTGGGTCCATCAGGCAGCGGGGATGCTGGCGGTCCAGGGCTCGATGTCGGTCAAGGACGCGCTGGTGTTCTTGCGGGCGCGCGCGATAGGAGTAGGGAGTCAACTCTCGGTCCTTGCTGATCGCGTGGTGACCGGCGCGACGCGATTCGATTCGACAACGAGAGAGTGGATTGACGAAACGGCGGTTGGGCATTATAAGCGGTAGAATCCACGGGACAGCCGGACCGACGAAGTGGGGCCATTGCATGATCGCGTTCCGTTATTGGGCAGGGTGGCATCGATGAATAGAGAATCGCTCTTGATTGCGACGCTCGTAGAGTTGGCGGACAACTTGGTCGACGACTACGACGTCATCGACGTGCTCACAGTATTGACCCATCGCTGTGTCGATGCGGTCGACGTCGACGCCGCGGGCGTCATGCTCGCGTCACCGACAGGGGAACTGCAATTCGTGGCGTCCTCAAGTGAGTCAATGACAATACTTGAGCTGTTCCAAATTCAGACCAACGAGGGCCCCTGCGTCGACTGCTTTCATGACGGCCTCGCAATCACCAATCATGCGCTGAGCGAATCCGATGGACGCTGGCCGTTGTTCACGCCGCGAGCGCTCGCGTTGGGCTTTCGCGCAGTTCACAGTTTGCCGATGCGTCTACGCGGGAGAACGATCGGAGCGCTGAACCTCTTTCGGACGCACCAAGGAACGCTCTCCGAGGACGACGTGATCGTGGCCCAAGGTCTCGCGGACGTCGCGACGATCGCGATACTTCAACACCGTTCCACCCTCGACGCGAGCGCGTTGAATTTCCAGTTGAATAACGCGCTCAATAGTCGCGTCATCATCGAACAGGCAAAGGGGATGATCTGCCAATCGACGAGCTGCGATATGGACGAAGCCTTCAATCGATTGCGAGCGCACGCGAGGAACCACAACGAAGGACTCACGACCCTCGCCACGCGCGTCGTTGCTACATCGATGGCTCCGAACGATCTCGACATATGGGTGATGACGATCCCGGAATAAGAATTCGCACGTGACACTTTCCACAGCGAGCGCCGCGCCAGATTCGCCGACGCACTGACTCCTCGTCGGGGACTCAATCGGTCACTTTTCTCACGGCGCGAAATAGTGTCGCGCCGACGTTTGGGCCAGCGTGAATTGAGGTGGCATCTGGTACGATGCGCACAGAAGTCCAGACCCCGCTTCCTTCGTGCCTGACTGTGTCGGGCCCGTTCGAAGGAACGAGTGGTGAGAATGCCTGGACTGGTCCTCAGCGACATCGCGGCGGCGCTTGGCGTCATCGTGGACCTGACCATCGTCGAAGAACGCGACGTCGACGGATCGGCTCCTGAACGTGCGGCCGCCATCGGCGCGCGTGCCGTGCACTTCGTCGATCCGTCTGGAGCGACGCCTTCGTATTCCGTCTCGTCACAATCGTCATCAATTGACTCTTGCGTGGTGCGTTTTTGCTCGTATGGTCACCGTTGTTCCGGCTCGTATACGCCGCGAGTGAAAACATGTTCTATCGAATCAGTGCCAAACAATGAATCCGCGGGACAGATGTCTTCTGGAGATGATGGAGGGTCATGAAACTACTGAACAGAGCCAGGAATATGTTGCAAATCTCGAAGGGCAAGACCAAGGAGGTCACCGGCAAGATCACGGGCAACCGCGATCTCGAAAGCGCCGGCGCAAACGATCAACACAAGGGCCATCTCAAACAGGTCGGAGAAAAGGTGAAAGATGCTATCGAGGAGCTTTGAATCGCCGGCCGTCGAAGAGGCCGGCTACCTACACGATGTGTCGGAACGTCAGCCGACGACGGCATCGGGCAGTCTTCAAGACGACGTCGAACGACTTCTCGACATCGCGGGACAACTCTTCTCCGCCATTGAGCGCCACATTCACCGAATGGAAGATGAGCTCGCGCGCGCTTGTGATGAGGAGGTCCGGGCGCGGGCACAGACGGTCTTCAAGGAGCGACTAATTCGTTGCGCCGAGAGCCTCGACCTGTCAATCCACGAGATCGGCCTCCACCTCGAGCGCCGAGCGAGTGAGCACATTGTCAGTTACGGACTTCGCGACAACGCCTAGTACCGCGGGAATCACCATTGGTCGCGACGCGAGTTCTCTGTTCACGTCAATCGCCTAAGTCCCCAGAACGTCAATATCCTTCAATATCCGTCAATACTTGACTAAATCGATCGTCTTTGTTATAAAATGCGACTTCACGTCTCGTTGGCGGAACCATCCCGTCGGCGAATAAGAAGGAGAGCACATGTCCGAATGGGGATTCGAAACTCGTCAGATTCACGCCGGCACCTCACCTGATCCCACTACGAACGCGAGGGCCGTCCCGATCTATCAGACGACCAGTTACGTCTTTCGTGATACCGCCCACGCGGCCGCGCTCTTCGGCCTCCAAGAGCTCGGCAACATCTACACCCGCATCATGAATCCCACCCAGGCGGCCTTCGAGGACCGCATCGCCTCACTCGAAGGCGGTGTCGCGGCACTCGCCGTGGCGAGTGGTCAGGCCGCCGAAACGATCGCGCTGCTTAATTTGGCCGAGAACGGGGGCCACATCGTTTCGTCGGCGTCGCTGTATGGCGGCACCTACAACCTCTTCCACTACACGCTGCCCAAGCTCGGCATCGAGGTCTCGTTCGTGAACGATCCCGACGATCTCGAAGCGTGGCGAGGCGCTATCCGACCCAACACGAAGGCGTTCTACGCCGAGACCCTGGGCAATCCGAAAGGTGACGTCCTCGACTTCGAGGGCGTTGCCAAGGTGGCGCACGACAACGGGATCCCCCTCGTGGTCGACAACACCCTCGCAACGCCCTTCCTGGCCCAACCGCTCGCGCACGGCGCCGACATCGTGGTGCACTCGGCCACGAAGTTCATCGGGGGACACGGAACTTCTATTGGCGGCGTCATCGTGGACGGCGGTACGTTCAACTACGAAGCGAGCGGTCGCTTCCCCGCATTCACCGAACCCGATCCGAGCTACCACGGACTCGTCTTCGCCGAACTCCCGGCCCCGCTCTTCCCCGCGCGCTACGTGCTCAAAGCCCGTCTCCAGTACTTGCGCGACATAGGCGCGGCGATCGCGCCGTTGAATTCATTCCTCTTCATTCAGGGCCTCGAGACCTTGAGCTATCGCATGGAGCGTCACGTGCAGAATGCCGTGGTCGTCGCGAACTGGCTCGAAGCACGCGACGAAGTCTCGTGGGTGGCCTACCCGGGACTCACCTCGAGTCCATGGCACGAACGCCAGCTCCGGTACTTACCGCGAGGCGGCGGATCAATCATCGCCTTCGGCATCAAAGGGGGACTCATCGCCGGTCAGAAATTCATTGAAGGCCTGGAACTGTTCAGTCACTTGGCGAACGTCGGTGACGTGCGGAGCCTCGCGATTCACCCGGCCTCGACCACGCACTCGCAACTCACTGAAGAAGAGCAGACGACCACCGGAGTGGGCCCGGACCTCGTGCGCCTTTCGGTGGGGCTCGAATCGATCGAGGACATCCTCGCGGACCTCGACGCCGGATTCGCTGCGGCGAAGGACGCGTGAGCCCAACTCCAATTCCGGGCACGTGGCAGATCGGCGATGATCCCGGTCATCGACAATTCGTTGAACTGAAGGGCGGCGATCAGGGTTTCGCACTCGAGAGCGGCGAGGCACTGGCGAGCGTGACGGTGGCCTTCGAAACATGGGGCCAACTGAACCACGGCGCTACCAATGCCGTCCTTGTCCTGCACGCCCTATCCGGTGATTCTCACGCCGAAGGTCCCCCGGGTCCCGGTCACGTCTCGCCCGGTTGGTGGGACGGGCTCATCGGACCGGGAGCGCCGATCGACACCGAACGGTACTTCGTGGTGTGTCCCAACGTGCTGGGAGGTTGTCAGGGTACGACCGGACCGTCGTCGCCCGACGCCGAGAACTCCCCGTACGGCTCGAGGTTTCCGGTCATCACGATTCGCGACCAAGTTGCGGTCGAAGCGGCCCTCGCCGACGAACTCGGCATCGAACGGTGGGCGGCGGTGATCGGTGGATCGATGGGGGCGATGCGCGCGCTCGAGTGGAGCGTGGGCTACCCCGATCGAGTGGAGCGCGCCGTCGTCTTGGCTGTATCGGCGGCGGCTTCGGCCGAACAAATCGCGCTCTGTTCGCTCCAGATTCGGGCAATCAAATCCGATTCCGCCTTCGTGAACGGTGACTATTACTTCACCGGCAAGAGTCCATCCACCGGTCTCTCAATCGCGAGAGGACTCGGTCAGCTCAGTTACCGGACCGAGCACGAGTTCGATGTCCGCTTCGCGCGCGAAGTCCAAGATGAGGAAGCGCCGCTCCACGGGGGTCGCTACGCCGTCGAGTCGTACCTCGAGTACCAGGGAGAGAAGCTCACTCGACGCTTCGACGCGAACAGCTACGTCGTACTGAGCGAAGCGATGAATCACCACGACGTCGGTCGCGCACGAGGTGGCGTCGCTGAAGCGCTCAGCACGGTTCGCGCTCGCGTCACCGTCGCCGGCATCGCCAGCGATCGTCTCTACCCCCTCGAACAACAACTGGAAATCGCGCGCCTGTTGCCGGGTGACGAAGAGGTGCACGTGATTCAGTCGGAGTTCGGGCACGACGGTTTCTTGCTCGAAACCGAGACGGTGGGTGAAGTCGTGCGCGCGGCGCTTCGCTCGTGAAGGTGATATTCCGGAGCGTTGCGAACTGACTTTTGACCTAGCGAATCGCGTCCCCTCCGAAACTCAGAACGAGCATTCAACGTCGGCGGAGAGATTTTACAACATCGATAATCTCAGGTCACGCCCAGTTTCATAACCTCGAATAGTCCGTCGATACCAGTTGATTTCTATTTCCTATAATTTCACTAGGAATAGTGGTACATTGAAAGAAACCAGTCAAGGAGGCAGTATGTCACTCAACGTTGAAGCAATTTTCAGTGAGGCGCCAGCGGTCCGAACTACCGAACTGCGCACGTTCTTCGAGTCGCTGCACTTGCCCGAGGGCCGACTCGACGCCGACACGCTCGTGAGGATCACCGACGCACTCGCGGCACGACCAGAACTGTTCGAGGACCTTCTGGTCGATGACGAAGTGAATCGATGGTGGCTGCAACTGTGGGTCACCGAAAGTTACGAAGTCCGACTCCTAACGTGGGAACGTGAGCAGTCGTCCGATTGGCACGATCACGGCGGCTCATCGGGCGCTTGGACCGTCACGGCCGGTGCGCTCTACGAGACGTATCGAGCTGAGGACCACTTCAGTGTCCGCGATCGTCATTACGTCGCCGGCGACAACGGCTCGTTCGGTCCCGTGCACGTCCACGACGTGATCTTCGAGGCTGGCAAGCCGGCCGTCAGCATCCACGCCTATTCGCCGCCGCTCAGTGGGCTCACCGTGTACGACCGAACTCGATTTGGTTTCGTCGCTCGTGACTTCGTGCTCGAGGAACGTCGCGCCGAGCAGCGATCGTAATTCGTCGCGACGAGTTCAGTCAGCGACTTCAGAGCCGGGTAGTTCGGGGGTCCCCCACACTTCGGCGACGAGGGCGTACGACTTGATTCGAGCATCGAGTGAATGCAGTCGCGTGGAGATCATGAACTCATCGGCCTGCGTGCGCTGCTCCAAGAGAGAAAGTCCGTTCGCGACCGCTTCTTGATCGCCAATCAAGTGCGTCGCCATGGCCTCAGCGGCGATCTCTTCTTCGATTGGTGTGAACGCGTACGCGGCGGCCTCCTCCGGTGACGGCAACAGTCCGGGGCGACCGGTTCTCATCTGCACGATGCTGAGCGCGGTCGAACCGGCCAGCCACCGCGCTTCTTGGGTACTGGGGGCGCAGATCACCGAGACCGCCACCATCACTCGCGGTTCGCGCAGCACGATCGACGGCTGGAAGTTCGCTCGATACGCCGCGAGGGCCGCGTCCAATTCACGCGGCGCGAAGTGATACGCAAAGGAAAAGGACAGGCCAAGGATGCCCGCCAGTTGCGCGCTGAACGTGGAGGATCCCAGCAGCCACATCTCAGGCAGATAGCCGCTACCGGGATTCGCGAAGGGATGCGCGGGGGCCTCATCAGACGGCAACAGGTACTTGATGAGTTCCACCACGTCATTGGGAAAACTGTCGGCGCCAAGCTCGAGGGTGCGGCGAAGTGCTCGAGCCGTGACGTGGTCCGTGCCGGGCGCGCGCCCGAGACCGAGGTCGATGCGGCCGGGGTGCAACGCTTCGAGCGTCGCGAACTGTTCGGCCACGACCAGTGGCGCGTGATTCGGCAACATGACACCGCCGGAACCCACGCGCAGCGTGGTCGTCGCATCCGCCAGGTGCGCAATCAGAACAGCCGGCGCCGAACTGGCCACGGCGGGCATCCCGTGGTGCTCGGCGACCCAGAGTCGCTTGTAGCCCAGTCGCTCTACTTCGATTGATAACGCGGTTGTTTCGGCGAAGGCGCGCGCGGGCGAAGAACCGGTCGCCACGGTCGCGAGATCGAGGACTGAAAGAGGGATCACGAAGGAGACCGTTTCAACTCTGGTTGATCAGTATCGATGCTCGCCTTACCTACGCAATCTCGGTGATGTAGGAACCGACGAGTGTCGCCGTCTGTTGGTCAACGGCGCCATTACGACGACTTTCGTGTCCCTCTTGAAAATGAGCGAAGGCGGCGGTCGATGAGATGGGGTTCGGCTCATCATCTCGGTGATTGTGGAACGAAACGTGGACGAATGAGTCATCGGCGAGTCGCAGTACGAGGTAACTGACGTTGTCAGGCTGCTTTTGCGCCAACTCTTCGAAGACTCCTTCGATACGTGTTTGATTCTCGTCGGCGGCCGCTTGAGACTTTGTCGCGTAACGCGTCACCAATCGTTTCTCCACGTCGCTTCCTTTCGTTGACCAGAACGACGCACTCGAATTTGATCGCATCCGCGACACGAACGAGTGCCCTTTCGACGTTATAGGTCGTTCTCTTAATCTCTTTCACGAGACTCTTGCGAACTCACTCACGGCGGTACGAGAAAATGATTGCCGATCTACTTCGGCGAGACGCCGTCAAATACGAGGTCAATTATTCGACGACTCGCTGATTCGAAATCCTGTCCTCCCCGATGGTTCGATGACATCCCCGTCGAGACAGACGAGACGAGCACCTCGGCGAGAAGATTTTCGTCGACGTCAGCACGAATCTCTCTCGTTTCCTTCCCACGTCGGATGGCCAACTTCAACGCATGATTAAAAGGTGCGACGATCTCGATGAGGTACTGCTCGTGGAGATCTGGGAAGTTCTGTGCTTCGGCCACGATGGCTTGTTCCATTCGACCTTCGCTTCGTTCAACGACGTCGTCAAATGTCTTCATCAACACGAAGAGATTTTCGCGGGTGCTTTGTTCCGTGAGATCGGGCAACTGACGCGCGATCGACTTCACCACATCTGAATAGAGTTGCTCCTTGGACTTCCAGCGGCGATAGATGGAGTTTCTCGAGATGCCTGTGTCCCTTGAGATGCTGACTAACGAGAGCGAAGACAATGTTGCCCCGCCGTTTACGAGGTCCAAGACCGCATCGCAAATGACGGTGTGCATCCGAGTGCTTCTCGGTCGTCCAATCTTGGATGTAGGTGAATCGGCGATAGTCACATATTTAACGATACATAAGTGTTCCGTTAGATGAAGGGAAGGTGATTCTGATTTACGGAACAGAGATGATCCATTATGAATCTCCATTAACCGTGCGGTTTTATCGTCAACGCAACGCATCGTTCCGAGCTAATCGCTCAATCGTATTGTGGGTGAACCGAACTTCGGTCCACTTGTTGCGATTGAGGAGTTCGACGTCGCCGCTGTCGACTGACAGCTGACGAGACCTACGACGAATTGAATTAGCTGTACTGCGAGTCGGCGCAGCCTTTGATTTGTGACTTCGTCGCCTTCGCGGTACCGGATACGAAGAACGTGTCGACGACGTGCCAGAACGGGCACGACCGACCATCAAGTATCGGATTCGACTTCGCCGTCGTGATCGCCAGCGCGCCCGGGCACGCATCGGCCGCGGCGCTCCACACCACCTTCCCGTGCTTCACGACTTTGATCTTCAGCAATAGCGAATCCTCCGAGCACGTGTCTTCGAATCCCAGGTCCTTCATTTTGGCGATGACCGTGCGCAGCGTCAGTGCTTGATGGTTCGAAAGCACGACCGAGGTGGGATCGCTAGAAAACTCCATGGGTGAGGTCTTTCCATATCCCGTAACAGTGACGACGCCGTCTGTGGGCATCTTGACGTGAAGGATTGGCAGGTAAATCACTTGCGCATCGACCCGTAACTCCTGCTCACCGTTCTTCACTTCGGTCGTCTGGTAATAGATCCCACAGAAGGTGATGTGGGGGGGGCTCACGCACGAGAGCGAGACGCCGAGGTTGTAAGTGGGGTAGGCGTTCGGTGCGGTACCGGAGCCGGTTTCAGTAATCCTTTCTCCTTTGAGTAAATGCGCGCGCACGTACTGATCGACCGACACTGACATTGGCAGCAGGTACAGATGGTGATCTTGACGAATCAACGGCGAATCCCCGAAGTCGCCGTTCGGAGACAACGGCGTTGGCAACGTGGCGACTCTTCGAGCGTCAGGAGGAATGGGTTGCGCGTCCAGAAAGTGTCGCGTGTAGGCGTTTCCGGCGAGAACGATGGTCGGCGGCAGTGTTGTCGACGTGGTGGTCGTCGGTGCAGCGACTGCACTCGTCGACGAAAGGCCAAGGCACGCAACACCGAGCGCGACGACTACGAGCGCGACCCGGCTCGTTGCGTGCCCACCATGAAGCTCGCGTGCCCTCGAGCGCAGAACTCTCGAAGCCCCGAATTTCGATCTCGCGAATTGCCTCATATTTACTACTGTCCGCAACGATACAAATGTTTCGGTCGGCCATTTCGACCTTGAAGTTGGCCAATGGAGCGAGTTAAATCATTCCTATGGTCCACGACCCACGAATATGTGACTCGCTTAGGGTGGTGGATGGCCGATGAACTTTGGCCTCACCATCAGCCCAATCCTGGAGGAGCGCCATCAAGAAACTCTTTGTTTTCGACCTTGACGGGACTCTCGCGCCCAGTAAATCTCCCCTCGGCTCCGACGTCGCCGTACTTCTGCACGACTTGTTGGGCGTTATGAAGGTAGCGGTCATTTCCGGTGGGGACTGGTCGCAGTTTCAAAAGCAACTCCTCGCTAATCTCCCCGATGACGAACGACTGAAGGATCTCTATCTCCTGCCGACGTGCGGCACGCAGTTCTATGAGTACCTCGGCCATTGGTCGAAGGTCTATTCCGAGGATCTCAGCGACGACGAGCGCGCACGAATTATTAAGGCACTCCAAGATGCCTACGACCAGTCGGGCACGAAAGTCGACAAGATCTGGGGCCAGGCGATCGAAGACCGCGGCAGCCAGATCACACTTTCGGTGCTCGGCCAAGAGGCGCCGCTCGAGGCGAAGGAGAAGTGGGACCCCGACTTCGCCAAGCGCAAGAAGATCATCGCGATCCTCCAGCCGATGCTGCCGGAGTTCGCGATCCACATGGGCGGCACGACGTCGATCGACGTGACCAAACCGGGCATCGATAAGGCCTACGGCATCGCAAAACTGCGCGATCAACTCGGCATCCCCGTTGCCGAGATGCTCTTTGGCGGTGACGCCATCTTTCCCGGCGGCAACGATTATCCGGCCCAAGAAGCCGGCGTGGACAGCATCCTCGTGCGCGACCCTTGGGAGACCGCTCGGGTGATCCAAACGGTGATCGCCTGCCTGGGCGACGGCGAGGTGCAAATCAAATCGCCAGGAAAGCAGTCGTGAGCGGATTCAACATGCGTCCGCTGGACCTGGTGATCAATCCAGAACCGGGAAACGCCAACGAGGTTGGGGGTATTTTGAATCCCGCGGCCGCTCGAGGACCGGACGGACATCTGTATCTCTTCCCACGGCTCGTGGCGAAGGGCAACTTTTCTCGCATCGGCATCGCCCGAGTGGAGTTCGATTCGAGCGGCGAACCGTGCGGCATCGAACGACTCGGCATCGCCCTCGAACCCGAGATGCCCTACGAACTACGACCGGACGGCGGCGGCTGCGAAGATCCTCGCGTCACTTTCGTCGAACCTCTTAAGCACTACGTCATGACCTACACGGCCTTTTCTCCCAGTGGACCACGCATCGCCTTGGCTATTTCCAAAGACCTCATGAACTGGGAGCGGCTCGGTCTGGCAACGTTCGAACCCTACGAGGGGATCCATTTCGATGGCGTGGACAACAAGGACGCGGCCATGTTTCCACTCGCCGTGCCGAACCCATCCGGTCATCATGAACTCGCCATCCTTCACCGACCACTCTTCCCGGGCACCTTGCCCGAGGACACGATGTTGATGGATGAGGACCGCGAAGTCGACCTGCATCGCGAGAGTATCTGGATCTCCTACACGTCGGCGAGTGCGAGTGACCCGGCGTACCAGTTGCGCGAGTTCACCTCGCACCACCGCCTCGCGTCGCCGGTCTCTGATTGGGAGTCGCTCAAGATTGGCAGTGGCGCACCACCGATCATGACCAAGCACGGGTGGCTGTTCATCTACCACGGGGTCTCAGATCTCGCCTCGCCCAACAGTGACGTGCACCACCTTTCGTATTCGGCAGGAGTGATGATCCTCTCCCGGGATCATCCCCAGGAATTGCTCTATCGTTCGACTCATCCAGCGCTCGCGCCCGCTGCGTACGTCGGGCTCCGGGGCACGCCGTCCAATGTCGTCTTCCCGACCGGCGTTGACCGTCGTGATGACATCGGCGAGCCCGACCGACTCGACGTCTATTACGGAATCAACGACTACCAGATCGCCGTCGCCCGTCTCGATGTCCCGGCGACTCTCCCCCACGCCGGCGAAGCCGACCCGCCCTAGGACCAGACGCAGAAACGATCGATCATTTGACGGATACAAACTTCGTGCACCATCGCTGGAGATTCGGGTGTGTTCCAGAAAGTTGTCAAACTAAGAAGATGGAGAGATGCCATCTCCTCTGAACTAACGCCAAGGAAGATTCCATGACCGTTCTCCCCCTTCGCCAACGAAGCACCTGGTTGGCGCTCGAAACTCACGAGCATTCAATCGATGCCGCGAATTTGCGCAGCCTGTTCGCGAAGGACCCGAAACGCGGGGAACGCTTTCGCGTCGAGGCCGAAGGCCTGCACCTCGACTATTCCAAACAGCGAATCACCGAGGAGACCGTGCGTCTGCTCATCGGTCTGGCGAACGAATCTGGATTGGCCGAGCGCCGAGATCAGATGTTCCGGGGTGAACACATCAACGTCTCAGAAGATCGTGCCGTGCTCCACGTCGCCCTGCGGATGCCCAAGGACGTGTCGCTGATCGTCGACGGCGTCGACGTCGTCGCCGAGGTCCACGCGGTTCTCGACCAGATGACTTCATTCGCCTCGCGTGTTCGCTCTGGTGAGTGGAAGGGCCACACCGGCAAGGTAATCAAGAACGTCGTCAACATCGGCATCGGCGGTTCCGACCTCGGACCGGTGATGGCCTACGAAGCGCTGCGCTACTACTCGCGACGCGATCTCACCTTGCGCTTCGTGTCCAACGTCGATTCGACCGACTTGGTCGAGGCGCTTCGCGGTCTCGAGGCCGAGGAGACGCTTTTCATCATCTCCTCGAAGACTTTCGGGACCCTCGAGACGCTCACGAACGCGACGTCGGCGCGCGAATGGCTCGTCGAGAAGCTCGGCGACGAATCCGCCGTCGCGAAACATTTCGTTGCGGTGTCCACGAACGCCGAGAAGGTCGCGGCCTTCGGCATCGACACCGAGAACATGTTCGTGTTCTGGGACTGGGTCGGCGGTCGCTATTCCATGGAATCGGCTATCGGCCTTTCGACGATGATCGCCATCGGTCCGGAGCGCTACTACGAACTGCTCGACGGGTTCCACGCGATGGACGAGCACTTTCGCACGGCGCCCTTCGAGGAGAACCTTCCTGTTCTGATGGGCCTGCTGGCGTTGTGGAATCGCGACTTCCTCGGATGCGCGAGTGTCGGCGTGATGCCGTACGAGCAGTACTTGAAGCGACTGCCGGCCTACCTGCAACAACTCACCATGGAGTCCAACGGCAAGCACGTGACGCTCGACGGTACGACCGTCGACTACGACACCGGCGCCATCTACTGGGGCGAGCCGGGCACGAACGGACAACACAGTTTTTATCAACTGGTCCATCAAGGCACGTCGATCATCCCGGTCGATCTCATCGGATTCGCCAAGAGCCTCAACCCACTCGGTGGGCACCACGACATCCTCTCTTCAAACGTCTTCGCCCAGGCCCAGGCGCTCGCCTTCGGCAAGACCGCCGACGAAGTGCGCGCCGAGGGGACGCCCGAACACGTCGTCGCCCATCGTGTCATGGAAGGCAACCGACCGACCAACGTGTTGTTGGCCGAGATCCTCACACCGCGAATCCTCGGTTCACTCATCGCACTCTACGAACACTCGGTCTTCACCCAGGGAACGATCTGGGGCATCGACTCCTTCGACCAGTGGGGGGTGGAACTCGGCAAACAATTGGCCGTCGCCATCATTCCCGAATTGGAATCGGAGTTAGAGCCGACGCTCGCCCACGACTCATCGACGAATGAACTAATCACGCTGTATCGACGACTGAAGAGGAACGAGGACACGCATGGCAACTGACCGACCAATGCAATTGGGGATGGTGGGACTCGGACGGATGGGTGCGAACCTCGTCCAGCGTCTCGTGCGCGACGGACACAGTTGCGTCGTCTACGACGTCAACCTCGCTGCCGTGGAGAAGCTCGTCGGGGACCGCGCCGTGGGCGCGTCGTCACTCGAAGACCTCGTCAGCAAACTCGACGGACCGCGTGCGATCTGGCTCATGTTGCCGGCCGCGATCACCCAGGACACGCTCGATGAACTGGTGCAGTACCTCGATAGCGACGACGTCGTCATCGACGGTGGCAACTCCTACTACCGCGACGACATGGTGAGGGCCACCCAACTGACCGAGCGGGGCGTTCACTACGTCGACTGCGGTACGAGCGGCGGAGTCTGGGGACTGGAGCGGGGCTACAGCCTCATGATCGGTGGCGAGGACGACGTCGTCACGCGCCTCGACCCGATATTCCGGTCGATCGCACCCGGCGAGGACGGCACGGCTGAGACGCCGGGACGCACGCGCACCGACGGCACGGCCCCACGAGGCTACCTGCACTGCGGTCCCAACGGTGCCGGACATTTCGTGAAAATGGTGCACAACGGCATCGAGTACGGCATGATGGCGGCGATCGCCGAGGGCCTCAGCATCCTGAAACACGCGAACGTCGGCACGACGAAGGTTGAAGCGGACGCCGAAACAACGCCGCTGCGAGATCCGCAGTACTACTCCTTCGACTTTGATCTCGCCGAAGTGACTGAGGTGTGGCGCCATGGCTCGGTCGTGGGCTCGTGGCTCGTGGACTTGACCGCCGACGCTCTCGCGCGCTCTCCGGAACTCTCGGAGTTCAGTGGACGAGTGTCGGACTCCGGTGAGGGTCGCTGGACCGTCGAAGCCGCCATCGACGAGTCCGTGCCGACGCCCGTCATCAGTGCCGCGTTATGGCAGCGATTCGAGTCACGCAATCAAGGCGAGTTCACCGCCAAAGTGCTCTCGGCAATGCGGGCGGAATTCGGCGGTCACGTCGAGAAGAGTTCGTAGCGTGCACCACGAGCTGCGCGACTTTGCGGACGCGTCGGCCGTCGCGTCCGCAGCGGCCGACTACGTGACGGCGTGTTCACGACGCTCGATTGAGACGAACGGTCACTTCACGTTCGCGGTGAGCGGCGGGAGGACGCCGTGGACGATGTTCGAGAATTTGGCACAGATGGACGTCGCGTGGGCTGACGTCGTCATCTTTCAGGTCGACGAACGCATCGCGCCCGTCGGTGACCCGACGCGTAATCTCACGAATCTCGAACGCAGCCTCGGCGCGTGCCGACCAACGATCGTGGCAATGCCGGTCAACGACGACGACCTCGACGCTGCCGCAGCGACCTACGCCGAGGAGTTGCCCCCGCGATTCGACCTCGTGCACCTCGGTCTCGGACCGGACGGCCACACGGCTTCGCTGATTCCCGGTGACCCAGTGCTCGGCGTGCGTGATCGTCTCGTCGCGGTCACCGGCGTCTATCAAGGTGAGCAGCGGATGACACTCACGTACGAAGCCCTCGCACGCTCCGACCAACTGCTCTGGCTGGTCACCGGCGACGACAAGCGAACAGCGCTCTCGGCCCTGATGCGTGGTGACACCACGATCCCGGCCGCCGGCGTCGAGGCGGCGGCGTCGCTCGTGATGGCCGACCGCGCGGCGAGTGCGTTATGAGCGTCGAAGAGGAGAAGCGTCTCGCCGCCGAAACGGCCGCGGAACTCATTGAGCCCGGCACGCGTGTCGGTCTCGGCTCGGGGACGACCGTGGCGTACCTACTCGAAGCTATTGCGCGGCGTGGTGTCACGGCCCGCTACGTGGCGACGTCACCGGCGACCGCGGACGCCGCGCGTGAACTCGGCATTGTCGTCGAGTCATTCGACGCGCTCGATGAACTGGACCTGGCGATTGACGGGGCGGATCAGATCGCGCCCGACGGTTGGCTCGTCAAAGGTCGCGGCGGCGCGCACCTGCGGGAGAAGGTTGTGGCGGCGTCGGCGAAACGCTTCGTGGTCATTGCCGACTCCTCGAAACTCGTGACGACGTTGCATCCCCCGGTGCCTTTGGAGCTTCAAAAATTCGGCCTGCGTGCCACGCTGCGCGAACTCGGAGCCGTCAGCGTGCGCGACGGAGCCCGTAGCCCCGACGGCGGTGTTCTCGCCGACTACCACGGCGACGTCGGGGACCCCCGAGAACTCTCCGAGCGCCTGGCCTCGACGCCTGGAATCAGCGCTCACGGCCTCTTCGCGCCCGAATACGTGAGCGACATCATTGTCGCCACCGGTAAAACGGTGACTACAACGACCCCGGGAGGCCCTCGATGACAAAGACCCACACTGGTATGCATGCCAAAGTGCCGCCGGATCACATTTTCGTGATGTTCGGCGCCACGGGCGACCTCGCCAAGCGCAAAGTCCTACCGGGTCTCTTCCATCTCGCCGTCGCAGGACTGCTGCCCAAGAACTACCGGATCATCGGCTGCTCGCGTAAGGCATCGGCGATGTCCGACGAAGATTTTCGAAAGCGCGCGTATGACGCGGTATGCCAATTCGGGTCGAACAAACCCGAAGGGGCCGACTGGGAGAAGTTCGAGAAGAACCTCTCTTTCGCCTCCGCTGAAGAAGATGGCACCGGCGAACTCGTCGGCGCGGTCGCGCGTGCCGAAGAGGAGATTGGCGGTCACGTGCAGCGGCTCTTCCATCTGGCAGTGCCGCCGGGCGCACTTCTCGGCATCATTCAGATGTTGGGGAAAACCGGACTCAACGAGAACACGAAGATCATCTGTGAGAAGCCCTTCGGAACCGACCTCGCGTCGGCGCACCGCCTCAACGCCACTATCGCCAAGTGTTTCGACGAGTCCCACGTCTTTCGCATTGACCACTTCCTCGGCAAGGAGTCGATCGACAACATTCTCGCTCTGAGATTCGCCAATGGGCTCTACGAGCCGATCTGGAACCGTCATTACGTCAGCTACATCCAAATTGACGTTCCGGAGTCCATCTCGATCGAAGGGCGCGGCGCATTCTTCGAAGAAACCGGAACGTTCCGCGACATGGTCGTCACGCACCTTCTGCAAGTGCTGGCCTTCGTTGCGATGGAACAACCTATTTCACTCGACGCCAAGCCGTTACGCGACGAGATCAGCAAGGTCTTCGATTCAACGCCGCCGCTCAACCCCGCCCACGTCATACGCGGTCAATACGACGGGTACCGCAACGAGCCCGGTGTCGCGCCAAACTCCCAGACCGAAACGTTCGTGGCGCTGCGCGCCGACGTCGAGAACACGCGCTGGAAGGGCGTGCCATTTTTCCTGCGGACGGGCAAATCAATGGCGCAAAGCCGACAGGTCGTCACCATCGGGTTCAAGGAGCCGGTCATGCGAATGTTTCCCGTCGACCACATGGAGGGTCAGCGCCACGGTAACGAATTAGTCGCCGACTTCGCGGACCCCGGATCCATTCAGACGCATTTCCTAGCCAAGCAGCCCGGGCCGCGGATGCGACTCGCGCCCGCGGTCATGACGTTTCGCTACGCCGACTCATTTCAAACGGCCAACAATCTCGAGGCGTACGAATATCTGTTTCTCGAAGCGATGCTCGGCAACCAAGCATTCTTCACCCGCTCCGACGGGATCGAACGACAATGGGAGATCGCCGCACCAGTGTTGGCCAATCCGCCAGAGGTGGAAATCTACGAGCCCGGATCGTGGGGTCCGGTCTCGATTGACCGAATCGTCGCACCCGACCGGTGGTCCCTACCTCGATGACCTCGAAGATCCGTCTACTGCTGTCCGATATCGACGGCACGCTCGTGCCACCGGACAAGGTCCTCACTGAGCGATCGATTCGGGCGGTCAATGACTTGCGCGACGCCGGCATCATCTTTGCGATCACCAGCAGCCGCCCTCCGAGGGGTCTCCGCATGTACATCAAGCCCCTGAAGCTGACCACGCCAGTCGCCGGCTTCAACGGGGGAATGATCATCGACCCGGATGAACACGTGCTCGAGGAACTGACGATTGATGACGGAATCGCCTCGACGACCATTGGATTCCTCGACGAACACGACGTGAATGCGTGGATCTACCGTGGCCAAGAATGGTACGTCCGTGACCCGAACGAACCTTACGTTGAACATGAAGCGGAGGTCTGTGGATTCCAGCCCTTGTCGGTTGCCAACTTCGCAGCGCTGAGCGACGGCGTCGCCAAGATCGTTGGCGTGAGCAACGACCGGGACGCGCTCGCGCGGGCACAACGTGACCTGCGCACCACGTTCGGTGGAAGCGTCTCGGCGACAAATTCTCAGTCGTATTACCTGGACATAACGAATCCCCAGGCCAACAAGGGAGACGTGGTCGACTACCTCTCAACAAAATATGGGATACCCGCCAGTGACATTGCGACAATCGGAGACGCGCAAAACGACGTCGCTATGTTTGAGCGCTCTGGGCTCTCCATCGCGATGGGCAACGCCGAAGACGAAGTAAAAAGTTCAGCGCACGAAGTCACGTCGTCCAACAAAGAGGAAGGGTTCGCCCGCGCGGTCGAGCAGTTCATCTTGCCGAAGTGACCTTCTCGACCAGTGAATCAAATCACAACAGATCTATTCACGTAGTCAATTCACAACGCAACAACGAGTCGTATTTGTCTTCGCCAATTTACGACGATTGACACTTGAAACGATTGAACTCTCTATCCACCTCTTTGAGGTCAAGTCGAGTGATACTTGTTGCGTCGAACTCGTCATCGTGTCGGATTTCTTCGAAGGAGGATGAATGAGAGTCTTCAGGAAATTGCTGGGTCTGTCAACACCGACTGCACAAAATACCAGCCTGCAAGAGCCAACGTCACTCGCTGCCTTCGCTCAAATGAGCGGATCCCAACAGTCAATGCTTGCCGAAGCGCTAGTCGCCGCGGCCAACGAGCGCCGCAGGCTGGACAAGGCTTCATAAAGCACCGCTCGAAACGGTCTGAATCAGTTCACTCTTCACTCGCCGACGGAATCGACCGTCGTCGATTCGGTGGAACCGTCGACGGTGGCGACCGCCGCGGCGGCAGCGTTTCTAACAAACGCTCGGTTGCATCGGCGATCTGATCGACCGCCTCGGTGAAGGCACTCGTCGTTAACAGAAGTCCCGAAGTGACCGCAGCGACCTTTCTCACGTACTGCAGCGCGGCGGCGTAAATCTCCTCGTGGGTGGCGGGTGGCTCAAGTCCTCGGAGCATGGTGATGTTTCGACACATCGCCCCACCGTAGGTCGCGGGTGCGCGCTCATCCAAACCGGCCGGTCAACAACGCATCCTCGTCGATCAGACTTAGGGTTGCCAGATGGCCACTGAACGCCTTGCAGTACAGCGAACGATTGACGCCGCGCCTTCGTCAATTTTCCGATTGCTCAGTGACCCGAATGGTCACGTCACGATCGACAGTTCGGGGATGCTGATGGGCGCGGATGGTGACGTGGTCACGGGCGTGGGCGACACCTTCATCATTCACATGGACAGCGAAGCGCTGAACGACTATCCCCTGGGCCTGTACGACGTGATCGTGACGATCACGAAGTTCGTAGAAGATCGTGAAATTGCGTGGACGGTCGCGGGCTTGGTTCGCCCGTCAATTGGTCACGTCTACGGTTATCTGCTCGAACCGGTGGAAGGCGCCACGCTGGTGACCTCGTACTACGACTGGTCGAGTATCAGCCCAGTGTGGAAAGAGGCCGACATCTTTCCCGTGATCTCCGAAGCTGCACTTCGCGCGACCCTCGGAATCCTGGGCCGAAACGTGACGAGAACGAACACCGTTTCTTAACGTGGTCGCCGCTCAGTCGCGAAGTATTTAGGAGTCCCCGCCGCTCGTGGAGTACACCAAGCCGTTGTTGCGAACCGTGTCGGCGTACCACCAGAAACTCGCCTTGGGCAGACGGGTGCCGGTGGGGAAATCCACCCACACGATCCCGAAACGCCGCGAGTAACCGTAGGCCCATTCGAAGTTATCGAGCAGGCTCCAGACGAAGTAACCCTGCACATTGACGTCAGCCTCAATCGCGTCGTGCACCGCCGAGATGTGCTCTTCGAGGTACGAGACGCGATCGTGGTCGAGGACGTGACCGTTGGGATCGACGTAGTCATCAAAGGCGGCGCCATTCTCCGTTATGTAGATGGGCAGCTCGGTGTAGTCACTCTTTACTCGCACGAGTAGTTCGGTGAGACCGGACGCGTCGACTTCCCAGCCCATGGACGTGGTGTCGGTGCCGGGCGTCTCGAGTGAGAGCACCCGAAGGTCGGGGAACTGCTCGCCGAGCGGCACGCCGTAGCCCGCGGCGCGCGCCTCTTTGACGCGCGTCGAGTCCATGATCGTGCCCGGGAAGTAGTAGTTGACGCCCAGGAAGTCCAGCGGTTGGGAGATGACGTCCATGTCGCCATCGTGCACGACCGTGAAGCCGGGCAGATAGTCCTTGTAGTGATCAAGCATGTCCTCGGGATAGTGGCCGCGAAAGACGGGGTCCAGGAAGATCCGATTGAGGTTGCCGTCAGCACGATGTGCGGCCGCGAGGTCAAGTTCGTGCGTCGTGCCGGGACGCGAGACGCCCAGGTTCAGCGTGATGCCGACTTTGGCGTCAGGAATCGCCGAACGCAGGATCGGCACCGCGGCGCCGTGCGCCAAGAGCAGGTGGTGGGTTGCGGCGACCGCCTTACCAATGTCCTTCACGCCGGGCGCGTGTCGTCCGGCACCGTAGCCGAGCCACGCCGAGCACCAGGGTTCATTCAAGGTGATCCACCGTTCGACGGAGTCGCCGAGGGCGCGCGCCACGATGTCCACGTACTCGCCGAATCGTTCGGACGTGTCGCGCACGCACCAGCCGCCCTCGTCTTCAATGGCCTGTGGAAGGTCCCAGTGATACAGCGTCAACGTGGGCTCAATGTTGCGTGCCAAAAGTCCGTCGACGAGTCGACGATAGAAGTCCAGTCCGGCCTGATTGGCCGGCCCTTTGCCGTCAGGTTGTACGCGGGGCCACGCGACCGAGAATCGGTACGAGCCGACGCCGAGCTTCTTCATGAGGTCGAGGTCTTCGTCCATCCGGTGATAGTGGTCACAGGCGATGTCCCCGGTGTCGCCGTTCCATACCTCTCCGGGACGCTTGCAAAAGGTGTCCCAGATGGATGGACCGCGCCCGTCAACGTCGACGGCGCCTTCGATTTGATATGAGGCAGTGGCGGTTCCCCAGAGGAAACCAGATGGAAACGAGCGTGGTGGGCTCTCGTTGTGGGGGCTTGTCGTACTCATGATGTGGATGTCTCCTGATAGTAATTTGGCGAGTTTCAGCGAAAGGTGACCCCGCGCGACCGCGCCGAAAGCACTTCCGGCGCGGTCACGCGTAATCTGATGTTCCCTCCGCGCGCGGGCTAGCAGGGTTGGAGAACTCCTAGCCCGCGCGCGAAGGTGATCAATTACCCCGCCTTGAGTTGCATCAAGATGTACGGCAGCTCAGGGTCGCTCGGCGACGGGTCCATGTACGGGTTTGCCGCGGTCACGAAACCGGTGAAGTTCGCCGTGCTGTACTCGTCCCAGTCCGCGCCATACAACAGTGGCACGACCGGCAACGTGGTCGCCTCGATCTTCTCGAGGGGCAACGTTGCAGCCTTTACGGCAGCCGTGTTCGACGGGTCCGTGGCCGACAACTTCGACAGCAACGACTGAACCGTCTTGTTGTGGTAACGGCCGTAGTCAGCGTTGGCGGACTTGCCGATCGGCGCTGAGTTGTTGTAGTCGAGCCAGTTGTCGAACTGCGTGTACGGGTCGGTGCCACCATTGCCCCAGTGAAGGATGGAGTCAAAGTTGCCGTTGGCGGAGTCGGTGTACCACTGTGAAGCTTCAACACCATTAACCGTCGCGTCGATGCCTTCGGACTTCAGTTCAGAAGACATGAGTTGGATGTCGGCGTAGTAGTCGGAGTAGGCGATCGGGTCCTCCATGGAGAACTTGACCACTTTGCCCTTCAACGCGTAGAAACCCTGCTTGTTCTTCTTGAACCCGGCCTTGGTCATAATCGACTTCACGGTCTTGGGCTGGTTCGTCGACTTGACGTCGTTCTTGTACTGCGAACCGAGGTACCCCGCCTGGCTGGGCAGGATGAGTGCACTCAGCGACGTTGCCGGCGCTTCGTAGCCAGTCTCACCCTTGATACTCAACTCACTGCGGTTCACGCCGGCGCTGACGGCCTGGCGAACAGCGACGTTGGTGAATGGCCACTTGGTGACGTTGAACTCCAACGTCACGGTTGATCCCGGCGCAAAGTAGATGTGGTTGGTTGCCTTGTTCACGTCCACGAAGATCTTGTTGACGTTCGCAATGTCGTTACCAGCCCAATCCAACTGTCCAGCGGCCAACGCAGTCGCGGCATCGGTGTTCGACGCGTACGACGGAACGTTGATCGCACTCGCTGCGGGCGTGCCACCCCAATAGTTCGGGTTGGCCTTGTAACTCACCAGCGTGGAGCTGTAATTGTTCAAGACGTACGGACCAGTGCCCACAGGTGCGGTCACTGCTGCCGTCGCCGCGGGTGAGTTCGCCGTCCCGAAGTTCGCGGGAAGCATCAACTGGGTACCAGCAATGCCCACGATGTTCGAGTACTGCGCCACCGCGTAATTCAGCACCACCGTGTTACCCGACACCGTCGCCGGGCTTGCCAACGCCGGAAGTCCCCAGACGTTCGCCGCCGGTGTGGTGCTCACGAGGTTGAACGTCGCGGCCACGTCGGCGGGGCCGAATGCCGTTCCGTCACTCCACTTGACACCGGTTTTAATCGTGAACGTCAGGGTCTTTCCACTGTTGGACCACGCGTACTTCGTCGCGAGCCACGGGTACGAAACGCCCGCTTTGAGCGAGTCGAACTCGAACAGTGGTTCATAGATGAGCGAGCGCACGCTCATTTGAGTCGCGAACGAGTTCGAGTCCAATGGATTGAAGTTATCGGTGAAAGTCACACCGGTGTTATTCTCCAATGTCAAAGTAGAACTCGCCCCCGAGGCGGCTGTTAAGCCCACGCTCATGACAATGCCAAGTGTCATACACGACATCGCCGTGAAGACAACAGCAGCTCTTTTAAACATATTTTTTCCTTTATATTGATAGTGTCCAGCCGGCTTCCGCCGACGTTTTGTTTGAACCGTGTGGGTCCCTACTTAACAAACGCGAGGCCGGTTGGACCTTCGCGATATTTCCAGCCGTAAAAACGTCCTCACGGGCGTTCTCGCGGTTCTCTATTCGAAGTGGGTCATGTCGTCGCGGTCTCCCCCTCCTTCCGGCGCGTCGGTAGCGCCACTTCGACTGCGGCATCGTGGTCGGCGTAGAGCCAACACTTCGAGGTGTGGTTTTCGCCAACAATGAACGCGGGCGGCTCTTCTTCGCGGCACCGGTCCATCACGTGGGGGCACCGCGGACTGAATCGGCACCCCTTTTCTGCGATCTCAATCTGGGCGTGCTCGCCCGTGGGTGGCGTGTCCCTGGTTGGATCCGACGGATCGGGAACCGAGGCGATGAGTAGTTGGGTGTACGGGTGGGTTGGTTCATCGACGAGAGTCGTGCCGCGCGACTGCTCCACCACTTCTCCGGCGTACATCACGATGATCGAATCCGCGATGTACCGCGCCGAGGCAATATCGTGCGTGATGTAAAGAATCGCGAGTCGATCGTTGTCACACAGTCCGCGCAAAAGGTTGAGTACTCCGAGTCGCACCGAGACGTCCAGCATCGAGATCGGCTCATCGGCGAGCAGCACCTTGGGTTCGATACACAGTGCGCGCGCTATTGAGACCCGCTGCAACTGCCCTCCCGAAAGTTCGTGCGGGTAGCTCTCGAGATAGCGACTCGGCGGTTCGAGCGAAACGCGTCGAAGCGCCGCCTCGGCCATCGCCGGCGCGTCTTGCTTTGACGCTCCGTGAATCAAGAGTGGTCGAAGGAGGTTGTGGCTCATGCGGTGAACAGGATTCATTGACGCGAAGGGGTCCTGCAACACCAGTTGGACTTGTGATGCGTAGTCGAGCGTTCGCTTGGACTTGATCGCAATGGGCTTCCCCTGAAGGACGAGGTCGCCCGAGGTCGGCGTCACGATGCGCGCCAACATCCGCGCGAGGACCGATTTGCCCGATCCGCTCTCGCCCACGACGGCGACGACTTCGCCACCGACCAAGTCGAGACTGACGTCATCCACCGCGCGCACGATGCGTTTAGCGGCGAAGAGTCGACCAGGTGTCCGCACCGAGAAGTGCCGCGTCAGGTGTCGAGCACCGAGCTGCACCGATGTCGTCATCTCATCAGTCATGACGACACCTCCTTCGCCCGTTCAGAGGGCGAGGCTTTTGACGTACTCACGCGACTCAGCTCGACCGGGACCGCCACATTGGCGTCAGCGACGTGCAGCCAACAGGACACCGATCGTCCCGAACCTTCGATCTCGATGAGCGGCGGCGACTCGTTCGCACATCGCGCCCAGGCGTAGGGGCACCGGGGGTGGAAACGGCAGCCGGTGGGCAGGTGTGCGAGATCCGGCGGAGAACCTGGAATGCCGAAAAGTTCGGTGTGCTCGCCGTGCATGGGAGGAAATGAATTCAGGAGTCCCAATGTGTAGGGGTGTCGTGGCGCCTCGTACAGCTCTCTCGCGCTGGCTCGCTCCACCAAGGCGCCGGCGTACATGACGACGATCTCGTCAGCCAACTCGGTCAGCAGCGAGAGATCGTGGGTAATGAAGATCATCGCGAAGCCGAAGCGCTCGCGCAATTCGAACAGTTCGCCAATAATCTCGCGCTGGGTGACGACGTCGAGCGCCGTCGTGGGCTCATCCATGATCACGAGCTGAGGGTCAAGTGCCAGAGCGAGCGCGATCATGATGCGCTGTCGCTGTCCGCCCGAGAGTTCGTGCGGGTAACGATCAAGGCGGTCCGAGTTCAGACCGACCAGGCCCAGCAACTCCGCGGCGCGCGCTCGTCGATCGACCTTCGACATGGCGCGTCGATGGGACTTAAGGACCTGTTCAAACTGCGCGCCCACTCGAACAACAGGATTAAGGGCGCTGAGTGCGCTCTGGAGGACAATGGAAATACTGGACCATCGAATACTCCGGAGTTCGCGCTCGCTCGCGGTCACGAGGTCGATCACGCGTTCACCGTCGTCGTTGGAACCAAGGTTGAAGCGTGCTTCACCGCTCGTAATGACGCCGGGCGCACGGAGCAGCCGGGTGATCGCGTACACCAACGTTGACTTTCCGCTCCCGCTCTCGCCCGCGATACCGAGCACCTTCGAACGATCGAGGTGGAGGTCGACGCTCTCGACGGCGCGCACCGCGTTCTCGCCCCATCCGTAGTCCACACTGAAGTCGCGCACGTCGAGGATGCGCTCACCCATCGCACCCTCTTTGGGGATCGTGCTCGCAACGACCTGGGGCGAAGTGCGGTTCGTGGGCGGGGTCGTGGTGTCGTCTCGTTTCACGACGTCGCCAACTCCCACGGATTCGGTCGTCATGGGGTCACCGAGGTTGGTGTCGTCGAAGCAAGTCGCGGTGCCTTCGCCGCCGATCGGTGGACGGGCGTGAGTCCGAGGCGCTGGCGACGAGGTTGTCCCAAGCGTCGACGTTGGCGACCGCTCAGACCGCCCGCGCGTAGGCGTGGGTTGATGAACTCATCGATGCCGAAATTCAAAAGAGCCAAGCTGGTGCCGACCAACGCAATGCAAATGCCCGGCGGCACGAACCAGTACCACTCTCCGGAGAGCGGGGCGTTGTTGGCCTGCGCCCAGAAGAGCATTGTGCCCCAGTTCCACACTGCAGTACTCGTGAGACCGATGTACGCCAACGTGACGTAGGCGCCGATGGAGTAGAGAATGGTGAACAGCAACGACGAGGCCAAAATCGGCAGGAGATTTGGCGCGACCTCGGAGAACATGATCCGCATTCGCTTCTCTCCGATAATTCGCGCGGATTCGACGAAATCGCGGTTGCGAAGCGACATGGTCTGCGCCCGCAGCACACGAGCGCCCCACGCCCACCCGGTCAACGAAATGATCAGACCGATGACGAGAGAATTCGAGCGACTATTCACCGGTAAGTAACTGTCAATCACGATGAGCAGTGGAAGTCCGGGCAATGCGAGGAAGACGTTGGACATCAACGAAAGACCGTCGTCAGTGAAACCTCCGATGTAGCCCGCCGATACGCCGACGATGATCGACAGCATCGTGGCGACGAGCCCCGCCACGAGGGCAACGACCATCGTGGCTCTCGCGCCCACGAGTGTCTGGGAAAAGATGTCTTGACCGAGACTGGTCGTGCCGAACCAATGGTGCGCCGAAGGGGTGAGGAGGGCTGCGAAGGAAGTGTCGTCGGGGCTATAGGGCGCGATGTAGGGCCCGATGATCATCAGGATTACGAAGAAACCGAGAATGACCAAACCGAGGATGACCTTGGGCGAACGAGGTATGCGCAGTCGTTTCACGGCGCCACTTCCGTTCGCGTCCGAGGATCGAGCCAGAGATAGACGAGGTCAGCCAAGAGGTTCGCCGCCAGTACGGCCAAGGTGATGCACAAGAAGATCCCTTGAATTAACGGATAGTCCTGGCTCTGGACCGCGTTCAACAACAAGTCTCCGACACCGGGGTAGTTAAAGACCAGTTCCACGAGCAGCGCCCCGGAGACGACGAGGCCGATCGCCAGTGAGAGGTTCGCAATACTCGGCAACACCGCGTTTCGAGCGGCCGCCATAATGACTTTGCGTTTTGGTAGTCCCATGGCAATCGACATGAGCACGAAATCCTCCGCCACCATCGTGATCATCATGTTGCGCATGCCGAGCATCCAACCGGCAACGGAACTGAGAACGATCGAGATCACCGGGAGCTCGCCGTAGCGCAGCAGACTCGCCACGAACGCCCAGTGCCAGCCCGGTTGTAGGTTCTGACTGTAAGCACCGAGTATCGGGAACCAGTGAAGATTGCTCGCAAATACCAAGAGCATGATGGTTGCCAAAAAGAAGTAGGGAACTGCTTGAAAGAAAGTCGCGGTCGGAATCAGCGAGTCCAGTCGCGACCCTCGCGTCCAGCCCAGCAACGCACCGCAGATGGTGCCCACCAAAAAGCTAATGATCAGGGAGACGCCAATGAGACCGATGGTCCACGGCACAGAAGTCTTGAGTGCTGTAATCACCGGCTCCGAGAGCGTGATCGAGACGCCGAGGTTGCCGTGGAGGAGTTGTCCGATATAGGTGAAGTACTGAGAGATCAAGCTTTGGTTCAACCCTCCGCCGAAGGAAAGCCGAATTGCGTTGATCTCTTGAGACGTGACCTGTCCTTGTAACTTTCCGATCATCGTCTGAATCGGATTACCGGGCATGAAGTGCGGCAACAAGAAGTTGACCGTAATCGCCACCCACGCCGTCAGCGCGTACAGCGCGAGCCGTCGACCGATCAGTCGCATGCTCAGCTCACCGCCATCGTCGGTATCGACGTCATCTTGAACATCTCCGAGGGCGATTCGGACTCCGGCGCGCAACCACAACTCTCACGCACCACCAGTTCGGTCGGCAGCACGACCGTGCGCTGCGCGAGCTCGGAGTTGTCGAGCGTGGCGACCAGAGCGTCAACGGCGACCCCGCCCAAGAGGCTCCCCGATTGGCGAATCGTCGTCAATGGCGGCTTGAAGTATCGGGTCAAGGTGATGTCATCGAAACCCGTGACCAGGATGTCTTCGGGCACGCGAAGCCCGGCCGCGTGCAACGCGTAGATGACGCCCACCGCCGTTTGGTCATTCGCACACGCGAAGACCTCGGGGAGAGGTTCGCCCATCGCAAGTCGGGCCCGCATCGCTGACTCGCCGCCCGCGGACGTCCAGTCAGACTTGAGGATGTCAATGTCGGCCAGCGTCGCGCCGCCCTCGCCGATGGTGGCCTTGAACGAGTTCTCACGCGCCACGCTGTCGGGGCTTCCTTCGTGTCCCGACACGAATCCCACGCGCTTCACCTGGTGGACGTCAATGAAGTGTCGGGCGAGACTGCGCATCGCCTGCTCGTTATCGACTCGCACGGTTATGGCCGATGACGAGTCACCGGCACCAGCGAGCAGTACGACGGGAATCCGACGCGAGAGGTCGGCGACGTCGTCTTCGGTCATGACTCGATCGAGCACGATGAGCCCGTCAACCGTGCCCGTCAGGTTAAGCAGTGGCGTCATACCGGCTGGGTGATTCTCGCCGGCGCCACAGAGGAGCAACGAGTACCCGTGCGCCGCCGCTCGCGCTTCGGCACCTCGAATGACGATGTCGGTGTAGAGCAGGCTCGCCTCTTCGACCGCGAGGACGTTGTTGTCCAAAGCGGTCTGCATGAAGACGAGTCCGAGGATCCAGTGCTTACCACTCGAGAGTCCTCGCGCCACCGAGTTCGGGACAAATTCCAACTCACGCATGGCCGCCAGTACTTTGTCGCGAGTCGCGGGGCGAACTGAAGAAAGTGAGTTGAGAGCTCGACTAACGGTGGCGATAGAAACGCCCGCCCTGTGGGCGACGTCGTAAATCGTCGGCTGCGAATCAACCACGTATTTCCTCTCGGTTCCCCCAACATCAACAACCCACCATTGTCTCTGTAACCGCTTACAAAATACACAGAGGTACCTACCCTGTCAAGTCAGCAAGCCCTTATTCTGTAGGGAAATTCTTCACAAACTCCAAAAAGTAAGCGTTTACAACGCTTTTGCTGGGCCGAGATCTTTGACAATTTTTTCATCCTGACTCTCGGCCTCCGCCTCCTCTAGTGCAACACACGAATTCACTCATCAATCACGTTTTGATCGCGTGACACCAACGTATTCGCGCCTTCAGCGAAAAACCGGTCGCCTCGGAACCTTGTGATCCCGTGTCGAGTTTCGAGCGTGGATTAGGGTGACCCGGCGATCAAATGAACGTCGTTCGATAGATTGATGTCATCAATTCTGTGCATTCCCACGTCGCCTTGACGAACAAGGCACCAGCACTCGCGATCAGGTCTCTTGATTTCGAATGCCTCGTGACGGAGTCGATTGGGACGCGAAGTCCGACGGAAGGTTCGGCGTTGACGACATGAGTACAACCGGCGAACTACTGGATGGACGGTACCGACTCGGTACGCTGCTCGGTCGCGGGGGAATGTCGGACGTCTTTCGAGCCGTCGACGAAGTGAACAGCACCGACGTTGCTATCAAGATCGTTCGCTCACCGGACCGCGAATACGCGCAACGCCTCGCCCAAGAGGCGCAGGCCCTTCGACGCTTCTCGCATCCCGGACTGGTCCAGCTCTTCGAGTCCGGCGTCAACGGCGACATGGCGTACCTCGTGATGGAATTCGTCGACGGCCCGAGCCTCGATCAGGTGCTCCGTCAGGGTCCTCTTACGACCGCTGAAACGGCCGCAATCGGATCATCGCTGGCCGACGCGCTCGCTTACGCCCACTCCCAGGGCGTCGTACATCGTGATGTCAAGCCGGCCAACATTCTCATTGGCGCCGACGGATTGGCCCGACTCACGGACTTCGGCATCGCGCGACTCGTGGACACGTCGACACTGACGTTGACGGGCACCATGCTCGGGACCGCCACGTACATGGCACCCGAGCAGCTGGAGAATCACGCGGTGGGCCCGAGCGCCGACGTCTGGTCTCTCGGCATCGTCCTGCTCGAATGTCTCACGGGAGAGCGCGTCTACGCTGGCACCCCGAGCGAGGTCCTCGCGCGTCGAATGGCCGGTCCCGTGACGTTGCCCGACGGACTTCCGGTTCCCTGGAAACTGCTCCTCACCGGGATGCTCGCGTCGACACCCGAGGACCGACTGAGCGCCCTCGACGTGTCGACGATGCTCGCCACACCGGCCTTCCGGTCCCCCTGGGTTCGACCGGCCGCGTCGAGCGACGTCACGACGATCGTCGGCGACCCTCGGAAAGTACGAGGGGGACAGGACGGCGAAACGTCGATCGTGGCTCCGCGAGCAGCTCCGTTGTCCCCTCGAACGGCACCGAAGAACCCGAATGGCGTTCGTAATGCTCGAGTGATCGCCGTCCTCGTTCTCGTGGTGATCCTCGCAGGCGTTGGGCTCGCCTTCGCACTGGGATCGAACAGCCCTCCGGTCACGACGACGACCGTCGCTCCCACGACGACCGTCGCTCCCACGACGACCACGACGTTGCCCTCGATTTCGCACTCCCTCATCAAGATGGTGAATGACGTCGTCGCCGGCCAGGGCGCGCACGCCATAGGCCCGCAAGTCGCTCAGTCCATCTCGAGCGGCGCGCAGCAGGCCGTGACCGACCTCGCGTCCGGCGACGCGCAAGCCGCCGCCAGCGATCTCCAAGGAGTCGCCACGGCGATCGTGAACGGCCTCGCCAACGGGTACATAACGCCCGCCTATGGGGCCCTCCTTCAGGCCAACCTGAAGAGTCTTGCCAGTGCTCTGGGACTCAGTGCCGCAGCCACGCCATCGTCATCGACGACCACGACGACCACGTTCGCGAATAACGGGAACGGGAACGGGAACGGCAATGGCAACGGGAACGGCAATGGCCCGGGTAATGGAGTCCCCTAAGTCTGACGAAATAGTCCGTAATACTGACTGACTCGGTGACGTCCGCGGCCTGAGTACTGTTCGGAAATGATCGTTTTCCTTCACGGCGTCCCCGAGACGTCCGCACTCTGGGACAAAGTCCGCGCCCAGTTCGATGAAGAGACCGTCGCGCTCTCACTCCCGGGATTCGGTTGTGCGCGTCCCGAGGGGTTCGGGGCCACCAAGGACGACTACGCCGACTGGCTCGTCGGTGAACTCGAGAAGTTCGACGCTCCGGTCGACCTCGTCGGACATGACTGGGGAGCGCTGCTCACCTACCGAATCGCGACGACGCGCGGGGACCTACTTCGGTCCTGGACCGCCGATATCGCCAATGGCGCCCACCCCAACGTCCAGTGGCACCAGTACGCGCGCATTTGGCAGACACCTGGTGAGGGTGAGTCCTACTTCAAGGACATCCACGAGACACCAATCGAGACGATGGCCGAGGCCTACGAGGGCTTCCACCTCGATCACGACGACGCGCTCACCTTGGCCAAGTGGTCCGACGACACCATGGGCACCTGCATCCTCGATCTCTATCGATCGGCGACGCCGAACGTCTTCGCCTCGTGGGGCGCCGAGTTTGGACCGACGTCGGCACCGGGACTGATCCTCTTCGCGGAACTCGATACATTCGGGAACGAAGCGATGTCCAAGGAAGTCGCTCAGACTTTCGGTGCCCGAGAAGAGACCCTGTCGGAAGTGGGGCACTGGTGGGCCCTCGAAGCGCCGCGCGAAGCGGCTGCCGTAATTAAGGACTTCATTCGCTCAGTTGGCTGACGTCAGCGAGCGAGTGCGACGTCGCTAGTGAACGCGGCGCACGAGGACGAAGGCCACCGACAGCGCAATCATTGCAATCGAGAGCGAGCGTAGGGCGCGTTCTGACGGCACGAGCAAGAAGTCGCGATCGATTGGACGCACGGTGCCGTCGGCGAAGTGGATCTCGCCTTCAACGGACGTGACGCGACGACGAATCATGCGAACGGGATTCGAAAGATTGCGCTGCGCGGCCGACAACAGGGCCGCGGCGACGGCGAGCACGACGGCCGACCATGAGATCGTCGAGGTCTGGGCGTAGGCCGAGGTCAGGACCGGGAACGCGCCCCAGGACAGCGCGAAACCCAAATCGGTATGGACCAATCCGCCAAAGAGTTCTAGGTCATAGGCGAGGACGAAGAAGGCGCCCACGACCATGAAGGCCAGAAGTCCGAAACCGACCCGCGCGATCCCGATGGCGCCGAGGGCGACCGCACCGCCGAGGCCGACGGCGGCGGCGCCACTCAAGAGCCACGCGGGCAGCGCCGTACCGAGCGGTCGACCGCGCAGCTCATCCAGGGCGTGCGCCGCGATCCCGACCGCGAGAAAGAATGCCAACAACGTCGCGATCAGCGTCGTCCAGTTCACGTGCGGCGCGATCATGGCGCCGAGTACGACGTAGGAGAGATGCCACGCGGTGTAGGGCGGGTGGAGCACGGCGCGCACGTCGCGCCACGTGCTGCGCTGACCCGTCGCGTAGAACGCCGGTCCCTCGACGCTCTTAGTCACCGCTCCCCTTGGTGGCCCACATGACGAGGCCGCCTCCGAGCGACATCGGCTTTGCCTGAACGTTCACCATCCCGGCCGCTTTCCAGTATTCGACGATCGCCGCGAGTGGGTGAAGTTCGTAGAGTCCTTCGATGTTGGGACCGAGAAAACGTCCGACGTCGTACCACTCTCGCCCACCAGTGAGGAGTCCCCCTACTGGCAAGACCCATCGGGTGTAGCACCACCACAGAGGACGCCAGAAGCGTGACGGCGGGACGTAGAAGTCCATTCCCGCGAGCACGCCACCGGACTTGAGCACTCTGGCGAGCTCGGCCACCGTCGCCGCGGGGTCGCTGACGTACCGAAGCAGATAGGTGAAAGTCACGTCATCGAACGTGTCGTCGGCGAAGGGGAGGTCTTCGGCGCGACCCTGCACGAGGCGAACTCCGGATTCGCCTCGTTGCGACAATTTCTGTCGTGCGTTCTCGAGCATGTTGGCGTTGAGGTCGATGCCAGTAATTTCGGCGCCGGTGGCTGCGCGCAACGCCAGCGCGACGCCGGCCGTGCCAGTCGCCACGTCGAGGACCAACTCGCCCGGTTGGGCCTTCACCTTGTCCACCACCGCCGAGCGCCAACGGCGATCCTGACCCATGGAGAGCAGATAACCGAGGCGGTCGTAACGCAGCGGGAGGCCATTGAACAACTTGGTGGCAAATCGATTTGGATCGGGTCCAGTGCCTAGTGACATCATCATCTTTCGTGTTTCTCGAAGGCTACGCCCTCGGTGATTGGACCATTGCAGCGCCGTTCCTTTCAATCAGAGGCGCGGAAATCCAGACTCGAGTCCGATCAGAGAACGGTGCGGCCCTGGGCAATTCGGCGATGCGTATCGTACTCAACAATGTTCCACGGGAATTCGCGGATCACCCTCGGCAGATGACGGTTGAAGGCCGCCGCATGAGCAGTAAGCCGCTCGAAGCGCTCTTGTTGTCTCGATGACCACGGCAATCCGAGTTCCTCGCGGAAGGGCGACGGGAGAAAACCGACGGTGAGGAATCGATGACTCGGTCCCAAGAATCGAGCGAGCGGTGCAGGTAGGAAATCCAACGACGCAAGTCCTTGAAGATAGGCGCGCGTGACGTCGTCCATGTGCACGTCGCGTAATTCGCCAGCCCAGTACTCCTCGAAGCTCGCGCGGTCCGTCGGCCAACGCGACGCACTCACTTGGAGCGTCGTGGCGAAAGGAGCGCAGCGCCTGAGGAGCGCCGCGAAGCCCTCGTCGTTCACCGGTCCGTAGAGAAGCGACACGGTATCGATGACGCCCCGGAACATGCACGCGGCGACCCAGAGTTGAAGTTCGGGATCAAGCGCGTCATAGGTGACGGCGCTCTCGTGATCGGAACGAACGAGCCGATGTTGCCCATTTATTTCGCGTCGCATCCATGCTCGTTCGTCGTCGGTGCCGAAGAGAGCCACCATGATGAACGCGAGCGTCGTCCTCGTTCGTTTCAGCGGATGATGACGAAGTGATCCGCTTTCGACTTTGCTCTCGACAATGGCGTGTCCGATCGGCAACCGCGACAACTGCATGATGACGTTGGCACCGGCGGGCGCGAGGGCGAGCCCACTGACGAGCCGTCGTCGGAGGTCCGGCGAAATCGACGTGTCCGGAACTTCCGCCGGTTCGTCGAACTCACTCGTCAATGAACCTCCATCGTTTGGACCAATCGTACTTGGGCCCGTCGTTGGGCCATCAGAGTTCGGTGCCAACCGCACCGCGACGCTCGCTCAGCCGGGGCCACGGGACGTCCAGCGCCACGACCGACAATATTGAATCTTGCGATACTCTCGCCGTAACGAGACCGCAGCGTCTACCAGAGAGAAAGTCCGAAGCTCGACCGAGATGAAGGCACAGGAGTCCCTCTACACCGACCGATACGAGTTGAGCATGCTCGACGGTGCACTCCTCTCGGGCGTGATCAACGCAAAGGCGACGTTCGAAGTCTTCACGCGTTCTCTTCCGAACGGTTATCGCTACGGCGTAGTGGGCGGCACCGGACGGCTCCTCGAGGCGCTTTCGGGGTTCTCCTTTGACGAAGAAACGATCTCGTGGCTCGTCAACGAGAAGATCGTCAGCCATGAACTGGCGACGTTCCTCTCGTCCTACCGGTTCAAGGGGAATATCTACGGATACTCAGAGGGTGAAGTGTTCACGACGCTTTCGCCCATCCTTCGGATTGAGGGTCGATTCTGCGATCTGGTCCTTGAGACTTTCGCGCTCTCGATTCTCAACTACGACTCCGGCGTGGCGACCAAGGCCGCGCGCGTCGTCCACGCCGCGCAGGGACGACGTCTCATAGAGATGGGATCACGCCGTACCAATGAGGCCGCTGCCGTGGCGGCCGCGCGCGCGGCCTACGTCGCTGGGTTCGACGCGACGAGTAATTTGGCCGCCGGCAAGTTGTACGGCGTGCCCACCGCCGGGACCGTCGCGCACGCGTTCATTTTGGCTCACCGGAGTGAACGAGAGGCGTTCGAAACGCAGGTCAACGCCCAGGGACCGGGCACGACATTGCTCGTCGACACCTTCGACACCGAGGCGGGGACTGAACTGGCCCTGGACGTCGCCGGGCCCGGTCTCGGCGCCATTCGTATCGACTCCGGTGACTTGGCCGACTCGACTCGACGCTCACGCAAACTGCTCGATCAACGTGGTGCGACGAACGTGAAGATCACGGTGACGGGTGACCTCGACGAGTTTGCGATCGCCGAATTGCTGGCGAATGACGCGCCGGTCGACGCCTTCGGCGTTGGCACGAAACTCGTCACCGGCTACATGCCGCCAGGATTCGTCTTCAAGTTGGTCGCGATCGAAGACGGATCGACGATGCGTGCCGTCGCCAAGCGATCGATCGGAAAGTTGTCGAGTGGTGGTGCCAAAGACGCCTACCGACTCTTCGAGGAGGGCGTCGCCGTGAAGGAATTGGTCGTTGCGCGCGAGTCCGGCGTCGCAGAACCGTCTGGAGAATTCCGAACGCTCACACAACTCCTCGTCGATCACGGCGTCACGGTCGTCGATTCGACGCTAGAGCACGCCCGCGCCACCGCGAAAGCTGCGACCGCTGAACTTCCGCGATCCGCCTTCGCGCTCAGCTCGGGTCAACCGGTTCTCGTGACCGAAGTCATCTCTTCTACCTCGACGCGTTCGAATCAGTGAGGCAGGTTGAGAGTGACTGAAGAATTGCAGGATCGTCGAGCCTTCGTCGTGGTTGACCCTCAGCCCGATTTCTTCGAAGGCGGGGCGCTTCCTGTTTCCGGCGCCACTCAGACCGCGGAGAGAATCGCACAATATTTACTCGCTCATGGTGACGACTACTCCATGAAGATCGTCACCCAGGACTGGCACCTCGATCCCGGTGATCATTGGTCGAACGACCCGAATTTCGTCACGAGCTGGCCGGTGCACTGTGCCGCCGGTACGAGCGGCGCGCAGATCCATTCCTCGCTCGCCAACCAATCGTGGGACGTCGTCATTCGAAAGGGTCTCCACGAGGGCGCCTATTCGGGCTTTGACGGCGTGAGCGAGCAGGGATCGACGTTGGCCGACGAACTAACGAATGCGGGCGTCCGCAGCGTGGTCGTGGTCGGCTTCGCGACTGATCACTGCGTGAGGGCCACGGCCCTCGACGCGCGCAATTTGGGTTTCGACGTCACCGTGATGCTCGACCTCTGCGCTGGTGTCGCACCAGAGACGACCCAGGCGGCGATCTCGGAAATGACGGATGCCGGCATCACGACGGTATCGTCGGAAGCTCTGTAGTCCGTGAGACTCTACGGCAATGACTCGATGAGGCGGGCAAGTTCGTCTCGTCGGTAGCCGTGACCCCTCGCGAAGTCGATCAACTCGCGTGCTCGCGTCACCACTGCTCCAACCTCGGGTGTGCCCGAAACGGTGATCCCCCGACCGCGACGAAACTCCAGCAGTCCCTCGTCACGGAGCATGCGAAGCGCTCGAAGGACGGTATTGGAGTTGACGTTCAATATCGCGGCCAAGTCTCTGGCCGGCGGGAGGCGTTCGCCGCGACGCGCTTCGCCGTCAGCGATTGCTCGACGCAGTTCGGCCGCGACCTGATCATGCAGCGCGACAGATTCTTCGGGAGTCAACTTGACACTCAGCATGGTGCTAGATAGAGTAGCACCAAAGCGGAGTTCATTATTAACCCGGAGATTGACTATGAGCCAAGTCCTTACTGCAGTTGCACCTGAAATTGCGCCCGAACCGACCGCAGGTTTATTCGAGCACCGCGAAGCCGAGCAACTCCTCATCGAAGAGGCGCGTCGTCGCCAACGTCGACGACAGCGCGCCATCGCCGCGGTTGTCTCATTGATCATCGCTGCCATGGGCGTCGCTTGGGCCGTGGCGGGCGGAGCAACGCGCCCGCGACCTCGTCCCATCACCGGTCAGCCCGTCTCCCTGACGGCCTTTCCAATCTGCCTGGCGAGTCACCTTCACGTTTCACTGTCCGGCCAAGCCCAGGGCGCGGCCGGCACGATTTATTACACCTTGAAGCTCTTGAACAACGGGCCGGAGTGCACGGTCGCGCCGGTCGTGGCGCGAGGATTTAATACCACGAGTTCCAGTTATGCGGGGCCGTGGTCGCGTTACTACGTGGCGAGCAAAACCAAGACCGTCCTAACGACGGGTCGCGCGGCGTACGTGCCGTTGGGCGTTGGAGAGACCGCCAACTGGCCGGCGGCGATGTGTCGACCGGCCAGCGTGAACGCCATTCGCGTCGCTCTGGCCGGGAATCACTCACTCATCGGGACGGTTGTGTTGCGCACCACGGTCTGCACGGTTACCAAGAACATGCATACGCAGTCCGCGTCGCTCAATCCCAGCGGCGAATAGCTCAGTCGCTAGTCTTCGAGGCGCCCAACGCCGGAGAGGATCTGCTCGGCGTGGCGCAATAGTGGCGCGTCGATCATTCGACCTTCGTAACGAAACACACCTCGCTCGTTCTTGGCGGCTCGGATGACACCTGACGCCCACGCGATCTCTTCGTCCGTTAGTCGATAGGCCGCACGCACGACGTCGACTTGTGATGGATGAATGCACGCGGTGGCGCAAAATCCCGACGCCGCCGCGTCATGAGCTTCTTCGCGCAGTCCCTCGACGTCGGCGATTTCAAGGTGAATGGCGTCGATCGCGGCCCTACCGTGTGCTCGCGCGCTGAGCAGCACCTGGGACCTGGCGTGACGGGCGTAGTCACGGTAGCGGCCACTCTCGTTACGACTCGAGCGCCCGCCGAGCGAGACCAGAAGATCCTCGGCACCCCACATGAGCGCAATGGTCGATTCGGCCGCGGCAATGGACGTCGACTCGAGGACACCCTTGGCGGTCTCACAGAGCGCGATGACGCCCCGGCCCGCGAGTGCGTCGACATGTCCACGGGACTCGGTCTTGGCGAGCATGACCAAGGAGTACGGAGTCTGATCGAGGGCCACGAGGTCGAGGGCGAAGTCCGCTGAGTCGACGGGGTTCACTCGCAGAATCGTTCGCACTGGATCGAGCAGATTGTCGATGACGGCACTTCGAGCGACGACACGGTCGCTGGCGTTGACACCGTCTTCGAGGTCGAGGATGACCATGTCGGCCGCCGCCGCGGCCTTGGCGAAACGGTCGGGCCGATCGGCCGGACAGAAAAGCAACGCCGGACCGAGCGGCGTCCAACTCACGCGGGCCTCGTAAGGACCATGGTCGAGCGCTTCGCCACGGCCACGATTTCGTCGTCTTGATTGCGCGCCGTGTGCTCGAAGGTCACGATGCCCGCGCCGGGACGACTCGCCGAGAGTCGCTTTTCGAGCACGACCGTCTCGGCGTAGAGGGTGTCGCCATGGAAGACCGGCTTCGGGAACGTGACGTCGGAGAAGCCGAGGTTGGCGACGATGGTGCCCTGGGTCAACTGCGCGACCGAGAGACCCACGAGTGTCGAGAGCGTAAAGAGGCTGTTGACGAGGCGCTGACCAAAGGGTTGTTGCGCGGCCCACGCGCCGTCGAGGTGAAGCGCCTGCGGATTCATCGTCAAGGCCGAGAATAGGATGTTGTCCGCTTCACTCACCGTGCGTCCCGGAGAGTGGCGATAGAGCGCACCGATTTCCAACTCTTCGTACCACAGTCCGCGCTGCTCATAAACGGGCCGATCGTCGTTACTCAGAGTGCCAACCTCATTTCTGGTCCGGTCGCCGCGCACACCTCGTCGATGCTCACGCCCGGTGCCGTCTCACGAAGAACCAACCCGTCGTCGTCGATGTCGATGACCGCGAGATCGGTAATGATGCGCTGCACGCACCGTTTTCCAGTGAGGGGCAGCGAACACTGCCGAACGATTTTGTGCTCGCCCTCTTTGGTGAGGTGTTCCATCATCACGATGACTCGCTTGGCGCCGTGAACGAGGTCCATCGCGCCACCCATTCCCTTGATCGTCTTTCCCGGAACAATCCAGTTCGCCAGGTCACCGTATTCGGAGACTTCCATCGCGCCGAGGACAGCCACGTCGATGTGCCCGCCGCGGATCATCGCGAACGACGTCGCTGAATCGAAGAACGACGCGCCCGCCAACGTAGTGACGGTCTCCTTGCCCGCGTTGATCAGATCGGGGTCGACGTGTTCGTCGTCGGGGTACGGCCCGACGCCGAGGACTCCATTCTCCGAGTGCAACACGACGGTGATGTCCTCGCCCAAGTAGTTCGGCACGAGCGTGGGCATGCCGATGCCCAGGTTCACGTAATCGCCGTCTCTCAATTCGGCGGCCACTCGTGCGGCGAGTTCTTCACGTGAGAGCGCCATCAGTGTCCAGCTCCACTCTCGGTGACGGCGCGAACGGTGCGTCGCTCGATGCGCTTCTCGGGATTCGCCGCGACGACGACTCGTTGGACGAAGATGCCCGGCGTGTGCACGCTCGCCGGATTGATCTCCCCGGGCTCGACGAGTTCTTCAACCTCGGCGATCGTGACGCGACCGGCCTGGGCGCACAACGGATTGAAGTTCTGTGCAGCCTTTTCGTAGATGAGATTGCCGTGACGATCCCCGACGCGAGCGTGCACACGCCGGGCATCTTCG
>Ga0209483_1000105_pt1 | contig 82517 bp, 86 predicted proteins | sample NGEPerA_FD_184508 | JGI IMG/M metagenome (GOLD analysis project Ga0209483, IMG submission 184508) | Arctic peat soil microbial communities from the Barrow Environmental Observatory site, Barrow, Alaska, USA - NGEE PermafrostL2-A... | ecosystem: Environmental > Terrestrial > Soil > Wetlands >... | reverse complement strand
GCTCGACGCCGGCGCCAGCTTTCGGTCTTTCACCAGTGCGGCGAAATGCTTCACGGCGGTGCGTGTCGGTGGGGCGAGGTTGAAGTCGATGGTAATGCCGGCGTCGAGCGCGACGCCGTCGAGCAGGCGCGCCAGCGTGTCCGGCGACGCACCGAGGCCATAGCCATTGGCGTTGAGCGAACCGGCGAACACCAGCGTCAGCCCGGTCGCGCCGTTTTCGAGGTCCTGCAGCGCCTGCGCATTGGCGGCTTTCGGATCGGGATGATCGATCCGCTGCATCAGTGTCCAGGCCGTGCCGGGCTTGCGCCCGGCGACCACGCCGGCGCCGGCCGCGCGCGGATAAAGCGGCTCGATCCGCAACCCGTCATAGGTCTGGCTGACCAGGCGCTTGTCGAAGGGCGCGCCTTTGAGCGCCGCCTCGACCAGCTTGCGCCATTCGGCCTGACTGGTGGGTGGGAATTCGGTGGCGAGGGGCAGTTCATCACTCATGGATGCAAAGTGCCATAGTCGAAGGGCGCTAGCTATTACGTTAAAACACCTTGCATGTCGGTCATGGATTGGGCGCCAGCCGCTCGATCCCGGCGCTGTCGACGGCGGCGGCCGCCTCCCGCACTTTTTTCCCGCCAATGACAAGGTCCGGCGCGATCTCGGCGAGCGGCAGCAGCACGAAGGCGCGCTCGAACAGGCGCGGGTGCGGCACCGTCAGGCCCAGGTCGTCGATGGTCAATGCGTCATAGGCGATGATGTCGATGTCGGCGGTGCGCGGTCCCCAGCGCTTCTCATGGGCGCGGTCGCGGCCAAGCGCCAATTCGACTTCCTGCGCGCGCGCCAGCAGGTCGCGGGGCGATAGCGTCGTCTCAACCGCGATGCACAGATTGACGAACGGCGGCTGATATTTAAATCCCCATGGCGGCGTTTTGTAGTCGGACGAACGCGCCACCAATTGCACCTGCTTGCCGTCGCACAGCAGCGTCACGGCGCGGTCGAGAATAATCCGGCTGTCGCCGACATTACCGCCGAGCGCCAGCCACGCCTCGGTCATGATTTGGAGTCGTGTCGCGCCCGCACCAGCGTGACGCCGACATCGCTGAAGGTGGCCGCGATCGGCGCGTGCGGTTTGTGGATCGTCACTTGGATTTTGCGCACGCGCGGGAACGCCGCCAGGATCGCGTCGGCGACCTTGCCGGCGGCGGCCTCGATCAACTTGTAGCATTGCGCGCAGAACGTTTCGCTCGCGCAGGCGACGACCTTGTCGTACGAAACCGTGTCCGCCACCTTGTCCGAGCGCGCAGCGTCCGCCAGATCGATCTCGAGTTCGAGATCGATGGTGAAGGTCTGCCCGACCTTGGACTCGTAGGGCATCACGCCGTGATAGGCGTGCAGCGACAATCCCTTGATGAAAATGCGGTCGCTCATCGGGCCGCCTCGATGGCCGCGGCAACGCGCAGCGCCTGGACCGTCTCGGCTACGTCGTGCGCGCGCACGAGGGCCGCGCCGTTGGCCGCCGCTTCGAGATGACTGGCGATCGAGCCGCCGATGCGCTCATCGGGTTGCGATGGCGTTACCGAATTGATGAAGCGCTTGCGCGAGGCGCCGACCAGAAGCGGCAAGCTGAAGGTTTTGAATTCGGCGAGCTGCGCAATGCAGGCGATGCTCTGTTCCGGCGTCTTGCCGAAGCCGATGCCGGGGTCGAGCACGATTTTGTCGCGCGCGATGCCGGCGCGTTCGGCGATTTCGAGCGAACGCGCAAAGAACGCCGACACCTCCGCGATAATGTCGATGGCCGGATCTGCGGCTTCGCGGTTCGCCATGACGATCACCGGCACACCGCGCCCCGCGACCAGTGTCGCCATATCGGGATCGCGCTGCAGGCCCCACACGTCGTTGACGATTGTTGCGCCCTGATCGAGCGCCCAGGCGGCGACGTTGGCTTTGATGGTGTCAATCGACACCAGCACGCCGAGCTTGGTCACGGCCGGCAACACGGCGCTCAACCGCGCCATCTCCTCATCGCTGGAAACTGGTTTCATGCCGCCATAGGGCCGCGTTGACTCCGCGCCCACGTCCAGAATATCGGCGCCCTGTCGGGCCATCGCGCCGGCGTGCGCAATCGCCGTCGCCGGGTCGATGGACTTGCCGCCGTCGGAAAACGAGTCCGGGGTGACGTTGAGGATGCCCATGACCAGCGGCCGGCGCAGCGCCAACAGCGCGGAAAGCGCGTCGCGCGCGGGCTTTTGCGCTGGGTTGGCGGCGGTCTCGAAGTTGCGGGCGAGCCCCATGGCGGTCGCTTTGCGCTGGAGGCGCGGGGCTGTCAAGCAGGCCGCAGGCGCGGCTACTTGTAGCGGATCATCAGCTCCAGCGTCTTGGCGTTCTTGATCCAGTTGCCGACCACTTTCTGCGACGGCAGCATGCTGACCATCTTGCGCTTCCGGTTGGCTTCCGCCATCGCCTTGGCGAGATTGCCCGGGTTGCGATATTTGAGATCCTTCACGGTATCGACGCCGGCGGCTTGCAGCAGCTCGGCATATTCCTTGCGGATGCCTTTGACGCGCATCCGATCGGCGACGTTCGCCCAGCACAGCAATTGCTTTTCATCGAACCCGGTCTTGATGGCAAGCATTTTGCGCCCACGCACGGAGCGCGCTGCCTCGAGCAGCCGCCCGGTCGAGCGAATCCCCACCGTCTTGAGAATCGCGGCGGCTTCGCCATCGATTCCGTCGATGTCGGTGATGGGGTAGGTCATTGGGAGATCCTTGTCTGCTTCTTACGTCTGTCTACGCCGTCAACGAAAATGTTCAAACGAACTGACTCAATCCCGGGATCGCGCCAACGATCTCTCCGAGCGTATCTTCGCCGGCTTTTTCGCGGGCGTAGGCGATTGTCTCTTTGGTGACGCCCTGCACCTGGCCCATGCTCAGCCCGGCGCCCATCATTTTAGTGCCGGCACCCATTAGGCCGCCCATGGAAAACCCGCCACCGCCCGCATCGCCGGCCTGTTGTGCCTGCAGCAGCGCCTGGGCGCCGGGCATTTTGCCGATCAGGGCCTGGACTTTGTCGGGGGGGCCTTCCTTGACCAGGAAGTCGAGGATAATGCCGACGGATTTTTCAGCTGCTGGGCGATCGACGCCGACATTGGCGACGAGACGCGCGATCAACTCTTCCATGATCCCCTCGGCTCTCCCGCACTGGTGGCGGGTTGTCGATATATTGGACGCCGTTTTCGACGATGACAAGTATGTTGCATCGTCGTGCGCGCAAATTGCGCGCCGTGCGAACACACTGTCGTGTGCGCATGTCAAGCGAAATGTAATTCGCCGCGCACCGGCGCCCAGCGGATCGAAAAGTGCAGCGCGATCCTCTCGACAGCATCCGGCGAATGTCGATCAGTCATAAATCCGGGCGAGGGGACCATGCCCGTCGACTATTCTTACGAAATTCTGAAAAGAAAATGGAAAATCCAGGCCGAAAAACGCGAGACTGTCATTTCAACTTGCAATTCGACCGCAATTTCAGGTCTTTGTACGGACTATGGTGCTTTTCAGCGCATGAATGCGTTGCTAGCGTCTTGGTCCTACCGGCAGGAGCCCCTCATGAGCACACTCGACGCGGTCTTGAGCCGCATCGACCAGGATATTGACCAAAGCGTCGAGCGTTTGTTCGCGCTGCTGCGCATCGCCTCGGTTTCCACCGACCCGGCTTACAAGGAACACTGCCGGACCGCGGCCGAGCACGTCGCCGCCGACCTGCGCAGCATCGGTTTTGCCGCCGACGTCCGCCCGACCGAGGGTCATCCGGTGGTGGTGGGCAAATCGAATGGGGTATCGGGGCCGCGCGTGCTGTTTTACGGCCATTATGACGTCCAGCCGGTCGATCCGCTGAACCAGTGGAAGGCCCCGCCGTTCGAACCGCGCATCGAAACCTTGGAAGGCGGCCGCAAGATCATCGTGGCGCGTGGCGCCTGCGACGACAAAGGCCAGGCCATGACCTTCATCGAGGCCTGCCGGGCCTTCAAGGTGGTTACCGGCAAGCTGCCGCTGCCGATCACGACCATGATCGAGGGCGAGGAGGAGTGCGGCTCGGCGCATCTGTTCAAATTCGTGCGCGACAACGCCGCCGAGTTCAAACTCGATCTCGCATTGGTCTGCGATACCGCGATGTGGGACGCCAATACGCCGGCGGTGACCACCTCGTTGCGCGGGCTGGTCTATGAGGATGTCAAGATCACCTGCGCCGACCGCGATTTGCACTCCGGCGTGTTCGGCGGCGCGGCGCAAAATCCGCTGCGTCTGTTGGCCAAGATTCTGGCGGCGCTGTGGGACGACGACGGCCGCGTCACCATTCCGGGGTTCTACGACGGCGTGAAGGAATTGCCGGCCGACATCAAGGCCGACCTCAAAGCGCTCGATCTAACGCCGGAGAAATTCCTCGGGCCTATCGGGCTCAAGATTCCGGCCGGCGAAAAAGGCCGCATGCTGCTCGAGCAGATCACCACGCGGCCGACCGCCGAGATCAACGGCATCATCGGCGGCTATACCGGAGAGGGGGCCAAGACCGTCATCCCGGGTCAGGCGAGTGCGAAGGTGTCGTTCCGCCTGGTCGGCGAGCAGGATCCGGCGAAAATCCGCGACGGTTTCCGCGCATTCGTGCGTGCACGGCTGCCGGCCGATTGCAGTGTCGAGTTCGGAAATTTCGGGCTGGCGGCGGCGTTGCAATTGTCGTTCGACAATCCGGCGCTCAACAAGGCGCGCGCCGTGCTCGGCGAGGAGTGGGGCAAGAAGGCGGTGGCGGTCGGCGCCGGCGGCTCGATCCCGATTGTCGCTGACTTCAAGAACGTGCTGGGGATGGACTCGCTCTTGGTCGGCTTCGCGCTCGATGACGACCGCGTGCATTCGCCGAACGAGAAGTTCGACCTCAAGTGCTACCACAAGGGCATCCGCTCGTGGGCGCGCATCCTGGCGGCGCTGGCGGACGCATAGAGCGTGGCTCCTCCGCTTCTTCAACTCAGGGACATTGGACTGACCTTTGGCGGCACGCCGCTGCTCACCGGCGCGGATTTATCCGTCTCCACCGGGGAGCGCGTGTCGCTGGTCGGGCGCAACGGTTCCGGCAAATCGACATTGCTGAAGATCGCGGCCAAGGTCGTCGAGCCGGACCGCGGCTCGGTATTCGTGCAGCCGGGCGCGTTGGTGCGCTATCTGCCGCAGGAGCCGGATTTCACCGGCTTTGCGTCAACGCTGGCCTATGTCGAAGCCGGCCTCAAGCCGAACGACGATCAATACGTCGCCCGCCATCTGCTGGAGGAGTTGGGCCTCACCGGCCGGGAAGATCCCGCCCATCTGTCTGGCGGCGAAGCGCGCCGCGTCTCGCTGGCGCGCGTGCTGGCGCCTTCACCCGATATCCTCCTGCTCGACGAGCCGACCAATCACCTCGACCTCACCACCATCGAATGGCTGGAGCGGGATCTCGACGCGCGGCGCACCGCACTGGTGATCGTCAGTCATGACCGGCGCTTTCTCTCCACGCTGTCACGCTCGACCGTATGGCTCGACCGCGGCTGTACGCGCCGCATCGAACGCGGCTTCGGTCATTTCGAGGAATGGCGCGACATGTTGCTGGCGGAAGAAGAGCGCGAACAGCACAAGCTCGACCGTAAGATCGTCGCCGAGGAACACTGGATGCGCTACGGCGTCACCGGGCGGCGCAAGCGCAATATGCGCCGGGTCGGCAATCTGCAGGCGCTGCGCGAAGCGCGCCGCAGCTACCGCGCCGCCACCGGCGATGCCACGATCACCGCGGGCGCCGCGGCGCCGTCCGGCGTGCTGGTCATCGAGGCGAAAGACATCGGCAAGAGCTACGCCGGGCGTTCGGTCGTCAGCGATTTTTCAATTCGGATTCAACGCGGCGACCGCATCGGCATCATCGGGCCGAACGGCAGCGGCAAGACCACGCTGATCAACATGCTGACCGGCGGCTTGGCTCCCAATACCGGCTCGGTGAAGCTCGGATCGACGCTTGCGGTCGCGACGCTCAATCAACACCGCGACAGTCTCGACCCCAATGTCACCGTGGCGGATGCGCTGACCGGCGGCGGCAGCGAAACCGTGCTGGTCAACGATGTGCCAAAGCACGTCATCAGCTACATGAAGGACTTTCTGTTTTCGAGCGAGCAGGCCCGCACGCCGCTCGGCAAGCTTTCCGGCGGCGAGCGTGGCCGCCTGATGCTGGCGCAGGCGCTGGCGAAGCCGTCGAATTTGCTGGTGCTGGATGAGCCGACCAACGACCTCGACATGGAAACGCTGGACGTGCTCGAGGACATGCTGGGGGAGTATCCCGGCACCGTGCTGCTCATCAGCCACGATCGCGATTTTCTCGATCGCTTGGTGAGCGGCGTGATCGCGCCCGAGGGCGACGGCCGCTGGACCGAATATGCCGGCGGCTATTCCGACATGTTGGCGCAACGCGGAGCGGATCTGACCCGCGTTACGGTCGCGCCGGAAAAGGAAAAGCCCGTCAAGGCCGCGACTATAGGCGGCGAGCCGCCGACCCAAAAGCGCAAGATGAAATTCAAGGAAAAACACGCGCTCGAAACGCTGCCGAAGACCATCGCCGGGCTGCAATCGAAGGCCGACGAACTGCAAGCCAAGCTTGCCGATCCGCTCTTCTATGCACGCGACCGGGGCGGCTTCGAGAAGGTGACCGCCGATCTCGGAGAAACCCAGCGCAAATTGGCGGCGGCGGAAGAGCAGTGGCTGGAGCTCGAAATCCTGCGCGAGGACATCGCGGGCGGATAACGCCGGCTATTTCGTTGGTGTCCAGCCGTCGAACAATTCGTCGACCGAGAATTTCCGCGGGATGAGTTTCTGGCGAAAGCTGTAGTCGACGATGATCTCGAGCGAGCGGCGGTTGGCCTCGATGCCAAAGCGCCACGAATCGAGCGGGCCGCCCGGCGGCGGTGCGGCCGCGCGCCGGCTTTCCTGCAGCATCCGGTAGATTTCCTGCACGATATCGGGCCGCGACGTCACGATACTGTCGCGCACTACCATCAGATGGTTGATCGGCACGCCGCCATGAGCCTGAGCCCACGTGCGCGCTACCGCCTCGGCATCGGGAATGAGCGGCTTCAGGCGCGGATCGGGCAGCGTGTCGCCGACAATCGCCGCGTCGAGTTCGCCGTCGAGCAGCATCTGTACAATCGTCTTGCCCTCCGCCGCGCGCGTAACGAAATCAGGATCCTTGTATTCGGCGAGATGCGGATCCTCGAACGTCACCCAGCGCACTTTGGCGGTATCGACGCCGTAATCGTCGGCGAGGAATCCACGCACCCAGGCGCCGGTGGTCTGGGTGTAAGCGCGCACGCCGACGCGCTTGCCGGCGAGCTCGCTCGCTTTCAAGGCGCCGCGCTCTGGATTGTAGGCGATGGTGTGGTGCTGGCCGCGGCCGAGCACCGTTGCAGGAATGAGCACGTAAGGCTTGCCGTAGGTCTTGGCCTGCAGGAACGTGACAATCGCCAGTTCCGCGACATCAAACTTGGCCTCGCGCACCAGCGGCTTGAAAGCGGTGTTCGATATCTTCACGTCGGCAAAATCGAAATCGATCAGATCCGATTTCACGTCGCCCTTTTTGAGCGCCAGGGTATTGGGATAATTGCCGAGCAGCGTAAAAAGTTTGGTCTTGGTCATGGCCGTTCCGTCAATCCGCCAGCGCCGGGTAGAGCGCCTGCGCGGTCTTGGCAAAGATCCATTCTTGATCGGCTTTCGGCAGGCAGGCAAGCGAGGCGTGCGCGGTTTTCAAAAGCGCCGGCAGCGTGCCTTCGCTCGATGGATAATTCGAACCCCAGGCCAACCGCTGCGCTCCGAAAGCCGCGACCAGTTGCGGAAAGAAAGTTTCGGGCGTTGCCTTGCCCCGCCGCGCCTCGCCAAAAATGCGCGGTGTCAGCTTGAGAAAAATATTGGGATGACGTGCCAGGCCGAACAGGCTGACCGCGGCCTTATAGGGCGGTCCGTCGTCCAGCACCGGCCGCGCGCAGTGGTCGAGAATGATGTTCACCGCCGGAAACTGCTCGGCCATGCTGATCGCTTGCGGGATCGCCTTGGCCGACATTTGCAGGCAGATCGAGAGTCCGAGTTCGCCGGCGCAAATCCAGGCCGGATAGGACGCTTCATCGTCGAGCCAGTTGGCCTGCTCGGACATCGTGCTGCCAAAGGTAAAGAGCCGGAGGCCGGTCAGCCCCTTGCCGAGCCAGAACCGCATGCGCTCGGCAGCGTCTGGCGCCAGCACATCGACCGAGAACACGCCGGTGAAACGCTCAGGGTGCGCGGCGACCGCGTCGGCCACATAGGCGTTGTCGTGGCCATAGCAGGTCGAGGCCTGCACGATCGCTGCCTTTTGCACGCCAGCCTCGTCCATGGCGGCGATCAATTGCTCCACCGTCACCGGCCGCGTGCGCGACCAGTCCGACTGGTGCCCGCCGAGCGGCGCCAAAGGGTAACGTTTGGTGTCGTTGGCGATGATGTGGGGGTGGATATCGATTGTGCTGGCCGTCATCGGGCGGCAGCCTGCCATGCATGGGGCGCATTGTCAGCCCGGCCACAAGTTCCTATCTTGCCGCGGCTTTAACGCCGGGAACGTCGATGTTGCAACCGAGACCATGGGCCGCCAGCCGTTTTTCGCGCTGTATCGCACTCGCCGCAGCGCTGGCGCTGGTCATGACCACGGCATGCCTGGCGGACGAGACGCATGCCTATCCGTCGAAACCGGTGCGTATCGTCGTGCCGTATGGCCCCAGCGGCATCGCCGATGTCACCATGCGCATGGTGGCCAAGCAGCTCAGCGACCATTTCGGTCAGCAATTCTATGTCGACAACCGGCCCGGCGCCGGCGGCATTCTCGGCATGCAGACGGCGAAGGACGCCGCGCCCGATGGCTACACGCTGGTGATGATCGGTGGCGGGCTGACCATCGCCAAAGCGCTGTTCAAGTCGCTGCCCTACGATATCGAGAACGATTTCGTGCCGATCTCCACCACGGCGTCCTACGGTCTTTTGCTCGCGACCAAAGCCGGCTCGCCCTACAAGACGGTCAAGGACATCATAGCCGCCGCCAAGGCCAATCCCGGCAAGCTCAATTTCGGCACCATCAACGCCGGCAGCACTCAGCATCTGTCGGCCGAGTTGTTCCGCATCATGGCCGGCATCACGGTCACGACCATTCCCTACAAGACCACGCCGGATCTGGCGCTGGCCGTGCTGCGCGGCGATGTCGACGTCGCCTTCGATTACTATCCCGGCTTTCAATCGCCGATCGCCGAAGGGCGCATCATTGCGATCGCGACCACGGCGCGCGAGCGCGCGTCGAACCTGCCGAACGTGCCGACCGTGATCGAGAGCGGACTGCCCGGTTACGAGGTGACGAGCTGGAACGGCCTCGCCGCGCCGGCCGGCACCTCGGATGACATTGTCTTTGTGCTCAACCGCGAGGTGGTCGAAGCACTGAAGTCGCCTGAGGTGCAGAAGTTCTCGAACGAATCCGGAATGGATGCGCGCGGCATGTCCACCAAGGATTTGTCCGCGCGCATCAAGAGCGACGTCGATAAATGGTCGCAATTGATCGCCAAAGCCGGCATCCAGAAACACTAGAAGCTACTTGAGCTGATCGGCCACCTTGTCGATGCCGGCCTGCGAGCAGACGTCGTCTTTGCCGGGCGAGCCGGAAACGCCGACCGCGCCGACCACTTCGTTGCCCGACTTGATCGGCAGCCCGCCGCCGAGCGCCAGCACGCGGGTATATTGCCGCGAGCCGACCGAGCCCGGATCGTCGAGCATCCGCTTGGCGAATTCCGCCGACGGCCGGCTGAAGGTGCGCGCGGTATAGGCCTTGCGGTCGGCGCCTTCCGGCGTATGCAGGCCGGCGCCATCGCCGCGGATCGTGACGATCGGCAGTCCGTCGCGGTCGACCACCGCCACCGAAACCTTGAAGCCCATGCTTTCGCACTGCGCCAGCGCGGCATTGGCGATAGTCTGCGCCATCGCCAGCGGAATGTTTTTCTGCGTGACCAACCCCTGCGCGGCGACAGGCGATGACAGCGCGGCAACGGCGGCGAAACTCGCGAAGGCCTTCGACATCGGCGACATGAACACATCTCCCTGGCATTTGGGGGACGAAGCTACCCCACTAAGAGCATACCCTTTTCAGGCCGGATTAGTTCGCTGACACAAAAATTTAAGGTGAAAATTATTTCTTGAGCTTGTAGCCAGTCTTGAAGATCCAGCCGACGGCGGCAAGGCATACACTCAAGAAAAACAGCGTCATGCCGATACTGATGCCGTGTCCGACATCGGCGATTTCAAAAAAGCTCCAGCGAAAGCCGCTGACCAGATAGACCACCGGGTTGAACAGCGCGATTTTCTGCCAGAGCGGCGGCAACACGCTGGTGGAATAGAAGGTGCCGCCCAGAAACGTCAGCGGCGTGATGATCAGCAGCGGCACGATCTGCAACTGCTCGAAGCCTTCCGCCCAGATGCCGATGATGAAGCCGAGCAGGCTGAAGGTCGCGGCCGTCAGTACCAGGTAGGTCACCATCCAGAACGGATGCGCGATATGCATCGGCACGAACAGCCAAGACGTTACCAGAATGATCAGCCCCAGGATGATCGACTTGGTCGCCGCCGCCCCGACATAGCCGAGCGCGATCTCGAAGCCGGAGATCGGCGCCGACAGGATCTCGTAGATCGTGCCGGTGAAGCGCGGAAAATAAATGCCGAACGAGGCGTTCATCGTGCTCTGCGTGAGCAGCGTCAGCATGATCAGGCCCGGCACGATGAAGGAGCCGTAGGAAACGCCCTCGATCTGCGTGATGCGGGAGCCGATGGCCGCGCCGAATACCACGAAATATAGCGAGGTCGAGAGCACCGGCGACACGATGCTCTGCCAGATGGTGCGACCGGTGCGCGCCATTTCGAATTTGTAGATGGCGCCGGCGGCGCGAAGATTGATCATCGCTCGCTCACCAATCCGACGAAAATGTCTTCCAGCGAACTTTGCGTGGTTTGCAGGTCGCGGAACCTGATGTCGGCATCGCCTAGCGCGCTAAGCATCGATGTGACGCCGGTGCGCTCGGCCTTGGTGTCATAGGTGAACACCAGCTCGGTTCCGTCATTGACCAGCGTCAGGTTATGCGCGGCCAGCGCCGCCGGCAGCGTATCGAGCTTCTTCTGCAATTGCAGAATCAACTGCTTCTTGCCGAGCTTGCGCATCAGCTCGGCTTTGTCCTCGACCAGGATGATCTCGCCTTTGCTGATGACGCCGACGCGGTCGGCCATGTCCTCGGCTTCTTCGATGTAATGCGTGGTCAGGATGATGGTCACGCCCGAGTCGCGCAGGTCGCGCACCACCTGCCACATGTCCTTGCGCAATTCGACGTCGACGCCGGCGGTCGGCTCGTCAAGGAACAGAATCTGCGGCTCGTGGCTGAGCGCCTTGGCGATCAGCACGCGCCGCTTCATGCCGCCCGACAGCGTCATGATGCGGTTGTCTTTCTTGTCCCACAGCGACAATGCGCGCAGGATTTTCTCGACATAGGCCGGGTTGCGCGGCTTGTTAAACAGCCCGCGGCTGAAATTCACCGTCGCCCATACGCTCTCGAACGCGTCGGTATGCAGCTCCTGCGGCACTAGGCCGATCAGCGAACGGGCGGCGCGATAGTCTTTGATAATGTCGTGGCCGTCGACCGTCACCGAGCCCAGCGACGGATTGAGAATGCCGCAGACAATCCCGATCAGCGTGGTCTTGCCGGCGCCGTTGGGTCCGAGCAGCGCGAAAATCTCGCCACGCCGGATCTCAAGATTGATCGTTTTCAGCGCCTGGAAACCGGACGCATAAGTCTTGGACAGATTGGAGATTGAAATAATGGATTGCATGGTCAACAGGCGGGAATCCGTGGGCGCAACGGCATATAGGCCGCCATCGGTGGCCGCGCCAGCCCTGTTGGCCTTTAGGCCAAGGCCGTCAGTGAATTGAGATCGCCCAGCGTTTGCAGTGGCGGGAAATCGAGATATTCGTCCGGCATCTTGCTCCGGTTGACCCATAGGCCGCGGAAGCCGACCGAGGTGCTGGCCATCACGTCCCAGCGGTTGGACGATACGAAAGTCACGTCACCCGGTTTGCATTTGAAATGATCGGTGACGAGACGATAAACCTCCGGCCGTGGCTTGAACATTTTCAACACGTCAACCGACAGCACCGCGTCGAGATCGCCGCCGATCCCGGCATTGTCTACCGCGCCTTTGAGCATATTGGGCGAGCCGTTCGACAGGATTCCGGTTTTGTGGCCTTTGGCCTTGAGCGCGCACAACGCCGCGCGGGCATCGGGAAAAGCGTCGAGCTGGAAATAGGCCTCGAGCAGCTTGGGTTTGACGGTCTTGTCGACCGCCGAAAACCGCGCCAGGGCGAAATCGAGCGCGCGCTCGGTCAGCGTCCAGAAATCGGTGTAATGCCCGGCCAGCGTCAGCGTCCAGGTATATTCGAGCTGCTTGCCGCGCCAGATTTCCGACATGCGGTCGGCGTCCGGCCCGCATTGGCTGCGGAAACGCGCAATGGCCGCGTGCACGTCGAACAGCGTGCCGTAGGCGTCGAACACGAAGGTGGCCATTGATTTCTCCGATCAGCAAATGTCATAGGATTTGGCGCCGAGGCTGGCGTAACATGGCGCCGCGGGTCAAGTCCGCGGATGGAGTTTGGAAATGGCGCCGGGGCAGAGCTGGTCGAAAACCTGGACCTTCTACGAAAACGACTGGCACGAGGGCAATGTCTCGATCATGGGCGTGCGCGACCACGCCGCCTGGCTGTGCTCTTCCGTGTTCGACGGGGCGCGCACCTTCGAGGGCGTGTCACCCGATCTCGATCTGCATTGCGCGCGGGTCAACGCCTCGGCCACCACCATGCATCTCAAGCCGGCGGTCACGGCCGAGACCTGGGAAGGTCTGACGCGCGACGGCATCAAGCGTTTTCCAAAGGACACAGCACTCTATATCCGCCCGATGTATTGGGCCGAGCGTAGCGGCACGCTGCTGGTGGCGCCCGATCCGGATTCGACTAAATGGTGCCTGACGCTCTACGAAGCACCGATGCGCGCGGCCGAGGGCTTTTCGATCACGCTGTCGCCCTACCGCAAGCCGAGTATGGAGTGCATGCCGGTCGACGCCAAGGCTGGCTGTCTTTATCCGAACAATGCGCGCGCGCTGATCGAGGCCAATGCGCGCGGCTTCGGCAATTGCGCGGTGCGCGATCAGCTCGGCAATATCGCCGAGCTCGCGACCGCCAATCTGTTCATCGGCAAAGACGGCGTGGTATTCACGCCGGCGCCGAACGGCACTTTCTTGAACGGCATCACCCGCCAGCGCACCGTCAAACTGCTGCGCGATGCCGGCGTCAACGTGGTCGAGACCACGCTGCAATATTCTGACCTGGAGAACGCCGACGAGATTTTCTCCTCCGGCAATTATTCCAAGGTGATGCCGGTCAACCGCATCGACCAGCGCTCGTTGCAGCCCGGCCCGCTGTACCGCAAGGCCCGCGAACTGTATTGGGCCTTTGCGCATTCGTAAGATGGCGATCCCTATGACAATGGAAAAACCCCCGACCGAGGAAGAAGACGAGCGCGACCGCCGCGCGACCAACATATTTCTATTGGTCGCCGCGGTGCTGTTCATCGGCGTCGGCATCTGGCTGGTCAACGCCATGGTCGACTCGCGCCGGACCGAAGAGTGCCTCGAGTCCGGCCGCCGCAACTGCAATCCGATCAGCGTCCCCGACCGCAACTGAGGTGGCCGTCCGCCGTGGCACCCCTGGGCACCCCTGGGCGCCCTTGGCTCCCGGCTAGTGATATGGTCATATGATGACTTGGCGGGAGCTACATCCGCCGCAGCAACGATAACCGGGAGGGTAAAATGGGGGCACGATTTAGGGTGATGCCTGCGGCCTGCGTGACGGCATCGGTATTTTTGAGCATGGGATTTGCAATGACATCCGCCAGCGCCACCTTCGTTTATGTCGGCAGCTCCGACAGCCAGGACGTCACCGTCCTGTCGCTCACATCGAACGGCGAACTGACGCCGATCGAGACCAAGGCGGTGCCCGGCCCGAGTAAGCCCGGCGGCTCGCTGCCGATGGCGCTCAGCCCGGACAAGAAGCGGCTCTATGTTGGCTTGCGCAACGAACCTTTTTCCGCGGTCACTTTCGCGATCGACAAGAAAACCGGCAAGTTGAACTTGGTCGGCAGCGGCCCGCTCGCCGATTCAATGGCCTATGTCTCGACCGACCGCACCGGCAAATATCTGCTGAGCGCGTCCTATGGCGGCAACAAAGTCACGGTCAACCCGATCGGCGCCAACGGCGTCGTTGCGCCGGCGCAGCAAGTCGTAGCGACGCAGCCGAACGCGCATTGCATCATGACCGATCCGTCGAACCGCTACGTGCTGCACACCAGCCTCGGCGGCGATGTCGTCTATCAGGAAAAATTCGATGCCAAAACGGGCAAGCTTACGCCCAACGATCCCCCGACAATCAGCGTCAAGGCCAAAGCGGGTCCGCGCCATCTGACCTTCTCGCCCAACAAGAAGTTCGTCTATCTTATTAACGAACTCGACGCCGCGATCTACGTGTTCCCATGGGACGCCAAGACCGGCACCCTGAAAAAGGAAGTCCAGGTCACCACCGCGTTGCCGAAAGGTTTCGCCGGCAAGCCGTGGGCGGCCGACATCCACGTCACGCCGAACGGAAAATTCCTCTATGCCTCCGAGCGCACCACCAGCACGCTCGCGGCGTTCAGCGTCGATGCGAAAAAGGGCACGCTGACGTCGATCGATTCCTATCCGACCGAGAAGCAGCCGCGCGCCTTCAACATCGACCCGTCCGGCCGCTATCTGCTGGCCGTCGGCCAGCTTTCCAACAGCCTGACCAGCTATGCGATCGACAAGAAGAAGGGCACGCTAACCAAGCTCAAGGAATATCCGATGGGCAAAAATCCGAACTGGGTCGAATTCGTCGAATAGCCTGGTCGGTCCGGGCGGTATTATGATGGTGCAAGCAGGTATCGGTGTGTGGTGTCTGCGGTAAGCTGTGGAGCGCTGTGCAAAAAAGCACCTAATTGCCGCCGCCAGTCCCGATCCGTCGACGCCGATCTACCTCGACCCTGCCGCGATTGGGACGCCGGCACTGGCGCTCACTTGCGCCGCGCGCGAGACGCTGCACATGGGCGACTTCGTCGAGAAGATGTTGCGCGAGACCATCGACGCCGTGATGAACGACGACCGCAGACTGGTGGAGGCGATTGAGCGCTCCGACAACGTCGTCGACAAACTGCACGAGGCGATCAAGCTCTACGTCACCAAGATCACCCGCGAGAGTCTGGACGAGCGCGAAGCGCGCCGTGCCATGGAGATCATCGCCTTCGCCATCAACCTCGAACATATCGGCGATATCATTGACAAGAATTTGATGGAGCTCGCCACCAAGAAGATCAAGAATCGTCTCAAATTCTCCGACGACGGCGCCGCCGAATTGCAGAAATTCCATCGCCGCATCATGGAGAATCTCAAACTGGCGCTCAGTGCTTTCATGTCGGGCGACGTCAAGATCGCCCGCCAGCTGATCGAGGAGAAAGTCGAGATCCGTGAGGCCGAGCGGCTAGCGTCGGAAAACCATCTGGCGCGGCTGCGCGAGGGCATGGCGGCTAGCATCGAAACCAGTTCGCTGCATCTCGACATCCTGCGCGATCTCAAGCGTATCCACTCGCACATTTGTTCGGTCGCCTATCCGATCCTGGAAGCTGCCGGCGAGTTGCAGCCCAGCCGATTGAAGGCTGTGGATGCCGACGCCGCGCAGGCGGTCAAGGACAGGCTACGCGATGAGCCGACGCCTTCGTTCAAGCCCGGCACTTAGAGTTCCAGGCTGCACCAGCGTATGTACTAAGCGGCCTTGGGGTGACCCGGCGGTGAAGCGCTCGCCGTTACATTGGAAGCCTCGCTCGCCACCTCCGTGCGGTTGCGGCCGCTATGCTTGGCGCGATAGAGCGCGTGGTCTGCCTGTTCGATGAGGTCGCTCAACCGTTCGTTCGCGTCGGGTATGAGGCAGGCGATCCCGATGCTCAATCCGGAACGGCCAATGGCTTCACGCGCGCAAATCTCAGCAAAAATTCGATGCAGTTTTTCCGCGACCAGTTTTGCGCCGGGAACCGTCGTCCCCGGCAAAAGAATCGCGAATTCATCGCCGCCATAGCGCGCGCCGATGTCTCCGCCGCGCTCAATCGCGGCGTCAATCGCGGCTCCGATGTTTTGCAGTAGTTTGTCGCCGGCCTGGTGGCCGTGGACGTCGTTGTATGTTTTGAAATAGTCAGTATCGATCATCAGCAACGCAAGCGGCGACCTTTCGCGCCGCGCGCGCTGCCATTCACGAAAGATCATCTCATTGAAGGAGCGGCGGTTGGAGAGGCCGGTCAGGCCGTCGGTTGCGGCCAAACTCGCTAGCTCCACTTCCGCATCTTTTCGTTTGCGCAGTTCGTGTCCAAGATACATCGTGACCGCGACAGTGCCCATGCAAAGCAACGCGAGAATAAAGAAGATGCCAAAGGAATATTCGTACCATTGCGCGTAGATATCCGCCGTTGCCTGACCGACGCCAATCACGAGCGGCAGGTCGCCGATCTGGCTGTAGACGATTAGCCGATAGAGTCCGTCGGTTGCAGAATGGGCCTCGTAGCGTCCCGATTTTTTCTCGGTCAGATGTTCGTAGAGCGCGGCATTCCGCAGATTGAGGCCGATATATTCTTCTTTATACGGCCAGCGCATGAGCACAATGCCATCGGTACGCGACAGCGTGACGTTTCCATTCGGGCCGAGTGCGACATCCTTGAACAATTGCTCGAAATAGGAAAGCCGCAGAGTGGCCGCGACGACGCCGGCAAATGAGCCGTCGGCACGCGACAGGCGCCGGCTGATAGCAACGTAGCGCTCACCCGAGCTGCGCGAAATCGCCGGACGGCTTATGTACATTCCGATTGCGGGGTTGTCTTTGTGCGCCTGGAAATAATCTCGGTCCGCGACATTTTGCGCCAGCGGTTCGAGCGTCCTGGAATCGTAACGCAAATCTCCTCGCTCGTTGAGCACGACAATTTTTCCCAGATGCCTTGCGGTGGCCGAGCGGTCGAACAGGACAAGGTGGCGTAACGGCGCGCTGAGTTTGTCGAATTCAGGATTTTTCAGGTTGTCGGCGACGCCTTGCAACGACAAATCCAGGGTCTCGATGTTGCGAGAAATATCGGATTGAATTGCGGCGGCCAGACTGGTCGCGTCCTCCGCTGCTCGATCAAGCGTGGCGTGGCGCGCGCCGACAAGGACGTAGGCGCATATCGCGCAAAAACAAAATACGACGACGAAAATCGGCGCGATGAGCCGGTTGATCGTACGTTTGGCTGCTGTTTCGGCTGCGGGCATTTGTGGCCTCTAAGGAAGCCAAGTTGCACGCCGCATGCGCATTCGGGGTTAAGACCCGCCTGAACCGCATCGCCTTGGTTGATCGGTGATTAATGATATGACGCAACGTTTGCACAAAAAGTTCTAGCTTACGAAGATACCTCTTGTGCGGTTGATGGTGTCGCACCAAGCGCTATCTCACGGTGGCGGCTGGGTCAGCAACTGCGGCGTCGGGCCACCGCGCAGATCGTAGACGTGGGCGTAGACCACGCCTTCGCGTTCGATCGTCGCCATGATCGGGTGCTGCAAATGGCGGCAATAGAAGGTGCCGAGCGCCAGGGCAAAATCGGCGGTCTTGCGGTTGAACGTAGTCTCAAATTGGTCCCCTAGCTCGACTTGCGCCGCCGCTTGCGGACCGCAAATTGCCACCACCCATTTGCGTCCTTTCGGCGCATGGTCGTCGGCATTGGCCAGTCGGGCGCGTAGTTCCTCGGCCGCTTGTTTGAAGGCTAGGCCCCAGTAGTCGAGCATGTACTTGTCCTGTGCCGCGCGCTCCCCGCCCGAAATCCAGTTGAACCCCGTGTATTGGTAAGGATGCAGGCGCACCATGTCGCTCAACGGCAAGGCGATGCCGCCGATAAAAATTGCAGCGAGCGCGCCGAGCGCCGCGTTGCCGTAGGCGCGGGCGTCCTCGCCGATCCAGACGGCGGCAAGTCCGCCGAGCGCCGCGAATGGCGGCACCACGAAAATGAAATGGCGCAGACCGTTATAGAGCGCCGGCCGCACGGCGATGGCCAAGGCGACCGGCAGGACGGCGGAAAGCACGACGACGATCAGGCTGGCGCGGCGATTGATCGTCACACGGCCGCGTGCAATGGCGAGGCAGGCGCCCGCAATGCCGGTCAGTCCCAGCACCAGCATGATCTCAGGCAGCTTGAGGATGAACAAATGCGGCAGGTAGCTCGCCGGCATGTCGGGGACGGAAATCAGCCGGCCTTCGTAGAGTTCTTGCCAGGGTTTTTCAAAAAACGTGTCGAAATATTCCGCGGCGTGCAGCGGATTGAGCGGCGAGAGCACCGACCACGGCCACAGGAGCCCCATGATCAGATAACCCAGGCCCAACGCCGGCAGCATGATCCAGAGGAATTGTCCGAAGCGTTGCGCCGCGGGTTTTAGGCCACGGGCCCGGCTCTCCAAGATGATGATCAGCATCATCCCAAAGATGGCGCAGGGCGCGGCAATGCCGGCCAGAACACGCGAGCCGAACGCAAGTCCGAGGCCGACCCCGGTCAACACCATCGTGCGCACGCTGGGCTGCGGATATTCGTCGATGGCGCGCACCAGGCCGAGCAGCAACACCGCCATGGCGGTGGCGAATGGTGCGTCCTTCGGATTCATGAACATGTGGCCGTAATAAAGCGGGCAGGCCGCCAGCAGCACGAGCGCGATCAGGCCTGCGCCCGGGCCGCCGAGGCGCCGCCCGAGCCGCCAGGTCGCAAACAGCCCGAGGATGCCGACCGCCGCGCCGATCAGCCGGCGCGTCTCGAACAGATCGAACGGCAGCACTTTGGCGGCCAGCGCCGCCGCCATGTCGAAGCCGCCGCCGTATTTGTAGAGATTGACGAAGGACAACGCGCGCGCGTCGGCAAAGCCCGAGCCGTAAAGCTTGAGCAGCAGGTCGCCGTATTGTGCGTGCGTATAGTCGTCCCAGCCGAGCCCGTAGTCGCGGAACGTTAGCCCCGCGATAACGGCAACGACGGCCAGGATCAGGACCGCGATGCGATCGGCAGAGATCGTGACCGACCGCATGCAGAACATTGCCCGCCAGAAGTGAGAGAAGAAGGACCTGTTCTAGCCCGAGAAGCCGCTGGTCTGCCGTGTACTTTACTTGGTCGCGGCGGTGTACAGCTCCTCTACGTAGTCCCAATTGACCAGCTGATCGAGGAAAGCCTTGAGATAATCCGGGCGTTTGTTGCGGTAGTCGATGTAGTAGGAGTGCTCCCACACATCGCAGCCCAGCACCGGAACAGCCCCGTGTACCAAGGGGTTCTCGCCGTTCGGCGTCTTGGTGACAATCAGTTTTCCGTCCTTGACCGCGAGCCAGCACCAGCCCGATCCGAATTGCGTTGCGCCGGCGGCTGCGAAGTCTTCCTTCATCTTGGCGACGCCGCCGAGATCGCTATCGATTTTCGCTTTGATCTTGCCGGGGATTTTGTCGCCGCCGCCGCCTGCCTTCATCCACTTCCAGAAATGATTATGATTGTAATGCTGGGCCGCGTTGTTGAAGAGGCCCGCATTTTTGCCGAACGAGCCTTTCACCACCTCTTCCAACGACTTGCCTTCCAGGCCGCTGCCTACCAGCAGCTTGTTGCCGTTATCGACATAGGCCTTGTGATGCTTGTCGTGATGATATTCGAGCGTCTCGCGCGACATGTAGGGCGCCAGCGCGTCATAGGCATAAGGCAGCTCGGGCAACGTGAAAGACATCAGATCCTCCTCGGACAACATATGATGGGGAAATAAGCCGGTCTCGGAATGAAACCGGGATGATCCCGAATGGGTTCCCTAGTTAATTAGGCGCTGGCGCTGGCCGGGGCAACGCCTTGGCGGCAAGGAGCCGGAAAGGCCTGTAAAAGGGCCATAAAAGCTCGGTTCACCGGCTCGGCGTTAATCAAGTTTGAGTGGCTTTGCGGCTATATTAACTTTAACAGTTGCGATGGCTGCCACAAACGGCCAAAATTCGCGCTGCTGGAAGGGCTTACCGGGTATTTCCGTACCGAGCGCTGTAATTCATAAAAGGTCGTAACGCGTATGTCAGTCGTGTGGTTTGTTGTCGGCGCCGTTGTCGCCGTGGCCGGTGTCGGAATGGTCGGATACGGCTTTCCGATCAACGAATTCAGCTTCGGCAATACCCTCATCGTCTCCGGAACGACTGCCATCGTCGGCGGCCTCGTCGTCATGGCGATCGGGGCCGCGATTGCACAATTGCATCGGCTCACCGAAACTTTGGCGACGCGCCCGCCGGTGCGCTCGAGCCGGCCGCTCGAGATGTTCGAGCCGCAAACCGGGACGGCCGCGGCATCGAGCCGCATCCCGTTCCCGCCCAAGACGATATCCGAGCCGAAATCCGAGACCGGCGAACCGCTGCGACCGACGGATGCGCCGGGGCATGCCGCGAACGCCGCCGATGACCACGCTGCGGCCGCTCCGATGCTGCGCAATCCGGATATGGCAACGGTCGCGGCCGAGGAATACGACATCAAGGAATACGAGGAAGTCTCGCTGTCCCCGCAACAATCTAGCCCAACTACGAGGCCCGCCGACCTGAGCGAGCCCGTGCCGCCGTCGATCAGTGCCAGTGCCTCGCACGCCAGTCCTGAGCCGTACGAAGCGCCGTGGCGTTCCGCGCCACCGCCGCCGCGCCCGCCGCAGACCAGCTATTTCGATACGATGTGGCCGGCCGAAACCAGACCGGCGGGGCGCCCGGCGAACGACGAGCCAAAATTCGAGCCGAGCCCGGACCTGCCGCCCGCACCCGCGCCGGAAGCGCCCAAGCCAGAACCGCCGGTCGCGATCCTGAAGTCCGGCGTCGTCGATGGCATGGGCTACACGCTCTATGTCGACGGTTCGATCGAAGCCGAACTGCCGGACGGCATATTGCGCTTTGCCTCGATCAACGAGCTGCGCGACCACCTCGCCAAGAATTCATAGTCGGACAACGACGGTGAACACCGCCCGCGCTGGTCGCGGGCGGCTTGCTTTTTGAATGTAATCATTTCAAAGAATTGCCAAGTCTAACCGGACTTATGACGATCTTCTTCTTGCGGTGACTGATATCCGATAGTAAAGTTTCAATAGATGTAGCAGGGGCAGCGTTGATGACTGACACACCGGCCGGCGGAAACTTTATCGAACTGACCGCGGAAATCGTCTCCGCCTATGTCAGCAACAACACCGTGCCGGCCGCCGAGATTCCGGGCCTGATCAGCCAGGTGCACACCGCGCTCGCGCGGGTGTCGGGTAAATCCGGCGATGCGCCGTCCGAGCCGCTGCGTCCGGCGATATCGGTGAAGAAGTCGATCACGCCAGAATACCTCGTCTGCCTGGAAGACGGCAAGAAATTCAAATCGCTCAAGCGGCATTTGCGCACGCAGTACAACATGACGCCCGAGCAATATCGGGAAAAGTGGGCGCTCGGCGCCGACTACCCGATGGTTGCGCCGAGCTATGCCGCCGCCCGCTCGCAACTGGCCAAGCAGATGGGCCTCGGCCAACAGCGCCGCCGCCGCGCCAAGTAGCCGTCATCGCAATCGATCGAAGTTCCGCCGCGGCTTGACCGCGGCGGTCTTGTTTATGGCCCATAAGGCTGAGGATAAAATTTCCAATATTATATTTGTCGGACCCACTACAAATTACGCGCATGGAGCCAGCGCCTGGCCGGCACCATCGCCAAGAAGAGCACACCCAAGATGACATCGACCAATCGCGTCAGCAGGATCAACAGCGTGCGGGCGCCGAGGGCTGCCGCCGGCACGCCGGTAATCGAATAGGCGGTAAACGCTCGCCAATCGATGTGCCGCCAAGCGAGAACCTTGCCGATGTTCGACATCAAGGCGGCGATCGCCATGATTGGCAACGCTTGCTTGGGGCCGAACTGATAGACCAGGATCGGCAAGAGAACGATGGTCGAGCCGGTGCCGATAATTCCGCTCAGGGCTCCCGCGCACAGCCAGGCGACGAGAACGAAAATAAACAGAACATCCATTCAGGTCGGCGCCAGCGCCGCTTTGGCTTCGGCGCGGATGCGCTCGACCATCGAGCGCAGGCCATTCGAGCGTTGCGGCGTAAGCCCATCGCGCAACCGGATGCGCTCGAACAAAGCGAGCGCGTCGGTGTCCAGGATCTCTTTCGCGCGCTTGCCGGAATAAAGCGCCAGTAGAATGGCGATCAGGCCGCGCACGATGTGAGCATCGCTGTCGCCATCGAAGCTCAGCGTCGGGCCGGCGGCGCCGTCCGGCTTGACATGCGTGAGCAGCCACACTTGGCTGGCGCAACCACGCACCTTGTTGATCTCGTTGTGCGCGCCTTCAGGCAACGGAGCCAGAGTGCGGCCGAGCTCGATGACATAGCGATAGCGGTCGTCCCACTGGTCGAGCAGCGCGAAATTCTCAACGATGTCGTCGATGGTGGTCATAGGGGCAATATATAGGTGGGCGGACGCAGATGCCCAAAAAAGATCGCGGCGGGAAATGCCCCCGCGGCAAATCGCTATTCATAAAGTACTTAAACCGACGGCCGGGCGGCGCGCGCCTCGCGGCGCGGCGGCAGCGGGACCGGTGCGTGCCAGGCCGGCTGGACGTCGGTGGAGGTCAGCGTGCCTTGGCCCGGAGCAGGGGCTTCTTTGGTCGCGGTCTTTTCGGCCGGGGCGGACTTCTCGTTGAGTTTGGTGGTGATGAATTCATAGATCGTGCGCGCGCCGGCTTCGGCCTTGTGGCCGATCGCAACAGCGACCTTGCCGCCAGCCACGCAGGCGTCGGGCTGCCGTTCGCAGAAGCCGCGCATATCGGTCATCGCGGCGCCAGCCAGCGTCATCGCCTGCTTGGCGTCGATATTGGCTTCCGCCGACGTCGGTTTCGCGCCGCTTGGCAGCAGCACGCAAACGACGCCCAGCCAAAAGGCCATCCGCAACAGAAAGAACATGACCCTACCCATTATCCCCGACGACTTTTCCGCCGCCTTTAAACCAAACCGTACCAGACAGGGTTGAAGCTGTCGTTCGCATTGAAGCGATGTTTTTGGACAAAATCGACGCGAATTTTCGTCAAATTCGACAATGTCGAATTCGATTAAAATTTTAGAAGTCGGTGCGTAGTGCCCCCTGCGGGCAGCGCCGGCGCTCCACGCATGGTTACCGCGGCGGTAACCTTTGAGTTTTACGCGTTTGAGCGCGCCGCGCGGCAACACAAATTTCACCATGCCTGCCGAATGGAACTCGATGCTAGCCCGGAATTGAGCGCAAGCCGCCGCGGGCTTGCGGTTTTAGCGTTCGCTTAAGCGGGTCTAGCTACGATTTCCCTCACGAAAAAGGGGCGCGTCTGGTCAAGGCGTGGGACAGGAACCGTGAGCTTCCTTACGACAGTGCGGAACTATGTTGACGCGCTGGTGCACCCGTCGGCGCAGCAAGATGCGTTGATGGCGGCGCGCCATCGCGCCTTCATCGCGCAGCGCCTGTTTGGCAGCTTTGCAGCACTTGCCTGCTTTCCGGTCTATATCGCCTTTCGTGGCGTACCGAGCGCGCTGGAATTGGCGGTTTTCGGCTGGCTGGTCACACCCATCGTCATCGCCTATTTCCTGTCGCGCACCGGCCGATATGACGCGGCCCACGTGCTTTCTTCGCTGACATTCGCAGCACTGGCCGCGAGCATTGCGTGGTGCACCGGCGGCATCGCCTCGTTCACCGCGATCTGGCTGGTGGTCGTGCCGCTGGAGGCTTCGTTCTCGGCTTCACGCCGGGTGGTAGCACTGGCGTCACTATTCGCGCTCGCCGCCGCCGGTTTGTTGCTGGCCGTCAATGCGCTCGGGCTGCAGCCGCCGGCGGTTGTCAACGTGCATGGCATGCTGGGCGCGCTCGGCGTTATGTCCGCGGTGCTTTATGCCTCCGGTCTGGCATTCGGCGCCGAGCAACTCACGCGTACCGGTGCGGGACTGCTCAATGCCGAGGAGGATCGCTATCGCCTGCTGGCGCGCAACATGACCGACGTCATAACCCGTCATGGCCGCAACGGTGACGTGCTGTTTGCTTCACCCGCGGCCGAACCGCTGTTCGGTGTGCGCGCCGACGAGCTTGCCGGTCACGGCCTATTCGACCGCGTGCATGTGGCCGACCGTCCGGCGTTTCTGACCACGCTGGCCGACTCCGCCGCGCTTGGCGAGGATCGTTCGGTCGAATTCCGCATCCGCCGCGATAACAATGCGGATTCCCAAGGCGGCCATTTCGCCTGGATCGAAATGCGTTGCCGTCCGCTCGACAGCGCCACGGGGAGTAGCGAAGTCGTTGCGGTGCTGCGCGATGTCACCGAGCGCAAGGTGCAGGAACGCGCGCTTGAGATCGCCCGCAATGAGTCGGAACGCATCAACAGCGCGAAGGGCCGCTTCCTCGCCACCATGAGCCATGAGCTGCGCACGCCGCTCAATGCGATTATCGGCTTTTCCGACATGCTGGCGAATGACCAGTTGGTGCTCGATCCGGCGCGCAAGTCCGAATATGCCAAGCTGATCAACGAATCCGGCCGTCATTTGCTGTCCGTCGTCAATGGCATTCTCGATATGTCGAAGATGGAGAGCGGCAATTTCGAAATCACGCCGGAGCCGTTCCAGCCTGCGCAGGCGATCAGAAGCTGCTGCGACATCCTGGTGCTCAAGGCGCAGGAGGCCAGCGTCGAGCTTAAAGTCCGCATCGCGGCCAATTTGCCGGAAGTCGTGGCCGACCGGCGGGCGGTCAATCAGATCCTGATCAATCTCGTTTCCAACGCCATAAAATTCACCCCGCGCGGCGGCCGCATCAGCGTGAGCGCGCTGTGCGACGGTCCCAAGCTTGTGGTCGCGATCGAGGACACTGGCGTCGGCATCGGCGAGGCCGATCTGCCGCGCCTCGGTGAGGCTTTCTTCCAGGCGCGCGCGTCCTACGACCGGCGGCATGACGGCACCGGGCTTGGCCTTTCTATCGTCAAGGGCTTGGTGCGACTGCATGGTGGCGACATGGATATCCGTAGCCGGCTGGGCGAGGGCACGCAGGTGACGGTACGTCTGCCGATCAATTGCGAAGGCGTCCGCCGTGCCGCACAACCGATCAATCTGGCCACCGAGCGGGCGCGCGAGTTCGCCACGCTGGCCATACCGCAGGTGAAGAAAAGTGCGTACACGTAGCCGCCACGATCCAATGTTTGACTTTGACGGCAGCGCTGGCCGGCTTGCGGGCGCGATTGGCCGGCATCCGCGTGAATTCGTCGGCATTTTGATGGCGGGGGTGGCGATCACCGCGATTTTCGTCAATGCGCTGTTTTTGCAGCATGGCCCGCATCCGTCGCCGATTTTCGCGACACGGCCGGCGATAGTCCAGGAAGCGCCGGCCGGGCACGCGCCGCGCGTGGAGCCGGCCGCGCCGGTAACGGTCGCGCGCAGCCCGGTGCAGATCATCGGCGACATCCAACGCGCGCTTAATCGCAAGGGCTACTATGACGGCGCGGCCGACGGCATTTGGGGCGCCAAGACCGATGCGGCGGCGCGCGATTTCGTGCAGGCGACCGGCCTGAAGATCAACGCAGACGCCAGCGAATCTTTGCTGCACGCCATCGTCCTGTCGGCCCCCAAAGCCAAGAGCACCCCGGCCGCGGCGCCCATACGCAACGACCCGATCGCCGAATTGATCGCGCCGACCAAGCAGGTGCTCGCGATCCAGCGCGCGCTGACCGATTTTGGCTACGGACAGATCAAGGCGACCGGAGTTTACGATCCGGCGACCCAAGCGGCGATCGAGAAATTCGAGCGGGACCGCAAGTTGCCGGTGACCGGCCAGATTTCCGATCAAATGGTGCGCGAACTGTCCACCGTGACCGGCCGGCCGCTGGAATAAATAGCAGGCCGTTCAGGCCTCGTGTTATTCAGGGTCATGCGGCTGAAATCCGGCATCTGGGTGGCGGCCTATCTGCGCCGCTGCAACGTCGAAGGCGTTTTCGCGGCGGTGCGCCGGCGCGGCGCCGAGGAGGCGGGCGCGGTCTTCATCAAGATCAGCCGGCTCGACGGCACCGCGACACTCTATGGGCCGGCGGCGCAATCCACCTTTGACCAAGCCCAGCCGGCCGACCGTAATTTCACTGCCGTGCTGGGAGGTGAAAAACCTGCGCCGGACGCCGATGTTGAAGCACGCTTGGCGCGTGAAATCCGGTTCGACCCCGATGTCTGGATTGTCGAGGTCGAGGACCGCGCCGGGCGCAATTTCCTCGATGGCAATGTGGTGGCTTAGCGCTGGTCGCCGTTCTTGACGCGAGTAGGCTGCTCGATGCGGCGGCGGTCGGAACGATAGCGCGCGGGCGTCGCCAGCGAGCGGGCATCCCGGCGCTCGTCGTTCCAATGCAAAGGCGCGTGTGCAGCTTGCGGCTTGGGCGGCGACTTTGCGTCCGGCTGCCGCCAAATCGCCAGCATACGCTCCGCGGCGGCCGGCGTGAGGTCGTCGTAAAGGCGGGCCAGATCATAAACCCGCTCGACCGATTGCCCGACCGCCGGATTGAGAAACAGCAGAATGCGCTGGAGCACCGCGCCGGTCATACCGAGGGCTTTGGCCGCAATCACAATCGGCTCGCCGGACGGATCGCGCGCGATGCGTTCGGCCAGCTCCCGGCCGATGCCGAGAGCGCGCTCGAGCATGCGGCTGACTTCACCGGGGTTGCGCTGCAGGGCGGCATTTTCCAGGCGACGGATGACTTCGTTCGAGGCGGGCACCGGGCGCTGTGAGGGCGTGTCCGCGGTGGCATCGAGATTGGTCAGGATCAGGCGCCGCTCTTCGCTATCGGCCGCAAAAAACAATTCGACCAGGTCGTTCCTGGGCTTGGGCGCGGCCTTGTGCGCGGCCGGTGCCTGCGCGCCTGTCTGCGGTAAAGGGCCACCGAGCATTGCGAGGATCGCCATTGGCGCGGCCGGATAGGCCGAAAGCCTTGCGGCCACCACGGCGCAGGTCGGTGCATCGACCGCTTCGATCAGCCCGAGTGCCAGCTCGACATATTGGGTTTCCTCGGCGGCGCTATGCGTCGGCTTCTGCACATAGAGGTCGGTGGCGACGCGCAGCAAAGTCGGCCGGATATCGACGCCATCCCGGCATGCCAGGTCGACCAGACTGTCGAGAGGGGGAAAATCGGACGGCTTGGGCATGGCGACTGCACATTACGAGGGAGCCAGGGTTCACATTAGTGGGGCCGCGTTAGCGGACCGTTAACCTTGCAGCCCGTTTAATTGCCAGAAGGCGCCGACCCGGCGGTTCGCAATAGGCTTTGCGTCGAGGCGGCAAGGGGGTTGCAATGGGCGAAGTCATCCGTTTTCCCGACGATGCGGGCTACGCGCGCGGCGGAAAGTACGTCGATGCCAGCACGGAAGCCGCGACCGTCATCATTCTTCCGGTGATCCGCGTCGAGCGCAGTCCGGATGATTCCAACGGCCTCGGGCCAAACACCGGCGATACGCCCGGCCGCCGTCGCCGCCGCCGCCGCGTCGCGCGCTGAGATTAACCTGACCTCGAGCCTTCGATGACACATCCGCTGCCGCCGCTTTCGCAGGCGCTGATCTGGCGCCGGCGCGGTTTGGTGTTCGCGGTGTTGTCGCTGCTCGGCGGATGCGGTACGCCTAACGGCGATTTTGGCGAGGTGCAGCCGTATCTGGTGGGCGACAACGTCCACGATTGGGTCGGGCCCTATGCCGCCGGCTCGGTGGCATCGAAATTCGACCTCACCGACGACGAGCGCGCGCTGCGCGATCTGTCCTATCCGCTGATCGAGGCGCCCTACGAGCGCCAGCAATGGTACGCAGTCGCGGCGGAATACGGCCGGACCAAACCCGATCGCCGCGCGGTCGATCGCACGCTTTATGCAAAATGTCTTCTGTCGTCCGAGTTTCGCTCGCCCACGGCGCGCTATGCTCAGCTCACCGATGACATTCGCAATGATATCGCGCGCATACCGCAATTCTTCGAAACGGCCGGACGCGTGCTCGATATGGATCAGAAACGGCAAAAGAGCATGGCCTATGTTTCCACTCTGCCGCCGCAGGAGCTGCAAAATGCGCAGCGGCGCATGCGGGAAAACCAGTCGATCATAGCCTTGGTGCACGCGAAATTGACGCAGCGCGCGGCTTCTTATCACTTTGCTCTCGAGCGCCTCGTCATCGAGACGCCGTCGGCGCTGGCTGTCGATGTCGAACGCGCGAGTACTCAAATGCAGGCCATGATCGAGCGCTACCGCGGCCCGGCGCCGACCTGGGTGCGCGAGCAAAACCTGGTGACGGTTCGCTGATTATCTTGAAGGCTTCGGATCTTCCGCACGCACGCATTTGGCGGCTGCGACGGCGCTTTGGGCCATTGGCATGAGTCCGGGCTCCGGCGCCAGCGCACGGATCGCGATCAAGCCGGTGAGCGTCGGCGACTCTACGATCAGCCGGTCGGCGGCGGTGATCTCCTCATCCTCCGGCATTTGGTTGTGCTGATCGGCGGTCATCAAATCAAGCTCGACCACGCGTCTGCCGGCCGCACGATCGTTGATGGCGTAATACGCCACGTCATAGCGCGTATAGAATGACACCGACGTATAGGCGAGACTCACCGGGACGCTGAGTTTCAACGGGCCCTGTGACAGGTCGTATCGGCAAACGGCGCTGGCAAAAGCCGGATCCATGAATGGCATCGGCGCGGATTCCGGCGTCGGCGCCGGCACCGCGGCCACGGTGTTGACCGGGGCGTCCGGCGCCAATCGTGAATAGGCGTCATGGGTGGCGGTACGCGGCAGGATAATGATTGTCGCGAGATGCACGATGCCACCGAGCAACGCGCCGCCTAACGCCAAGAGCAGCCATCGGATCATGGGCAACCCCTGACCGCCACGGCCGGCATGGGGACTTCACGGCCCGCCTTGGTCGAGACGCCGACGGCCGTGTCATAGAGACGCAGCACGAGGACGTAGCGCTCGACGCCGCCGCTTGGCAGCCAATTACCCGGATTGGCGCGCGGCGTCACGGCGATCTCGAAACTACCGTCGGCGTGGCGGACAATTTCCTGGCTTGTGAAACCGAAGCGGTTGATCGAATTGGCGACCAGCTCACCGTCGGTATTATAAAGCGTGATCGTCCAGAACCGAGCTGCGGGAGTGACGCCGGCGAGCACGACATCGCATCGCCCGTCGAGCAGGCGCCCCTTGTCGTCGGTCGAAGCCGTAAAAGCCACACCGTCGCCCAGCGCGGTCGGCAGCCGGCCGACGCGCGCGATCGATGCCCGCGCATAAGGATCGGCGCCGACGGTGCCGGTTTTCGGCCACGCGGTCCAACTGCCGATCGTCAGAGGACCGAAGGCGGCGCCGCGGGTGAGCGCAAAATAAGTCGCGCCGAGGCCGACGACGGCGGCCACGGCAAGTGCAAACAGCGATCCGAGAAGCAGCCGCACGTTTCGATCCGCTGGCGGTGAGGGGAACGTTGTTGATTCGCGTGGGGAGACTACGCCGGCCGCAGGCAGGCGGCTAATCAGTTCCGGCTGCCGAACGCATGTCCTTCCAACGAAACGGCAAGCGCGTCGCCTTTTTGCGGCACCTCGGCCTGTTTCTCCTTGTTGGTGGAGACGGTCGGGCGTAGCGGCCCCATGGCCCGGTTGGCGTCATCCATCATCCGCTCGACGCGGATAAGAATGTCGGCGCCGCGCTTGGTGAGCACGGTTGGGCGTGGTGGCGGCGGTTCGCTGGATTTAGATTTGTTTTCGGCGACGAGCGGCTGCTGGCGCACCGTTGGTACCGTAATCCCGGGGAGCTGTTTGATTTCGATGCCCTGATGCGCATAGGCCATGATAGTGTGCCATGTCATCGCCGGCAACGCACCGCCAGTCATGCGGTTGGTCGACTGATAGTCGTCGTTGCCGAACCAAACGCCGCAAACAAAATTGCCGGTGTAGCCCATGAACCAGGCGTCACGATAAGCATTCGTCGTACCGGTTTTACCGGCCGCGATGATGCCATCCAGGCGCGCGCGCTTGCCGGTGCCGTTTTCCACGACACTGTTCATCATGGTGATCATGTCTTGCGCTACTCTCGGCGGCAGAACCTGCTTCGGCTTCGGACCGTCGCGGTCGTAGCGCCAGACCAGGTCGCCGGCGCCGGTGCGCACCTCAAGGACCGCGTGCGGTTTCACCGCCATGCCGAGATTTGGGAAGGTGGCGTAGGCGCCGGTGTGGTCGAGAAGCCTCACGGCGTCGGCACCGATCGGCAACGATGGTGTGTCGGGCAGCGGAGTGGTGATTCCCATGTCGTGCGCGGTCTGGATGATGCGCGCGCGGCCGAGTTTGGGATTGCCGTCACCGACGGCGACCGACAGGCGCACCGCAATGGTGTTGATGGAATGGGTGAGCGCGGTGATCAGTGTCATCGAGCCACCATAGCCGTGGCCGTAATTGTGCGGACACCAATTGCCGATACAAATAGGCGCATCGACGACAATCGAGCTTGGCTTGAAGCCATGCTCGAGCGCGGTGGCATAAACATACGGTTTGAACGACGAGCCGGGCTGGCGCATCGCGTCGGTGGCGCGGTTGAACTGGCTGGCGCCGTAGTCGCGCCCGCCGACCATGGCGCGCACCGAGCCGTCGACGTCCATCAGCACGGCCGCCGCCTGTCCGGCGTGGTATTCTTGGCCATATTGCCGCAACGAATTCTCGACCGCCTGGTCGGCGGCATTTTGGAGATTATTGTCGAGCGCGGTGCGCACGACGAACACGCGCTCGGTCATCGACTTCGGGAACGTGTCGACAAGCTTCTTCATGTCGTCGAAGGCCCAATCGAGATAATAGTTGGGCGCGTGGTCGTCGCGGCGGTCGACGGGGGTGGCGGGGTTGCGGCGGGCGCCGAATACCTGACCCTCGGTCATGAATCCGGCCTCGACCAGATTATCGAGCACCACGTTGGCGCGCGCGCGGGCCGCCGGCAGGTTGACATTGGGCGAGAACTTCGACGGCGCCTTGAACAACCCGGCGAGCATCGCGGCTTCGGCGAGGTTCACGTCGCGCGCCGACTTGTTGAAATAATACTGAGCCGCGGCATCGACGCCGAACGCGCCGCCGCCCATATAGGCGCGGTCGAGGTACAGCTTCAGGATTTCGTTCTTAGTCAGGCGCGCTTCCAGCCACATCGCCAGGAAGGCTTCCTTGACCTTGCGCTCGAGCGTGCGTTCGTTGTTCAAAAACAAGTTCTTAGCGAGCTGCTGCGTCAAGGACGAACCGCCCTGGACTACGCCGCCCGCTTTGGCGTTGGTGACGAAGGCGCGCGCGGTGCCCGCGATATCGATGCCAAAATGCTCGTAAAAGCGGCGATCCTCGGTGGCGAGCACCGCCTTGATCAGGTTGTCGGGAAACTGGTCGAGCGGGATCGAATCGTTGTGCCGGATGCCGCGGGTACCGACTTCGTTGCCGTAACGGTCGAGGAAGGTGACGGCGAGCTCCGACTTTTTCAGCCAGTCGTCGTCCGAGGTCTCGCGGAAGGCCGGGACCGCGAGCGCGAGCATCAAAACGGCGCCGGCCGCGCCCAGCGTGGCACCTTCCGAGATGATCTCGTTGAGCCAGCGCGCCCAGCCGGCGACGTGGAAGCGGTCCATGAAGGTGGAAAACCGCTCATAGGTCTCGCGCAGGCCGGTGAAACCGCGGAACAGCCCGGAATCGACGCGGGCGTCGAAGCCGAGCATCAGCTTCTTGAATTTCGGCTTCCAATCCTCGGGAAACAGGTCGCGCAAGGCTGCTCGCTTATGCTCGGGCGTGCGGATCGCCGCCGGGGCCTGATTTTACCCGATTGGCGGCAAGCGGGCCAAGCCGCCGGACCGCTTTATAACGGGCCAAGGTGAACGCGAATTGCGGCCAAAATGGCCCGGTTTCGGGCACCCCACAGGTGGGGCGGGGAACGCCGGCCCCGGCCATGACGGAATCGTTTCCAGCGGCTACAACGCGGCCTGAAGGAACCTCATGACAGTAGCAAAGCCCGACGACGAAAAAGCCCCGTTCTGGCGCACCAAGACCCTGGGCCAGATGAGCCAACGCGAATGGGAGAGCCTGTGCGACGGCTGCGGCCGCTGCTGCCTGAACAAGCTGATCGACGAGGACACCAACCGCACCGTGTTCACCGACGTCGGCTGCAGGCTTTTGGACGGCGATACCTGCCGCTGCTCCGATTACGCCCACCGCCAGGCCAAGGTGAAGGACTGCGTGCGGCTCACCGCGCGCAACGTGCGCAGGCTGTCTTGGCTGCCGCCGACCTGCGGCTATCGACTGGTGGCCGAGGGGCGGGGTCTCTATTGGTGGCACCCGCTGATGTCCGGCGACCCTGACACGGTGCACGCGGCCGGCGTCTCGGTGCGGGGGCGCGTCTCGGCGAGCGAGAAGGACGTGCCGGACGACCGGCTGGAGGATTTTATCGTGAGCTGGCCCGGGAAGGTGCCGAAGGGGGCGAGGAAAAAGCCGTCATCGAATCGTGGGAGGGCAACGTGAAAAAGGGCGAAGCATTCGTGCCGGCCAGCCAAGACGAGGCTTTTGCAGTTGCTGGACAGAAGCTCCGGGTAATTCGGGAGCAGAAAGGAATGTCCCAGGAAGACGTTGCCTTCGATGCGAAAGTGGATCAGTCGACCCACGCCATCGAATAGACCGGCAGCGCCGTCAAAAATCTGCGCGAATTCCACGAGCGCCGGGACAAAGACCCGCCGGTGCCGGACGACGGCCGCATAGAGGACATTCTGACGCGCCTGATGACCATGGCGCTGGCACAGTGGCAAGCGCTGCTGGCGGAGGAGGAAAAGGCAAGACGCGCGGGTTAGCCGTCCGTGTCGCGGGCGCAGCGCAGCGTGAAACGGTGCGCTGCAGACCCGGAACCCCGGGTACTAACAGCTGGACCCCGGATCAGCGTTGCACCGCGAGTGAGTATACCGCATCCGGGGAACGTCGCAGTTACCGTGCTCTACGTATCTCGATCGGAACATCATAAGCCGGCCCGCGCGCGCCGAACGAGAAGTGCCACCACTCGCGGAAATAATTGCGGAAGCCGCGCATGCGCATGGCCTCGAGCAGAATGACGCGCCGGTGGTTTTGCTCGGGCGTGGTCGTGCTTGCCAAAGCGGTGCTCTTGGGATCGAAGCAGTCAAACCCGGTGCCCATGTCGAGCGCGTTGTCGGGCGCGCGTTTGTCGGCGGGCGCGGTGCAGGCGCCATAGCTGGCGCGCGGATCGAACGGCGGCGCGGGCGGGGTGGGGCGCTCTACCAGCGTGAGATCGACGGCGTTGCCGGTCGAGTGCGCCGAGTGTGAGGCGATGTAGCCGTCGAACAGCGTGCGCTTCTCCATCGTTGGATAGAAGCGTTTCGTCGCGCCGTCGTCGCTTTGTTGCGCCCAGCGCGCAAAGGCGCGCACCGCGCGGGTCGGGCGGTAGCAGTCGTAAACCTTGAGGCCGAGATTTTTGCGCGCCAGATCGGCCTGCACGCGGGCCAGCGCCTGCGCCACCTCGCGCCGCAGCACGCATTCGGGTGCGCCATAGCCGGGCAGCGGATGGCCGGTGAAATTGTCGGAGCCCGCATAGCGCATGTCCTGGGCGATGCTCGGGTCGACGTCGCGCAGATAGACAAAGCCCGACGGTGGCGAATCGGCGGCGCCAGCTGGAAGGGCCAGCAGGACAGCCAAGAAACCGAAGCCGGCTTTGAGCGTTCTCATTGCAAGTTCTTGGCGCCCGATGAGTTCGACACGCGGGAGCATAGCACCTCCGCATCCGCCCCCATTGCCAAGGCGCGGGCTTAGCGGCATCAAGCGCGCGACGAGCATCGCCCATGACTGCCAAAACCGCAAAATCGAAGGCCCAGCCGCGCCCGCTGACGCATCCGGAAGTGCGCGCCATCGTGCTCGGCATTCTAATGGCGATGTTCCTTGGCGCGCTCGACCAGACCATCGTCGCCACCGCGCTGCCGACTATCGGCCGGCACTTCGCCAATCTGGGCGACCTGTCCTGGGTGGTCACCGCCTATCTGCTCACCGCCACCGCGGTGACGCCGCTCTACGGCAAGTTGTCCGACATCCACGGCCGGCGCGTGATGATGTTGATCGCCATCATCATCTTCGTCGCCGGCTCGGTCATCTGCGCCATGGCGCCGAGCATGACCGCGTTGGTGCTCGGCCGCGCCGTGCAAGGGTTAGGCGGCGGCGGGTTGATGGCGCTGGCGCAGACCATCATCGCCGACATCGTTTCACCGCGCGAGCGCGGCCGCTACCAAGGCTATATCGGCGCGGTGTTCGCGACCTCTTCGGTGGGCGGGCCGGTGCTGGGCGGCTTTCTGACCGAGCATCTCGACTGGTCGCTGATTTTCTGGATCAACGTGCCGCTCGGCCTCGCTGCCTTGGGCATGACCTCCAACGTGCTCAAGCGCGTGCCCTATCAGCCGCGCAAACATCGGCTCGACGTCATCGGTGCGCTGCTGATGATATCGGCGGCGGTGGCGCTGCTGCTGGCGCTGTCGTGGGGCGGGCGGCGCTTCGACTGGATCTCGCCGCAGTTCGGCACCCTGTTGCTGACTTCGGCGGTGCTGTGGGGCCTGTTCGCCTGGCGGCTAGTGATGACGGCCGAGCCGTTTTTGCCGCTCGCCGTGCTCGGCAACCCGGTGGTGCGCTGCGCCGCGCTTGCCGGTTCCTGCGCGATGGCGACGCTGGTCGGCATGACGATTTTCGTGCCGCTTTATTTCGAGGTGGTGCTGCATCTTTCGGCCAGCCAGTCGGGCCTGGCGCTGATCCCGCTGATGGGCGCGACCGTGCTGTTCTCGACCATTACCGGTCGGTTGATGATGCATGTCACGCATTACAAGCGCATGCCGCTGATCGGGCTGGTGCTCACCATCATGGCGCTGGCGGCGCTGGCGATCTGGCCGGCCTCGATGCCGACGGTGCTGGTGCTGTTGCTGCTGACGGTGATCGGCTCGGGCCTCGGTACGCTGTTCCCAATTTCCACGGTCTGCATGCAGAACGCCGTGACGCAGCACCAGATGGGCGTAGCGACCGGTGCTGCAAATTTTTTCCGCTCGCTGTTCTCCGCGCTAGTGGTGGCGGTACTGGGAGCGATCGTGCTGGGGGGCCTCGGCGGCGGCACTGGCATGTCGGTAGAAATGCTGGCGCGCGCCGCGTCGGCGAATGAACTCAGTTATGCGTTCCGTTTCGTGTTCATGGCCTGCGGGCTGGTGATCGCCTTCGGCATGGCGTTCCTGATTTCGATGGAGGAACGCGTGCTCAAGGGCCCGGCGACATCCGCGGCCGAAGCGCCGCAGGGGCCGGCGACGCCGATCCCGACGGAATAGGGCGTCAACCTCCGAAGCCGCTTATAGATTCTTATCGCGGAAGAAGGCCCACAGCGCTTCATGCGTGTTTGGCGTGGGCGGGACGGCATGAACACCACCGACAACGCGATAAACTGGCTTTCGCTTCTAGCGGCAACGGGGCGCCGTCACATATCCGCGGGCGTGCGGCTCATGATGGTGTAGGCCTTGCGGCCGCCGCGCTCGATCGAGACCGGAGCTTCGTCGTTTGCGATCAAGTGCGCCGCGAGATCGAGACAGCGTTTGGTCAGCATGGCGGCGCCTTCGGCAAGCTCCTTGGAATCGCGCACGATCTCGACGTTGCGCTCCATGTCTTCATGCGACCAGCCGCGCGAATGCGCGATGTAGGGAAATTGCGGAAAGATGAAGCCGAGCTCGGCAAAGAAGCCCAGCATCTGATCTGCGACCGACTGGATATTGTCCTGGCCGCCGACGATGATGAAGCCCGCGACCTTATTGCGGATTAGAACCTGATTACGGATGGTGACCGCGTTCTGCACGCAATTGAGCCGTTCGGCCATCTTGAAATAAAGCGAAGACGCCGCGCCCCATCTTATAGGTGACGAAACGATAATAGCGTCGGCCCAGTGGACCAACGCCTCGTAGACCTGATCCATCTGATTCTTGTCGTCCATCTGCGTGATCGAGCAGGGCCAGGTGCAGGCTTGCGCGGCCTTCGAGTAGTAGCCCTCGCAGGCGCGGAACTTGAGATCGTTGAGCCGGATCAGCCGCGTCTCGGCGCCGAGATCCTTCGCCTCCTTCAAGGCGTGATTGAGCAGGTGATCGGACCCGGAAAAGCGCGGATTGGCGGCATCCATCGCCGAGGTAGCGATGCCGGCCAGCCGCAGCGGACCGGCCAGCCGCTCGACCTTGCGTGATAGCGGATGCGGCGCGTGCGGTTTCTTGCCGCGCTTGCTGGCGGCCGCGATGTTGACCAGCACGCGGCCGGCCTCGACCTTGACCGGGTAGGCCGGCACGCGGTCTTCCTCGAAGCCCGGCTCACCCAAACCTGTGCAGCGGTGGAATTTCCAATTGTGCCAGGGGCAGACGATGTAATCGCCGTCGAGGCGGCCGTCGCCGAGCGGACCGCCGACATGGTTGCAGGTGTTCGAGACGACGCCGAATTTGTCGTCCTTGTGGGATATCGCGAGTTCGCGGTTCATGGCGCTGACGCGCATCAGCGGCGACTTGGATAGATCGGCGATACTGCCGACGTCGAGCCAGTTCTCTTTTTCCGTTTCAGCCATGACGCCATCGTACCTCCAACTTGTGCCGCCTACAGCGCCTCGCGCGGAATTGTGATGGCGGCCGGCGTGCCGGGCGGAAGCGGACGCGGATCGACTTCGATCGCGCCGCGACTGAATCTTACCCGATACGTCACGAGTTTTTCGGTGAACGGTGCCGGCGCGCAGCCGTCCGACAGCCGGTATTGATAGCCATGCCAGGGGCAGGTCACGCAGCCCTCGATGATGGCGCCTTCGCCGAGTGGGCCGTTCTGGTGGGCGCAGAGATTCGTGAGCGCGCCGATCTGCGCGCCGTCGCGAAACACCGCGATGCGCTCGCCGCCTTGGACCGCGACGATGCGCGCGCCTTTGTCCGGGATCGAGCTGGGCGGGCCGACGACGATCCAGCCTTCGCCGTCGGTGGGCGAGCCTCTGTCGGTTGCCCGCTCGCGCCAGCCGGCCGCGAGATGCAGCAGGCCGACCGCGCCGAGGCTGCCGACTAGCATCAGCGGGATGAGGACCGTTTGCTCTTCCTGCATGATGCCGACCGCGACATGCATTACCGCCAGCCCATAGGCGGCGTAGAGCGCCATGTGCAGGCCTTTCCAGATGCGCGGCGTCAAAAACATCAACCAGAAATCATGGCTGGTGGCGGCCATCACGAACAAAATGAGCAGCGCTGCGATGCCGAGCGAGCCGTAAGGGAAGTCGGAGAGCTCGAGGTAATTCTCCCAGGTGGTCAATTCCTTGGCGAGATGTGGCAGGCCGTTCTGCACGATGTACCATTCGAGCAGCAGGCAAAAATGCGTCAGCGCGACCAGAAAGGTGAGGACGCCCAAGTGCCGGCGGTTATAGAGCAGCGGCAGGAAGCGGTGATCAAGCCGCGCCAGCGGGCCGATCATCAGGATGATCGTGATCATCAGAAATGCTGCGGTGCCGAACGCGCGAATCCAGATGCGGATCGCGGCCGGCAAATCCTTCGGCGGATGCCATTGCCAATAGATCGTGGCAAACCCGGCAAGGAACAGCGTGACAACGGCGAGCATGATGCCGTCATAGGCCAGCTTGTTCCGGTTCCATTGCACGGCGCGGAAGCCGACGCTCATCTTGTGTCCCCCGCGCGCATCAGGGCGGCTCGCGAAAATACAGCGCCAGCGTAAATCCGATCGCGAGCAAGAGCATCAGAGTCGGCCAAACGACGCGATGGATGAAGCGTTGCGACCGTCTCATGGGACACGACGTGCTTGGCGCCAGCGGCTGATGACGTATGGCCACAAAATCGTTGCGCCCGGCAGCAAAAGAATGCGCGCGCCCAAGGTGACGGGCGCGTGCGCCATCTGCGCAACGCCAACGATCACGAAGGCCACGCCAGTGACGAGGCCAATCGCAAGATAAAGGGCAAGGGCATAGAGCAGAAGCATGAGAACGACAGCGCCCCCGGTGTTTTTCTCAAGGCACGATAAAATCGGCCATCTAAGTGTATAATACAAGGGCGCGACGTTTCCGGGAGACGCCGATGAGGACGTTACGTCTGTTATGCGCCGTCATGGCGCTGTGGCTGACCGGCGTTGCCGGAGCGCTAGCCCAGAATGCGACCTATGTCGTCAGCTATATCGAAGTCGCGCCATCGGCGCGGATGGCGGCGCTGCAGTTGTTGCGTGCGTTGCGCTACGCCGGCCGGAAGGACGTAGGCAATAGCGGATTTGAGATCCTCCAGCGCATCGATCGGGCGGGGCGACGTCGCGTTCCTGGAAAAATGGCAGGACGCCAACGCGCAGGCGAGCCACGCGACGGCCGCGGACACCAAGTCTTTTTACGACAAACTCAAGCCGCTGCTGGCGGCGCCGATCGATGCGCGTGCGCACAGCGGCTACGCGGTCGGACCGCGCAAATCCGCCGGCGCGCGCGCCGTCTTTGTGCTCACGCATGTCGACCTGATCGGCGCCAAGAAGGATGAGGGCCTAGCCGCGCTCAAACAGTTGAGCGCCGACAGCGCCAAGGATGCCGGCGAGCTGCGCTACGATGTGCTGCAGCAGGCCAGCCGGCCCAATCATTTAACGCTGGCCGAGGCCTGGCGCGGCAAGGCGGCGCTCGAGGCGCATGAGGCCGCCGCGCACACCCGCAAATTCCGTGACGCGTTACTGCCGATGAGCGGCAGCCTCTATGATCAGCGGCTTTATAAAGCGATCCGGTAACGGGAATAGACGCCGATCATGAGGTGTTTTCTCAGTAACGGCTGATTTCGGCATATCGTTCGCATGCCCAGTCCAAGCAGACGAGATGGCCCATGAAATCGAAAATGAAGTCGAAAATGAAATCGACCCTTAATCTGGTGCTTCACCGTGTTGCTCTTGTTGCGTCCGCCGTGTTGCTGGTGGCCGCGATCGGTACCAGGCCGGCGTTGGCCGCCGCCACGCCCTGGCCGGATCCGCCCGATCCGATCAAGCAGGACGACCAGAAGGTCCACAAAAAGAAGAGCAAGAAACCCGACAAGAACCAGGACAAAAGCGATGCCATCGGGCAGCCGGAACGGGCGCTCGCGCAAGCGCAATTCATGCAAGGGTATCACGCTGCCTATGAACTCATCATGGCCGGCAACTATGAAGCCGGCATCGTGGCGCTGCACGCGCTCGGCCGTGACGAGCATCCCGATGTCGCCAACTATATCGGCTACGCCAATCGCCGGCTCGGCCGCTACGACGAGTCGAAAGTTTGGTATGAGAAGGCGCTCGCCGCCGATCCTAATCACGTGCGCACCTGGTCGTATTACGGCATGTGGCAGATGGAGCAGGGCAATAGGCTCAAGGCCGAGGACGATCTGCAAAAGGTCAGGCTGCTGTGTGGCACCACCGACTGCACGGAGTACAAGCAGCTCAAGGACGTGATCGACGGCAAAGCGACTTACTGAGCGTTACAGCCGGTTGAGCTTGGCGATACGCTGCGTGACTTCGGCCGGCGTCTCGTTGTCGGCCTTGGTCTTGAGCGCCAGCGCTTGGCGCGCGGCCGGACGATCGAGACAGCGCGTCAGCCAGGCCTTGAGGTTCGGCACCCCCGAAAGGTCCATGTCGATGGCGCGGCTGATGACGGCGGCCACATTGAGATCGGCCACAGTGAAGTCGTTCCCGAGCAGATAAGGCTGCTTGCCCACCGCCGCGTCGAGCACCTTGAACGGCGCCGCGATAACTTTCAGCGCCTCGTCGCGCTTGGCGCTATCGCGGTCGGCCGCGGGCAGGCGGACGGCGTGCAGCGACCAGATATTGACGCCGCGGTCGACCTCATTGAGCGCCCAGGAGGTCCATTGCCACGTCCGGGCTTCGTCTTCGAGCTTGGCGGGATAGAGGTTGCCGACGGAATGTTTCTTGGCAAGGTAGAGCGTGATCGCCAGCGACTCGAACAGCACGAAGCCGTCGTCGTCGATGAAGGGCAGGCGCCCGTTCGGATTGATCTTGAGGAATTCCGGCGCGCGCGCACCGGCGGCGCCGATCTCGATCGGAAAATGCTCGTAGTCGAGGCCCAGCTCCGTCGCGATCCAGAGCGTGCGGAAGGCGCGGGTGCGGGCGATGCCGTAGATGCGTAACGATGACATGCAGTCTCCCTGAAATTGCGGCCCAAGCATACTCGACAATCCAACGCTGGAGCCAATAGGCTCGGTTGAATTCACGCCATACGAGGACGACATGCCGGCCGTGCTGAAAGATGTCCGCATCGACGGGCAGCGGATCGCCTACCGCGAGGTGGGCCACGGACCGCCGATCATTTTTCTGCACGGGCTGGGCGGAAACTCGCAATCGTGGGAGCCGCAATTCGCGGCGTTCTCGGGCGGCCACCGCGTGGTGGCCTGGGACATGCCGGGCTTCGGCAACTCCGAGTTGCCGGAAAGGCCGTTCGTGGCGACGCGCGATTACAGCTCGTTGGCGCGGCGCTTCCTGGCGGCACTCGGGATCGAGCGCGCCATCGGCGTCGGCACATCCTACGGCACGGTCATTCTCGCCGACCTCGCGCATTCAAACCCGGGCTTAATCGATGCGATGGTATTCGCCTGCGGCGTGACCGGCATGGGCCACCTCGAGGCGCCAGAGCGCGCCCGTTTGCGCGCGATACGGCGGCGCGAACTCAAAAGCCTGGGGCAGCGCAAATTCGCCGAGATGCGAAATTCGACCTATGTGGCGAATGCCGCACTTGTGGCGCGCATCGTCGATCTCGCCGGCTCGGCGCAGCCGGAAGGTTATCTGCAGGCTTACGGCGCGATGACGGAATCGAATATTTTCGATTCGCTGAAGACCATCGATGTGCCGGCGCTTGTGCTCGCCGGCGGCAATGATCCGATCGCGAAGGCCAACGATTGCGCGCGCGTCGCGCAGGCCTTGCGCAACGCGCTATATCAGTGCATCGAGAATTGCGGGCACTACGCCAATCTCGAGCAGGCCGAAACCTTCAACCGGCTGATGGTTGAGTTTTTGGCGCGCCGCTGATCATTGCGGCTGGATGTTGGCGGCCTTCACCAGCGCTTGGTTGATCACCAGCTCCTTCTTAAAATAGGCTTCGAACTGGGCGAGCGTCATGTCCATCGGCTCGGCACCAAATTTTGCAATCTTGTCCTTCACATCCGGCACTTGCAGCGCCTTTTTAATTTCGTCGTGCAGGCGCGTCACGATCGGCTCGGGCGTTGCCGCCGGAACGAAGACGCCGATCCAGAAATTGTAGTCGGAATCAGGATAGCCGGCCTCGACGGTGGTCGGCAGATCGGGCATCAGCGACGAACGGGTCGAACTGCCGATCGCCAGCGCTTCGACCTTGTGCTCGCGGATGAGCCCGAGGGCGGCGGTGATCGGCGTAAAGAAGAAGTCGACGCGTCCGGCGGCTAGATCCGCGACGCCTTCGGCTGTGCCTTTGAACGGCACGTGCAAGGCTTTGAAACCCGCGCTTAAGCCCAGCCGCTCGGCCGTCAAATGCCCGGTGCTGCCGGGGCCGATCGAAGCGTAGAGCAGCGCATCGGGTTTGACCTTGGCGGCGGCGACCAGATCCTTGAGCGACTTGAAGCGTCCGGCCGGCGTGATCAGCACGTTGGTCAGATTGCCGAGCGGGCTGACGGCGCGCAGGTCCCGCGTCGTGTCGTAAGGCAGGCTCTTGTGGGTGTAGGGCGCGATCGCGATGCCCGACGTGGTCACCAGCACAGTGTAGCCGTCGGGCTCAGCCTTGGCGACCGCCGCGATGCCGATGGTGTTGGCGGCGCCGGCGCGATTTTCGGCGACGATGGTCTGGCCGATCTGGCGCCCGACTTGGTCGAACACCAGGCGCGCGGTGACGTCGAGCGCGCTACCCGGCGTGTTCGATATGATGACGTGGATCGGCTGCTTGGCCGGCCACTCTTGCGCGGCGGCCATGGCGGGAATCATGAAAAGCGCGAGCATCCCGGGCAGGAGAATTTTACGCATTGCTTTTCCCTTCTTTTTTCAAGGAGTGAACGCGCATCGCCTCGATCAAAGTGCGGGTCGCGGGCGCACCCTCGTTGGTGCGATACATGAAGGCGAATTCCACTTCGGGCGCGGCTTTGGATGCGATTTTTTTGAACGTCACGTTGGGGACGTGGCAGTTTGCCATGGTCGGAGAAACCGCCGCAATTCCGTAGCCGAGCGAGACGTAGGTGAGCACCGTGGTCAGATCCTCGGCGCGCTTGGAAATTATGGGCGTGAAGCCGCCCAATTCGGCGATGGCTTCGACATGCCGTGTAAAGGCTAGATCGTATCCGATCGATGTGCTGACGAAGCGCTCGTCGGCTAGCGCCTTGGGGCTGAGTGCGCCGCGCAAGCGCGCCAGCGGGTGGACGCTGGGAAGCGCGAGAATGACCGGCGCGCGATAGAACGGGAATCCGCTTAGGCCGGACGGGTATTGCTTGGGCACGCGCGCAAAACCGGCATCGAGCTCGTTGCCGACGATCGCGTTGACCAGCGCCACGGTCGAAACCTGGTGCAGTGTAATCTCGATGCCGTGATGGGAATTCTGGAAAATCCGGATGATACGCTGCATCAAGCCGGAGTAGGCAGTCGCGATCATGTAGCCGACTTCCAGCCTGCCGATTTCGCCGCGCGCCGCCTTGCGCGCGGTCTTCTCGGCTTCGTCCGCGCGATGCAGAACGTCGCGCGCGCTTTCGAGAAACCGCGCGCCGGCGTCGGTGAGCTGAAACTTCATGGTGGAGTTGCGGTTGAGCAGGCGGACGTTGAGGTCCTTTTCGAGTTTTTGAATTTGGTGCGTCAGCGTCGGCGGGGTGATCGCCAAACGCTCCGCGGCGCGCGAGAAGTTTCTCTCCTCGCACAGCGTCACGAAATATCGAAACAGTCGGAGCTCAGTGTGGGCCATGGTTTGATGCCGTATGCGCGCATGCCGGGTACCGGTCATTTTGACGCATTAGATGCCATCTAACAAATCAGCGGTCCTCCTTTAATGACAGGCCGGTGACGCGGTGAAATGAATGAAGACAACCGGGCGGCTTGATGGTGCCGCAACCGCAACCACGACCACCACAACACCATCGAATACGGCGGCTTTACGCTAACAACTTGAAGTTGCGACAGAAATAGGATCCACGCAAAATGGCGAAGAAAGTTCCCGAACCGACCGATGTTCACGTTGGCGCGCGGGTGCGCATGCGCCGGATGATGCTCAACATGAGCCAGGAAAAGCTCGGCGACGGGCTCGGGCTGACTTTTCAACAGGTGCAAAAATACGAGAAGGGCACCAACCGGATCGGCGCCAGCCGGCTGCAGCACATCTCTAACCTGCTGCAGGTGCCGGTATCGTTCTTCTTCGAAGGTGGACCGCGCATTCCCGGCCATAACGGCTCCGGCATGGGCGAGGCGCCGTCGCCGGCCTATGTGTCGGATTTTCTCGCTACCTCGGACGGGCTGACGCTGACCAAGGCGTTCATGAAGATAAAAAGCAGCAAATTGCGCCGCCGCATCGTCGAACTGGTCGAGCAGATCGCCGATAACCGCTAACGCTCCGCCGCTTTATCTTTCCAGCATCGCTACCACGTCGATACCCAGCGCGACGCTGCTGCTGTAACGTTCTGGCACGCTCCACAGTTGCGTCTGGAACTCGAACGTGGAACCGCCGGCTTGATCGCGCTGTTCGCCATCGTCTTTTTACTGTACTACTTTGGCTTGTGCGGCGCGTCGGCCGCGGCCAAAGACAAAAAGGCGCTGCCATGATGGAGGACGGCCACAATATTAGGCCGCTCGTCAAGACCGAGCCCGACGCCGCTTCGCACGGCGTGCGCTATGTGTTGGTGGCGAGCCTGATCGGCGCCATCCTGCTGATGATCCTGATCGCCGCGGTGATGACGCACTAGCGCGCGCCAGACTAACAACACAAAAAATTCGCAGCGCCGGCCAACGCCGGCGCTTTTCGTTTGCCGGGGAGATCGCACGTCCGGTCGCCGCAAGGAGATCGCACCCGAACGCGTGGCCGAAAGCCGCGGGCTCTTTGACAACACGTTGACGCCGGTGGGCGAGATCGCGGAGCGATGGCATCTCGCGCAACACGCTGGACAGCCGCATCAGCTGGTGGAAATGGCAGCGCCGCCATTACGTTAGGGGCGAAGCCACGCCCGCGATACCGGACGCTGCCGCAAGCGTGCCTGCATTGCTGCCGGCGCACGGAGCTTGGCGAGGGTGGCGAGGATTTTGGGGAGGAAGTAAGGTCCGCAAAACTCTCGCGGAGGCCTTGCCGATGGACGTCCTTGAAACCGTTGCCTCGCGCTACTCCTGCCGCGCGTTCCTGCCCACGCCGATCCCCGAACAAACGATCCGCAACATTGTCGAGGCTGCCGCACGCGCGCCGTCGGCCGGCAATATGCAGCCGTGGCGGGTTTATGCGCTCGCCAGCAAGCGCGTCGAGGAATTGGTCGCGCTGCTGGCGCCGCGTATGGCAACCGAGTTGCCGCGCGGCGAGGGTAGCGACTACACCATCTATCCCGCACCGCTGAGTGAGCCCTACAAGGCGCGGCGCTTTCAGGTCGGCGAAGCGCTCTACGATTCAATCAGCGTGCCGCGCGAAGACAAAGCTGGCCGTTACCGGCAATACGCGCGCAATTATCAATTTTTCGGCGCACCGGTCGCTCTGTTCTTCGCGCGCGAAAAATCGCACGGGCCGGCGCAATGGGCCGACATCGGCGGCTATCTGCAAACGGTGGCGCTGCTGGCGCGCGGTTTTGGCCTGCACACCTGCCCGCAACAGGCCTGGGTGTCGTTTAACCTTACTGTGCGCGCCTTCCTCAAACTTCCCGACCATTTGATGATTTATTCGGGCATGGCCGTCGGTTACGCCGACGAAGCCGCCCCCATTAATTCCTGGCGCTCCCCGCGCGCGCCGCTCGACGCTTTTGCGTCGTTTGAAGGCTTTGAAGCCTAGCGGAAAATTGCGTTCAGCCCGCGTTCACCGGCGCGCGCTCAAACTCCTTCGATGCCGGTCTCCCGATTGTTCCCTTTTGCCTTGGCGTTCGGCCTTATGGCCATGCCCGCCTTTTCCGCGGCGCCGCCACAAAACGCCTGCCTGAACAAGGCCGAACAGCGTGCCGCGGTCGCCGATAAAAAGGCCATCCCGCTGGCCCAGACCATCAAATCCCGCCGCGAAAAAGGCCATCACGCGGAATTGGTGCGGGCCCGGCTTTGCCATCATGGCGACGGGCTCGTCTATATGCTGACTCTGCTCGGGCGCAGTGGCAGAGTGATCAGCGAAACCGTTGACGCCGCGAACGGCGAGATTATCAACGGGCGCTGAACCAGAGAGTAAGACACCGTGCGCCTCCTCGTTGTCGAGGACGACCCTGATCTCAACCGCCAGCTCACCACCGCGCTGACCGACGCTGGTTATGTGGTCGATCGCGCGTTCGACGGCGAGGAGGGGCATTTCCTCGGTGAGTCCGAGCCCTACGATGCCGTCATCCTGGATATCGGCCTGCCGAAGATGGACGGCATCTCGGTGCTGGAAGCCTGGCGGCGCACCGGGCGCGCCATGCCGGTGCTGATGCTGACCGCGCGCGACCGCTGGAGCGACAAGGTGCAGGGCTTCGACGCCGGCGCCGATGACTATGTCGCCAAGCCCTTTCACCTGGAAGAAGTGCTGGCGCGTGTGCGTGCGCTGCTGCGCCGTTCAGTCGGCCACGCCAAGAGCGAGTTCGAGTGCGGACCGGTGCGGCTCGATTCACGCACCGGTCGCGTCGCGGTCAACGGCAATCCGATCAAGCTCACCAGTCACGAATACCGGCTGCTCGCCTATCTGATGCATCATACCGGGCGTGTGGTGTCGCGCACCGAACTGGTCCAGCATCTCTACGACCAGGACTTCGACCGCGACAGCAACACCATCGAAGTCTTCGTCGGCCGCATCCGCAAGAAGCTCGGCGTCGAGATCATTCAGACCGTGCGCGGTCTCGGCTATCTGCTAGCCGCGCCCGGCACTTGATATCCGATGCGCGCCAACTCCCTCGCGCTACGCCTGTTCGTCTCGGCGACGTCCTGGGCGGTGGTCATCCTCGTCATCACCGGCATTGTGTTGTCCTCGCTCTACCGCCAGGCGGTCGAGCGCGCCTTCGACCGCAGGCTCGGCGTCTATCTGCGCACGCTGGTCGCCGATCTGGCGTCGCCCGACGAGGCCAACGATAAATTTCCGCAGTCGCTCGGCGAGCCGCTGTTTGAACTGCCGCTGTCGGGCTGGTACTGGCAGGTCACGCGGCTCGATCCCGACAAGCACGATGTGCGCGCCTCGCGCTCGCTGTGGGACGGCGGGCTGCCGCATTTGCAGGATCGCGGTATTCCGGCCGGGCTTGACGGCTCGCGCCAGGGCTATGTTGCGGGGGCCGAGGACCAGCGCCTGCGGCTGGTGGAGCGCAACATCGATCTCGGCGATGAAGGGCACTATCTGGTCGCGGTCGCCGGCGACGCCGCCGAGATCACCGACGAAGTGCGCTCGTTCGATCAGGCGCTGATCATTACGTTTTCAATTCTCGGCGCAGTGCTGCTGCTTACTACCATGTTCCAGGTGCGGTTCGGTCTCGCCCCGCTCAAGCGCATTTCCGATAGTCTCGCCGCTATCCGCTCCGGCACCGCCGAGCGGCTGGCCGGACAATTCCCGGAAGAGATCGCCCCGCTGGCGCGCGAGACCAATGCGCTGATCGACGCCAACAAGGAAATCGTCGAGCGTGCCCGCACCCATGTCGGCAATCTCGCGCATGCGCTGAAGACGCCGCTGTCAGTGATGGTGAATGAGGCCGCGACGCGCACCGGCGATCCCTTCGCCGACAAGGTGCTGGAGCAGGCCGACATCATGCGCGACCAGGTGGCGCGGCATCTCGAGCGCGCGCGGCTGGCAGCACGATTGACAGTGGTGGGCTCGGTCACCGAGGTCGCGCCGGTCGTCACCGCGCTCGCCCGCACCATGGAGAAGATTCATCGCGACCGCGGCGTCGCCATCGAGGTACACGCCGATGGTGTCGCGCAGTTCCGCGGCGAGCGCCCCGATCTCGAAGAGATGATCGGCAACCTGGTGGACAATGCCTGCAAGTGGGCGTCGTCGCGTGTGACGATCGAAGTGGGGCGCGAGCGGCCCGATCCGTTGGGCGAGCGCCACGTATTGCGGGTCGTGGTGGACGATGACGGCCGCGGCCTGTCGCCGTCCGAGCGCGAGCAGGTGGCGCATCGCGGCCGCAGGCTCGATGAAACCAAGCCGGGCTCGGGGCTGGGGCTGTCGATTGTGGTCGAACTTGCCGCGCTGTATGGCGGCGAACTCAAGCTCGGCACCGCGCCGATCGGCGGTCTGCGCGCCGAACTGGTGCTGCCGGGGGTCTAACGGCACCTGTATTGGCGCCAAAGCCGCCGTTTTGCCTGAATCCTTCCGTCTCAATAGAGTGATCGAAAGGTTTTCGCCGCGTCGATATCCGGGGGTCGATATGTCCGCGTTCAAATTCGCCGCCGTCACTGTTTTCGGTCTTGCGCTCGCCGCCTGCGCCGGCGACCCGAACGGAATGGGCCCGAAAGAAGGCACCGGCACGCTGCTCGGCGCCGGATCCGGTGCGCTGATCGGCTCCGCGGTCGCGGGTCCCGGAAACCGGGTAGGCGGCGCCGTGGTCGGCGGATTGCTCGGTGGGTTGATCGGCAACCGCATCGGCGCGGCGATGGACGACGAGGACAAGCAGCGCGCCTATGCCGCGCAGATCGATGCGCTCGAGCGCTCGCCCTCCGGCGCGCCGGTGTCGTGGAAAAATCCGGATTCAGGCCGTTACGGCACGGTGGTACCGGGTCCGGCCTATCAGGATGCGGGCCGCAACTGCCGTTCCTTCACCCACACAATATACATCGATGGTCGGCCGGAGACTGCGCGCGGTACTGCCTGCCGCAACCCGGACGGAACCTGGACGTCGATCGGCTAGCCTGGCGCTCGGCGGCCGGGCAGGACATAAGGCTGGATGAACCGCAAGCAGCGACGTCTGACCATGATCGGCGCCAGTCTCGGCGTGCTGGCGATTGCCGCGGCACTTGTGCTGAGCGCGTTGCGCGATTCCATTGTGTTCTTCAATTCGCCCACCGACGTGGCCGAGAAACACTTGGCGCCGGGCACCCGCATCCGGATTGGTGGACTGGTCAAGGAAGGTAGCGTGCAGCGCGGCGACGATCTGCGCATCAAATTCGACGTGACCGACGGTAAGAGCGACATCGCGGTGCGCTATCAGGGCATCGTGCCGGACCTGTTTCGCGAGGGGCAGGGCGTCGTCGCGGAGGGAAAGCTCGAGGGCGGTAAGACGCTCGTTGCGGATACCGTGCTCGCCAAGCATGATGAACGCTATATGCCGAAGGAAGTGGTCGATGCGCTAAAGAAAGCCGGCCGCTGGCAAGAGGGCGCTTCGAAATGATCCCCGAGCTCGGTCATTATGCCCTGGTGCTGGCGCTGGCGCTCGGCCTGATCCAGTCGGTGGTGCCGATCGTGGGCGCGCACAAGCACGATGATGCGCTGATGCGGCTGGCGTCGTCGACCGCGCTGATGCAATTCGGCTTCGTGGCGCTGTCGTTCGCGGCGCTGGTGATTTGCTACGTCACCTCGGACTTCTCGGTCGCGACCGTGTTCGAGAATTCCCATTCCATGATGCCGCTAGTCTACAAATTCTCCAGCGTGTGGGGCAATCACGAGGGCTCGATGTTGCTGTGGGTCCTCATTCTGTCGGTGTTCGGCGCGGGGGTCGCGACGTTTGGCGGGAATCTGCCGGCAGCATTGAAGGCGCGCGTGCTGGCGGTGCAGTCGTGGATCGCGTGCGCGTTCTATCTTTTCATACTGCTGACCTCGAACCCGTTTTTGCGTCTGCCGCGAGCGCCGTTCGAGGGCCGCGATCTCAATCCGATTTTGCAGGATCCCGGCCTCGCGATCCACCCGCCGCTGCTTTATCTCGGCTATGTCGGCTTCTCGATTGCGTTTTCGTTTGCGATCGCCGCGCTGATCGAAGGCCGCATCGACGCCGCTTGGGCGCGCTGGGTGCGGCCGTGGGCGCTGGCTGCCTGGATGTGCCTGACGCTCGGTATCGCGATGGGCTCGTACTGGGCCTATTACACGCTCGGCTGGGGCGGCTTCTGGTTCTGGGACCCGGTGGAAAATGCCTCGCTGATGCCGTGGCTGGCCGGCACCGCGCTGCTGCATTCCGCGGTGGTGATGGAAAAGCGCGATGCGCTCAAAATCTGGACTATTCTGTTGGCGATCGTCACCTTCTCGCTGTCGCTGATCGGCACCTTCCTGGTGCGCTCCGGCGTGCTCACCTCGGTGCATTCGTTTGCCAACGATCCGACGCGCGGGGTGTTCATTCTCGCCATTCTGGTGGCTTTCATCGGCGGCGGTCTGACGCTGTTCGCCTGGCGCGCGCCCGCGCTCAAACAGGGCGGCCTGTTCGCGCCGATCTCGCGCGAAGGCGCGTTGGTGATAAACAATCTTTTTCTCACCACGGCATGTCTCACGGTTTTGATTGGCACGCTTTATCCGTTGGCACTAGAAGCTTGGAACGGTGAAAAGATTTCAGTGGGTGCGCCGTTCTTCAATTTGACCTTCGGTCCGCTATTCATAGCGCTGATGTTCGCCATGCCGTTCGGCCCGCTGCTGGCTTGGAAGCGCGGCGACCTGCTCGGTGTGGCGCAGCGGTTGATGGCAGCCTTCGGCATAGCGCTCGTCGCGGTGGCGGCAGCTTTCGCGGGGGAGAGCGGCGCGTCGGTGCTGGCGCCGTTCGGCGTTGGGCTGGCATTTTTCGTGATGGCGGGCGCGCTGATCGATCTGGCCGAGCGCACCGGCCTGTTCCGTGTGCCGCTCGCAACTGTCATCAAGCGCGCGACCGGGCTGCCGCGCTCAACCTGGGGCACCGGGGTTGCGCATTTCGGTCTGGCGGTGTCGATGCTCGGCATCATCGGCGCCGCCACCTGGGGGACTGAGCGCATCGTCGCATTGAAGCCCGCGCAAATTGTATCGCTGTCCGGCTACGAGTTGAGTTTCGACGGTCTGATGCAGCGGCCGGGGCCTAACTACACATCGCTGGTGGCGACGTTCACCGTGCGCAGCGGTGGCGTTCCGATTGGCACGATGACGCCGTCGAAGCGCACGTTTACCTCGCGCGCGATGACAACCAACGAGGCGGCGCTGATGACGCGTGGCACCGGCCAGCTCTATTTGTCGCTGGGCGATACCAATAGTGACGGCTCGATCGCGATCCGGCTCTATTACAAGCCGTTGGTGATGCTGATCTGGCTCGGCGCGGTGGTGATGATGATGGGCGGTGCGCTGTCGCTGTCCGACCGGCGCTTGCGCGTCGGCGCGCCCAAGCCTGGAAAAAAGCCGGCGGCGAAACCGGCACTCCAGGCGGCGGAGTAGAAATGCGCGCGCTCCCGCTGATCGCTTTGCTATTTGCGCTGGCCGCGCCCGCCGCCGCCGTCACGCCTGACGAAATCCTGAAAGATCCGGCGCTGGAGGCGCGCGCGCGGCATCTGTCGCAAGAGCTGCGCTGCATGGTTTGCCAGAACCAGTCGATCGACGATTCCGATGCACCACTGGCCCACGACCTGCGCGTTCTGGTGCGTGAGCGGCTGAGCGCGGGCGACAGCGACCACCAAGTGCTTGATTTCCTGGTGGCGCGTTACGGCGACTTTGTGCTGCTCAAGCCGCCGCTGCAACAGGACACATTGCTGTTGTGGGGCCTGCCGCCGGCAGCACTATTGGCCGGCCTGGCCGCGTTGCTCTTGATGGCGCGCCGCCGTCGGGCGGTGAACTTGCAGACGTCAGCATTGAGCGCTGCTGAACAGCGCAAGCTTACGACTTTGGTCGAACCTCGTGCCGACTAGACGTTGATTAGCTGATTGATTTTACAGAATAAAATTCCTGTTACCTTACAAAAGTTTAATCCTGCCGACAGAGCGCTGTAAGGCTTATCCCCCCATCTTCAAGTTCGAAACGGCGCGCCAGCGCGCTTCCGGAATTGAGATGGAGTTTTCCTGATGAACCCGAGCGTCCCCCCCGCTCTCGACAATCCCAATAAGAAGCGGGGTGGGCTTCCGGCCCGCCGCGCAATCCTCCTGGCCACCACCATCATCAGCCTCGGTGCCGCAGCCCTGGTAGTCGCTCCCGGTCTGAACCTCCAGGGCGGCTACCCGGCGGCGCTCGCGCAGAATTTGACTGAGCAGGCGCACAAGGTCGCCGCGCCGACCGGCTTTGCCGACATCGTCGAAAAAGTGAAACCGGCAGTGATTTCGGTGCGCGTCAGAGTCGACGGTGGACAACAGACCACCGGTCTCGGCGAGAACGACGTGCCGCCGGGCCTGCGCGAATTCTTCCGCCGCTTCGGCATGCCCGACATGCCGAATGGGCAAGGCGCGCCGAACGGTCAAGGCATGCCGCAGAACCATGGCCACAACATCATCACCGGGCAGGGCTCGGGCTTTTTTATCTCCGCCGACGGCTATGCGGTGACCAACAACCACGTGGTCGAAAAGGCCGAGAGCGTTCAAGTCACCACTGACGACGGCAAAACCCACACCGCCAAAGTGATCGGCACCGATCCGCGCACCGATCTGGCGCTGATCAAGGTCGAGAACGGGCCGTTCCCCTATGTGAAGCTGTCCGACAGATCGCCGCGCATCGGTGACTGGGTGCTTGCGGTCGGCAATCCGTTCGGCCTCGGCGGCACCGTCACCGCCGGCATCGTCTCGGCACGCGGCCGCGACATCGGCGCGAGCGCCTATGACGACTTCATCCAGATCGACGCGCCAGTGAACAAAGGCAATTCCGGCGGACCGACTTTCGACACCGACGGCAACGTGATCGGCGTCAACACCGCGATCTTCTCGCCGTCGGGCGGCTCGGTCGGCATCGCCTTCGCGATTCCCGCCGAAACCGTCACCAGCGTGATCAGCCAGCTCAAGGAGCACGGTTCGGTGACGCGCGGCTGGATCGGCGTGCAGATCCAACCGGTGACGCAAGATATCGCCGACAGCCTCGGCCTGAAAAAGGCAGAAGGCGCGCTGGTCGCCGAGCCGCAAGCCGGCAGCCCGGCGAAGCAAGCCGGTATCGAAGCCGGCGACGTCATCACCGCGGTCGACGGCAAGCAGGTCAAGGATGCCCGTGACCTCGCCAAGAGGATCGGCGCCCTGGCGCCCAAGACCTCGGTCAAGCTCACGGTCCTGCATAAGGGCTCTGAAAAGACGGTCGCCTTGACGCTCGGCGAGCTGCCGAACACCAAGGAGGCGCGCGCCGACGCGGCGACGCCGGATAATGCCGACACCGCCGATCTTGCCAAGCTCGGCCTCACGCTCGCTCCGGCCGCCCGCGTCTCGGGCGCCGGTGGGCAAGGCGTGGTGGTCACCGGCATTGATTCGTCCGGAGTCGCCGCCGACCACGGCTTCTCCACCGGCGACGTGATCCTGGAAGTCGCCGGCAAATCGGTTTCGACGCCCGCCGACGTGCGCAATTCGATCACCAGCGCGCGGACCGACGGCAAACGCACCGTCCTGCTGCGGGTAAAATCGGGTGACAACACCCGTTTCGTCGCGCTGCCGGTTGGCAACGGCTGAGGTTTTGAGATTGGGGCGTGCTGCTGGCATCCGTCGCCCCCGCTGGCGGTACACCTCAACGGGACGGGCCTCGTGCCCGTCCCAGCTAATTCCGGAAAGCGGGCGGGCCTGAACAGGTCTGCTCGTTTGTCCGCTCCGAACTCCAACCCCGGCATCCGTCGCCCCCGCTGGGGTGGGGTCGTAGAGGGGGTGGCGGGCCAAATCCGCCACCCCCTCGCGTACGAAACGGGCGTTAAAACGCCAGCCGGTCTTCGATTTGGCCGGAAATTGGGAGGGGCGGCCAGATCCGGATTTGATGAAAGCCAGAATTCACTGGAAATGGTGTGACCGATGCCCACTTATGCGAATACTCAAGGGGCTCGCGCTTATGGCTGGATGGCCGACGCGCAACCGGATCGGGTCACCATGCGCCTTCTGGTTATCGAGGACGACCGCGACGCCGCCGACTATTTGGTCAAGGCGTTTCGCGAAGTCGGACATGTCGCGGACGCCGCCACTAACGGCGAAGACGGCTTGGCATTGGCGCTCGACGGCCAATATGACGTGCTCATCGTCGACCGAATGCTGCCCAAGCGCGACGGACTGTCTTTGATCGGCGCGCTGCGCGACAAGGGGATCGAAACGCCGGCGCTTATTCTGTCCGCGCTCGGCCAGGTCGACGACCGGGTCAAAGGACTGCACGCCGGCGGCGACGACTACCTGCCTAAGCCTTATTCGTTCACTGAGCTGCTGGCGCGGACCGAAGTGCTGGCGCGTCGCCGCGGCAGCCGCGAGGAAACCGTGCTGCGGGTCGGCGATCTTGAGCTCGACCGCCTATCCCGTCTGGTCCGCCGGGGCACGGGCGAGATTTCATTGCAACCGCGCGAATTCCGCCTGCTGGAATACCTGATGAAACACGCCGGCCAGGTGGTGACCCGCACCATGCTGCTGGAAAACGTGTGGGACTACCATTTCGACCCGCAAACCAACGTGATCGACGTCCATATCTCGCGCTTGCGCTCGAAAATCGATAAAGGATTCTCCCAGCCGCTATTACATACGATCCGCGGCGCGGGATACATGATCCGTGACGGCGCTCGGTAAGCTCTTTCGCACCACCACCTTCAAGCTGACGCTGGTCTATTTGACCGTGTTTGCGCTGTTCGCGGCGTTTCTGCTGGGCTATTTCGCGCTCAATACCCGCCGCCTGATCACCGAACAGATCACCGAAACGGTCGATTCCGAGATCACCGGCCTGTCCGACCAATACCGGCTCGGCGGCATCCGACGCCTGGTGATCGTGGTCGACGCGCGGGCTCGCCGCCCGGGCTCCAGCCTTTATCTGGTCACCACGCCGACCGGCGAGGCGCTTGCCGGCAACGTCACGGCGCTGGCGCCGGGTATCCTCGATAATGAAGGCTGGACCGAGACGGTTTACCGCCGGCTCGATGAAACCGAGTCACCCGAACACCCTGATCACAATGCACTGGTGCGGGTGTTCCAGCTTCCTGCCGGCTTCCGCCTGCTGGTCGGCCGCGATCTCGATGAGCGCGAGCGGCTCTATCACATTATTCTCGATGCCGGACGCTGGTCGGTCGCTATCGTCGTCGTGCTGGGTCTGGCCGGTGGGCTATTCGTTACCCGCCGCGTGTTGCGCCGCGTCGACGCCATGACCGAAACCACCCGCACGATCATGGCCGGCGATCTGGGCGGGCGGCTGCCGCTCGCCGGCACCGGCGACGAACTCGACCGGCTGGCCGAAAACCTCAACGCCATGCTTGAGCGCATCGAGGCGCTGATGTTCGGCTTGAAGGAAGTGTCCGATAATATCGCCCACGATCTCAAGACGCCGCTGACCCGTCTGCAAAACCGTTCGGAGGAGGCGCTGCGCACCGCCAAGAGCGAAGGCGAATACCGTGCCGCGCTGGAAGCGACCATTGCGGAATCCGAAGGCCTGATCCGTACCTTCAACGCGCTGCTGATGATCGCGCGCGCGGAATCGGGCCAGGCGCGCGACGACATGAGTGAATTCGACGCCGCTGAGATCGCTCAGTCGATCGGCGAGCTTTACGAGCCGCTGGCCGAGCAGAAGGGCATCGTGCTCAAGGTGGAGGCCGACACGCCGGCGCCGGTGCGCGCCAACCGCGAATTGGTCAGCCAGGCGCTCGCCAATCTGGTTGACAATGCCATTAAATATACCGAACCAGGCGCACCGGGGGTCAACGGCGCGATGCCGCAAATCGTGGTGCGCGCGCTTACGGAAGGCGACCGCATTATCCTGACCGTCGCCGATAGCGGACCGGGCATTCAGGAAGCCGACCGCGGGCGTGTGGTCGAACGCTTCGTGCGGCTCGAACAAAGCCGTTCGAAACCGGGTTCCGGGCTGGGTCTGAGCCTTGCCTCGGCGGTGGCGCGGCTGCATGGCGGTGAATTGACGCTGGCCGACAATGAGCCGGGTCTCAAGAGCATCATTGCTTTACCGCGCGGAGGGCCGGTACAGATTGCGGGATGAGGCGGCCCGCGTAAATCCGCACAAGCGAAAGCTGTTTTCCTCAATAGCTCTAGTGCTTTTCTCTCCATTTGAAGCGTCCGACAAGAATCGCCTAGGTGGCATTCTAGGGACGAAAACGAGAGGGAAGCACCATGACCGCGATCCAAGCCGTTGCCGCCCACGCTACACACGTCCCGGCCGAATCCTACGCGCTCACGCTGTTGGCCGCCTACATCGAAGCCGACGCCAAGCTTCAGCGCCATCGCGGCGATTGCAGCAAAATGACTCGGAGCGATTTGCGATTCGCGCTGATCGAAAATGGCTTGAAGTTGCGCCTGTGCTTGGCCGAAGCGCGCCTTGTCGATGAAATCGAAGCGCATGGCGGCCGGATGACCATTGGCGGCCGGGTTGCTACAGTCGGTTGGGCGACCATCGGGAGTGATCGTCGGCGGCGCAAATGGGTATCGTTGAACTAGGGAGGAACTGCCAATGGCTGAAGGTATGCGATCCGGCGGCGACTATGCCCCGCTCACGGTCAAGGATATCCGCGACGCGATCAATGGTGTGAGCGATGACACCGAAATCACTTTCGGTTCAACACTCGCCGGGAAAGAACTTCTTTTCTATCGCTTCAAATGGCGCGGCGACAAGCTGCTACAAATCGAATTGAACGAAGCTGAATAGGGGCCGCGCGCCATATCGCATGTCCTAAGCCCGGCACGATGGCCGGGCTTTTGATTCAGGGCCTAGCGCGATCAAGCGAAACAAGCCTATCATCCCTGCTGAAAACTTTTTGCATTTGTTCAAACCAATAGGCAAACAATGCCAACCAAAGAACAACGCCGAACTGAGTTCATGAAAAAAGTCGATCAACTCGCCGAAAGCGGACGCCACAAAGACTATCTCACAATCGAATCAGCACTAAGTCCGGAATATCCAGACGCCCGTACATGGCTAGAAGGCGATTCGTTGCGAGCCGACATTAAACAAGCTTGCGACCGCGCGCGAAAGAAAATCTAGCAAAGGCAACACTTGCAATGCCCACCATTGATTCAATAAATACCTACGCCGCGAAGTGGACAGTTGCCGGATGGTTCATTGGCCTTGCCTATTATAATTGGTTCGCTTCAGCGCCGCCTCACGTCGCTTTATGGGCGCATGTTATCTTAGCTGTTGGTGGAATGTTCGCGGCTTCAATCGTCATCGGCGGCGGCTTGGCAATATTGACCGCCGTGCTTACCAAGAGGATCACAGGAAAGCCGGACGGAAGCCCGCACGGATTCGCATGGGCAAGTTTTATATCGCCGGTCTTGGCATTCTTCGCCGCGAAGTATGCCTTACAATTCGCTGCAACGTTCTAGTTGGACCGGAATCATGTCACCGGATGACCTTCGCGAGTTTGTTCAGCAATTCCAAGACTACCTAGCGCCCAAACTCGATACATACGAGCAAGCGATATATCTCTATGTCTTTCGCCACGGACGATTTATTGGAAATGATGAAGTGGTAATCGGCTTCAAGTCCGCGCGAGCGCGCATGGCGACGGGACTCGGGAGTGACGGCACGCCTATGTCCGAAGGTTCAGCCTATAAAAAACTTTCCTCACTTGAAGTGAAGGGCTGCATTACAGTTGTTCAAACGGAACACAAGGGAAGCCGCATCCGACTTCACTTGCCAAAAGAGATTTCAGGAATCATTCAGGCAATCCAATCAACGCCGAACGATATTGATATTGAGGAAATAGATTATTTCACAGACGCGGAAAACAGACTTGCAATTATAAAACGAGAAAACTTCCGTTGCTTTTACACGTTGAAGAAAATCGACGCCAATTCATTCGTGGTTGACCATGTAATTTCGCGGCCAAGTGGGGGCAACAATTATCGAAACGTTGTCGCTGCATCGCGTGAGGCTAACAACCGCAAAGGTGCAATGGCAGCGGACGATTTTCTAAGGGTACTGCTTAGGGAAGGGCTTCTTTCCGAAAAGGAATTCGGCGAACGCCTTCAGGCTTTGACCGATCTAAAGGCGGGGCTGTTAAAACCAGTCTTGTGAAAATGTCCACGATAGCCCGGCGTCCCGATTACAATACGCGAATTGATCCCCGTTGCATGAAGTTGCTTCGACGCTTGCGCGGCTGGTAGCCGGGCGGCACGGATTGCGCGCCGCCTTCGGCTATATCGGGATCGGGACGCCAAGGGGCGGCTCGGCGCGCCGGTTCAGGTGTCGCGGACGCTACCGGCGCGGTCGTTTCTTCGTCTTGGTACAAATCCACCAACGTTCGTTCGTTTGTCATCGGCGGCCAGCCTCGACAAAGCCGGAAAGCCTCTTGTGCGCGTTTCCAGCGATTTCTTTTTCCGAATAGGTGACGCCGGGCGTGCCAGCGTCACGGCGTGGATCATAGTCGCGCAAAAGCGATCCGCCGCCGGTCTTCGGATTTGCTTTTGCGGCGCGTTTCGCCTTCGTGGGCGGTTGTTCATTGACCTGTTTCATTGTGATTCCTTCACCTTTGAAAGCTGACTAAGGGCGATCTTTTCAAGCCGTTCCATTGATCCGAATTTGCGCTCGGCGAGATATCGAAGCGCCGCCAAACTGAGAACCCAACAATCTAAAACTTCGTTGGTCGCCTTCACGCGCTTGGGCGCGAATCGCATCGTCTTAAATCCTTGCCGAAGTGTCGTCTTCAGGTGTTCGGAAGTCAGTTCTTCCAAAAACTGTTCGCCAACCAAATCTTCAGGCAAGGAAATATGACCCGGCCCCGGCTCACGAATTTCCAGCCGGTCATAGAGCAACTTCTTGCCGCTGTTCGTGCCGATCAAGACCGGCCGATTTGCTTCGCCGCTATCGCGCGTGGCCTTTTGCTGGAACGGCGGAATCAAAGGTGCCCATACGTTGCCAGTGTCACTCGATCCTTTCGACGCCTTCCAAACCAATGTCCTTTCGCGTCTGACAAACGAGTGAACGCGATCAATCGTTGTGCCGTCGCCGCTATCGACAAAGACGGCGGAAATCCCAAGCGACAAGCCATCAATGCCCGCGTCGAACGGATATTTTCCATGAAGAAATTCGTACATTCGATCCCAAACGTCCGCTTGATACACGTCGCCGGGAAAAACGCGGTGATCGACAATGACGCAACGCTCGGCAGCGCCCCAACCGCAGACAAGAACGTGCAAGCTGTTGTGCTGAACGTCCACGCCAGCCGTAAGGCGCAAGACCCAAGAGGGGACGGCCTTGAACGGGGCAACGCGGCGTTCCAACAATTCATGCGTGCCAATCGTTTCATCCACGGTCGAGGCGTCGGCCGGTAGCCCGAGGTCGGTTTGATAAAATCCAAGCTTGGCTTCCGGCAACCCCGCGCACGCTTCCGCCCAACGGCGCGCCAGTTCAGCAACGTTCGTGTGAGGGCTGTAAAGCTTGGACACCTGAAAACTTACATGGGTCGATTCAACTTGCCGCGTATTGCAGATTTTGCAAAGGGCGTAGCCGCATTGCATCTCGGCGTTCCATTCCCAACGCCGAGATGCAAGCGGGTGTTGTTCGTCGCCACCGCAAGCCGCGCACACGAAGGGCCGCGTTTGCTGGAACCGAATTCCGCCTTCCGTAGTGATTGCGGACAGGCGATCTAGTTCCGTCCACGCCGCTTTACATTTTCCACACCAAAGCTTCGCGGAAGTAGGGGCGTCTTTTTCCCATTCGACGGTCGCGCACAGATATTGCGCCACCTTCACCGGATTCTTGAAGAAATTTAGAACCTGCCATTCGCCACAGTGCGGACAAGCGACAAAGCCCCGGCGTTGATCGCCAAGATTATATTGGGACGCGATCCGACTCGTGAGCGCCCATGTCGGCGTTGACGCTTGGACAATCAACGAATTCTTGTAGGAATTCACGCGCTCATAAGCTTGTGCGAGCGGATCACCGAAGTCGTTTGTTTTCCATAGGTCGATTTCGTCGCAAAGCAAGATTCGAATCGGGCGGCTGGCGACTTGCGAGGGCGCGCCAGCGTAAGCAACCGCCAAATGCGCGCCGTTCCTGAAACTCTTAAAACTTAAAGAGTCCTCGCCCATGCGCTTGCCAAGATCGCTCTTGTCGCGCAATGACTTTGTTTCGCGCACAAGCTTGCTGATCCGCTCACGGCTAAAAGCTTCGGCGGTGTCCTGTGTCGGCTGCACCAACAGCAGCGCCGAAGGATCAACGTCGCAAAAATAACCGATGGTGTTCAACAAAATCTCGGATTTCGTTAGCTGCGGTGAGGTCATCAAACTGATTTTCCGAACGCCCGGTTCGGTAACGGCGTGAAGCATTCCCCGCGCGGCCTCGACTTCGGACGTGCGCCAAGGGCCGGGAACCGAATGGCTGCTACTCAAGACCCGGTTTTGTTCGGCCCATGTGTCAACCGAAATGTGCGACACCGGCGGCATGACGAATAGATCATCGAAGGGACCGCGATTGCGCTTGAGATTCCTTTTGGTCATGGTTCGCGCCCGATCTTTTCGAACGCGGCGGCACGCGCGTTGATCGTCGCTTCAATTTCTTTTCCAACAGCCTCGCGAACTTCAGGCGATTGCGCCGTCAGGCGAAGTGGGATTTGCAACAGTGCGGATCGCCACTCGGCGACGTTGCGCGCAATCTCAGATTTCACGATATCCGCATCGACAAGCGATCCGGCTATTTTCTGATTTTGAATTTCGAGCCGCTCGGCTTCGGCCAATGCCTTACGTTGCCGTGCGACCGTCAACGGATCATCCGTGCGCTGATCGTCGGCCATCCATCGGATCGCAGCTTTCAAGTTGAACGTGAATCCCGCGCGTGAAGTCGGACCCGGCGTTGCGGGCATACCGGCGCGAACTAGGGCGTCAATCTCGCGAGGGGCCAAGCCTGTGACCCGGCTAAATTCGTGTTTCGACAACGCCGCGTCGGCTTCCGGCAAATCGTCCCATTCGGCGTGCATGTCATTGCCCCGCCCGTTCCGCGCGAAGGCCAGCTATCAATAGACGCCGGATCGCATAGGGTCGCGTCTCGAAATTGGCGTCGGCCGAGGCGTCAATGCGCGCCATCAACTCACGCGAGACGCGCGCGTTCAACGGCGGCGAAATTCCTGTGCGCGGACGGCCACGGCCGCGACGTTTTTGTTTGTCGTTTGTCATTGCGGCTTGAACCTACCAGCGCCAGCGATGAATTCAATTAACGAATTAATGCCGACAAAAATCATCGACTATAAATTTGTAATTTAGATCGGCATCACGTGGTCACGTGTCGCGCGCCGACTTTCCCCACGTTGCGAAAATCCGTCAGGAGGAACCGCAAAAGTTTGGGTACACGCGAATAAACACATACAAGAATTCGATGATGGACGCCGACCAACCAACCAAAGATGATGCTCATTCTCTAGGGCACCGCCAAATGAGCATCATCTACTACTTAGCTTAGAGCCATATAGCTTTCTGCCTGCTCATGGATGAGCATCATCTTTTGGTGGCTGGAGTCCGACGCAAATAGATGATGCTCATGGATGAACAGCCACTTGTCCTACAGCCACGGGGCTAACCTATAGATGATGCTCATCTGCTGAGTGCCCTAGGGATGAGCATCATCTTTTCATAGCGATCACGCTGCGCTTGGTGTCTCGAATTCATCATCCGGCACGAACGCTTCAGGCAATGACCATGTATAGTTCTTGCCACCACCTGTGATCTTGACGCCTAGTTCCCGTCTTGCCCGTCTCAAGGTGGCTTCCGATATGCCGTGCTTTTCCACCACTTCCCTAGTTGCCTCACTCGCCAGCATCGGCCCGGCGGCCAACAGACCCACAAGGATATTCGTCGCGCGCTCGGCTTCGGTTATCTTCACGGGGCCTGCGCTTGCCAAGGCTTCTTCCGCCGTTGTGTGGGTTGCGTCGCCCCATACGATGTAAGGCGCGACGATTCCTTTCTCGCCAATGTCCTTGTCATCAAACGAATAGCACAGGCCGCCAACGTCTTTCGAAAGGTTGTGCTTGCCATTGAGCATCATCAACGTGCCGGTGTTGCCATCCTTGATCGCGAACCAAACGGCGCGCGCCGAGGCCGTGATCGCGCCGCTATCGGTGACGCGGTAAAGCGTGTGTGCGTTGCCGCCTTTGTTGAAGTGCATGATTCCGATGATGCCAATTCGATGCGTGCCCGCCCATTCTGTTAACGGCGTGAGCAACGCGCGCATGTCGGCGTTCTTGTGCGCGTCACCTTTTTTGCCACCACCAAAATATGCGTTCAACGGATCAAGAATGACGGCGCGCACATGTCGGCCTTTCTCGGCTTCGATGCGGATGATGCCCTTTAGGTTCTTCAAGTCGTCTTCGATGTTGAATGTGCGACGGCGCTTCTTGCCTTGGTCAACGACTTTTACCGTGGCACTGACAATGATAACCTGATCCATGTCGGCACCAGCGGCCAACAGGCGCGGCCGTAGTGTATCGGCGGCCGTGTCTTCGCTCGATAGGATGATGACCGCGCCTTGTTCGGCTTTGCCTTCATCGTTGGGCCATTTGCCGCCGGTTGTGATCGTGGCGGCGATGTTCAACGTAATTTGCGATTTGCCGAAGTCGGGAAACCCGGCGAGTATCGACACCTTGCCGGAAGGATATCGGTTGGGCCAAATCCAATTTATGACTTCGGATTCAACGTCGCTGCCGATTTGATAAGAGACGCCACCGACATTGTGGTGTTTGCTCTTAGTCGATTTGTCGGCCGCGTCAACGGGCGAGTCTATTTCTTCAAACTCGGCTTGCGCTTCGGCGACCTTGACCGCATCCGATTTCGAACCTGTGTCGCTTTCCTTGTACTGCCCGGCCGAATTGATGACGTGACGCAATTCGTGATCTTCCAACGGCGCATCAAGCCGTGGATTCCAATGTTCGGCCATTAGCTCCAATGACTTTTCCGGCGAGATTGCCAAATCATTCAGGTAGCACGCGACGTTATAGCCCTCATTGTTGCGGTTGCCTTCGGCCGGTGGATCAACGTCCGTGAGATAAACGCGCGCCGTGTCCAAGTCTTCTTCATTGTCCCAACCGGATTCCGGTTCCGCTGATCGGCCGCCTTCTTGGCGTTCGCGCGGCTTCTTGTACTCGCACGGATGCGCGTCGGCGATCCGCTCTAGCGTGTAGCGGTCCAAATCGAATTCATCGGTAAGCTTTACGATGCGCGAACGAAACGGCTTCTTCTTTTGATGGTCGAAGCCGGGCAGGCGAAGCACGCGCGGCGGGTCAATCATTTTCGGGTCGCCGTTGTAATAGGCGGCCAAGCGCGCTTGCACGTCCGACCATGCGTTGAAGTCGGTTGTTGGTTTCACGAAGAAGCCAACGTGATATCGGCCGGGCGAAGATTCCACGATGACATGCGGCTGCAACGGAAATCGGCCGGGCAACGGTTCACCATCAAGATCGGCGAAGGCCATACGGACGGTTTTCATATTCGCCCGGCGGCGGCCCGTGCCATCCGTCTCATTCACGGTCGCAAAGATGCCGCAACCTTGCAAGGCTTTCTGGATCAACCATTTCTGAATGCGCGGATTCGATAGCCTGCCAAAGCGAAACGCCGCCTTGTCGTCATCGTTGCCCGCGTCATCGAAGACTTGGAACATGATCGGCTGATCGGCGTCGCCGGTTTCCGCGTCGATATATCGGCGCGCTTCGGCCCAATAAGGTTTTGTGATTTTTGTCATGCAACGCAATCCCAAATATTCACGACTTTGCGACGCCGAAGCCGCGCTAATTCACGCCTGATCTTGGCGCGATGCTTTGCCTTGTGGTGAAGTACCAACGCGCGCCAAGCGTGGCGGCCATCTGGCGTCGATAGATCGAACGTCTTGGTCTTGCCCAATGGTCCAACGTGAACCAAGTCGCCATCCGTGGTCGCCTTGAGGCCAGCGGCACGAAGGGCGCGGCGCACGTCGCCATAGATTACCTTGCGCGGCTCGGCGCGCGGCTGCTCTATTTCGAGCATGATTGTCAGGTCGGCGAACGCTTCCCTAACGGCTTGCGTGATTTGCTTCGTTACGGATTTTTGGCTATACATTGGTTCGCATCCCCTACCGCCTTGACCTAGGCGCATTCCAATGACCGGCCTCGCGTTTCCGCGCGGGGCCGGTTCGTTTTTATTTGCGCCCGATTCCGGTCCGGCGACGTTTGTTGAAAAACGCCAGCACGTCACGCGACTTGAACATTTTTGTTGGCCCGATCTTGCGCGTGCATTTGGGCGCGCCTTTTTTCCGCAAGACTCTTGCGATATGGACAGGATGCATCGCTTCCGCGATGGCGATTTCCTGAATCGTGATTTCGTCTATCCGTGCCATGTTCTATGTTCCCAACGTTGAACCTATCAGCCTGATTTACGAAAGATATTAACGAATTGAGCGCCGCCGATTCTTGCGTTTTCGTTTTGCCATGATCGACTCCAAGGTTCGCAGGCGAGTCCGTTACGTAACGGACTCGCCTGATCACACTTACTTCGCCACCTCTTGCGCGCGATTTTTGGCGCGGGCGTGCAACATGCGGGCCGCCGCGTTGAAACCTTCGGCAATTGACGGCGCGCCATTGATGACGGTCGCAATATCGTCGCCGATACCGGCCGTGATTTCCGACTTGGCATTGCGGGCCAACCCGGCACGGTCAAGCGTATCGTGAACGGACAACTTCGGATCGTCGGCAAGTTCGGCAATCGTGTCTTCGGCGTCGTTGCTGATTTCGCCGTCACCCAGAGCCGCGCGGCATGTGGCGATGGCCCGGCCGTAGTCGTCAACGCTCACGTCTTGCCATTTCTGAATATTCAATTCGAGCAAGAGCGCGTTGTAGGCTTTTTTGTCGGCGCGCTTCAGTGCGGCCATTGAATTCAGCAATTCCATTCTGCTAGGGCTTGGCATTGTCGTCACTCCTTCACATTTTGCCCAATGCGGGCGGTTACAAAATCATGGCGGCCGGGTCGCGGAAAACTTAAGACGATCCGGCCGCCGTTTGCGCTGCGTGAAAAAGCGACTAACCACGCGCGCAAAGCGAATTTAATCGACGTACTCAGCGATCTTTTGTTCGTTCCACTGCATCCCAAGAGCGATAGCGGGATGAATCGCGCGTGTGCGCTTGAATGTCCCGTTCTTTTCAAGAGCAATCAAAACCTGATTTTCGAATCGCAACGCCTCGACCACCTTTGTGTGAGCCTCGGCGACGGCGGCGCGCTTGGCGTCGATTTCCATGCCACGCTTGGGCGCGGCGGCTTTGACCATTTCGGTCAGTTTGGTTTCGATAAGATCGCCGAAAAGCCAAGTTAGGACGCCGAGGGTGTCGAGGCCGTAAACGATATTGCCATCGACGTGAAAGCCGAGGGGCGCGCGGGGCCACTCGATAGACCCGGCGCGGTTGTTAATCTCGAACGAACCTTTGCTGTTGAAATCGTCAGCTTCGAACAACGGCCGTATGTTCGGCACGGCCGCACGAATGCCGGTCATGTCGGACTTCAACGAGTCCAGTCCATATTCCAAATTGCGCGGGGCGGTTTCTGCCTGATTGCGAGTTTTGAAGGCCGCTTCCACGCCAGCGGCCACTTGCGCAAGCATCTTCAACGTCGCCGGACCCGGTAGCGTCGGTAAGTCGGCCGCGACAAGCGATGAAGGCCGAACTTTACTGAGGAATTCCGCAATCTTCGGATAGTCGAGATAGCCTGCACTGCCTGCGGTGTTTTTCAGTTTGTTTTGATGATCCGAATTTTGGCGGTATAGGCGTCAAGAATCTTTTGATCGCCAGCCGTTCCCATTCGTTCGCAATCGCGCTTGTAGTGGTATTGCCGGAATTCTTCGCCACGAAGGTCTTCCTGAAACGATTGGGTTTGATTGTATGCCGCGTCGTTCTTCGACATATTGACGCTGTGCAAATGCGCGAAGTGATCGTGCATTTCCTTAATCTGTTCGGGCGCTGTGTCCAATTTCAAATCTATGTCGCCACCTGCGACGTTCATCGTATTTGAAGCGGTGTTGAATGCGGGGGCAGCCATTGGGAGCTCCTATGATTGACGTTGGTTTATTTATCGCGGTCGTTTTCGTTTTCGTGAAGATCGTTTCGGAGTGAGTCCGAATGTTTATTTTTGATCGCTCGATACGTCGCGCCGCCCGGTTTTTCGATTTCTTTGCGAAGGCTCGCAACGCAATCGACTTCGCATTTGAATTTTTCCAAGGCGGCTTTGCGCGCGGCGGCAAGCGGTCGTTTGGCTTTGCGATGAAGGCGCACCATTTCCACGGCGGCGGCATAGACCGCGACGGCCGGACGCCGGTTGGCATAGGCCAACAGCCGCGTTTTAGCCGTCGCCGTCACGTCGCCGGACGCGGCAAGTTCGACGACAAGTTCGAAAAGCGTCACGCGCTTGGCCGGATGCGCGCGCGGCCAATCGCAAGTCCGCTTGCCTTGTACCGATCCTCAAACTTGGATTCGTGCCGATGACGAAGGCGGACGGTTGTTAGCGCCTTGCGATGGTCTAGCAGCCACAAGACCAACGCCGCGCGCGCATGGCGTTCGACCGGCCACAAGGTCGGCCGTAGGTCGAGGCTGGCACGTAGAATGCGCTCAAGATCGGCGCGCGCGCCGCGTGTGCGCGTAAGCAGGTTTAGTTCATCTTCGAGGTCGGCTAGGTGGAAGTTCTCACCGCAAATTCTTTCGCCAATGTGTTCGGTCATGACGCAACCCCGTCGCGTGCGGCGAACAACGAACGGATCGCGGCTTCAACTTCTTGGCGGGAATACCGGCGAGAGCCGGGCGTGACGAAAACGCCGCGCGGCAAACGACCGGCGGCGATCATGCGATACAAGGTTGGTTTTGAGATTGGCCGATTGCCGCCGACCAAACTGCGGACGGTGGTTTCGTCTATTAGATCGAGCGGACTCTTTTGAACTAGCGCGGGCATAGTTGGCCCTCCCATGATCGGGAAGGCCCGCACTGGCGTACCGGAGCTATCCGGGGCCAATGTGCTAACTACTCACCGACGCTTCAGGCGGGCTTTGCGCCGCGTTCGGTTTTCGCGCCGTTGTTTCCACGGAAGGGGATCGGACCCGGCCGCATCAACGGTGGGGCTTTATTCAAAAGCAATCAGGCATTGTCAAGGCAAGTCAGGAAGTTAGGTCGTTAACGTGGTGTTCCGGTTTGGGACATTCGTTGCAGGGAAGGCCGTGGGCGCGTCCGGCGGACAAGGCCGCTACATCGGGCGGCCGAAGGTGTTTTGCGCCACGCTGGCGAGGCTGGCGCAGCCATTAAGGTCGGCCGGGCTTGACGCGCGATCCCTCGCATTTACCAAGCCAAACGGGTGTCCTTGCCAATGCGCCAAAGCGATGCTTTAAGTGATGACATACTGTCAACGCTTAAAGGAACGAATGTCGAAGGGTTTTGGTCGAGTCGAAGCCTCTATCATTGAATGGTGTATGCGAGTTGGCGTCGTCCAAGTCGCGCGTTTGCGCTCGCCTTACTTCCCTAGCCTCATGGGCCACGCGCCGCCGGATCGCCCTCTAGGCGTCGGGTTGATGAGATTCGGGACTCCAAGGTTTTCGCGGCAAAGCGTCAACCGCGCATTGCTGAAGTTGGAAGCTGCCAAGGTCGTCCGCCGTGGCTATACGACCGACCGTGACGTGGTTTGCATCATGGAAGACAGCACTGTTCGGCAAGCCTTCCGCGTTGCGGGCGAAGCGGTCATGGCACACTTCGCAAAATTTCCAATTCGTGCTGCTAGTATCGACGGAATTCTAAAGCCGCCCGGCGATGACGCCGACACGATTATGATTGTCGCGGGCGCACACGCTGAACAAAAAGCGGTTGAACTTTACGGACTGAAGGAACCAGCGGCCCAAATTAAAAGTCCGAAGGCGGTCCAAAAGACCGCCAAGTTTTTAATCACCAACCATGCCGAAGCGATCATGCGCGTCGCCGAACACTTGATCGTTTCAAAACGACTCACGGCGGCCCGGATCGCTCAATTGGTGGACGCGCCACTTGATGGTGAATAGGCGACAAACTAGGCCACGAATTCACGAAGCCTAGCGGCCCAAGCCTCAAGCGCGGCGCGCATGTCGGCTTCGTAATCTTCAAAGGCCGTGTGGACGTATGACCGGCTGACTTTGCTTGGTCGCGTGACCGTCCGGTGATTCAGAATCCAGCCAAGCACCATCGGATTCACTTTCATGGGCGCTTTCGCCATGTGTGTCGCCGCGCTTCGTCTCATATCGTGCGTGGTGAAATGGCCGATCCCTAACTTTTTGTGCAGGCCAACCACGGCGTTGACCACAGAATTGCCGACCGTAGGAGCGTCGCCGCGCGGGGTTGGAAACACAAATTGCGAGCGGCCTGCATCGGCTAGGGCTTCGTTGATGATTTCCAACGCCAGCGAAGACAACGGCAGCTTGTGCGTTTTCTTGTTTTTGCTTCTAGAGGCGGGGAGGGTCCATACGTTTGATTTTAAGTCTAGCTCGGTGCGGGCCAAGCCGCTGATTTCGCCAATTCGCCCGGCCATCGCAAGACACAGCCGCAAGATGCGCGCGTAGGTCTTGGCGCGGCTTTTGTCTTCGAATTTGGATTCTGATTCATTCCAAACTGTCTTAATTTCGGGGCCTGATAGAACGCGGTCGCGTTCCGTTTCTTCGAATTCCGGCCGTTCCATTTTTTCCATCGGGTTATGTTCAAAATCGCCGCGCTTTGCAGCCCATTTGAACATTGATGCCATCATGGAATAGAGCCGCACGGATGCGCCGGGCGATCCGCGCGCTTGCATGTTCTCGATAACGCGGCTGATATCTTTGCGATGAAGTGAGGCCAGTTGAATGCGGCCAATCGTCGGAACCACGTCTTTTTTCATCATACGGTCGATGCCGTCAGCCGTCCGCAATTTGCGTAAGCCGCGAACATAGATTTCCAAATATTCCTCAACCAGCCATCCGACCGTGTTTGCTTCCGACTTCTTGGCGGCGAAATGGTCGCGCGGATCAACGGGCGGAATTGCCGCCATGCAAGCCTTGGCTTCATCGACGCGGGCGCGGGCTTCTTTCAAGCTAACGGCCGGATAGCCGCCCAACGTCAGCCTTGCGCGGCGACCGCCCCACTGGAAAAAGTAGAACCAATTCTTAGACCCGGCGCGTGACACGCGGATGCCGAAGCCGCGATAGCCGTTGGCCGTGTCCATATGATCGGTCTGGATTTGGCCTGACTTCGCGCGTAGCGTTTCGATCCGGCGCTCGTTGAAACCTTGGACGGGTTCGGCCATTTTGGAATCCGCGTCCCTAGCTAGGGACAAAAGCTGTAACTTGGGATGAATCGGTGATACCGGACGATACCCATTGAAACAAGTTTTAAATGTTAACTTTCAATGCCTTATCGAAATTCTTTTGTGAATTCAAAAGGATGCGATTTGGTTAAAAAGGGATGAGGCGGCCCGCCAAAAAGAAAGCCGTTCGTAACAAGGCCGCGCGCCAGCCGCCGGCTACGCGTAAGATGCCGAACGGCGGGACATTGGCCGAGCGCATCGCTACGGCGCCACGTTTGGTCAAGCGCAAGGCCGCGAAAGCGCGCATTGCCGACTGGCTGGCCGGCGTGCCGCTTGCACAAGCCAAATCGCTCAAGGCGCTGTTGGCTGCCCATCCAACCCTCGCCACGCTGCTCGAAAGCCTGACCGAGAGCTCGCCTTATCTTTGGGCTTTGGCGAGTAGCGATCCGGGACGTTTGCTGAGAGTACTTGGCGCCGATCCCGACCGCCATCTGGCGAGCTTGCTGGCTGGGCATAGCCGTGCCGTGGCAGCAACGACCGACGCTGCGAAAGCGATGCGGCTGCTGCGTCGCATGAAGGCGGAAGCAGCGCTTTTGATTGCGCTCGCCGACATTGGCGGTGTGTGGCCGGTGATGCGGGCGACGCGCGCGCTCACCGATCTGGCCGATGCTGCGGTCGATGCCGCCACCCGTTTCGTGCTGGCCGAAGCCGCGCGCGATGGACGCCTCGCGCCAAAGGACAAAGCCCGGCCGCAGGACGGCAGTGGCTACATCGTGCTTGCCATGGGCAAGATGGGCGCGTTCGAGTTGAATTATTCGAGCGATATCGATCTCATCGTCCTGTACGACCCGGCGGCGCCGGCGGTGCCGAAAAATGCCGAGCCCGCCGCGCTGTTCGTGCGCATCACGCAGCGGCTAGTGAAATTTTTGCAGGAGCGCAACGTCGACGGTTATGTGTTCCGCACTGATCTGCGGCTGCGGCCCGATCCGGCCTCGACCGCGATCGCGATCTCGACCGCGGCGGCGATCTCCTATTACGAGAGCACCGGGCAAAACTGGGAGCGTGCCGCGATGATCAAGGCGCGCGCCTGCGCCGGCGATATCGCGACGGGCGAGGCGATCCTCAACGAACTGGCGCCGTTCGTATGGCGCAAATATCTGGATTTCGCATCGGTCGCCGACGTGCACGCCATGAAGCGGCAGATCACCGCCTATCGCGGCCACGGTGAGATCGCGGTCGAAGGCCACAACATCAAGCTCGGTCGCGGCGGCATCCGCGAAATCGAGTTTTTTGCGCAGACCCAACAATTGATCGCGGGCGGGCGTAATCCGCATTTGCGCGACCGCGACACGCTTACCACCCTCGATCGCTTGACCGAGGATCGCTGGATCGACGCGGCCGCGCGCGATGACATGAAGGCGGCCTATGTTTTCCTGCGCACGGTCGAGCACCGCTTGCAGATGGTCAATGACGAGCAGACACAGACGCTGCCGGTCGAGCGTGCCGGGCTCGAGCGTTTCGCGCGGTTTCTGGGGTTTACCAGCCGCGACGCCTTCGCCAAGGTTTTGCTCGATCATCTCGACAAAGTGCAGAAGCATTACACCCACCTGTTCGAAAAGACGCCGGGCGCCGGCGGGCCTACGCTGGCGTTTCCGCCCGATCACGACGACCGCAAGACGCTGGATCGTCTCGCTGAGCTTGGTTTCCTCTCGCCGTTGGAGGCTTCACACATCGTCCGCAATTGGCTGAGCGGGGATAAACGCTCGCTCAAGGGCGAGGTGGCGCGCGGCCATCTCGAGGCGCTGCTGCCGGTCTTGCTCGAGCAGCTGAGCCGGACCGACAACGCCAACGCAACGTTGGTGCTGTTCGATCGCTTTCTCACCAATCTGCATAGTGCGGCGCGGCTGTTGTCGCTGCTCCGGCAAAATCCCGATCTGATTGCGTTGACGGCATTCGTGCTCGGTATCGCGCCCCGGCTCGCCGATATACTGGCGCGCAATCCGCAGGCGATGGATGCGCTGGTCGATCCGAGTTTCTTCGGCGCCTTGCCGGACAACGCCGCGCTGACGCAACGGCTGGACGCCGCGCTAGCGCTGTCGCGCTACGACGAGGACCTGCTCGAACGTATCCGGATGTTCGGGCTGGAATATATGTTCCTGATCGGCGTGCGGATTTTATCGGGCACAGTGACGGCGCGGGCCGCCGGCGAAGCCTTCGCGCGGCTGGCCGACGCGGTGATCCGGGCGGTGCACCACGCGGTCGGCGATAATTTTGCCTTGACCTACGGTCGCATACGCGGCGATCAGGCCGCGTTATTGGCTATGGGCAAGCTCGGCGGGCGCGAGATGACCGCGACCTCCGATCTCGATTTGATCCTGATCTATGATTTCGACGAGAAAGCCCCGGAGTCGACCGGCAAGCGCAGGCTCTACGGCGCGCAATATTTCGCGCGGCTGACGCAGCGGCTGATCAATTCATTGACTGCGCAAACCAATTACGGCGCGCTATACGACGTCGATATGCGGCTGCGCCCGTCCGGCCGCGCCGGGCCGCTCGCCACCCAGATCAGCGGCTTCATCAGCTATCAGCAAACTGAGGCCTGGACCTGGGAGCATATGGCGCTGACACGCGCGCGCGTGGTGTCGGCTTCACCGGAGTTTCGCGCGCGTGTGGAGAAAGTGATCCGCGATATTCTGCAGCGGCCGCGCGATGCGGCCTTGATTGCGGGCGATGTAGTGGAGATGCGTGCCGCGATCGCCAAGGAAAAAGGCGATCGCGAGCGCTGGGACCTCAAATACGCCGCCGGCGGCTTGGTCGATATTGAATTCATCGCGCAGTACTTGCAGCTTGTTCATGCCCATAGCGTGCCAGGCATTCTGGATACCTCGACTGCCCGCGTGCTCGACAAAGCCTGGGCGCTGCGCGTGTTGCCGGTCGAGGAGGCCGAGGTGTTGCGCCCGGCGGTGCAGCTTTATCAGGATCTCACGCAAATTTTGCGGCTGTGCCTGGCCGGCCCGTTCGATGCCAAGACCGCGGGCGCCGGGCTGTTGCGGCTGTTGGCGCGCGCCGCTGACGTGCCGGACTTCGCCACGCTCGATGCCACGCTGATCGAGACGCAGGCGAAGGTGCGGGCGAGTTTCGTGCGGATTTTGGGGCTGGCGCCGTAAAATAATTACGCCGCTTCTTCCTTCGGCAATTGGCATTGCGGGTGCATCGGCAGGCGCACCACCACCAGCGTGCCTTTGCCCAGGGTCGAGCGGATGCGCATGTTGCCGCCGTGCAGTTCGACCAGTGACTTGGAAATGGCCAGCCCCAGGCCCGAGCCCTGATGGCTCTTAGTGAGTTGGCTTTCGACCTGCTCGAACGGACGGCCGAGCTTGGCCAAAGCGTCCTTGTCGATGCCGATGCCGGTATCGGCGATCGCCAGCACGATGCAATCTCCGTCGGCGCGCCCGCGCATCGTGACACGGCCGCCGGCCGGCGTGAATTTCACCGCGTTGGACAGCAAATTGAGGATGATCTGCTTGAGCGCGCGGCGGTCGGCGCGTAGGCCGAGATCGGGGGAAATCTTGGCGACCACTTCGAGTTCTTTTTCCTGGGCGCGCGCCGAGACTACGCGCGTGGCTTCGGCCAGCAGCGTATCGAGGTCGAGCTCCTCGAAGTCGAGGCGGATGCGGCCGGCCTCGATCTTGGCCATGTCGAGAATGTCGTTGATGACGTCCAGCAGATATTGCCCGCTGCTGCGGATGTCGCTGCAATATTCGTTGTATTTCTCGGCGCCGAGCGGGCCGAACATGCCCGACTCCATGATTTCGGAAAATCCGATGATGGCATTGAGCGGCGTGCGCAGCTCGTGGCTCATATTGGCGAGGAATTTCGACTTGGCCTGGTTGGCTTCCTCGGCGCGGGTTTTTTCGGCGGCGTATTGCTCGGCGAGTTCGCCAAGGCGCTGCTGCGAGGCGCGCACGTCGGCGACCGTCGCCATCAGGCGCTTCTCACTGTCGACCAGCTTTTCCTCGTGGGTCTTGAGCGCGGTGATGTCGGTGCCGACCGAGACATAGCCGCCGTCCTTGGTGCGCCGCTCGCTGATGTGCAGCCAGCGGCCGTCATCGAGCTGTGCCTCGAAGGTGCGGGCGCCCGGAATATTCGGGCCACCGGTGATGGCTTTGGTGCGAACTACCGGCTTGCGGCCGGCCTCGACTACCGCTTCGTAGGAAGCGCCGACTGTGATCACCTCGTCGGGCAGATTGTGCAGTTCCTGGAAATTCGAATTGCACAGCACCAGACGATTGTCGGCATCCCACAGCACGAAAGCTTCCGGGATGGTCTCGATGGCGTCGCGCAGACGCATGTCGGCAGCTAGCGTTTTTTCAACCAGGCTTTTCTGTTCGGTGATATCGACTGCGATGCCGATCAGATGCAAACCCTGCTCGTCCGGCTGGCGCACCAACTCGCAACGTGCGCGCAGCCAGACCCAGTGGCCATCGGCGTGGCGCATGCGGAAGGCGTGGTCGATGGTGGTGGCGGTGGCTTCGGCGATTTCGGAGGCTAGATCGTAAAGCCGCAGATCGTCGGGATGGGTGAGGGCGCTGACGTCGCCGAACGACAGCAGCTCATTCTTGGCCTCCAGTCCGAGTATCTCGAACATCGACTGCGACCAGAAGATGCGCCCGCGCGCCAGGTCCCAATCCCACAGGCCACAGCGGCCTCGGTTGAGTGCGGTATCGATGCGGCCGCGGACCGTTTCGTAGATCAGGTCCGCTTCGCGCGCCCGGGTTGCTTGCCAGTGGAAGGCAAAGCCGAGGATCAGCACCACGAAACCGGTAGTGGCCGACAGCGTGATGGTCAGCGTCGTGATCGAGCGCCAGGACGCCAACGCCGCGTCGCGCGATTGGATAACGGCGATCTGGCCAAACGGCGCCTTGAGCATGCGCACGGTCGCCAGCGCGCGGGTTTCGTCCGGCAGCGTGATTTCTATGACGCCGGCGCCGGCGCCGAAGGTGGTGAGCGGTTGCGTCGGACCGAGCAGGTCGATCAGGCGGCGGCCGATGGTCGCGTCGGCGGCCGGCGTGGCGGCCGCGACCACGCCCTCCGCATTGGTCAGTATGAAGCGCCGCCCGGCGGTGGTGGCCCAGGGCGGCAGTGCGCGCGCCAGTACCTCCTCCGGGCGCGCCAGCGCGTCGGCGGGCTGTGCGAGCGGCCGTTGCAGGCGCTCGGCGGCGATGTCGGCGGCGGCATCGAGCGTGATGAATTGATTGTTGAGGGATTGCCTGCGGTGGTCGAGCACCTGCACGATGGCGCCGACACAAATGGTCGCGAGAAACGCGATGATCAGCACCGGAACGGCGCGGTGCAGCAACGGCTCAGCGGTCAGCAGGCGCCGATACGCCGGCTTGGCGATCGACTGCGCGAGACCTTGAATGGAATCTGAGCGTGCAGACGCACTCGCACTCGCCACGCCGGCGCGCGCCATAGACGGCCTCCGTTCGGATTTTCCCAACCACCCTGAATCGGTAAGGATGTGCCGCATCGCTTTCCGAATCAGTGCCGATTTGAATCGATGGGCGCAGGTTTGTCGAGAGTCCAAAGAGTCAAATATTTAAAAATCGTTACCCACAAAAAATAGCGGTCGGGCGACGGCCAAGGCGGCTCGAAATACACTGATACCGTTATTTTTCAGACTTGCGCGAGCGCACGTTCGACGATATCGGCCAAATCGCGCGACAGGTTGGACGCGGCCTTGATGCGGGTCAGCGCGGCTTGCGCCTTGGCGCGGCGGCCGGCTTCGAGCGTGCGCCAGCTGCGGAAAGCGGTGGCCAGACGCGCCGCCAATTGCGGGTTTTTCGGATCGAGCGCCAATACGTTATCGGCGATAAAGCCGTAGCCGGCGCCGTCGGCGCGGTTGAACTGGGTCGCGTTGGCGGCGTATGCGCCGATCAGCGCGCGCACGCGGTTGGGATTGGCCATCGAGAATGCTGGATGCGCGGTCAAGGCTTGGACTTTGTCCAGCGCATCCGGCTCCGGGATCATGCCTTGCAGCGAGAACCATTTGTCGATCACCAGCGCATTGTCGGCGTAACGCGCGTAGAAGTCGCCAAGCGCGCGTTCGCGCTCCGGCCCGGCGTGTAGCGACAGCGTGGCCAGTGCCGCCATTCGGTCGGTCATGTTGTCGGCGTGGTCGTATTGTTTTGCGGCGCGTGCGATGGCCGCCGGCGCTTTAGTCGCAGCTACCAGGTCGAGCGCGACATTGCGCAGTGAACGGCGGCCGGCGCTCGCGGCATCAGGCGAGTAGGGGCCGGGAACGGCCATGCGTTCATAAATCTCGACCAGCGCCGCGCCGAGCTTGCCGCCGATCTCGGCGCGCAACGCGGTGCGAGCACGATGGATCGCATCCGGATCGATGTCGCGGCCGATTTCGCGTGCGATATCGCCTTCACCCGGCAGCACCAGCGCGAGCGCGACAAAAGCCGGTTCAAGTTTGGCATCGCCGAGTATGGCGGCCAGCACGGCGATCAGCTTGTCGTCGGTGCGCGGCAATTTTGCGGCACGTAGCGCGGCCAGATTGTTGATCAGCAGCCGCGTCGCGGTCGTCTGCAAAGCCTGCCAGCGGTTAAAGGCGTCGCCGTCATGTGCCGCCAGAAAATCGAGGTCGTCGGTATCGAGATCGGTGTTGAGTTTGATTGGCGCCGAAAAGCCGCGGTTGATCGACAATACCGGGCGATCGCCGATGCCGCTGAATTCGAATGTGTGTGCCGGTTCGCTCAATACCAGCACGCCGCGCTCGATTATGTCGCCGTTCGATAGTGCGAGCGGCCAATCGCGGCCATCTTTACCGACGAGGCCGAGCTTGAGCGGAATCACCATAGGCTGTTTTGTGGGCTGGCCGGGTGTCGGCGGCACGGCTTGTTTTGCTTCGAGCGTGTAGGTCTTGCGCGCGGCATCGAAGCAGCCGGTGACCGTTACCTCCGGTGTGCCGGCTTGGGAATACCAGCGCATGAACTGCGCCATGTCACGGCCACTGGCGTCGGCGAAGCATTGGATGAATTGCTCGACGGTCGCGGCGTGGCCGTCATGCCGCACGAAATAGAGATCCATGCCGGCGCGGAATTTTTCCGCGCCAATCAAACTGTGCACCATGCGCACCACTTCCGCGCCCTTCTCGTAAATAGTGCTGGTATAGAAGTTATTGATTTCCTTGTATTTTTCAGGTCGGACCGGGTGCGCCAAGGGACCTGAGTCCTCGATGAATTGCGTGGCGCGCAACCCCCGCACGTCGGAAATGCGTTTCACTGCGCGCGAACGCATATCGGAGGAAAATTCCTGATCGCGGAAAACCGTAAGACCTTCCTTCAAGCAAAGCTGGAACCAGTCGCGGCAGGTGATGCGATTGCCGGTCCAGTTGTGAAAATATTCGTGCGCGATGACGGCCTCGATGTTGGCGAAGTCGGCATCCGTCGCGGTGTCCGAACTCGCCAGCACGTATTTGTCGTTGAAGACATTGAGGCCTTTGTTCTCCATCGCGCCCATGTTGAAATCGGAGACGGCGACGATCATGAAAATATCGAGATCGTATTCGCGGCCGAAGGCCTGCTCGTCCCAGCGCATGGCGCGCTTGAGCGAATCCATCGCGTGACCGCAGCGGCCTTTCTTGCCGGGCTCGACATAAATGCGCAGCGTGACGTCGCGGCCCGACATCGTACGAAAATGGTCTTCGATGTAGGTGAGATTCCCGCCGACCAGCGCGAACAAATAACACGGCTTGGGATGCGGATCGTTCCAGACCGCGAAATGCCGGCCGCCCGGCAAGTCGCCGCTTTCGACCAGATTGCCGTTTGATAGCAATACCCGCGCTTCGGCTTTGTCGGCTTCGATACGGGTGGTGTAGACCGCCATCACGTCGGGGCGGTCGGGAAAGTAGGTGATGCGGCGGAAGCCCTCGGCTTCGCATTGCGTGCAAAAAGTGCCGCTCGACCGGTAGAGCCCTGAGAGCTGGCTGTTGGCGGTCGGATCGACCAGCGTCTCAATCTCCAGCGTGAATGGGCCGTTCGGCACTTGCGGAATGGACAGGCTGTCGGGGGTCGCGACGTAATTTTCCGCCGGCAGTGTGGCTCCGTTGAGTTTGAGTCCGGTGAGTGTGAGCCCGTCGCCATCCAGCACCAGCGGCGTGGCCGCGGCATCCGGGTTAGGCTTGAGCGCGAGCGTGGCGCGCACTTTGGTTTGCGTTGGGTGCAGCGAAAAATCGAGCGCGACGGTCTCCACCAGCCAGTGGGACGGGCGGTAATCTTTAAGGAGAATCAGCGGGGACGTGTCGGTGCGCATCGTTGGGCTATTTCATCGGCTCGGCGTGGCCGATCACACGCTTGATCGAGGGTGAGCGTGCGCGCAAGGCGCGCTCCAGCGCATCGACCTTCTCATGCACCGCTTGAACGCTTGAGGACGGATCGACGTCGCAATGGAAATTGACGATCTCGCCGTCGTCGGTCTCGCGCACGCGCACGTCATGCACGCCGTGGATGGTGCGGCCGTCGCTGGCCAACTCGGCGAGCGCGGTCTCGACCGCTCTCACCCGCTCGGGCGTCGCCTCGCGCCCGGAGGCGCGGTGCGGCTGCAACGGCTCGATATGGGTGTCGATTTCGACGTTGGCGCCGAGTTCGGCGGCGATCGCGCTTTCCAGGCCATCCGCCAGCGCATGGGCCTCGTGCAGCGACAGCCTGCCGTCAACTTCCAGGTCGAGCGAGATCGCCAGCCGGTCTTTTAGATCGTGCACCGTCACGTGATGCACCGCGAGCGCGCGGTTGCGCGCGATCACCATAACCCGGTCGAGCACGGTTTCGTTGTCGAGCGCCACCGGGTCGGTGATGACAGTGGACTCGGCGCCCGGCAGTTGCTGGCGGATCGCGGCGGCAACCGCATCCTTGAGCGCGCTGACACGTTCGAGCGGCAGCGTGCGGCTCACCGCCACTGCGAGATCGATGAAGGTCTTGTCACCGACGCCGCGCGCCCGCACCTGCTCAACCTTGACCACACCGGGCACTTTCGCGGCAATCGCGGTGACTTTCGCGGCAGCGCCTTCCGGCGCGGTATCGGTTAAAGTGTCGATGGTGCGCCGGCCGAGCCGCCAGCCGGCGACGCAGACCAATACCGCCACCACGATTGCCGCAGCAGCGTCCGCCCAGGCCAGGCCAAACCGCACACCCGCCAGACCGATCAGCACGGCGAGCGAGGCCCACAGGTCGGACGAGAAATGCAGCGCGTCGGCTTCCAGCGCCTGGCTCGACGTCGCCTTGGCTACACGCGTCAGCGCGCGCGCGCGAAAGAAATCAACCACGACCGAGACCGCGATCACGCCGAAGGCCCAGATGGTGGCTTCGACGATATGCGCCTGGTTGTCGAGCAGGCGCTTGATGGCCTCCCAGATCACCACACCCGACAACAGGAACAGCAGCGCCGTTTCGCCCAGCGCCGAGACGCTTTCGAACTTGCCGTGTCCGTATTGATGCTCGGCGTCCGCCGGTTTGCCGGAAACGCGCACCGCGGCATAGGTCATGATGGTGGCGCCGAGATCGATCAGCGAGTGGCCCGCTTCCGACAAAATCGCCAGCGAGCCGGTCAAGAAGCCGACTACGCCCTTGGCGATCGTCAACACGGCGGATGCCGCGATCGAGGTCAGTGCGACTTGTTCTTTTTCGAGCTGCATTGCCTGCCGATATTACAACGTTACCGGCTTGCCGTCCGCCGCCGCCGAGCGCGTCACGGCATCGAGAATGCGGATATTGCCGAGCAATTGTTCGGTCGTGAACCGATAGGGCGTGCGGCCCTCGAGCGCATCGGCCCAGGCCTCGAAATTCATCCGGACGGTATTGGTGTGCTCATAGCTGCGGGTCTGCCGGCTGCCATCCGGACCGCAATGCACGAAGCTTGAGGGAATGCCTTTGTCCACGTTGCCGCCTTCCTGCACCTCGACCCAGCCCTGATCGCCTATGAGCGTAAAGCGGCCATAGAATGGCGGCGTCGACAGGCAGGTTATGCGCCCGCGCGCGCCCCCGGCAAAATCGATTTCGGCTGAAACAAAATCCTCCGACGGCGCCGAAAATATCTGCGAGGCGGTACGCGCCGCGACGCACGTTGGCGGGCCGGCCAGCGACACGAACATGTCGCCGAGATGAATGCCGAGCGCGGTCCAGGCGCCGGCCGGCGCGTGTTTGGGATCGCGCCGCCAGTTCGACGGATCCATCTTGCGGAAATTGCTGTGGCTGACATTGGCGTCCATGTGCAGCAGACGTCCGAGTGCGCCACTTTCGAATAACCGGCGCATTTCCTCCATCGCCGGCTCGTAACGCCGCTCATGGCCAATGCCGAGGACGCCTTTGGCCTTGGAGCAAGCCGTCAGGATGCGCTCGGCGCTGGTCGTGGTCAGCGCCAGCGGCTTTTCGCAGAACACCTGCTTGCCGGCGGCGAAGGCGGCGATCGCCATTTCCTCATGCAGCAAATGCGGCGTTACCACCGCGACGGCATCGACATCTTGTCGCTTGAGCAATTCTCTATAATCGATGACCAGATCGAATCCATTCGCGGCCGCGAAGGGTGCAATCGTGTTGTGGTCGATGTCGCAGCCGGCGACCACCTTGAAGCGGGAGCTTTCGGCCAGACACGTGACGATTTGCTTGCCCCACCAGCCGAGCCCGATAATGCCGATGCGGATCATGCGCGCCAAATCCTCACGTTTTGCGGTCCGACCATGCGGGGCCGTCATCTATTCCGCAATGGTCCTGCCCTCAAGCGATATCTGCGCCATTTCAATCGCATGAGCGAGTTCAAACCGGCCGCCCGGCCGATTACCCCATCTATCGGAGTCATAGCGACCGTTTTTCGATGCTGACGCTAAGTGCGTCGGTAGCGAATGATCCTTATCGTCGCTTTGCTACGAGGCTTCGGTGCAGTGCAGCAGATGCCGAGTGTAGTTAGCTAAAACTCTATTCCAGCCCTTGGACAATCCGCACGTCGCGTTCGGCGCCGTCGCCCAGGACTTTGACTGCGGCCTGATAGGCTGGGCTGTCATGCGCGGCGATGGCCTTTGCAACGCTGTCGAACACGCTGATCACCACGCGCTGCTTAATCCCGGCTTCGGACGCAGCGGCGGCGGCGCCACGCACGATATATTTTACGCCGAAAGGCGCGAGCGCGACCGGTGCGAGCTTGGCATAAGCTGCGAGCTTGTCCGGATCTTTGATGGAGCGATAGGTGGTCACCCAGTAGCCTTTGGGCATCTGCATCCTCCTTTGTTCAAGCGACTTTTTGCACGTTAAGCGAGCGCGATGTCCGGCGGCCGACTTGCCTGCTCGCGCTTCATTCTAGCCTCCAAGTTGCAGCGCATTCTTGCTGCGAGGTTCGCAATTGTCTCGCACGAACAGTTCGGCCCATGCCGAACTGTCTTCGATTGATATGCTTCCGGTATCAGCGATAGGGTTAGTGATGGTCGCGGCGGCAAATCTCGTGGAAGTGGCCGCGCTCGTGGGTGACACCGCGCGAGCGACGATGCTTAACGACCTTATGGGCGGTCAGTCGCTGACGGCCACTGAGCTTGCTTACTGCGCCAATGTCTCTCGCTCGACGGCGAGCGGCCACCTGAGCAAGCTGGTTGCCGCGCGGCTTTTGACGGTCACTCACAAGCGCCGCTTCAGCTATTATCGGATCGCGTCCCCTTTGGTTGCGACAATGCTGGAGAGCATGAAGGTCGTTGCCGCCATAGAGGCGCCACCTCGCCGTCAGCCGCGATCGGCGAACGACGATGCACTCCGTTTTGCCCGAAGTTGCTACGATCATCTGGCTGGCCAGGTCGGAGTCGCTGTTACCGATGCGCTTGTGGCCATGGGGCACATTGTGCTTACCGATGAAGGCGGTGAGGTCTCGTCTTCGGGCGAGCTTTTCCTTTGCGCGTTTGGGGTTGATCTGAGGCCGCGGACCCGGCGGATTTTCTGCCAACCTTGTCTCGACTGGAGCGAGCGTCGTTATCACCTCAAGGGACTCGTCGGAGCTCGGATTCTGGACCGTCTATTGGAGCTCGGATGGCTCAAATGTGTGCCAGACAACCGTGCACTCCAACTAACGTCGTCTGGAAAGGCGGGCTTGTCCGAAACCTTCCAGATCGAGATCAAAAACGAGGGTGTGCTAACCTGTCGATTACGCGACCCGCGACGGCTGACAGCTTAGGCTGAGCGAAGCATCATCTCGCGCAAATGCTGCAGGTCGCCGTTTGGCAGGTCTATCGCCGACTTCATGGGGGTCTGACGCCGAGAAATGTCGCTGTTTTTCTTGCGGTGCGAAATGACGCGATTGGCTGCCGGCTCAACCGATCGACGCAACACAGGCGTTAAATCTTTCTGCTGGGGTTTCGAATTGCAAGGTCTCACGTGGCCGTTCGTTGAGTTGGCGCGCCACTTTGTTGAGATAGGCTTGCAAGTGTACCGACAGATCGATTCCCTTCGGGAAGTACTGCCTCAGCAGACCATTGGTATTCTCGTTGGAACCACGCTGCCACGGACTTTGCGGATCGCAGAAGAAAACGTCGATATCGGTCGCCAACGTAAATCGTCGACGATCCGTAAGTTCCTTGCCCGGGTCCCAGGTCGGGGGTTTATATAGCTCATTGGGTAACGCACCGCGGCAAACAGCCATTGGTCGGACGACGATTACGACGTGTTCGACGGCGGCAGTTCGCTCGCTTCGCTCGACGCCGGCTGGCCGCAACGACACCGTGCGCGACCCGAGCGGAAGCCTTCGCGGAAGCGCGAAAGATCGTTGAACACAGGGTCGAGGGACCGAAAAAATAGCTCGCCGGGCTTCGAAACCTAGGCAGCAAATCGTGGACTAGACGGTTCAGTCGCCACCAACCTTAACCGTTCAACTTCAATCCTGAGGGCCCTTGCGGACTGCTGAAGCTTTGTACGCCGCTCCCGGGCCGACTTCGCATAGGTTGGATAGGCGAAATGCGTCGGGTCGGAAATCCGCGCACGTTGCTCCTCGGCTTCGATCTGTTGTCCCAGATCGACGCACATTCGGTCGAACGCGGCGATCATTGTCTCGGTTTGGCTCGCTCGCAAGCGGTTGTGAGCGATTATAAATTCAATGTTGCGGCGCGACCGCTCGTCTTGGTTGGCTGTCATGGACGTCTCCTTATTGTGTCGCTTCGGGGCATCGGCCCCTTTAATTGGTAGCTACGCAAAAGTTGGGCCAACAGCACAAACAGAAGGACCGCCTCGCGGTGGTCTCTCGTCGCGGGCCAAATTCAACCCTTGTCCGTCGTTAGTCCAATAGCGACCTTTCGAGGCACGGGTCCGAAAGGTCGCGATGTGCCATAAATCGACATTGCAACGGATTGTCGGCCCGTCCGCGTCGCCCGCGGGTCATCTGCGCTGATAACGACGAAGCTTTAGGCCGGAGCTTAGTCGCGGCGCATACAATTTCTCACAAAGGTTTTCCGCTTCCTCGGATGATACACAGAGAATCTCTGCTTCGCCTCGGCAATGCAGGATACCTCCCTTGCTATGTTGAGCCTGTCCCCTTTGGCCGCGTAGGCCACCGTCGCTAAAAAAGCCGCAACCAAAACGGCGCAAACGAGGGTTGATGTCGCTCTCATTATTTCTCTTCCTAGAACAATTACAAACTTTACACGCCCGCTTTTGGATCAACGACCTCAGAGTATGACTTTGCAGCTACCTTCGAAAGCACACGTTTGGCAGGGCACCTAGAATGTGCGCTATGGGTCGATTTTGTTGCAGAAGTCGGCGATCGGAAGACCGCGCCGGATCGCGGGGAGTTTTTGAAAGCGATCTATTACGCCCGCTCGATGTGGCGGCGGGCTCTCTGTCTCATTGGTATCGATACTCACAACG